>Ga0074046_10000186_pt1 | contig 53142 bp, 43 predicted proteins | sample BogForMeECP23OM3_FD_94441 | JGI IMG/M metagenome (GOLD analysis project Ga0074046, IMG submission 94441) | Bog forest soil microbial communities from Calvert Island, British Columbia, Canada - Bog Forest MetaG ECP23OM3 | ecosystem: Environmental > Terrestrial > Soil > Wetlands ... | reverse complement strand
CCGCCGTTCTATTGCTGAGGTATCCCCACTACCCCATTCGAGGAGAAGGTTCGTGACGTTGCCCGCGCTTCGGGACGCTTCATTGACAGGTGCGGGGTCGGGCATACTACATCTCTCTTTCCCGCCGTTAGCCCAGATTATACCAACGGACTCGGCGGTGGGACGACAAGAGTTTGTCACTCATTCCTCGCAGTCGCATAACGTTCGTTATTGCTATTAGGCGTGACCGCACGGCAAAACCGATCAAGGCGGTGCAATGAATTCCTCGGATTGTAACGTCTTCTCCAGAGCGCTGAGGCCATACCCTCCTTCGCCTGTGCAACGTGCAAATAACGACCGTTCCTTCAAACCTTGGAATAGAAGACAGTGCGATTAGTTCTGTAGGGCAGAGGAGAAAACGTCAAGTTGTTTTGATCGAAAGCAACCCCGGCCTGCGCCTTTATGAGTGAGCCGGCAAGTAGAGGCTTTTCGTATAGCTCCATACTCCACCAAAAGGGTGGTCGACGGAGTTGAGGATCAACCATCAGCCTGCGTTCCGGCAACCGGAGCGCGCTCAGACAAGGAGACAGTTATGAAAACGAGATTCTTTGCCACCTTGGGCGACCGGATCGCACTGATTGGCGCCCTTTTACTCGTGATTTCGCCCGCGGCTCCCGCGGTCGCGCAGACCCGTGCGGTGAATGCCGTTCCGGCATTTGTTGTGGGTTCCGCAAACCCGCAGCTGCCCAAAGGGACGAAGGTTGTCGGCCGTGTTCCGTTGGAAGGGCTGCCCGTCACCCGCATGTACACGCAGTGGGAGCATGGCCGGACCTATTTGTACCTCGAGCACGGACGGCAATCGTTTAGGACCGTGGATGTGAGCAAGAAGCAGAATCCACAGATCGTGAACCATGCGCCGGAAGAAGTAGTGCCCGCGCGCTATGAACAACTCTTCGAAGGTGGATCGATACAGGTTTCACCTCTTTGGAGCGTCAACGGCGGGATCGACAACCTAGGAGGCCGTGGAATGCTCAGCATCCTGGATAACGACAATCCTGACGATGCCAAGCTGTGGCAGGCCATCGGCAACGGCTACAGCGACCTGGCCGACCGGGACTCTCGCCTGGTTTATTTCGCCTCGCCCTCGCAGTTGCTCATCGTTCAAGACAACCGCATGACTGCAATTGATTTCATCACGAATTGAGCGCTGAAGTACTGACCTCCCCCGGAGCTCCTCTGCTCCGGGTTCTTTTTTTTGCGATGCGGTGACCAATGTCGACCGAAGATCTCGCCTACATAAGTGGGTGGAAGCCCAACACGGTCGGCCGTAACTGCGGAGCAGGAGGTGGAGCATGAGACACAGAATGAATCGTATGAAGGTAAGGACGGACTCCGAGTTGATAGAGGAAGCCCACATCTATAAACAGCCAATTCTGAATTTGATCTTAGCTGCACTATTGGATTCGTCGTTTCTCGGCTCGGAACAAAACAAACCGCCCCTCAATAACGATGATGTGATGAGGTTGGCTGCTTGCCGTCTTTCTGAGAGCGTGATAGTGCGGGTCATTGAAGTTTGTGAGAGTGATTTCGACATGACTCGCACCGGCCTGCTGAGTCTTCGCAAGAACGGAATTGGAGACAGGGTGATTGAGACCATGCTGTCAAAGAACTTCAAAGCGACTGCCTCAGCCGTTTCCGCAACGGCCCAGCACCCAGCCGCCTAGCCAAATTCCAAGTACTGGTGAAGCCGGCAAGATTCGCAAGCTCAGCTCGCAGGCTCAGAGAATGCCCAGAACAACCAAGTCGAGAGATGCCGCTGAGCGGTGAGCGAATTTGGCCTTCGGCTTCGCCTTTATTGAGTGAGCGAGAAAAGCTGCAACCGCCATTCGAAAGTTACTTGCAGGAAATATGAAAATTCAGAAGCTCATCCCTATCGGAATCTTGGTGCTTCTGTCAGCCCCAGTGTTGCCAGCCCAGAATACCCTGCCTGATCCACACCACGATGCCTGCTGGCAAAGTCCCCCTACATTGCGTGCCTGCGAACTGGAGCAATACGACCACGCCATGGACCAGGTTATCCCGAGTACCAGTGCATGCCCGCGCCTGAGCAGAGCGCCTCGGAAGCGATGATCGCCAAGTTGGGGAAAAAGCAGCACTGGTTTCCAACACCAGAGCGCAGGCTGAGTCGATTCAACCTGTTGTTCGGAACTAAGCAAGACTCGCAGACATTGCATCTGTTTAAACCGTCATTTTCCGACCTGGCCGGAGCTATACACTCCGGCTCTCTTTTTTGCTCGCCGTCAGAAGGAATTCATCACCATCAACTCCACGTCTCATCTGACGCAACAGGCGGACTGCTGAAAATAGGCGGAGTTAACAAGTTTGTGAATATCGTTGGGTGCTGAGCGAATTTCACTGCCAGCTCCGCTTTAGTGAGTGGACGGGAAATTAAGCCCGCCAAGCTCACCACACTACCTCCGAGGCCGAGTTCAGATGGCCAAAGGAGATCGAGATAAACAGCTTTCAGCTTGGGTTCCGGCTACCGGAGTGCCCCAAGCCAAGGAGATAGTTATGAATATGAAGATGAGACTGTTCACTACTCTGAGCGGCCGGATCACGAAGATCGCCGCCCCTGCTCTTGCTCTTTGCCTTTCACTGGCAGCCCCCGCAATCGCGCAAACCAGTGCGGAGAATGACTCTCCTGCGGTTGTCGACCAGACATCGAGTGCCACAGAACGAGCCGTGAGCTGCTTCTATGAAGCTGCGATCCCCGTGGCGCTTGCGCCGGGGCAGGCCGCCACCTCCACGGTTAGCGGCGAGCTGTGCGCAACGCCGTCCGAGCTGCGTGCGGGAACGACCATACAGTTGCTCGTTCAGGGCGCAACCTACAACCATGACTACTGGGACTTCGGCATGGTCGACGGAAGGGAATACTCGTACGCCCGGGATGTCGCCGCTCACGGTTTCCCGACATTCGCGTTTGACGGGATCGGTTCGGGAGCAAGCTCACATCCACAGAGCGAGCAGGTGACCGTCCAGTCCGCGGCCTACGTCGCCCATCAGATCGTGCAGGGCCTGCGTAGCGGTTCCGTAACCGGTATCCAGTTCGGCAAGGTCATCATTGTCGGCCACTCGCTCGGATCCACGGCCGTCTGGGAAGAGGCCATCAGCTACGCAGACGTCGATGGCGTGATCATCACCGGGGCAGCTCACTCGATCACGACCAAGTTCCTCACGGCTAACGCCCTCTACCCGGCCGTCGACGATCCCAAGTTCGCCAACAGCGGATTAGATACCGGATATCTGACCACCGTCCCGGGAGTTCGCTCCACTCTGTTCTACAGCTTCCCAGACTATGACCCGGCCATCATTCCCGTGGATGAAGCCCGCAAAGACGTAGTCTCAGCATCCGAACTTGGCACTGGCATTGCGCTGGTGAACTCCACCGCCTCGGTGGCGATCCAGGTTCCCGTTCTGACCATTCTGGGAAGCAACGACTTCACAACTTGTGGCCCGAACCCGCAGGGTGGCAACTTCGACTGCTCATCGGGTGCCCTTGTAGCGACGCAGGAGTTTCCCTTCTACTCGCCAAAAGCTCGGATTCATGGGTGCGTGGTTCCCGGATCGGGCCATGATCTCAACTTAGCCGTTAACCACCGGCTGGCGGCAGCGGACGCGGTTGCCTGGTCATCGGCATTTGTCGATCAACGCAGCGCCAGCGGAAGTAACGGCTTCAACGGAACAGACAGAGGTCTGCCGTGGAACGACGGTCTTCCGTGGAACTGCGGTGCTCCTTCTGCAGAGTCAAAGTAGACAAACATCATTAGGAGACCATCGCAACGACCATTGAAAAGCGGTAGCAGGCGGCACCTACGGCATCAGCCTTGCTGCCGCCTTGGCATTTGTCCACACGGCGACCGAGTGGCATAGCTATCGGAGTCTCACCAAAGCCTGGTTGTCAGAACGCACAAAGATGTTGAAACTCCGGAACCACCTGGAATGGGGTTTGTCGGCGTGGTAATAATTTCTGCTGCTTGGTCAACCACCAATGGTGAAGCGTTACCAAGAAATCTCGCCCCTTCCGGATCATGTGGATTGCTTCGTAGCCTTGAATCGTTCGTCAAGCCGCCTGGAATTCTCGGGTAAAACTGGTAATGGATGTCGAACCAGCGGACTCCGTCTTGTCCTGAAGAATTCAGCAAGATTGGGCCTAGTACCTCGTTGCATTAATTCGCGTACGGGATTGCAAACGTTAAAGCGCCTATTTATGAACGCGTTTGATCGAACGCAAACTTTCGCAACGAGGTACTAGAGGCGCAGATCCATTTCCGCGATATGGTTCACTGATCGAGTTTGTCAGATCTGCCGAGTCGGACAAGCCGCGGAAGGCGAAAATTTCCCGGTACAACATTCTAGATAGAGAGGAACCATGTTGCGAACTCGATTGTGTGAACTCCTCGGAATTGAAATACCTATCATCGGAGCACCAATGGGCCCGGAGATCGCTAGCCTCGAGCTGGCTGCCGCGATCAGCAATGCCGGCGGACTGGGCATGATCTCGTTCGGGGGCTATGCCCCTGTCGAACTTAAGGAGCGAATCAGTAGATTACGCACCCTGACCTCAAAGCCCTTCGGGGTGAATGTCCTTCTTCAAGGTCCGCATCTTCCGCTGCCCGACAGCGCGTTTGTAGATGTCTGCCTTGACGAGCGGGTGCCGGTGCTCTCCTTTTTCTGGGGTGATTGCTCCCAGTATGTGGAGAGGGCTCACAGAGTGGGAACCAAGGTCTGCGATCAGGTCGGCTCCGTGAGTGCCGCAAGACAGGCGCAACGTGCCGGGGTGGATTTTATCATCGCACAGGGCGTTGAAGCCGGCGGCCACGTTGCTGGAACGGTCGGTACGATCGTGCTGGTTCCCCGCGTTGCCGACAGCGTTGCGCCGACACCTGTCGTAGCGGCTGGAGGAATCGCTGACGGCAGAGGACTGGCGGCCGCGCTGGCTTTGGGGGCCGAGGGAGTTGTGCTTGGAACGCGCTTGCTTGCAGCGACGGAGTGCAATGCTCATCCGGTTTATGTGGAAAAAATCCTCGCCGCAAGCGAGGAAGACACGGTTCGCACTACCTTGTTCGGCCACGAATGGCCGAATGCACCACATCGAACTCTACGAACTACCTTCGTCGAGCAGTGGCTATCGAATGAAAAACGCGGCTCAGAGCAGCGGGCAGATGAACCGATCATCGGCGAAGTCACGCTTGGGGGAAATCGGGTGCCACTGCGGCGATTCGGAGGAATTCCACCGGCCAGTGATGCGGTTGGCGACGTCGAGTCCATGGACTTTCTCGCTGGACAAGCTGTGGGATTAGTCCAGGAAATCAAACCAGCCGGTGAAATTATCCGCGAAGTCGCCGCACAGGCTGAACATACCCTCACGACACGGCTGCGAGCCCGTTGATTGCGGTCTGCCGCAATATCTTCGAGTCGCGAAAGCGACGGAAAGGCGTCGTGGCTTGGGTTTCGGAGAAACTCGCTTCCGTTACTTAACTGTCTTGACGGGATACTTACCTCGGCGGTTAGATGGCGTCGAATCAACCCATCTCGAAACTGTGCCCGTCAAAGAGGTATTCGACGGTAAGACGATTCGGAACGGCAATGTCGAGGTATTCGCTCTCTACGGCCACCCAGAGGCAAGGAGAGTCTATGCTTGGGCGGACGATACGGATGACCCCAAGAAGCCAAGACGACACATTACCCTGCTGCACGTTGGGCCTGTGATCTCAGCAGTCATGGCGGTCAAGGCAGCAATCCTGCAGGAGTTCAAAGGTGGCGAATCAGCAGCAGAAGAAGCACCAGCGGCGCTGCTGACTGATTTCCTGTGTCGTAAGTTCGGGGTCAAGCGAGCGCATCGTCAGACCTCCCAAAGACCCTTGCTGGGCATCACGGAAGTGTCTCGAATGACCGAATGCTCGCCTGCGGGCGGTGAGCATGAGCACCCAGGAATTCGGCGACCCTGGGATCTCAAGCGCTCTCTCGCGAGTTGCGCTGTCTTTCAGTTCGAGGCATCGGCCCATCGTGATGGTGGCCGTCGCTTTGCCTAAAGCTACTTTCTCGGCTCGCGACCAAGCTTTCCAGCCTAGGTCAGAGTTGTTTCGTTCCATGACGCTCCGTTTTGCGCACTGTTGTGGTCGCGCCTGACCGCCACGCGTTGCGCGATCCATGCCTCCACCTCGGATTCAAGCCAGCCGATCGGCCGCAAACCGATGCTGGAACTCCTCGGGCGTATTCTTGGTGTCACAGCGATGTATTTGGATGGTCTCGGGCAGAAGATTCTCTCGATTCCTTCCATCCCGACGGTCTGGTTTTCGGCGAACTCACCAGTGTTGTATTCGACCTCACCTTCTACTCGTTTGCTGGTAAGCACGTATGTCTCCTCCCTTTCTGAAGGGGTAGGGTGGTTGGCGAACTTACGCCATCCCTCACGGCTGGTCACCCTCCGTCGGGCTTGTCCTTTTTGGGTTGCGTCTGGGTTGCGGATTCTGCCGGACTTTGCCGGAATCTTCCGAGGTAAGTTGTTGATCTGCTTTGTTTTCAGTCTCGGTGGAGCGACTCATAATCCCTTGGTCGGGGGTTCGAATCCCTCCGGGCCCACCACTTCCGGCGCCTGCCTCGATTTCAGCTGTAAGGGTAAAAGACGAAGAAGAGTAGTGACAGCCCGGTGAGGACCCAGAGACCGGGCTTCAGTTGAGCTGCCTTTCCCGAAACCAATTTGCAAATTGGATAAAGCACAAAGCCCGCCGATATCCCGATGGCAATATTGAACGTAAACGCCATCAGTGCAATCACGGCGAAGGCTGGAATGGATTCCGAATAGTCAGTGAAATCGATGCGACTGATCGGGGCCAGCATGAACAGGCCGACGATGATCAGCGCTGGTCCGTAGGCCTGTGCCGGTATCGCAGCAACGAACGGTGAGAAAAACAGGGTCAACAGGAAACAACTCCCCGTCACAAATACTGTGAAGCCGGTGCGGCCTCCGGCTTCGATGCCGGTGGCCGATTCGACGAACGCTCCGGCGGTGGTCGTGCCGAGTGCAGGCGACAAGCTGGTGGCGATGGCATCCACAAGCATGGGTCGTTCAATCTGCGGCAATTGGCCGTTTTCGTCGAGAAAGCCGGCACGCGCGGAGAGGCCAATCAGAGTGCCCATGGTGTCGACGAAGGCCATAATGAAGATCGTCAGCACTACCGGAAATGCCCGCCAGGTCAGGGCTCCGCGGAAATCAAGTTGCCACAAGATGGGCCGAATGCTGGGCGGCATACTGCCGAGATGGTTTGGAGGAACGGCGGTGCCGGCTAAGAAGGCAACTATCGCGGTGATGATAATACCCACTAGAATCGCGCCGGGAAACTTGCGAATCGCGAGGACAGACAGCAGCACAAAACCGAACATCGCGACAAGAGCAGGAGGCGAAGTCAGGTGACCTGCCTGGACGGGCGCTCCAGGCACGCCGAGGGCGACCAACCCAGTTTCATTCAGTCCGATGAAGGTGAGAAAGAGTCCGATACCCACGGCGAAGCTGTAACGCAGAGAGGTCGGAACGCCATCTACGACCCACTGACGGAGTCGCAATACGGTCATCAGAATGAAGAGAATCCCGGCAATAAAAATGGCTGCCAACGCGGTTTGCCAGGCAAAACCCAGCATCTTGCACACCGTGAATGCGACGAAGGCATTCTCGCCCATGTAGGGCGCGATGGCGAACGGCCGGTTGGCATAGAAGGCCATGAGGAAACATCCAGCTACCGCGACAAGAATCGTAGCAACGAACGATGGGCCCTCGGGGATGCCCGCAGCCGATAAGATCGCAGGGTTCACTACCACGATGTAGGACATGGTGGTGAAAGTTGTGAGGCCGGCGATGACTTCGCGAGAGAGTGTGGTACCGTGGCGATCGAAGCCGAAGCGCGTGTTTAACCAGTGCAAAGGTCGCTCCGCTAATGAAGAAGGTGGGGGCGAACCGGGTTGCGAATTGCGACGGTAAATGGGTGTAGCGCGCAAGTCAATCACCGATCACTACCCCGTTCGAGTTCACATGCTATCTTTGCGGTTCAGAGGGCCTACCGATGGGAACCATCGGCATCGGCACTCGATCCATGCCTTGACCAAGATAACGCAAACCGATATGGCTGAGCTTCCTCCAGGCGTCGAGTTTCACGACTCTGCAGCGGCCGTGCGCAGCCTGGGACGGATTCGCGATCGGTTATCACCTGAAGCATTTGACACCGTGTGCCGCTTTCTTGCCGATTCGCCAGACCCAGACTCCGTAGTCATTCTGCTGGAGCGTTTGCTGGAGGTTGCGCCTGATGACCTGGCAAGGAATCTAGCGACGCAGGCCAGCCTGGTCCACTACGCGGTCCTGGTCTTCGGATACAGTCGATGGCTCGGAGAGACGCTTATTCAGAACAGCGACCTCTTTCGGAGGTTTGGGCGCGAAGCAGGCCTGGAGCGGTCCTTGTCGCGAGAGCAGTTCAGGGAAGAGTTCGCTCGCTACCACTCGCGGTCATGCATTGGCGACATAGCGCTGTCGCTGGCGCGGTTCAAAAAACGGGAGTACGTACGAATCCTGCTGCGAGACGTCCTGGGTATCGCTAGATTGGCCGAAACGACCGAGGAAATTTCTGCTTTGTCGGATGCTCTGCTGGAAGAAGCTCTGGCGGCGGTCAATGCGGGGCTGCAGCGGCGGCAAGGGGTTCCACAGCGGACCGATGCCGACGGGCGCTTGCACGAATCTCGATTCGCGGTGATATCGCTCGGTAAGCTTGGCGGCAATGAGTTGAACTACAGCTCCGACGTCGATTTATTGTTTCTGTATGACGGAGGGATTGAGCCTCCTGGTTCGGCAACCTCAAACCGTCAGTACTTTATTCGTCTTGCCCAGGAAACTACGGAGTTGTTGTCCCGGCGCACACAAGAAGGACAGGTGTTTCGCATTGATCTTCGTCTGCGTCCTCAAGGCCACGAGGGTGAGCTGGCAGTGGCGCTGCCAAGGGCGATCCAGTACTACTCGGAGGTGGCACAAGACTGGGAGCTGCAGGCGATGATTAAGGCCCGCCATTCTGCTGGCGATGCGGAGCTGACCCGCGAGTTTACCCACTCGATTGCACCCTTTGTCTACCGTCCAAACGTGAACTTTGCGGCTGTCAAGACAGCGCTCGAGACAAGAGAGCGGATCGACAAGCGAGGCCAAAGGACTGCGCCGGGTGTCGTGACAAAAAGGGCGATTAACGTCAAACTCGACCGCGGCGGTATCCGGGATATTGAGTTTCTGGTGCAGTGCCTGCAACGAGTTTATGGCGGTGAGGAAAGATGGCTGCGTTCGCGGGGAACGCTCTTTGCACTGCAGAAGCTCCATGACAAGGAACGCATCAGCGGGAAAGACTTTCACAATCTGACCAAGGCGTATGAATTCCTTCGCCACCTTGAGCACCAATTGCAACTCCGGAATGGCCGGCAGAGGCATCAACTACCAAAAAGTAACTATGAATTGAGGGTACTGGCGAAATCCATGAAGCGCGCGGAAGCAAGGCCGCCGCGGCCGGACGAATTTGTGCTTCAGCTCGAGGGCAGAATGGCAACCGTCGCCGAGATCTACCGCCGCATCGTATACAAGGAACAGAGCCAGCATTTTATTGACGCTGAAGGCAATCTGCGTCTGCAGTTACAGATTCCGCCATCGGCAGAGAATTCCTACAGCCAGATTATGCAGCGGTTGGCCGTGGATTCGCCCCAACTGCTGGAGTCGATCACACGATCTGAATTGTCGCAGCACGCGCGACGGAACATCGACCGGTTCTTCAGCTCGGCGGCAACCAGTTCGGAGCGCTATGGAGCCGTAGTGCGCTCGCCGGAGGCGGTTGAATCCGCACTCAAGGTTTTCGAGTTCAGCGAATATCTGACGGACATTCTGGTTCGGTGCCCGGCCGACGTTGGGCTGCTAAAGGAAGTCATCGAGCATCGTGAGCCGGCATCGGGGGGGCTCTTTCCCGCCACGACCGGACCGGAGTTGAAAATCCCCGATCCTGTACTTGCCTATCTGGCGCGGAGCAGCGTCGATCGCATGGAAGCCCTCGGGATATTTCGCCAGCAGTTTCGCCAAGCGCTGTTTGTTGCCAATGCGCGCGATTTATACCGTCCACAGGACGTCTACGTCACTCTGGAGGAGAGCAGTCGCGCCGCTGACAGAGCACTGGAATACGTGTTCGCCGTTGCCGATCCGCCTCCCGGGTTCGCAGTTATGGCCTTGGGAAGGCTGGGGAGCGGCGAGTTCGATCTCCTGTCGGACGCGGATGTCGTATTCGTGGCGGAGGATGCGAACTGGCGTGAGGATGTCCGGCGGGCCGCGGAGCGCATCATGGAAGGTCTCACCGCCTACACACGCGAAGGCGCCGTCTTTCCAGTGGACGCGAGACTTCGGCCAGGGGGACGCGAAGGCGATTTGGTCAACACACCCGCGCAGCTCGCCCAATATTTCGCGCGCGACGCCAGAGCGTGGGAGGCAATTACGTACCTACGTTTGCGATACGTCGCCGGTGACCAAAGCGTAGCCGAGCAGGCTTCCGAAGCTGTACAGCAGGGAATCGCAACCGTCGCTCTACGCCAGGAGTTCGACCAGGAACTCGACGAAATGCGTCGGCGGCTCGAGGAGAGCGATTCCAGGACAAACCTCAAGACAGGTCCGGGTGGGACCTACGATATCGATTATCTGGTGGGACGGCTGCAAGCAAGGCATCGGGTATGGGGTAATGGCAATTTATCGGAACGCGTCAGTCTAATTGGGAAGCAAGGCTTGCTCGGGGAACAGGACACGCGCCAACTCGCCCAGGATGCAGCATTTCTACGGGCGCTGGAACACTACGTCAGGTTGGTTACTGGCCGGCCCGGTAAGTGTCTGCCAGCGCAGGAGCACGCCCGGATATGCGTTGAAAAGCTCATGCGAAGTGGATCGGCATTGGCGGCGGGAGGAAATCTGGCAGAGGCTTTGGTAGCGATCATGCGCCGGACTCGGAAGATTTACCTGAAATACCTTTTTGATTGAAGGGGTTCCACGGCGGATGATAACTTAGAAGGTTCGGGGAAGCCCATTTACCCCTTCTATACTGGCTGAGGCCATGCGGATGGCCAACGCACGGTGATGCCAGGATGTGAGGTTCCGGTGACCGAGAAGTTGGCACTCATCACCGGAATTCAGCGACCGACCCGACACATTGGATTCTTAATAATCCGGGTCTCATACCGGACCTCCTACTTCTGAGGTGTCTAGTGGCAGCTTCCTACAACGGCATTCCTTTACCAACCAGTGGAACGAAAATCACATTTGAAAATGGCAAGTTTGTTTTTCCCGACAAGCCCATCATCCCGTTTATCGAGGGTGACGGCACGGGCCGCGACATCTGGAAAGCGTCGGTGCGAGTTTTTGATGCAGCCGTCGAAAAGGCCTATGGCGGCAAACGCCGAGTGGCGTGGTACGAAGTCTTCGCAGGCGAGAAGGCAATGGCCCGATTCAAGACGTGGCTGCCTGACGAAACGGTGGCGGCCTTTCGCGATCTGCGGGTCGGCATCAAGGGGCCTCTCACCACTCCGGTGGGCGGGGGTATCCGGTCGCTGAATGTCGCGTTGCGGCAGATTCTCGATTTGTATGCCTGCGTCCGGCCGGTGAAGTACTACAAGGGCATCCCTTCGCCAGTGAAGAACCCCGAGCGGATGAACATCGTTATTTACCGTGAGAACACGGAAGACGTCTATGCCGGCATCGAGTGGAAAGAGGGCACACCGGCCGCAAAGAAACTCATCGACTTTCTCAATGATGAGATGTTGGCGGGAACCAACAAGCGGGTGCGCGAGGATTCCGGCATTGGCATAAAGCCGATCTCCATCACCGGCACCAAGCGCTTGGTTCGAATGGCGATCAAGTATGCACTCGAGAGCGGCCGTAAATCGGTGACGATCGTTCACAAGGGCAACATCCAGAAATTCACTGAGGGTGCCTTCCGTGAGTGGGGGTACGAACTCGCCACGCAGGAGTTTCGCGACCAGGTGGTCACAGAGCGCGAAAGCTGGATTATCGACAACAAAGACAAGAATCCAGGCCTGACCATAGAAGAGAACGCCAAGATGGTTGAACCAGGCCTTGAATTCGCGCCACGGGACTTCCGCGATGCGCTCACTGCCGAGGTTACGGGCGTGATCGACAGCATCTACGCCACGCATGGACACGGCGCGTGGAAAAAGAAGCTGATGGTCAACGATCGCATCGCTGACAGCATTTTCCAGCAGATCGTAACCCGGCCGGACGAATATGCAGTGCTGGCCACGCCTAACCTGAATGGCGACTACATTTCGGATGCGGCAGCCGCGCAGGTGGGAGGACTTGGCATCGCACCTGGCGCGAACATTGGCGACCAGCAGGCGATCTTCGAGGCCACTCATGGCACGGCCCCTAAGTATGCCGACAAAGATGTCATCAATCCCGGATCAGTCATACTGTCGGGCGTCATGATGTTTGACTTCATGGGCTGGCACGAGGCGGCGCGGCTGATTGAAGGATCCATGGAGCACACCATCCTGCAGAAGAAGGTCACATACGACTTCGAGCGCATGCTGGAAGGCGCAAGCAAGGTCAAGACCAGCGAGTTCGCGACGCACATGATCCACAATATGGAGCCGATCGCGGAACTGGCGGCTGAGTAGACAACGGGTTGAGTGAACATAAAGTAATTAATAAGTTTTAGTGGTACAAGATTAAGAAATTACACATTTTATGGAGTGAGGCATTATGCGCAAGAAAGTCACGGTTGTAGGATCTGGAAATGTGGGCGCCACCGCGGCGCATTGGATGGCGGCAAAGGAACTCTGCGATGTCGTGCTGATCGACATCATTGAAGGCGTGCCGCAGGGCAAGGGGCTGGACCTGCTGGAGGCCATGCCCATCGAGAAGCGTGATTCGTTTGTGTTCGGGACGAATGATTATGCCGACACCGCAAACTCTGACATCGCGGTGATCACGGCCGGCATCCCTCGCAAACCCGGTATGAGCCGCGATGACCTGCTCAACACCAATTACAAGATTATGAGCGACGTGGTCGGGAAAGTTGTCCAATACTCACCTAACTGCATCCTCATCATTGTGTCGAACCCACTGGATGCGATGGCACAGGCTGCATACAAGCTGAGTGGATTCTCGCGCAACCGCGTGATTGGCATGGCCGGTGTGCTGGACTCAGCGCGTTTTCGCGCATTCATTGCGCAGGAATTGAAGGTGTCGGTGGAGAACGTCACAGCCTTTGTTCTCGGCGGGCACGGAGACACTATGGTTCCGCTGAGCCGTTATTCGACCGTGGCCGGCATTCCGATCACAGAACTGATTCCAGCTGAGCGTCTCGAGAAGTTGGTGCAACGCACTCGTGACGGTGGGGCCGAGATTGTGAAGTACCTGAAGACGGGTAGCGCGTACTATGCGCCGTCGGCAGCGGCGACTGAGATGGTTGAGGCCATCCTAAAGGACAAGAAAAAGATTCTGCCTTGCGCGGCGTACCTCGAAGGCGAGTACGGTATCAATGGGCTTTACGTCGGAGTGCCGTGTAAGCTCGGATCGGCGGGCATCGAAGAAATCGTCCAGATCAAACTGACTGCCGACGAACAGGCCGCGTTGCAGAAGAGCGCAGATTCGGTGAAGGAACTGGTAGGCGTGATCGGGGTGTAGGTTCGGATCAACTTCGCGTGTTTTTCAAAGCAATCCCGCCTGCGAGGGCGGGATTTGCGCATTGCGGCGTGCTTCAATCGGTGCAGTGAGGGCCGAAGCACGAGGGCGAGACTACGGCGAGTTGCTGTTATATCCCAACTCTGCGGCTTTCTTGAACGCCTGTTCCGACTCAGCCTTCATCCCTTTGGCCAGGTAGGCGTTGCCCAGTCCGGCCTCGGCCTCGGCATATTGTGGATCGAGAGTGAGGGCTTCCTGGAAGGCGGCGATCGCGGGGTCGGGCTTGCGCTGCATCAGGTAGGCCTCGCCCAGTAAGTAGCGCGGCTCAGCGGATTTCGGCTGCTGTTCGATCGCGTCCTGCAAAAGTGAAATGGCTGCTTCCGTTTTTCCCTGTTGAAGGGCGATCTTGGCACTGGCGACTTGTTGTGCGGCTATCACTTGAGGATTCGCCATAAGGGATATCTGCGGGTACTCGCGACGGATTGCTCCGTAACCAGCGAAGAGCACAACAGCCATCGCAACCCATGTCAGACGCGCCCAGGCGCGGCGTACCTCAGGTGCGACCAGAATGTGTTTGGAGAGCGCCGCGCCCATGGACAGTCCTGCCACGAGCCCGCCAATGTGGGCCGAATTGTCGATGCCCGGAGTCAGTCCGAATAACAGGTTGTAGCCGACAAAGGTCAGCAGGCTGCGCATGGTGCCCTGAATCGCAGCCTTCGCGATCGGCAAGTGGCCCAGATAGAAGACCGCGATGGCGGCTCCCGCCAAACCAAAGATCGCGCCCGAAGCTCCGGCGCCAACCGTCATGGGATGCCACCACAGACTGGCGAGACTTCCGGCGAGGCCGCAAAAGGTGTACAGAATTACATAGTTCAATCGCCCCAGCACGCGCTCAGCCAACTGCCCCAGGTTCCATAGGCACCACATGTTGAAGCCCAGGTGGATGATGCCAATGTGGACGTAATTCGAAGTCAGCATCCTCCACGGCTGTGTTCCCAGGGATAGCGGGCCCCAGTTCGCACCCCAGCGCAAAAGCTGCTCTCGGCTGGGATTCAAAGGTGACGCTCCTGACACCACCATGGCGACGAACACCAGCACGTTTAGGCCGACAATGATGTGAGTTGCGGAGATTTCCCGCCGTGCGGCCCGAGGCGCGACCACGTCTTCCTCGGTGGCGAGAAACGGTACAAGAGCGTTGTGCGCACCACAGTAAGGGCAAACTGATCTGTCAGCAATTTCGCGTCCGCAGGTGTGGCAAGTGGTCATGCAGCGTTCTCTTCACAAGAATACACGCGCGACGATCGATGACTCACGGATCCGTACCGCAAGATATGACCTTCACGCGCGTTATTCGTCCATTACTACAACGAGCAAATCCCGGGAACCAATGGGTGATGGAATTCGTATCACCAGCATAAGCGTGGGGCTGGCAAATACTCGGCCCATAGATCACAGACAAGTACTGGAAGGCGGGAATAGCATGATTGCATCAATCGAATTCATCGGGAAGGGGGCTCCCATCATGGAATTTCTGTGTAAAAAATGCGGCAAGCGCGAGGGCGAGCCTCAAGGCTGGCGCCTGGTCATTGAATTGGACAAGCCGGGCACCAACATCAGGAATACGATTTTTATCCTCGACCAATGGGATGAAAAGCGTGCGAGCGATCCCCACGCGGTGTCCTTTTGCTCGACCGAATGCGAAAACCAGTATCTTGCCGCCTGGCATCAGCAGCTTGTGGCATAGCGCACCGAACCACTGGTGGCGTCAACCCAGGTTCGCAATGCAGGCGGCCGGGTGAAATTTGCGTGAAGAAAAAGGCCGCGGTTGCGGCCTTTGTGCTTTGACGTTGCGGTAATTTACACACGTTCGATCTTGACCGAATTCAGCACAACATCTTTGAGTGGTCTGTCCTGCCGGTTGCGCGGCACGGCAGTAATCTTGTCTGCGACTTCCTGTCCCTCGATAACTTCGCCAAAAATCGTGTGATTACCGGTCAGCCACGGAGTGGGAGCGACGGTGATAAAAAACTGCGAACCGTTAGTATTCGGGCCGGAATTGGCCATAGCCAACTTTCCGGCAACGTTAAACTTGTGCGGAGATCCTTTGGTCTCGTCCTGAAACTTGTAACCGGGACCTCCCATGCCGGTTCCTTCTGGATCGCCGCCCTGAATCATGAAGCTGGGAATGACCCTGTGAAAAATGGTTCCGTCGTAGAGCGGCGATGTGCTCTTCTGGCGGCTGCGAGAGTCCGTCCATTCGCGGGTGCCTTCTGCGAGTTCAATAAAGTTTTTAACGGTAACGGGTGCGTCCTGCTCAAAGAGACGGCAAACGATTGTGCCTTCCGACGTGTTGAAGGTGGCATAAAGACCGGGCTGTCGGGCCATGAGAGTTCCTTTCCAAGTCGATTAATGGTGGTTCTGAACGAATGGGCATGGCGGGATTCCTAGGATGGCCGCCTGAACCATTGTATGGCCTGACGGCGATTTGCGGTGCGCGTGGCAAATCGAGCGATTGAGAATTTGGTTGGGGCTGGAGTTTGGCCGCGACAAGTAGAATAAGGGATTCAGACTGCAAACGATGCCCACCAACTGGATCTTCTGGGTACTATTCAACGTATTTGTTCTGGTAATGCTGGCGCTCGACCTGGGCGTCTTTCATCGCCGGAAGCACGTTGTCGCGTTCCCAGAGGCCATCGGATGGACGATGGTATGGATCACGTTAGCTGGTGGGTTTGCTGTACTCATCTATTACTTCGGTCACACCCTCACGGGTAGTCACACTCGCCCCAATTCAGAGTTGTCGCTGGAGTTTGTGACTGCTTACCTGATCGAGGAATCGCTGAGTGTCGACAATCTTTTTGTGTTTCTCGTGATCTTCCGGTATTTCGCCGTGCCTCGAAGATTTCAGCATCAGGTGCTGTTCTGGGGCGTAATGGGCGCTCTGGTGATGCGCGGCGTGTTCATCGTGGCGGGTATCAAGCTGCTGAACGCCTTCAGTTGGCTGATCTATATATTTGGCGCGATCCTCATTTACAGCGGCATTAAGCTGTTCCGACAGCCGGGCGCAGAAATCGATCCGGGTAGCAACCTTGTGCTGCGTTGGTTTCGAAAGCTATTTCGAGTGACTGAGGACTACGAAGGAGAAAAGTTCTTCGTGGTGCGCAAAGGAATTCGCTATGCGACTCCGCTGGCCGTCGTTCTGGTCATGATCGAGACGACCGACCTGCTGTTCGCGACCGATTCAATTCCGGCCGTACTCGCTATTTCGCGGGAGCCGTTCATCGTTTACACGTCGAATGTGTTTGCAATCCTGGGCCTGCGATCCCTGTACTTCGCCCTGGCAGGGATGATCGAAGTTTTCCACCTTCTGCATTATGGGCTATCCGTAATCCTGATCTTCATCGGATTCAAGATGCTGGCGTCGCATTACTTGCGCATTCCTATTGGGGTCGCTCTAGGAGTGGTCGCCGGCGTGCTGCTTGTCTCAGTAGTCCTGTCGTTAATTGTTCCGAAGAAAGCAACAGCGACCGGCTGAGCGGCTGACGCGGGCTAGAGCAAAACCAGCCTTGCTGTATCCGCGGGAGCCGGAAGTGCCGCCGGGGTTGAAACCCGGCTCGAATCCCCAAAAGCGTACCGCTAACGCGGCGCTGAAGCGCCGCACTGCCATTTCAATCCTCGGACTACAGCAACTCTGTGTTTGATCTAATTTAGATTACTCGAAGGAGACAGCGTTTCCCCGGACGACCGAGTGCTTAGCGAATTTACGATCATTTTTTATTGGGAAATCAACCCGATAGTGCGCGCCCCGGCTTTCTTCTCGGGCAAGAGCTGAACGCGCAATCAGGACGCCGGTTTGCAAAATGTTAGCCGCTTCATGAGCGCGCCGGTCGCGCGCCGATGGCAAAGACTCCTGCATGGCTGAGAGTTCGGCCAGCACCTGCCGTAGAGACTTACCATCGCGGACGACGGCAACGTACTGCCACATCAACGACTGCGCTTTCTGGATGAACTTGTCGACATCGCTACTGCTCCCGTTTGGTTGAACGGACGCTTTCAGGGCGACAGCCGCGGGTGGGCGGGTGGAACGCATTTCACCGCGCATGGCGCGCGCGGCACGTGCTCCGTAGACCAGCCCTTCGAGCAGGGAATTGCTGGCCAGGCGATTAGCGCCATGCACTCCCGTGCACGCCACTTCGCCGGCGGCATAAAGCCCCGCAATCGAGGACCGACCATCAAGGTCGGTGCGCACACCACCCATTGCGTAGTGTGCCGCCGGACGAATGGGGACAAGCTCTTCGGCAATGTCGATGTTGTACTGCATGCAGGTGGAATAAATGGTGGGGAAGCGTGTGCGGATCTTCTCGGAGTTGAGATGGGTCAGGTCGAGATAAACGGCGGCGTCCGGCCGCTTGGTAACTTCCAGTTCGTGGGCAATCGCCCGGGCAACAACGTCACGCGGCGCCAACTCTGCCATCTCGTGATACTTGTGCATAAATCGCTGAAGTTCGAGATTGCGAAGATAGGCACCTTCGCCGCGCAGGGCCTCCGACAAAAGGAAGCGCGGCGCGCCTTTGAGAAACAGCGCGGTGGGATGGAATTGGACAAATTCCATGTCACTGATTTCAGCTCCCGCGCGAAAGGCCATGGCTACGCCGTCCCCGGTGGCGACAGCCGGATTCGTAGTGTCGCTGTATACCTGACCCAGTCCGCCCGTAGCGAGAAGAACAGCGCTCGCGTGAATTTCATGAAGTTGCCCAGCGGAGTCCAGCACGCGCACTCCAATGATTCGGCCATCACGCAACACCAGTTCGGTCGTGAATTCGAAGTCGCGAAAAACGATGGGCTTCAAAGCCTGGGCCTTTAGAAACAGAGCACGGCCGATCTCACGACCCGTGGAGTCGCCATGCGCATGTAACACTCGGCTGCGGCTGTGCGCTCCTTCACGGGTGAAGGCGATCTTGGTGCCCGCACGATCGAACTCCGTGCCCCACTCGATCAGCTCTTCAATGCGCGCGGGACCTTCCTCGACTAGGATGCGTGCCGCTTCTGCGTTGCAGAGTCCGTCGCCCGCTTTCAGCGTGTCGTCGAGGTGCAGGCTGACCTCGTCGTCGTCGCTGAGCGCCGCCGCGATGCCGCCTTGCGCGTACTGGGTGTTGGACTCGGTGACCTCGCGCTTCGCTAGACACAGGACACGGCCCGCCGCCGCTAGTTCGACCGAAGCGCGCAAGCCTGCGATACCCGCTCCCACGACGATGAAGTCAGTCTCAACCGGAAGCGCCTTCATAGGCATGTGTGGACTGCACCAGGTGCGTCAAAATCGTCCTTTCCAATGCTGATGGTACCACGCATAACAGCAGCAGGATTCAGTAGAACAGCGCGGATTCTCACAATGGGAGAGCGATGTTGTGACGTGACTCGTGTAGGACGAGAGAGCTTCCATTACACTAGAAGTTTGACCCGCATACCCGTTTGTACCTCATCGAGATCGTATGAAGTGCTGGTCGAGCGTTCACTTCTGCGCTCGGCACCTGGTGCGCTAAAAGAAATAATTCCATCCCACTCGAAAGTCTTTCTGCTGTCGTCGGCACCTATCTTTAGGTTATGGGGAGGTTCGCTCCTCGAGTGCCTCCGGATCGCCGGCCGTGCGGTTGAAGTACTCGAGATGCCAGACGGAGAGAGTGCAAAGAAATTTGCGACCGTCGAAAAATTGGCAGCACGCATGGTGAGTTTGGGCGCGGACCGTCGCTCAGTAGTGCTTGCACTTGGCGGAGGCGTAGTCGGTGACGTTGTCGGATTTTTGGCTTCGATCTTTATGAGGGGGATTCCGGTCATCCAGGTGCCGACCACGCTGGTGGCGCAGGTGGACTCGGCAATTGGAGGCAAGACCGGGGTGAACCTGGTTTGCGGTAAGAACCTGATCGGAACGTTTCATCAGCCGCTGGCGGTGTTGGCCGATCCGGAGGTGTTATCGACGTTGCCTGAGCGCGAATATCGCTCGGGACTTTTCGAAGCGATGAAGTACGGCGTAATCCGCAATATGAAGATCTTCGAACTAATGGAGTCCCAGCGGGAAGCGCTTCTTCGGCGGGATGGCGAACTGCTGGAGCATTTGATCGTCGAATGCGTCAGAGTCAAGGCTGATGTCGTAAGTGCTGACGAGCGTGAGGGCGACGAGCGGAGAATCCTGAACTTCGGGCACACGGTCGGCCACGCATTGGAATCGGCGACACGCTATAAGCGGTTCTTGCATGGCGAGGCGGTCGGATGGGGAATGGTGGCGGCGGCAGCGATTGGCCGGGATATGAAGATCACCGACCAAGTCACAGCGGAGCGCATCATCTCGCTGGTGCTCTCCTATGGCCCACTGCCGGCGGTTAATGTGACCGGAACGCGAATCCTGCGGCTGCTTCAATCCGACAAGAAGACGCTAGGCGGCGTCCCGCACTTTATTCTGGCGACTGGGATCGGAAGCGTTGAAGTTGTGAGTACCGTGCCCGAAGGCACAGTTCTTGCCGGTGTCGAACAAGCTGCGCAGCTATCGAAGTCGCAATGAGCACACGCGAACCAGACGACAATCCGGAGCATCCAGAGAGCGGAAGCTCCCAGGGTCGAATCGTGGGAGCTGCCCCAGTGGGGGCAAGTGACGAAACTTCGGCGGCGACTGCTGTACGCGAAATGTTCAGTTCTATTGCGCCGAAGTACGACCTGCTTAATCATGTGCTCTCGATGAACGTCGATCGTCTGTGGTGGAACCGCACGGCGCGAAAGTTCGACCAAATCCTGTCGCGGCCCAACGCTCGTGTACTTGACCTTTGTTGTGGCACGGGCGATATGACATTCGCATTGCACAGAAGAATGAACGGCTCGTTCGCGAAACTGGTTGGCGCTGACTTTTCGCACGCGATGCTGGTGCTAGCCGAGCGAAAAACAAAGGATAGGCCCGTTCGTTGGGTTGAAGCGGACGCTCTTCGACTTCCGTTTTCCGCGAATCAGTTCGATCTGGTGACGGCCGCGTTTGGATTCCGGAATCTAGCCAACTACGACCACGGGCTGACCGAGATATTTCGCGTGCTCGCAAGAGATGGCGAAACGGGCATACTCGACTTCGGCGAGCCCAAGGGTCTGATCGGATCGGTGTACCGGCTGTATTTTCGGCGCGTGCTGCCGGCAATTGGGACTGTGATTTCAGGTGTGCGCGGCCCATATGCGTATCTGCCGAAATCGGTCCAGCGTTTCCCATCGCCAGAAGAGATGCTGGAGCGCATGCGGGAGGCCGGGTTTCGCGAAGTCTCCTGGAATCCTTACACGTTCGGCATTGCAGGTCTGTACCGGGGAAAGAAATAAGCGAGAGTTCGCGATTCCCACTTGTTCGACCGCACTGATTACTGGCGGACAAAGCTATCTCGCAATGCCTCCTCGATCGAGTAGCGGATTACTTGGGGATAGTCTGGTCCGAGGAACTGCTGCAAGCGCGTCGTGTCCATGGTGTAAGAACCGATCATGTAGGGCAGCGCCTCAGGTGGGATCGAAGAGATTCCCCACTTCCACAGCAAGCGCAGAATCAGACGGCAAGCCGCGCGGGTGGGGACGCGCTGAATCGTAGCGTGAGCGATCTCGGCGCAACTCCGAATCGAGAGGGGCTCACCGTGAGCAGCTACGTTCAGGATGGTCACTGGCGGATCGCTGTATGGCCGGTCGAGAAGATAGACCAGTAAGCGCGCAACGTCATCGACGTGGACAAACTGAAAGAGTTGCTCCGGGTATTTCTTGCCACGGGGCAGCATCAAAGGCAGCCGTTTGCCTTCAGCCCGCATGCGAGCTGCTCGCTTACTGGTCCCCAAAGGAGTTCCACGCAGGGCACCGACCAGATAGTTCTGCATGCTGGCGCCGGTGTAGATGTGTGGCCGGAGGATGTAGGTGCGGCAGTCGCCCAGGCTTTCCGCTCGGTAGCGCACGACCTCATCGCTCTCGCGTTTGTGAACCGCGTAAGGAAGTGTATGTGCCCGGAGCGGAAAGTCTTCCTTTACCGGCCCAGGGGTTTCAGGGCCGTATGCGGAGACGCTACTGGGGAAAATGAACTGCCGGATCTGTCCGCCGGTACGGTTGACGACGCTGATCGCCTCCATGACGCGAGCGGTTCCCGCAACATTGATCTGCCACATGCGCTCGACATCGAGCACTCCGGTACGCAGAGGATCAATGACGAAGGCTAGATGCATTACTGAACGAGCGCCGGTCTGCCGCAGCAACTGGGTGAGCTCGCGGCACGAGGCCTCATGCCCGAGATTCATGGCATGGAATTCAAGTGCACATGGAGAATCTGGGGGTCGGAGATCGACGCCCACTACGTGATACGCAGACAACAAAGGCAAGAGTCTCGTTCCCAGGTTGCCCGAGATCCCCGTTACCAGAACCGTCGAATTTGTCTGGGTCATTGCATTAGTTGGGAGGATTCCCGGTCGTCGGGGCCCCGCTTGGTGCTGGACGACCTGCTGCAGCGGGTACTCCAGAAGCAGGACCAGGCCCGAAGTACGTTTCGTTGAGAGTGGGAGTCGCGGACTTCCCAATCGCCTCAAGTTTGTCCTGCAAGAGCTGCTGTTGCAGCGTCTTGATTATGGAGTCCTTGACCTCACTCAGAGGGATCTCGCGGACAGTCACTACTTTGTAAATGTACGATGCGGCCGGCTCGCTGATTACCTGCGAAACTTCGCCGGCCTTCAACTGAAACACGGCTTCCTGATCGACAGGCAAGCTGCCTGGCCTCCGAGCGCCCATGGCTATGTCGGGCGTTCCGGCGGCGGTGACGCCCGCCTGCTCGTATGCTGCCTGCTGTAACTTGACCGGATCCTCGCCGGCAATCCAGCGCTGGCGCAGTTTCTCGGAGGCGGCCTTCTCCTCAGCAAAAATAGGCGCTGGTTTGTCAGCGGAGCCGGGATTGTGAGGTACGATAATGCGCTGCAGCGTGGCTTCCAGATATTTGGCTTTGTTCTGGTTATAGTAGTCCTGAATTTGCTGATCGGTGGGATGTGAAAATTGCTCGGCGTAGTGGCGTCTCAGCCCTTCGGCCAAGACCTGGTTCGTTACGAACTGCAGTATTTGTTGGACATCCGGATCGTTCTCCAGGTGAAGCGCACGTGCGGCATCCGCATACACCAGGAGCTGGCCATATTTGCCGGCGAACCCGCGCTTGGCTTCCGGAGCCATGCCCGGCTGCAACGCATTCGTCAGCTTCTCGAACTGTGCCCGAGTCACGTCGCTGATGCAGTCCTTGGCAGGCGGAACATCGCCAATTAGTCCGCATCCTCCCTTCAGCGTTATCACCGGCTGGTCCATCGCGGCCGCATCCGGGTTCCCTCCGCTCGAGGAAGCGTTGGGGTTTGCGGCAGCGCGGGCCGCCTGTTTTGCCGGACCGTGCAGGGGAGGGACGGGTGCTCCCTCCGGGCCGGACGTCTGGCCAACGGCAGAAGCGATTAGGGCACACGAAATCGAGACAACGGCCATTGCCTTACACTGCATGAAAGCTAATCCTCCGAGATTGTGACGCCTGAGGCGGCGCGGAAGTTAGACAAAATCGTATCATAGGATGCCCCGTGCGGCCTGCGCTAAGCGGCCGCCTGGCGGGGACGGGCAGCGCACGCATGGCAGACAGTCTGGACATCAGCAACCGACAATCGGAAAAAAGAGCGGTGGCACTGAACTCGATCTTTGCTGCTGTGGCCATCACTGGACTCAAGGTTGTGGTCGGCATTACGACCGGCAGCTTGGGGATTTTGTCTGAGGCCGCGCACTCGGGCTTGGATCTGGTGGCCGCTGCGGTTACGTATTTCTCCGTCCGGGTGTCGGACTTGCCGGCGGATGCCAACCACCAATACGGCCATGGCAAGGTGGAGAACTTCTCGGCATTTATCGAGACCGGCCTGCTCCTGGCGACCTGTGTTTGGATTGTTTACGAAGCGACGAAACGTCTGTTTTTCCATTCCGTCGAGATTGAACCGAGTGGGTGGGCGTTTCTGGTGATGGGCATATCCATCGCAGTGGATGTCTGGCGTTCCCGCCGGCTGAAACGGGTTGCCGACAAATACAACAGCCAGGCGCTCCTGGCGGACGCGCTTCATTTCAGCACCGACATCTGGTCCAGTGCCGTGGTCATTCTCGGATTGATTCTGGTGCTTGCAGGGCGCACATACTCAATTCCGTGGCTGGCGAAAGCGGATCCGATCGCAGCATTGATTGTGGCGTGCATTGTGGTTTACGTAAGCTGGCGCCTGGCGAGGCAGACGATCGACGCCCTCCTCGATGGGGCGCCGGCGGGGATTCGAGCGAGAATCATCGGCGCAGTTTCGCGCGTGGACGGCGTTCTGGGAGTTGACCGAGTGCGCATTCGCCGTGGAGGAAGCAGGTACTTCGCCGACATTTCTGTCGCAATGTCGCGAAACGTCACCTTCCAGAAGTCCGAACAGGTAGCGAATGACGCGGCATCTGCAGTTCGTGGTCTGCTCCCCGAGGCAGACGTGGTGGTGAACGCGACGGCGCGTGCCAGTCGCGGTGAGAGCCTGTTCGATCGGATCCGCGGCGTGGCCACGCGTAACAACCTGAACGTACATGATATCAGCGTGCAGGACGTACACGGGCAGTTGCACGTCGAACAGCATGTCGAGCTGAACGAGGACATGCCGCTAAAGGACGCCCACGACCGCGTTACTCGGCTGGAAAGCGAGATGCGTGAGGAAATCCCAGAGATATCGAGCATTTTGACGCATATTGAAAGCGAACCCGCGACCATTGAGACCAGCGACGGATTGGTGGAAGCGTCCAACTTTGAGCGGCACATCCAGATGGTCAGCAGAAGTTTTCCCGAAGTGATCGATACCCACGACCTGATGTTCAAGCGGGTGGCGGGACGGCTCTACTTGTCACTCCACTGCACACTGAAAGACGATCTTCCTCTGTCCAGGGTTCACGACATCCAGACTGCGCTGGAGAGCAGGTTCCGCCAGGAAGTACCTGATCTCTTCCGAGTCCTGATTCATCCGGAGCCACTGACCGACAATCGGCGTTAGTTTCTGCGGTTCAGAACAGCTTTCGCAGGTCGCGGCGGAGAATCTTTCCCGAGGCTGTCCGCGGAATGCTCTGCACGAAGTGGATCTCGCGAGGCGTCTTGTAATGGGTAAGACGCTCCGCAACAAAGTTGCTGAGACTGGCCGATGTTTCGCCGGTTTCAAGAAATCCATCGCGTAGTACGACGAAAGCACAAGGGGTCTCCTCGCCCGCCTCATCCACCCGCGAAACGACACCACAATCGCGCACGGCGGCGTGTTCCAGCAGAACGCCTTCAACCTCCGCCGGGGCGATCGAAAACCCTTTGTACTTCATCATTTCCTTACGGCGATCGACCACGTAGTACAGTCCCTGTTCATCGACCCGGACAACGTCGCCTGACCAGTACCATCCATCACGCAAGACAGCATCGGTCGCGCCCGGAGATTTCCAGTAGCCCAGCATGATCTGGGGGCCCCGCATGACGAGCTCGCCCAGTTCGCCGGTTGAGACTTCTTTGCCGTTTTCGTCCAGCACACGGCACTCGGTCTGGGCGACGGGCCCGCCGATAGAATCGCCTCGGTAGAATGCAGGATCGAGATATCCCATGTGGGTGACAGGCGAAGCCTCAGTCATTCCGTAACCCTGACGGATGGGAATGCCAGTGGATTCCTTGAAGCGTCGGGCGAGATCGGGAGCGAGTGGCGCCGCGCCACACTTTGCCCAGCGGATGCGGTGATCGCGAGGAAACTTGCCCTGGTCCGCCGCATTACAGTACGCCAGAAGCGCCGGAGGTACGCAGAGGTTCACGGTAACACCCTCATCCATCGCGATTCGCAGCGATGCTTCACAATCGAACCGGGGCATAAACACAACCGTGCAGCCGCGCATCAAAGCGACGTTCAGTCCGACGGTAAGCCCGTAGATGTGGTACATGGGCAGGAAACACAAGATTACGTCGCGTTCGCCTATGCATCCCGTCTCGCCCGAGGTCAGTGTCTGGTACACGTTGGCGACGATGTTGTGGTGGGTGAGCATGACGCCCTTCGGCAAGCCAGTGGTGCCGCTGGAAAAGGGAAGCGTGGCGATTGTCAAGCGAGGATCGTGCTGGGGCTGCGGGATCACGGCATCGCCGGCATAGGAATAGAGGGTGCTAAGCAGCTCGGCACCGGTGCCACTGGCGTTGCGCACCGCATACACCTTTCGCAACGCGGGCAGACTAGATAGGTTGATACCCTCCAGCAATGGGCCGTCGCTCACCAGCGCCACCGCTTCAGAGGTCTCCATCTGATAATGCACTTCGCGGTGGCGGTAGGTAGGGTTCATCGTGGTCGGAATGGCGCCTGCCATCATGGCGGCATGGAACACGACGCCGAATTCCCAGCAGTTCGGCAGGTAGATTCCAATCATGTCACCCGGGCGGATGCCCGCGGCGACGAGCCCGCGCGCTGTCCGTTCAACCAGGTCTCCGTACTCCGCGTAAGTGAGGCGGCGGTATGGCGTACAGGAAGTATCCACGACGGCGAGCTTATCGCCGTACTTTCTGCAAGCGTCAAGAACGACATTGTGAACGAACTTGCCTTCCGGGTCGGCGTAGAGGTGCGTGCGTACGGGCGCAATTGGTAGCGTCATAGGGAACGCGGGAGAGTGTAGCAGGTCGTGGGGACTCGCGACAGACCCAATTAAGGCGACAGAGTCTCGGGCCAAAGGGCGTTGCGGATAAACTGAACCTGCATGCACTTGATCGGGCTGATCAGCGGGATTTTGTGTCTCGTAATTTGGATCTATCTGCTCGTCGCGCACGGCGGGTTTTGGAAGGCATGGCGCCTGGGGTCCCCCGAAAAGCCAACGGATGCGATTGATGGGACGATCGCAGTGGTGATCCCGGCGCGCGACGAAGCGCAAGTTATTGGCCCGAACGTCCAATCGTTGCTCGAACAGAAGTGCGCAGGTTCGATTCGCGTCTTCGTCGTTGACGATCACAGCTCAGACGGGACTGCCGAAGTTGCGCGTCAAGTGGCGTGTGAGTACGGCCGCCCGGATTCCGTCAGCGTCATTTCCGGAAGTGATCTGCCGGCTGGATGGACCGGTAAGTTGTGGGCGGCACAGCAGGGTATCAAAGCGGCAGCGATGCTGCGTCCGAGGTTCCTGCTGCTGACGGACGCCGACGTTCGACACTCACCTGACAGTATCGCGACCCTTGTTGCCGTTGCAGAAGCGGGGAACTATGACCTTGCCTCGTTCATGGTCAAACTACACTGCCGAAGTCTCGCAGAACACCTTCTTATTCCGCCATTCGTATTCTTCTTCTTCCTGCTCTATCCGCCCAGCTGGATTCGCAATCGCAGGCGTAGCACGGCCGGTGCGGCCGGCGGCTGCATGTTGATCCGGCCAGAGGCGTTGGAACGGGCTGGCGGTATCGCTGCAATTCGGAGCGAGATCATCGACGATTGCGCCCTGGCTCACGCTGTCAAGCGGTCCGGAGGACGCGTGTGGCTTGGCCTGACTTCAGATACGCGCAGTGAGCGTGGCTATGGAAGCTTCTCGGAAATCGAGAGCATGATCGCGCGAACCGCCTTCAATCAACTGTGCCATTCGGCGGCACTCCTCGTCGGCGCCGTCATTGGATTAATGGTCATCTACCTGCTCCCCTTGGTACTCGTCTTCACTGGCGTCGGGGCGCTCATCGCGCTTGGTGTGGCGAGTTGGCTACTAATGGCGCTGGCCTATGCACCCATGGTCTGGTTCTACGGGCTCAACCTTGCGTGGTCGCTGACGCTGCCATTCAGTGCGTGTTTCTACATGCTGGCGACCATCCATTCTGCTATCAAGTTCTGGATCGGTCGCGGAGGCGAATGGAAAGGGCGCGTGCAGGACACGAATCTAGAGCGCATAACGAAATAAGACAGTCCTCCCGATCAGCACTGTTGCTCAGGTTCGGTCGGCGAGCGGAGTTTGGACTGTCGCAGACTAGCCACATTTGTCAAAATTATTTTTCACGCCCCCTTTGTTTTCAATGGCTTGGGAGAAAATTATCGGTAACCAATTGATTGCCAAAGGTTTATAGCTATCCATGTCAGCCGTAAGGACTTATATCTGCACTTCCTTGCAAAATTATTCGCGCCCGTTGCATCACCCGCTGCTGGGGTCGTCCCACAGCGCACATATTGTTTGAGAGCTTTCTGCTCCTCGGGTGTAAGGCGAATGACGGCTGCTGGTCTGGCCATGGCCGCATCACCTTATATCGCTAACTGTTGCAATTAAGTACTAGTGCAGCACCAAATCGCTGCGCCATCGGTCCACGAAAAGCCACCACAGGTAGCGCTCCCACTCGGACAGCGTGGTTTTTGCCCATTGCCGATTGGTCCACCATCGCGTGCCGAAATAGTACGGGTCGGCAGCGCCATAGAACGAGAAATGATACTGAGGCAGCCGATGTTGCAAGATCGAACGGGCACGGCGATTGTGGAACTCCGAGCTAACCACCAGGATTGACTTCACACCCGAGCCCGCCAGACATTGCTCTAAGTATCGCGCCTCGTCGTAAGTCGAACTCTCACTGAGAGGGCAGATTGCAGACTGTCCCGGGGTCGTCCGGTCCAGGAGTTCCTGGGCTAGTTCGATGTCGAGGTGTCCAAATGTCCGGCCACGCGAAAACACATCCAGCAGGAGGTGCGGAGCGTATCCCTCCCGCATCAGGCGGACACCGTTCCAGTAACGCAAGTCGTTCTCGCCGCCGGCCAACACCACGATAATATCGGCGTGTTCTGGGTTATTCACTACAAGGAAGGACGCGGCGTGCCGAAAGAGAAAGACTGCGATGAACGCCAGCAGAACTGCGACGAAGATGCGCCTCAGCATGGTCGGGATGATTCTATCCGATGGGATATTGTCGGCCTGAATGCAGCAGGCGGGAGGCGCGCTTCAGGCTCGGGAAAATCAACGATGAACCGGATTGCGCGCCCACCGTGGCGGACGCGTTGTGGAGCATTCGGCCAGACCCGTCAGCCGCATCGTTTCAAGGGGACCATGCAGTGCATCTCGCCGCCCTACGCCGATGGGAGGCGATCCTCCTTGCGTCGCGTAGGACTGCGCTCTGCTCTTGAACTGGGCAGCAAGAGTCGGCTGCGATTTCGTATGCGGACAGCGATCCGCGCAAACAAAATGCCACAGCCGGCCAATCACCCCTCAGCTACTGCTTTTTCACAATGTTCTTTCCAAAATTGAACTTCGTTCCCACCGTGACGCGCACGCTATTACGCCCCCCGTCCAGGATATTCGAGAAATAGTTAAAGTGCACAAAGTCGGTGGCTACACGAATACCGAAGTGCGGGGTGGCCTCCCAGGTTATCCCGCCTCCAAAGCCGTAAAACACTACCGTGTCAGAACTCGACGTTTTTCCGTTCAGGAGGCCGCTGACAATCTGCGCGATGTATGGGTTGTTGGGCTTCGCCGTGAAAGTCCCGTGCAGCGCACCGAGCGCCGGACGCGCGAACAAGGTCACCTTTTTGAAATGGCGGTAATTGAATTGCGGTCCCGCCTCATACGTGTAGGTCGCAGAGTTGAATGGGACAGCGATTGGAATACCCAACTGTTGGAAGACCGGCACATACGGCGCCAACTTTGCCTGTGTTGCCACATTAAGGCTGCTCGGCAACAGCGTAGAACTGCCACCGGCATAGCTGAAATCGCCACCGAGCGTCAGCCAACTGCGCATGTTGACGCCAAAGTCACCATCAAATCCGCGCTGCACCAAATTCAACGACGGCGTGCTGAGGTAGGAAAAAGCGGTAAAAGCGCTGTACTTGAGGATGGTGGTTTGTTGTGAGAAACACGTGCCCACACAAAGGGAGAGAAAGAGGAGCAAGAGTATAACAGTAGAACGCCGCATAGGGCTTCTCCTTGCGAGCTGTTTGAGTTAGGAAACTTGTCGGGCTCAGCAGTCCTGCATGGTGTGCAGATCGATTCCATTTGGTGCCCGCCGCAGAACGCGACAGATTCAGTTTCAATCATGGCTGGCATGAGAGGATATCAAATTCACCACGTTTAGGCCGCCTTTTCCCAAAATGGAACCAAATCCGATGCCAAAGGTATTTCTCCCGGAAGTTCCACCGGCACTCTTGACCGCCATTGTCGCTACTTCAGTTGCGAAACATTGAATGCGATGCACCTACTTCGACGCAGGTTGTCAATGCGGACTGGCCGCTGCCAGGCGGTTCGCGATGATCGTGTAGGCCGAGGAGTTGAAAGAGAGTCCGATATGAGTCCCGGGAACCTCAAAGTCGGTGTCTGGCTTGCCGGTGAGGCAATAGTGCCAATCCACGATGCCATCGTTGCGGGTGTAGATTGCGGTCTCCAACACCGATGTTGGAACGTCTCGGCGGAGTGAGTCGAGAAAATTGCAAGTACACCGTCCGGTGTAACAGGTTGGTAGAACGTCCGCACCGTGCTCGCGCAAAATGTGCTTGCGGACGGCTTCTGCGGCGTGCAGGACGGTTCGATGCATTACCGTGCCCCTGAATGGCGAAGCCAATGTCGTTACGGACGCCACATCGTTGGGCCGCTGACCAGCCACTGAACGAGCAATGATGCCGCCCAAACTGTGTCCGACCAGGTGGATCTTCCTCTGTGTTTCAGCGAGGGCTTTGTCGATGCAAGCATTCAGCCTGTGCTGGATCAACAGATTGGGACATTCGGCATTGATGCCGATGCCGGAGAAGTAGGGACGGTACCCAATTCTGCCGAGCCAGGTGTGGAGTTGGGTAAGATACGCATCGGTGCCGAGAAAGCCAGGAACTACCACAACTGCCGATCCGTCGCCGCGCGGTACGCCGAGACCGTAATACACCGGAGACGAGTGCAGGAGGAGGATGTCAGCGGCGAAAAGTGCCTCTTTCCAAATAGCGATGTTGGCTTCTGCGTGGTCTTCGCGAAATTCGTGGTGGCGCGGGCCCGTTGCCAATGCTTCTCCCAGGTTCAGAAGTGGGTTCGGGCGCCCGCAGTCGCGGGGGGTGTGCCTGTGAGTAATCCAGGGAAACTGGCTGGCGCCGTCCTCGGGGAAACAATATAGACCCCTTTGCGTGAAGTTGCCAAAGATTTCTGCAGGCGGGCCTGATTTCCACAAGTTCAAGGTGCGTTTAACACGAAGAAAAATCGCGTTGGCACACTTCTGGGAGGAAGCATGACTGCGGTTGTGCAAGTCCCGGTCTTGTGTTTGCTGCAATGCGATAGGGGACGCAGTTGGGGCCAATGCCCTACATTGTGGCAAGATGGTATGCAAAAATTGTGCGTTGCAGCAGAAAGGCGAACCCGATTAGCCCAGCCACCATCGTGATCAAGAAGTACCCCAACCGCAGGCTGTACGACACGGCAGCCAGCCGGTACATCAATCTGGAAGACATCGCCGGGTTCATCCGCGAGGGAAAGGACCTGCAAGTCGTCGATGCCCAAACGGGGGAAGACCTGACCCGCCTGACCTTAACGCAGATCATTGTGGATGACGCCAAGCAGCAGCCCACCGGATTACCTCTGGAATTGCTGCGGCAACTCATCATTTCGTCCGACCGCATGGGACGAGAGTTCATCATGTGGTATCTAAAGTCGGCATATGACGCCTATCGGACGGTGCAGAGCAAACTGCACACCGGCCTGTCGGATGTGCAAGCCGCAGCCCTTTCTCCGATCAGCATGATGAGGAACTTCCTCCAGAGCCAGGTGGACAGACCTCCAGCCGAAGCGGCCAATCAGAGCAACGCGGAACTTCAGCAACTGCGCGAGCGCATCGCCGAGCTGGAAGCGCGTATGAAGAAACCGGCGCGAGTGAAGGCTCGCGTCAAGCGCAAGGCCGCGAAGAAACAAATCTAAGCCCGATTCGAGGCAACTGGAACCCGGAGACATCCCGCAGCCTACTGAATTGCCAGCACTGCCGGTTGCGGTGAGTCATCCCATGTTGTCGCGGCTGCAGAAGGAATGAAACTCATCGCGCGCTCCGTCAGCGCGGTGATGGTGAGGCTCGGATTTACGCCTAGATTGGCGGAGACCACCGAACCGTCGCAGACGTACATGTTCTTGTAACCGAAGACCCGATTGCGGTAATCCACAACGCCGTTCTCGGGCGAGTCGGACATGACGCATCCTCCCAGGCAATGGGCGGTGCCGGGGATGTCGAACAGGATTTCGGGAAGCATGCTCATGGCGGTACCTCCGGCCATGCGTGCAAAGTGCTCGGCGAACTTGTTGGCCTCGGGGATGAATGTGGGAATACGCTGGCCGCGGCTCACGAGCGTCTTGCGGAAGGGGGAGAACAATGAGCGCTCCCAGCGCATGTCTATATGGCCATCGATCGCCTGCATACACAGCAGGATCACGCACTCGCGCGCCCACCCGAACGGTTGCATGATGCGGAACGTTCGGATGGGATGAAGGACCGATGAGACCAAGAGATTCTTGAGCCACAGGCCGACTCGGCCTGCGCCGGGCCTCCCGCCCGTCAGAATCGTGGTCCAGGCGGACATCGCGTCGGAACCGTTCGGATAACGGACCGCCTCGACGTGCGTGTGCTCGTCGATGTAGATCCCCGAACCGATGGCTACGCCTTTTGACAGATCGTCTTTGGTTCCGGGGACTCGCACACCGATCAGCGATTCGGAGTTCGTGCGCACGTACCGGCCGACCTTATCGCTGAGATTCGGAAGCGAGTTTTTGTCCTTTAGCCGGAAGAGCAATTCCATGGTTCCGAGCGCAGAGGCGGAAAATACAACTCCGCGGCAAGTAAAACTTTGCGGATGGCGGAAGACGAAAGCAGTGGATTTCTCGGTGGAGACTCGGTACCCCGCGCTGCCGTCAGGTGCGTCGTTGAGCGGCAGTACGTCGATGACGCGAGTTTCCGCGAAGACCTTTGCGCCGCGTTTCTCGGCGAGGTACAGGTAGTTCATGTCGAGGGTGTTTTTCGCGCCATGGCGGCAACCCATCATGCATCCACCGCAGCCTTGGCACGTGGTGCGTTCGGGGCCCTCTCCGCCGAAGTAGGGATCGGGAACGGTTACACCGCCTTGGACGCCTTCCGGTGCCTGGAAGATGGCTACGCTAGTGCGATAGAACGTGTTGCCCACTCCTACGGATTCGGCCACTTTTCGCAACAACTTGTCGGCCGGTCCCAGGATCTTGTTCTCGGTGACGCCAAGCATTCGCGACGCGGTGTCGTAGTGTGCCGGCATCTGCGACTTCCAGTCGTCCAGGCCTTGCCAGGAGCCGCTGTCCCAGACCTTGTCGGTAGGGCGCAGCATGGTGCTGGCGTAGGTGATCGATCCTCCTCCTACTGCGCAGCCGTGCAGAATGGTGACGTGCCGGAAAAAGCGCATGTTGAAGAATCCGCGCAGCGCAATACCGGGCCGCCAGAACCAGCGGTGAAACGACCAGCTTGTTTTGGGCAGGTTCTCGGGTGTCCAGCGGCGGCCCATTTCCATGACGGCGACGCGATAGCCCTTTTCCACCAGACGAAGTGCAGTGACGCTGCCTCCGAAGCCGGAGCCGATGACGATGAAGTCGAAATCGAAATTGCTGCTCGGGCGCGGCATGGTCACCTGCGAGCCAGCTTCTGCGCTTCTGCTCGACGAGGTTTCTTCTGTGCCGCAGCCAACACTTCCTCGGGTTTCGGCATGCCGCGCCGCGCATAACGGATGATGCCGGTCGGGCCTATGAGGTAGACGGTGCGGTTCACCATTCCGCCATCGGAGTTGTACAACGCGGCCACACGCTGGCCCTCATCCACCAGCAGGGGAAACGGGAACTTGTTGCGCTCGCGAAATTCGCGATGACTCTCGGCGCTCTGCGGATTGACGCCAAAGACCAGCACGTTCTGTCCGCGCAAATCGGGCCAGGCGTCGCGGAACTCGCACAGCTGCCGGCTGCAGATCAGGGTGTCGTCCCCGGGGTAAAAGACAAGGACGACGTTCTTGCCGCGCAACTCGGACAACTTGACCTTCTTGCGGGCCTGCGTTGGTAATGTGAAGTCAGGGGCTTTGAAACCGACGGGGAGCGGATCGCGTGGCAACCAGGAGAACATTTCGGGGCCCATTTTTCGGCGAGTTACCAAAATTGCTTTTTACGCTGTTGTTTAGAATCAATCACTTAGCCAGAAATTATCTCTAAGTGATTGACGGAAAATATAGTTATAACCATCCATTTCATACAGAAAGAGTTAGCATGGCAAAAATTCGCAATTTGTTCGCCAAGAGGGTGCATAGGGCTACCTGGAGCGCGCTGCGGCTTCGGCCTTGCGAATCGCCTTCTCATGGAGATCGTACGTCGCGAGGGCCTTGCGGGCGCCATCGCGCGCCATGCCGACACTCAGCTTGCGTTCACCTTCATCGAAAGTATCCTCCGCGTCCAGGCGCATGGTTTCGGTTTCCTCGTCGGCCTCAAAGACGCCCTTAGCGACAGCCAGCAAGTCAGGGTCTATGTCCTTGGGCTTGCCACCTTTTTTGGTCTTTCCCTCTTCTCCATTCTGAGTTGCAAGAAAGTTGTAAGCGCGCTTCAGGTCGTCGCTCCAGGTGGCCTTGACCTTGTCCTCGGCGTCATTCAGGGCCTCAGTGGCGCGGTCAGCAATTCTGCGTACTTTGGGCTTTTCCAGCAGCCACTTGAATACGCCCCATTCCAAGCCCAGAGTCATGATGGCCCGGGATTCTTCGACAGCTTCCAGCTTTCGCATAGTTGCAATAGTCCAGTCGTTAAATTTAATGCCGCGTGAAGAAAGACGACATTCTTCGCAAGAAAGCGCCTTCGTATCACGTGACATTGTAGGCGGAGTTAGCCTGATTCCGGTGTGATGCGGCACCAAGCGGGTTTGCGATTCCCAAATTGGGAAAAACCGCGGCCCGTTGCTGCCAAACGTGAAACTCCCTCTAGCGAGCTTCAGAAATCACCCGCTAGCAACCGGCACGTTTCCTCAGGGGCTAAAGCCCAAATTCGGTTATGCCGCTCACGGCACGGCTGAAGCCGTGCCCTTTCAAAACGACGGGCGGTCTATAGCAACCATGAAAGCGCTCTACGGCAGGTCCTGATACGCGACGCTGGTCAGGAACTCTTCGAACTCTCCCTTGGACATAGTGGTGAATAGTTCGGCCGCGCGATCAAACTTGTGATCGGCGGGAGTGGTTTCGGCGGTGCGCAAGCGTTCTACCACCTCCCGCAAGATCTGGTCGAATAGCTCCGGTGTGATTGTCCGCCCATCGTCCATGTGTGCTGCGTAGTGGATCCATTGCCAGAGCTGTGAACGAGAGATCTCTGCCGTCGCCGCGTCTTCCATCAAGTCGTAGATCGGGACGCAGCCGTTGCCGCGCAGCCACGATTCCAGATATTGCAAGCCCACGTCGATATTGCGGCGTAGTCCTGCTTCCGTGATTGCACCCTTCGGCAGTTCCAGAAGATTGGCTTCCGTGATCGGCGAACGCGGACTGGCTGGGGGCGCGATCTGATTGGGCGCGGGCATGTACTGGTCAAAAATGGCCTTGGCGATCGGCACCAGGCCCGGGTGGGCCACCCAAGTTCCATCGTGGCCGGCGCGGACTTCGCGCAACTTGTCCTGGCGCACGCGCTCCATGGCCTTTTCGTTGGCCTCGGGATTGTTGCGGATGGGAATCTGCGCCGCCATGCCTCCCATGGCGTGAATGCCGCGGCGATGGCAGGTGTGAATCAACAGCTCCACGTACGAGCGAAGAAAAGGCTGCTCCATGGTGATCACGCCGCGATCGGGCAATACACGGCTTGCGTGATTCCGAAACTTCTTGATGAAGCTGAAGATGTAATCCCAACGGCCGCAGTTGAGTCCCGCGGAATGGTCACGGAGTTCGTAGAGAATCTCATCCATCTCAAAGGCCGCGGTGATGGTCTCGATCAGGACGGTCGCGCGGATGGTTCCCTTGGGAATCCCGATGTATTCCTGTGCGAACACAAACACGTCGTTCCACAGTCGCGCTTCTTCGTGTTGCTCTAACTTCGGCAGATAGAAGTAAGGACCCGTGCCCGAGGCGATTTGCGCCTTGGCGTTGTGGAAGAAGAAAAGTCCAAAATCGAAGAGCGAGCCGGAGATAGGGGTGCCGTTGAGGAGGAAGTGTTTTTCGTTGAGGTGCCAACCGCGCGGCCGGACGAACAATACCGCGGGGTTCGCACTTAGCTTGTACTCTTTGCCTTCGGGCGAGCGGTACTCGATGGTGTGCCTGACCGCATCACAGAGGTTGCGTTGGCCTTCGATGCAGTTTTCCCACGTGGGTGAGTTCGAGTCTTCGAAATCGGCCATGAAGACACTGGCGCCCGAGTTGAGCGCATTGATGATCATCTTCCGATCGGGCGGGCCGGTGATTTCAACACGGCGGTCGAGCAGGTCGGCGGGAATGGGCGCCACTTTCCAGGATGCCTCCCTGGTTGGAAGAGAGGCCTCCAGGAAATGGGGCAACTGTCCCGCGTCAAGTGATGCCTGACGCTTCTTGCGTTCCTGCAGTAATGCCTGGCGCGTGGGTTCGAAGCGCGTGTGCAATGCGAGCAGGAATTCAGTTGCCTGCGGGGTGAGGATGCCGGGTTGGGCATCCGTATACGGCCCCGCAATACGGATCGCTTCAGTTTGTGTAGTCATGCATCTCCCGTGGCTGAACTACGGAACGACAGTGGTAATTGCGCATCGCCACCCCGTTCTGTCCGATGCATGCCTCAGTCGTTTGCAGCCGTGCTGGGAAGCGGCATCGACTCCAGCGACGGATAGAGATGCGGCATGGGGGTGCGCTCTGTCGCTTCCCCGTCATTGTAGTCCACGGCGTCCAGTTCGAACTCCGCCACGTGATTGGAATCGGGTGCTGCGCTGGCCGATGCATGGCCACTGCTAATCACGGTAGCTATGGCATCGAAATAACCCGTGCCAGTGAAGCTGCGGTTACGTAGGTTGCCGCCTCCTAGCTCCTGCCGCATTTCAAGCTCGATCTGTTGTATTCGCGAATAGGCAGTCATGCCCGAGTCGGCGTAGTCCTTGGCGAACTGATACATGGAGAGGTTCAGCGTGTAGTAGCCGGCCAGCGTGATGAACTGGAAGCGATAGCCCATAGCGGCCAGGTCGCGCTGGAAGCAGGCGATGTCGACCTCATTCAGCTTCGCCCTCCAATGGAATGACGGCGAGCAGTTGTAGGCCAGCATCTTGCCCGGGAAGTGGGCGTGAATAGCGTTGGCGAACTCGCGCGCATCGTGCAGATTGAGCTCCGCCGTTTCGCACCACAGCAGGTCGGCATAGGGAACGTAGGCCAGGGCGCGGGAGATGGCCGCCTGCATCCCGCCGCGATACACATGAAAGCCCTCGACGGTGCGCTCACCAGTAAGGAAGCGACGGTCGCGAGGGTCATGATCGCTGCTGAGAAAGCTGGCCGAATCGGCGTCCGTCCGCGCGATGATGACCGTTGGCACTCCCATGGTGTCGGACGCGAGGCGCGCCGCCACCAGCTTCTGAATGGCCTCTTCCGTGGAAATCAGCACCTTGCCGCCGGATTGTCCGCATTTGCGGGCAATGGGCAACTGGTCGTCAAAGTGCACGGCGGCAGCCCCCGCTTCAATCATTGCTCTCGTCGACTCGAAAGCGCTCATGCTGCTACCGGCACCCGCTTCTGCGTCGGCCACGAGGGGCAGCATCCAGTCGAACTTCGCCCCTCGCTCACTGTGAGAAATCTGGTCTGCCCTGAGGAGGGCGTAGTTTACGGCGCGCACCGCGGCGGGCAAGTTGCCCGCAGCGGAGAACCCCTGGTCGTGGTGAATGCGGCCGCTGTCTGCGGCGAGTTGGCAATTGCTCAGGTAGATGGCTTTGAGCCCAGCGTGGGCCATTTCAACGGCCTGGCTGCCGTTCAGCGCGCCCAGTGCGGGAATGTATGATTCGGAGCGCAGCAGCTTCCAGAGTTTGTCAGCGCCCGAACGAGCCAGCGAGTATTCGATGTGTACCGTGCCCGTGAGCCGGTTAACATCAGCGTGGGAATAGGGTCGGGTGATGCCTTTCCAGCGGGGTGAATTCCAGGACTGCTCTTTGGGTTGTTTGGGCTGCGTCATCGTGGTCTCCTCGGGTCAACTTGGTGCCTGGTGATTAAACGACGCAATCACGCCGGTTGCAAGCGATATAGTCCGATTCGGACGAGTAACCGCGGCGGGCGAGACGTGTCACGACAGTTTTTAGGAGCCTTATTAAGCCTAATTAAATGCAATAGCTTACGTTTGGCACAGCGAAAATATGAACCTGAAATCATGGCATAGGAGTGCGACTTACTGGCCCGAAGTGGATTGGTAGCCTACAATCGCAGCATGGCCGGTAAATCCCAGTCCCAATTGGTGAGATGGCTGGACGCCTCGCTCAGGGAAAGGAAGCTCGCCGAAGGGTTCGCGTTTCTAAAGCGCTTCGACTCGACATTCGTAGACATGAGGCCGACGGAACCAGAGGCCGCCGGAATTGTCGTGCGGTTAGCGCAGTGGGTAGACCTCGGCTACCGCGATGTCGAATTTCTCTCGGAGCTAGTCAGCAAGTTCCCACCTGAGCGTCGGGCCCGCATGCCGCTCGGCGAATTTCTTCAACTGCGAATGGCGGAAGGCTTTTGCGCCATGAGCGACGAAGAGCTTGATCGGGCGATCGAACTTCTGCGCTTCGTTCTCATGGCTGAGGATGAGCTGTGCGACCAGCGCCTGGCCGCCATCGCGCATTTCTGGAAGGGCCGCTCGCACCGGAAGAAGGGCGAATACGACGAAGCCATGACGCATATTGTCAGAGGCCGCGAGCTGATGCAGTCAATTCACGAGCCCAAGCTGGCGGCGGTGATTCAGATTCAGGAGAGCTGGCTGCTATTTCAGAAGGGACAGATGGCCGAAGCGCTGCGCGTGCTCGACGAAGCGAACACCAACCTGGCTGAAACCGATGACACACTGTCGCTGGGCAATATCGAGTCGGCGCGGGGGCGCATGGAGCGCCAGGCAGGAAAATATGCGGAGGCTCTGGCGCATTTCGACAAAGCGGTGGAGCTGTATGCGCAGCGGGACCCAAACCATCGCAACTTGGCCAGGGCGCTGGTCAATGCAGCCTCGGTGAAGCGACTGATCGCGCTGCAACTGCGCAAGCGCATCGACGCACAGGCAGGGAAGCCGGCTTCTCGGCGGGGAGCCTTATCGTCCACGCGCGGCCCAGCAAGTTACCTGGCCCGCTACACCCAAATCTGCAGTGAGGCGCTGGAACAGTTGCAGCGCGCCGGCGAAATCTATGCGCAACATCACTATTACAGCGGCACAGCTTCGGCGCTGGTGAACGCAGGATACATTCACCTGGATAGCGGGAACGTCGAACTGGGGGCAAGCGAGGCGCTGAAGGCGTACGAACTGGCGCACGACAAGAGTGATCACATCCAGATGGCGCGCGCCCGCACGCTGCAGTCGATTGCCGAGAACACTCGCGTGGATGAGCAACTTGGCGAGGACGCCGACGCCGCGGTTTACGCCAACAACGCTCGGCGCTACGCCGAGGAAGCGGTGCAGTTGGCCGAGCTCACACAGAACCGGAGGCTGGCGGCAGAGGCTTACGTCGCACGCGGCATGTCGTTTGCCAACGACTTCTTCCAGGAGTGGGAGGAAGCCAAACGGTGCGTGGATCATGCCGCTTCGCTGCTGGGCCCGGAGGACCACGATCATCTCTGGGAAGACCTAATGGCCCTGAAGATGCGTATTCTGCGGGCGTCCAGCATCGACGAGACGTTAAGGGCGTGGTCAGAGGGCGTCCTGGGCGATAAGACTTTTCAGCAGGTCACGGAAGAATTCGCGGAGATCGTAATTCCTAAAGTCTGGCAGCGCGAAGGGAAGAAGATAGCCAAGGTATCAAGCCGGCTGTCGATCTCGCCGAAAAAAGTGCGGCGGGTGCTGCGTAATGTCGGATTGCTCAGATGGAACGACAGTGGCTGAAGCATCCAGGGAAGTTCTGATCAAGTCAGAGCGACGTCCCCCAGCGGCTAAAGCCGCAATGATTTTGTGGCACTTACGGACGGCCTGAAGGCCGTCCCCTTCAACGACCATACTTAATCAGAGTCTCCTTAGCACGGACGATCATCGGCGTGCAAAATACAGGTTCAGCATCAGGCCTAGCTGGTTGTACTGCTGATTTGGAGTCTTGCCCGTGCTGTTCTGGTGCTCGTAGTACGGGTTGAACTCGAAGTGTTTGCCGATGGGAAAGTAACAGCCGGCATAGATCGCAGTGTTGCTCCATTTGCCGTACTGGCTTTCGTAATAGAATTCGGCGCTGGCGTACGGTGACGGATGATAGGAACCGAGCCTCAGAGTCCGTTCGAGTTGGATGCGATTGCGATAGCGCCAAGTAAAGTTCCCGGCCTGCCAATCCAAATCGGCGCGGTTACGGTCCGAAAGCAGGAGCCTGATTTTCGAAATGGGGTAGTTCATGGTGAAGAAGGGTAAGAAGCGGTTGGTCGGCGCGGTGTTTGGGGTGGGCAGATAGCGGTATCCGACCGAGACTACGAGGAACCGGGACTTCGAGTCGTCCAAATCGAAGGCCGTAACATCTGAAAATTTGAGCGGCGCGTTCACATAGAAGTCAACGCTTGGGCCGACCTCGGCGGTGGTCGGGGCGCCAGCCTCCCGCGTCTCCTTCGCCTGAAACCAGATGCGGAGGGGCGAAGCCACCTTGTAATACACGTCGACCTCGGGCAAGAGCTGGTCGGTTTGCGCCGCGGCGGCAAGATTGAAGGCAGACACCATCGCCAGGGCGGACCACAATATTCGAAAGCTAGCCAACAGCCGCATACATTAGGATGTTCGCACACATCGCATTCGCCGAGACCGTCTCAGCCGTTCTCGCGCGACGGTGTGTGGATACCCGATCGAGGCATGCCCTACATGAATCTTCGAGCCCGAATTCTTATGCTTCTGTTATTGGCCGCTCCCTTGCTGGCGCGGGAAAGCACTGACGTCATCGTCATGAAGAATGGCGATCATCTGACGGGCGAGATCAAAGGCCTCGACAGCGGAGTGCTCTACATCAGCATGCAGTACATTCTCGGAACCAGCCAGGTGCAATGGTCGAAGGTGGACCACATCGAAAGCAAGCAGCTGTTCCTGGTCAAGACCGAAGACGGCTCGGTGTACACGGGGACGCTTTCCACCGCCGAGGCGGCGGCTGGACGGCCAGTGTCCATCGAGGTGGTGGAGGCACCCGATAAACAAGTGGTGCTGGAAAGGACAAAGATCGTGCAGATGGATATGACTTCCGAACGGTTCTGGCAACGCTTCAACGGCGAGGTCAATACCGGCATCATCTACTCGAAGGGCAATCAATCGACGCAGTTCAGTCTCGGTTCGGAAGTCGGTTATCCGAGGGAACGCTGGTCCGCCGCAGCGAGCTATAACTCCACGCTTGCGACCAGTACGGGTGTCAGTGCCTCTACTCGAAACCAACTTAACCTGGGAGCGCAGCGCCTGATGCGCTGGAACAATTGGTTCTACGCGGGACTGGGCGATCTGCTACAGAGCTCGGTGCAGGGAATCCAACACCAGTCGACCCTTGGGGGTGGGATCGGACGATACCTGGCGAACACCAACCGAGCGACCATCTACGTAATCGGCGGTTTCGCCTGGCAGCGCACGCAATACTCGTCAGCGATTGTCCCGGCGGGCACGCAGGACGTCGCCGCCGGTGTGGTCGCCGTGGGCGCCAAGCTGTTTAAGTTCAACAAAACCAATCTCACTGTTACGGCAAGTTTGTTCCCAGCCATTTCTGATCCGGGCCGGATTTATTCAAATTTGAACGTTTCTTACTACATCAAGCTCACGGGCAACCTTTCCTGGAATGTCTCGTTCTATGGCAACTGGGACAACCAGCCGCCACCCACATTTGCCGGCAGCGATTACGGCACAAGTTCGGGGCTAAGTTGGACGTTTGGGAACAAGTAGCCGCCTGAAGGCGGGACAAAGGATTGCCTAGGGCGGGTCTAGAAACTCCTGTATCCGTTCGGAGGGATTCACCACGGAGACACGGAGGACACGGAGATTTTATTGCTTTCAGCTTTACCGTGATCTCCGTGTCTCCGTCGCAGTGATGAATTCTGTTGGGCCATCGGCTCTCGATGTCAGATAAGTCCGGTTACACAAGAATCGTAAATGGCTCCGGCTCACCGGCGATGCGCGTCCGCGCGCGAACTGCTCTAGTATGATTTGCTTTCGAAAAATTGCCGCCCAGACTGCGGATTGAAACTGGGTTCGCTACGCTGGCGACGGAATTACATACATAGAAGGGCTTAATGAATCCATTGGGGAAACTTGCGTTCCGGCGAGTCCTTGGTATGGGGATTGTTGCCGTGATTATGACGGCATGCGTGAACGCAGCACACTCGCAGATCGTGCCTACCAACGATCCTCCGGTGTATGGCCCGTACAACGCGGTGATCCTGCAGGGTGGTGATGGGCTGCGGAAGAACATGATCGCGCGCGATACCGTGTTGCGCGCCGACTCGCCGTGGACGCTGTATGTCTGGATACAAAGCGATGCGCCCATCACGGCCCCGGTCCTGGTCGCTGGCTATGGCGATGTGGCGGGGGAGTATTCGCGCTTTCTCGGGCTGGATTCCGGCAAGCTGATGTTGTGGGCGGGCGCTGACAACAGCTTCAGCGCGCCCGCGACGATTACACCTGGCGAGTGGCAGTTTGTGGCAGCGACGTTTGATGGAGCGGCATTTCGGCTGTATGTGGACGGCGCGCAGGTGGGGCTGGGAAGTCTCACACTGGGAAGAGTAGCGGCGACACTGCAAATGGCACCGCGGATCATCCCGTGGCCGAACGGACAATATTTCGGCGGGAAGATCGCCGGGTTCACGATTGTTCGCGAGGCACTAACGGCCGAAAAGATCAAGCAGCTTGCATCCAATCCACCGCTGTTTTCCTTGATCGTGTTCGAAGCAGGCTCGAAGCCATGGCCCGTGCAGACGAAGGCGCAAGCCGGCTACCGCGCTCCGCAGGATCCGGCGACATGGCCGAAAAGCCGCGCGCCATTCTCGACTCCAGTGGCAGAGCCGGTTCTCTCCGGGCGCGCTGCGTTGCGAGCCGACGGAGACAGCCAGTGGACGATCACGAGCGGCTGGCAAATGGCGGCAGCTCCAAAGGTCACAGCTACCGCGCAGGAGATTTCGAAATCAGGCTTCGACACTAAGGAATGGCTGGCGGCGACGGTTCCGGGTACAGCGCTCACCACAATGATCGATCGCGGCATCTATCCTGATTCGGATTACGGGCTGAACAACCTGGCCATTCCCGAGAGCCTCAATAAACAGGATTACTGGTACCGCAACGAATTCAAAGCACCGAAAACGCCAACCGGGCGTCGCTTTACGCTGACATTTGAAGGAATCAACTACGCCGCTGAGGTGTGGCTGAACGGGCAATCGCTGGGCGCCATCAAAGGAGCGTTCATTCGCGGGGTGTTCGATGTGACTGACACGCTCAAGCCGGGACAGACCAATGTCCTGGCGGTGTGGGTTTCGCCGCCGCCGCATCCGGGGATTCCGCACGAGCAGTCGATTCTGGGCGGGCCGGGCGAGAACGGCGGAATGATGTGTCTGGACGGCCCCACATTTGTTGCGACTGAGGGATGGGACTGGATTCCTGCCATTCGCGACCGCGACACAGGCATCTGGCAGCCAGTGACCCTAACGGCGACTGGCGTGGTGAAGATTGGCGATCCGCAGGTGGTTACGAAGCTGCCGTTGCCCGACACAAGTCGCGCTGATATCGAGATCATCGTGCCGCTGGAGAACGTCTCTGACAAACCGGTGAAGGGAACGCTGCGCGCTTCGATCGAAAATACAAATTTAAGCAAGGAAGTTACGGTTGCTCCCGGCAAGAGCTCGGTGAAGCTTGCCCCCGCGGAGTTTGCGCAACTGACACTGCAAAATCCGCGGCTATGGTGGCCGAATGGCTACGGCAAGCCCGAGTTGTATCAGTTAAAGCTCGACTTCTCACAAGAAGGCAAGGAGTCGGACTCCAAGCAGGTGCGCTTTGGCGTGCGCGAAGTGACCTACGAGTTGAGCCTGCTGGACAGCAAGGGACAACTGCGCCGAATGGAGGTTTCGCCGACTGCCGCGCGCGCCCGCGGCGAGCAGGTGGTGGATGTCACGCACGAAGGTATGCGGCAGATTGCTTACTCCGACACCGCGGCGCCCGCTGAGGGGGAAAAAGATCCGCACCAGTGGGCCGCCTCGCTCGTGCCTGGAGCGGAAACCTCTCCCGCCGTCCGCCCGGTTGAAGACTCCAAAGCGGCGCCCTACCTTGTCCTCAAGGTCAATGGTGTGCGGATCGCCGCTCGTGGCGGGAACTGGGGGATGGACGACTCGCGCAAGCGCGTCTCGCGCGAAAAGCTGGAGCCTTACTTTCGGCTGCATCGCGATGCCAACGTCAACATCATTCGCAACTGGGTGGGTCAGAACACCGAGGAGACTTTCTACGATCTGGCCGACGAATACGGAATGATGGTGTGGAATGACTTTTGGGCTTCGACACAGGAATACAACGTTGAGCCGCTCGATATCCCGCTCTTCCTCGACAATGTTCGCGATACTATTCTTCGCTTTCGCAATCATCCTTCGATCGTGATATGGTGCGGGCGGAATGAGGGTGTGCCGTCGCCGATCCTGAACCAAGGGCTGATTGAGCTGACCACCGCGCTCGACGGCACGCGTTACTACTCGCCCAGTTCGAACCAGGTGAATCTGCAGAACAGCGGGCCGTACAAATTCCAGCAGCCGTCGCTCTACTTCACGACGCTGAACCACGGCTTCTCGGTGGAAACGGGGACTCCATCGTTGTCAACCTTGGAGTCGTTTAGCAGTTGGATCGCGAAGGCGGATCAGTGGCCGATTGGCGATGCGTGGGCTTATCACGATTGGCACCAGAGCGGAAACGGGGAAATCGAGCCGTTCATGAAGGAGCTCGAATCGGAGTTTGGCGCAGGCACCAGCCTCGAAGACTTCGAGCGTAAAGCACAGATGCTGAACTACACCCAGCACCGCGCCATCTTCGAAGGCATGAACGCGCACCTGTGGGCTCCAAATAGCGGCCGCATGTTGTGGATGACGCAGCCGGCGTGGCCCAGCACAATGTGGCAGATCATCAGCTCGGATTACGACACGCAGGCTTCGTTCTACGGGGTGAAGAAAGCGTGCGAGCCGGTGCATGTGCAGCTCGACCTGTCGGATTTCGGTGTGGCGGTGGTGAACACGACGACCACTGCTCAGCCAGGCGTCACGATCGCCGCGAACGTGTATTCGCTCGACAACAAGTCGCTCGTGCATCAAGAAGAGCGCAGGGACGCAGCGGCGAATGCCGTCACCGCAAGCTTCAAGCTTGATCTTGCGCCCCTGATGGTGAAGGACGTCATTCTCGTAAAGCTGGAACTGCGCAATACCGCCGGCCAATTGCTCTCAGACAACCTCTATTGGCTCGGAGCGACCAACGCGTCGTATCGGCAGCTGACACGACTTCCTGAGGCGATGCTGGCTGCGTCGGCGACGTGGACGCGCAGTGGTGGGACCGCTCACGTTCATGTGCAATTGCAGAACAAAGGAACTTCCGCGGCACTAGAGAATAAATTGACGCTGGTGAATGCGACAGATGAAACTCGTATCCTTCCTGCGTACTACAGCGACAATTATGTTTCTTTGCTACCGGGGGAGAGCCGCGAGGTGGACATCGAATATCCAGCGTCGGCCGCAAAGGCCGATCCGCAGGTGAAGCTGCGGGGATGGAACCTGGCGCCAACCAGGGTCCCTATTACACAGGCAAAATAACTACAGCGTGTTTCAAAAATTGGAGCACGCCGCGCCAGGCCTAAAGGCCCCTTCTTGTGAGCCGGATTCCTCGCGGGCCCTTCGGCTGCGCTCAGGGCAGGCTCTAAAGGCCCGCGATTCCACCGAAGACCTGTTGTCGAAAATTCACAAAATATCGCTTGACAAAGATAAACGGTTCGCAGTAAGTTAACGGTGTTAAGTTAACACTGTTAAGTGAAGGACCGGTGTTATGGGCGTAAAAGAGCGGCGGGAGCGGGAAAAGCTGGAAACCAGGGAACGGATCCTGGACGCGGCGCGCGAGCTGTTCATCGCCGAAGGGTACGAGGGCGTCTCGATGCGCAAGATCGCGGACAAAATCGAGTATTCGCCCACAGCCATCTACGGGCATTTCGCCGACAAGGACCAGCTTTTCCTTGAGATTTGTCATGAGGATTTTCGGCGGCTGGCGCAGTCACTGATTGGGTTGGCCCAGATTGCCGATCCGGTCGAACGCTTGAAGAAGATCGGTCACGCCTACGTCGAATTCGGCCAGAAGCATCCCAACCATTACCGCACCATGTTCATGACGCCGCATCCGCCCATTCTGGCGTCGGACGTCGCCCTCGCCGGAAAGGGCAATCCCGAGGAAGATGCTTACGAGTTGCTGCGCGCCACCGTCGCGGAAGCGCTACACACAGGAGCATTCCGCGAGGACCTGAAAGACATTGACCTGATTGCTCAGACACTGTGGGCGGGAGTTCACGGAGTCATTTCACTGCAGATCGCGAAGAACGAAGACGCTTGGGTTCCCTGGCGCAGCTTGAAGAAGCGGTCGGAACTCATGATTGAGACGCAGCTGCACGGGCTGCTGAAAGTGAAGTGATCTTATGCCTCCTCTTGCCCAACGAAACTTGACCCATGACAAGGTACGGCTTGCGGTCACGCTTACGGGAATTGTGTTTGCGGTGGTGCTGATTGTGGTCGAGCTGGGACTGTTCGTCGGGTTCACCGTAACCACGTCCAGCATCATCGACAAGTCGAACGTGGATTTCTGGATCGTGTCGCGGCACACGCCCTACATCGAGCAGGGTGCGGCGTTCTCCGAGCGGAAGCTCTATCAGGTGCTGGGAACGCCGGGCGTGGCGTCGGCCGACAAGTACATCGTGCGTTTTTCGAACTGGAAAGCGCCGGACGGCGCTGAAGAAGGGATCCAGATTGTCGGATTTAATCCGTACTCCGGTGTCGGCGGCCCATGGAACGTGGTCGAGGGCAGCATCGAAGACCTGAAAACGCCAGACGCCATCATGGTCGATGAGATCTACAAGAAGAAGTTGGGCGTGACGAGAGTGGGCCAGATCTTCGAGATCAGTGGGCGGCGCGCACGAGTGGTCGGTTTTACTCGTGGTATTCGCGCTTTTACCACGACTCCGTACGTTTTCACCAGCTTTAAGAATGCAGAAGGCTATGCGAACCTGCGGGAAGACCAGACGCTATTCATGCTTGTGCGGGCGGTGCCCGGGACCGACTTGAATGCATAGCAGCACGACCTCGAATCCCGGCTTCGAGACGTGGATGTTTTGCCCACGGCGAAGTTCAGCAGCATGACGCGAATTTATTGGATGTTCACCACGGGAGCGGGAGTCGCTGTTCTCATCGCCGCTGCGTTGGGGCTGGTGGTCGGCGTAGTAGTGGTGGCGCAGACGATCTATGCGACCACGATGGACCACATCCGCGAGTACGGCACGCTGAAGGCGATGGGCGCCCCCAACAGCTACATCTACCGCGTCATCATGACGCAGGCTGGTATCAGCGCGATTGTCGGCTACGGGTTGGCGATGATTATCAGCTTCTTCGTGGTGCGTGCCAGCCAGTCCGGCGGAGCGGCCATTCTGTTGCCGTTGCCCATGGCAGTCGGCATTTTCTTCCTGACCCTGCTGATGTGTATCACGGCGGCTGTGGTTTCTATTAACAAGGTGACCAGCCTCGATCCCGCGATGGTATTCCGGGGCTAGGAGTCGTGTCGCAAATGGTGTGCATGAAGAAAATCGAAATCCCTCAGGGGCTAAAGCCCAGTACTTGGGCAAGCGTTGCGGCACGACTAAAGTCGTGCCCTGATACAAGACATCGCGAAAGGGAGTTTGTCCGCGAGCTGTAAAGTCGTACCCCTTCAAAGCGGATGGATGAATCGGATTTCCGGAGAAAACAAATGAGTGCGGCGATATCGGTGCGCGACGTGACCAAGGTTTTTGTGGAAGGGCCCCATCAGGTTCCTGTGCTGCAAGGCGTCGATTTCGACGTTGAGCAGGGCGAAGTTGTGCTGCTCATGGGACCGTCGGGCAGTGGCAAGACAACGCTGTTGTCGATCATGGGATGCATCCTGCGGGCTACCTCGGGAAGCGTGCGGGTTGCGGGAAGGGAAGTGGCTACCCTGAGCGAGCGCGAGCTGCCGGGCGTGCGTCTGCAAAACATCGGATTCATCTTTCAGGGCTTCAATTTGTTCCCAACGCTAACTGTAGGCGAGAACGTTGAGCTGGCGCTGGACCTGAAGGGAATTCGCGGCACCAAGGCCAAGGGCGAGGCGCGCCGGTTGCTGGAACAGGTGGGACTGGCGGCCAAGTACGACTCGTTTCCTTCTGACCTGAGCGGCGGACAGAAGCAGCGGGTGGCCATTGCGCGTGCTCTGTCGGGCTCACCGGGAGTGATTTTGGCAGACGAGCCGACCGCGGCGCTGGACTCGCATTCCGGCCGCAACGTGATGGAGATGATGCGCGACCTGGCGCGCAAGCATGGGCGCGGCGTCGTGGTGGTGACCCATGACAGCCGCGTGCTGGAATTCGGCGATCGCATCGTGCACATGGAAGACGGGCGAATCGCGGAGGCGGCTGCCGAGGTTGCAGCGTAAGGGATTCCGAATGAAGCCGTCCCGAGCGGGCTAAAGCCCGCTCGGGATTACCCAAAAAACGAGTTAACGGCACGGCTAAAGCCGTGCCCCTTCAAAACATCGCTCGAAGCAGATTGTTTAGACGGTGAGGGTGAAATGAAGTCGCGAACTCTGATCCTTTCGGCAATCCTAGTTCTTGGTGGTCTGACGGCAACCGTGATCTGGGGTCGGACCACGGCGGCAAAACGCGCGCAAGTTGGCAAGTCTACTGCTACCGCGGAGTTCCTTATCGCCGCTGCCGGACGGGTCGAGCCGGGCTCAGAGGACATCAAGCTGGCCTCCGAGCTCAGCGGAAAGTTGAAGGCAATGTTGGTGGAGGAAGGCGACCACGTGCAGCGCGGCCAAGTCCTGGCGGAGTTGGAGAACAGCGACTATCGCGCGCAAGTCGAATCGGCTGCGGCCGAGGTGAAACAACGCGAAGCCGAGCTGCGCAAAGTCATCAATGGCGCGCGCACGCAGGAGCGGCGCGAAGCGCTCTCGACTGTCGAAGAAGCCAGGGCGGTGATGAACAACGCCGAGGCCGACATGGTTCGGCGGCAGAAGCTGTTTGCCGCAGGCGTCATCGCGCGTGAAGAGGAAGACCGGTACGTAAAGGACTATGAAGTCGCCAAGGCGCGCTATGAAGAGATGTCGCACCACCACGACCTGGTGGCTGCCGACGCCCGCGAGGAAGACCGCGCTATGGCCGAGGCAAACTTGCAACTCGCCAAAGCCCGCTTGGACGAGAGTCGCGCCGTGCTGGAAAAAACCTACATTCGCGCACCTATCGACGGCACAGTCTTGCGCAAATACCATCGCGCAGGCGAAAGCGTTTCCAACTCGTCGTCGAACCCGGACCCAATTTTTACCATCGGCGATAAGCGGGCGCTTCGGGTCCGCATGGACGTGGATGAGGCGGACGTAAGCAAACTGAGTCTCGGGCAGTCGGCTTATGTGACCGCTGACGCCTACGGCAATAAACGCTTTCCGGGTCGGGTCGTTCGCATTGGTCAGGAACTGGGACGCAAGAACGTGCGCACTGACGAACCAACGGAGCGCGTGGACAACAAGATCCTGGAGACGCTGGTCGAGTTGGACAACGGCGTGGATCTGCCTGTGGGACTGCGTGTAAATGCGTTCATCGTGGACAGCAAGAGCCAACAGGCTTCACTGGAAGGCCCAGCGAATTCGCAACAACGGTAGATCCATTCGGAGCGAGAAATGTTCGTCGGACATTTGGCGGTGGGGTTTGCAGGAAAGCGGTTCGCGCCGAAGACTTCTCTCGGCACGCAGCTGATTGCCGCGCAACTTCCGGATGTCTTGTGGTCCATTTTCCTAATATTGGGCATTGAACATGCGCGCATCGTGCCCGGCATTACGGCCGCCAGCCCGCTCGAACTTTATGACTATCCAATCTCCCACAGCCTGTTGATGGATTTCGTCTGGGCCTGTCTGTTCGCGGGAGCGTACTTTCTGGTACGCCGATATCGGCAGGGAGCCTGGGTAGTGCTGGTCGCGGTCCTGAGCCACTGGGCGCTCGACTGGCTAAGTCATCGCCCCGACTTGCCGCTGGCGGCGGGCTCGGCGGAGCGGTACGGACTAGGAGTATGGAACTCCATCCCGCTCACCTTCGCGGTCGAGGGAGGGTTGTGGATCGCGGGAATTGCGATCTATCTTCGGGCAACTCGAGCAAACGACCGCGCCGGGAGCTTCGGGTTCTGGCCGGTTGTGGTGCTGCTGACGGGCATTTGGATCGAAAGCATCAGCGGGCCGCTGCCGACGAGCATCAAAGCCGTAGCGTTCAGCAATTTGGGCCTTGTGGCGGTATTCGCATGGGGGTATTGGATCGACGGTCACCGTCCAGTGCGCACCGAATAGATCTGACGCTAGAGGCGCTCGGAACATCAAAAATAAGCGGCTTATCGGCACGACTGAAGTCGTGCCGTGATACAGAGCTGCTCGGAAACGAGTTTTTCCGCAGCCTGTGAAGCCGGCTCTATCAATGGAAAGACCGTTTTAACGCCGCGCTGAAGCGCGGCACTACCCTTAGCAGAAACAACTGCGGTATTTCCTAAACTGCTCTAGGCAATCATCTCGCGGCGACCGCATTCGTCCTGTTCGCCGTTGAACGCCTCCAAATCGGAATATGAGATCTCGAGCGAAGCGCAGAGTTTGGTGAGGATGACGAGACGCCACACCTGCTCGGAGAGGTCCATCAGAGTCAGCGTGCGCCCCTCTTCCGCGGCCCAATTCTGCAACTCCACCAGCAAACCAAGGCCCGAGGCATCGATTCCGTTCACCGCGGACAGATCGATTCGTATGTTCTCTTCCGGCCGGGACTGCGCCATGGTTCGCAGCATTTCCACTTCGACGCCATAGACCAGGCGACCTGAGCAGTAGAGCGTGACCGCCCCATCCGATGAATGAATATCAATACGCAGCATTTTCCTCTGTCTCGTATTCTCTGGCTGGTTTTCGTTAGTTCCCGATTCCACCGACATTTGTGTGTGCCACACTGGTGCCGCTGGCTCCTGGTTGGTGGTTATGTTGCCGTTCCACAACTCGACCACGTACTTATGATGAACGATTTGCATTGCTGACAGATCAACGCCTTGCTAATTGAGTAGACGTAACCCGAGTGGTTACGGTTTCGATTGTGGAAGGTTGTTTACGAACTTTTAATCAGCGCTGAGCATTGATTGCTGGCGGCAAACGGCAAGCCCCCGCATAATGAAGGGTGCGACCTCCTCCAGACACAAAAGACGAGAACGCGCATTCGAGTGTGATTGCTGCGGATTCCAGCCCACTGCTCGACGAGGAGTCTGCTCTCGCTTCCCAGGCACATTCGCCCGTCGATGTTGTGCGGCGGGAATTCGAATTTCCTGGAGTATTGGCTTCGGTTCCGGAGTGTCGCGATCAGGTGATGCAGTTTGTGATGGAGCATTGTCCAGACGAAGACGACCAGATCGACATCCTAGTCGCACTTCAGGAAGCGTTGGCCAATGCGGCGCTGCATGGTTGTCGCGACGATCCGACAAAGCAAATTCGGTGCACCGTCATGATCGATGCGTCGGACGTCATTATCACAGTTCGCGATCCCGGCCCGGGCTTTGATTTGGCGCTGGCCGATCCTGAGAACTACCAAACCACTACGGCTTCGCACGGACGGGGACTCTGCCTCATGCGCAGCCTCATGTCGGAAGTGACATTCGCGCATCGCGGCTCGGAGATTCGGCTGCGCAAGCGCCTCCATGGCGCCCGCTAAAGCAACCGTTGTCTCTCGATGTCAGATAACTGCGGTTACACAAGATCCTAATCTGCTGGAGAGCCCGACGTCGCGAATGACGTTACGGCACGGTTGAAGAGGCTGCTGAAAAAGTCGAAAAGCAGATCCCTCGGAGGCTAAAGCCTCCTCGTGATGACAAAAAAGAAATGACTTATCGGCACGCCTGAAGGCGTGCCCTTTCAAAACTTGGGTCGCCCAAGACTTTTTCCGCAAGCTGTGAAGCCGTGCCCATTCAAGTCGGCGGACGGACTACAGTGCCTGTGAACGGCTCGAGCTCCCGCCCGTAACTGATTATCTGACGCTGAAGTTGTAGAGCGTCAGCCAGAAAGTGCACGTGGTTCGCAGCAATCCTGTGCGTTCACGCGAAGTTACGACCGCGCCGGCTGCATCTGATTCCATAAATTCCGTCAATATCGAGCATTAGCGCTTTTAATTGGCCGCATGAATTGGCCAAGCGTTAACCTGATAAATGAACGCCAACAAACTCGACTTCACCGTGGCGGTTCCTAATCCCCATCCTGAGGAGATTCATGTCAACTGAACTTCGTAACTTTCTAGCACTACCCTATGACGAGCTGGAGGAACTGAATCTGAAGGCCAAGGAACAGCGCCTGAAGCGCGTGGCCGACCACAAGATTCAGGAAGAACGCCTGAAATATCTCACCGACGAAAAGCGCATTAAGGCAGTCACAGTGCTGTTCAGCGACGTCGAAGGCCGACTGCACATGCTGGACTACGACAAGAAGTTTCTGATTAAGAGCTACGACAATCTAACTTTCGACGGCTCGTCGATCCGGGGCTTCACGGCACAGCGCGAAAGCGATCTTCGGTTGTTCATCGACTGGGCAGCGTTTTACTGGGGGCCGGCCGACGTGTTTGGGCCGGGCAAGATTCTCGTCTTCGGCGACGTGATTGACAAGGGCGGGACGCCGTACGGCGCCGACATCCGTGGCATCCTGAAGGGCTTTGCCACAGAGCAGTTTGAAAAGCACGGCTATACCCTCAACGCCGCCAACGAGATTGAGGGGTTCCTATTTGCCGGCAAAGACGCCGAGCGGCACTATCACGAGACGCACAAGTTCGAATATGTAAACACCGGCGGCTACTTTCATTCACTGCCGGGAGACCCGTTGCGCTTGTTCATCGATGCCACCGCCGAGGTGCAGCGCGCGATGGGATTCCAGAATGAGAAGGACCACCCGGAAGTTGCGCCGTCGCAGTTCGAGATCAACTACTCCTACGGCGAGGTAACTGCGGCTGCCGATCAGATCCAGCTGTATAAGCTGATCTGCCGCCAGGTTGCCACCAACCTGGGGCTGACTGCATCGTTCCTGCCCAAGCCAGTGGTGGG
>Ga0074046_10000185_pt1 | contig 53147 bp, 59 predicted proteins | sample BogForMeECP23OM3_FD_94441 | JGI IMG/M metagenome (GOLD analysis project Ga0074046, IMG submission 94441) | Bog forest soil microbial communities from Calvert Island, British Columbia, Canada - Bog Forest MetaG ECP23OM3 | ecosystem: Environmental > Terrestrial > Soil > Wetlands ... | reverse complement strand
TCTCGATCCGACGCCCCAGACCGTGGACGCGCTCATGAAGCTCGAGCTGGCCGCAGGGGTCGATGTGGAGATCAAGCTGTGACGGCGCCGACGGTCGACGTGGTGACGCTGAGCAACGCCAAGGCGGACACGCTGGCGCTCGATCCGTCGATCTTTGGGGCGGCGGTGAAGCCTCATCTCTTTCACGCAGAAGTCAGGCGCCAGCTGGCGAAACGGCGAGCGGGCACGCACAGCACAAAGAATCGTCACGCCGTCTCCGGGGGTGGCGCAAAGCCGTGGCGGCAGAAGGGGACCGGGCGTGCACGGCAGGGTTCGACCCGTTCGCCCCAGTGGGCGGGCGGGGGGGTGGTCTTCGGGCCGGTGCCGCGTTCCCACGAGCACGTTCTTCCCAAGAAGGTGCGGCGCGCGGCCCTGCGCTCGGCGCTCTCGCTGCGCGCTTCGGAGGAAGCGGTGAGGGTGGTCAGCTCCTTTGAGCTCGACACGATCAAGACCAAGCGGGTGGTCGAGGTCCTGAAGGCGCTCGGCCTCGGGGACGCGAGCGTGCTCGTCGTTCTCGCGGAGCCCAACGCGGCGGTCGAACGCTCGGCGAGAAATCTACCCCGGGTATCGGTGATCCGCGCCGAAGGTCTGAACGTCCACGATGTCCTCCGCCACTCCCATCTGCTGTTTACGCGGGCGGGCCTCGAGCAATTGCAGGAACGACTCCGAGGTGCGGTCGTCACAGGGGGGGAGGCGTGAACCTTCACGACGTGATCCGAAAGCCGCTCGTCACGGAGAAGAGCACGATCGGACGCGAGACGCAGAATCTTGTGACCTTCGCCGTCAACCCGCAGGCGAGCAAGCACGAGATCCGCCGCGCCGTGGAGACGCTGTTCTCGGTCCAGGTGGAAGATGTCCACACCATGCGACAAGCGCGCAAGTCGCGGAGGGTGGGCAAGACGATGGGTCGCAAGCCGGAGTGGAAGAAGGCGATTGTCCGGCTCGCAGAGGGCCAGACGATCGAGTTCTTCGAAGGAGTGTAAGGGGCCGTTATGCCGATCCGGATCTACAAACCGACCTCCGCTGGGCGACGCCAGATGAGCGTCGTGGATCTGTCGGAACTCGCACGCAAGCGGCCCGAGGCCTCGCTGGTCACCGGACGCACGCCCCAGCGGGGCGGCCGGAACACCCACGGCCACACCACGACGCGCTTCCAGGGCGGAGGCCACAAGCGCCTCTACCGACGCATCGACTTCCGCCGCGACAAGCTTGGCATCCCGGCCAGGGTGGCCGCGATCGAGTACGACCCGAACCGCTCCGCGCACATCGCGCTTCTGCACTACGCAGACGGCGAGAAGCGCTACATCCTCGCGCCGATCGGGCTTCAGGTAAACGACTCGGTGTCGGCCGGTCCGGCGGCCGACATCCGCCCGGGCAATGCCCTGCCCCTTGCGAACATCCCGCTCGGCACGGTCGTGCATGCGGTCGAGCTCAAGCCGGGAGGTGGGGCACAGCTCGTGCGCTCTGCGGGTGTCGGGGCGCAGCTCATGGCCCGCGAGGGCGGAATGGCGACGCTGCGCCTGCCCTCCGGTGAGCAGCGCCTGGTGCGCGTGACGTGCATGGCCAGCGTGGGCCAGGTGGGCAATCTCGACCACGAGAACCAGGCGATCGGCAAGGCAGGACGTTCACGCTGGCTTGGCAAGCGGCCCCACAATCGGGGGGTCACGATGAACCCCGTAGACCACCCGATGGGAGGCGGCGAGGGGAAGACCTCGGGCGGGCGTCATCCCTGCACTCCGTGGGGCGTGCCGACCAAGGGGCACAAGACGCGCAGGAACTCGAGCACAGACAAGTTCATCGTGAAGCGACGGGGTAAGAAATAATGGCACGCTCGCTCAAGAAGGGGCCGTACGTCGAGCCGAGTCTGCAGCGCAAAGTGGACAAGGTCGTGCGCTCTGGAACCAAACAGGTGATTCGTACGTGGTCGCGCCGCTCCATGGTGACACCCGAGTTCGTGGGGATGACCTTTCAGGTCCACAACGGAAAGCTCTTCATGCCCGTGTTCGTGACGGAGAACATGGTCGGGCATCGACTCGGCGAGTTTGCGCCGACACGAAAGTTCACCGGGCACGCCTCCGACCGAAAGGTCAAGAAGGTCTGAGATGGGGGTGCGGGCCTACTTGAAGGGATACCGGGTGAGCGCGCAGAAGGCGAGACTTGTCGCGGACCAGATCCGCGGCAAGCAGGTCGAGGAGGCACTTACTCTGCTCTCGCTCTCCACCAAGCGGGTGGCGAGGCCCATTGCCAAGCTCGTGCGTTCGGCGGTTGCGAACGCCGAGGAGAAGAACAACCGCGACAAAGCGGGTATCGACATCGACAATCTCGTCGTGAGCAAGATCACGGTCGAGGAGGGGCCGAGCGCATGGCGCATCATGCCCCGGGCGCAGGGCCGAGCGGCGTGGATTCAGCGCCGCTCCAGCCACATCGAAGTGATTTTGGCTGAGAAGTAGAAGAGAGGTACGCGTGGGACAGAAGGTCCATCCCTACGGCTTCCGGCTCGGCACCCTTTACGGGTGGCAGTCGAACTGGTTCGCGGAGCGTCGCTATGCCGAGCAGCTTCACGAGGACATCAAGATCCGGACCTACATCAAGAAGAAGCTCTATCACGCCGGCATTTCGAAGGTCGTGATCGATCGCACCGGCGACAAGCTGGTGGTGAACATCCACACGGCCCGGCCCGGCATCCTGATCGGCAAGCGGGGCGCTGAAGTCGAGACCCTCCGCAAGGAGCTGGCAAAGTTCTCTGCGAAGGAAATCTTCATCAACATCAAGGAGATCCGGAAGGCGGAGCTCGATGCGCAGCTGGTGGCGGAGAACGTGGCGCTTCAGCTCGAACGCCGCGTCGCATTCCGCCGGGCGATGAAGAAGGCCGTGACCTCCACCATGAAGTTTGGAGCCGGTGGCGTTCGCATCGCCTGCGGTGGACGGCTCGGTGGCGCGGAGATGGGACGTCGGGAGTGGTATCGCGAAGGGCGGGTGCCCCTGCACACGCTGCGCGCAGACATCGACTACGGCTTCGCCGAAGCGAAGACCACCTACGGCGTGATTGGCGTGAAGTGCTGGGTGTTCAAGGGAGACGTCGCGGACAAGGAGATGCGCAAGGGCGCCCTGTCGCAGCGCGTCCACGAGGAGCCCCAGAGGTAACGCATGCTCTCGCCCAAGAAGGTCAAGTACAGAAAGCAGCAAAAGGGTCGCAATCGCGGCAAGGCGATGCGCGGCAATCTCCTGGCGTTCGGGGACTTCGGCCTCCAGGCCGTCGGCAATGCGCACCTCACGGCCCGCCAAATCGAAGCGGCCCGGATCGCGATGACGCGCCATGTGAAGCGCGGCGGCAAGGTCTGGATTCGCGTGTTTCCGGACAAGCCGATCACCAAGAAGCCGGCCGAGACCCGCATGGGCAAGGGCAAGGGAAACCCCGAGGAGTGGGTGGCGCCGGTCAAGGCGGGTCGGATGCTCTATGAGATGGAAGGTGTAACCAACAAAGTCGCCCACGAGGCTCTGCGGCTCGCGGCCCACAAGCTGCCTGTGGCCACGCGCGTCGTCGTGCGAGAGGGACACGCGTGAAGCCCAAGGAAGTGCGCGAGCTCTCCGAAGAGGAGCTGCGAGCCAAATCCAAGCAGCTGCGAGACGAGCTCTTCGTTTCACAGGTCAAGCATTCGACGGGACAGCTTGAGGACACGGCCAAACTGCGCCGCCTGCGCCGGGATGTCGCCCGGGTCTCGACGGTGCTCGCGCAGAAGCTCGGAGGGGCGCAGTGAGCAAGCGGGCGGTGAGCAGGACTCTCGTGGGAACGGTCGTGAGCGACAAGATGAACAAGACCGTCGTGGTGCGGGTGGAGCGGCTCTACCTCGAGCCGACCTACGAGAAATATGTGCGCCGCTTTACGAAGTTCATGGCGCACGATGAATCGAACGCATGCCAGATCGGCGACAAGGTGCGCATCGTCGAGCACCGACCGCTGTCCAAGCACAAGCGCTGGAAGGTCCAGGCGAAGCTCGCCGCGGCGGCGCCCCCGCGCGTGGAGATCGGGGAATGATCCAGCCCGAATCGACGCTCGAGGTCGCCGACAACTCAGGCGCCCGCAAGGTAGCTTGCATCCGCGTGCTTGGAGGCTCGCGGCGCAAGTATGCCTCGATTGGCGATGTCATCGTGGTGTCCGTCAAAGACGCCATTCCGAACGGACGCGTGAAGAAGGGTGAGGTCAAGAAGGCGGTGGTCGTGCGTACCCGCAAAGAGGTGGGGCGCTCGGATGGCTCCTACATTCGCTTCGATGACAATGCGGCCGTGCTGATTGACAACCAGCGCGAGCCGATCGGAACCCGCATCTTCGGGCCGGTCGCACGCGAGCTGCGCGCGCGCCGCTTCATGAAAATCATCTCGCTCGCGCCGGAGGTGATTTAGATGGCTGCCCGCCTCCAAGAGCGCTACCGCAAGGAGATCGCGCCGAAACTCTCGCAGGAGTTCGGCTACAAAAACAGTCACCAGGTGCCGCGCGTCGAGAAGGTCGTGGTGAATATCGGTCTTGGGCAGGCCACGCAGAACGCGAAGCTTTTGGAGAAGGCCACCGAGGAGCTGGCGGCCATCGCAGGGCAGAAGCCGCTGGTGCGCAAGGCACGCAAGTCGATCGCGAACTTCAAGCTGCGGGAAGGCCAGGCCATCGGTTGCATGGTGACGCTGCGCGGTGACCGGATGTGGGAGTTCCTCGACCGCCTGATGAACGTGGCGCTGCCACGCGTTCGCGACTTCAAAGGCGTCTCCCCGAAGGCATTTGACGGGCGTGGCAACTTTACGCTCGGCTTGCGCGAGCAAATCATCTTTCCCGAGATCGACTACGACAAGGTCGAGCGAATCACGGGGTTGAACGTCACGGTGTGTACAACGGCGGAGACGGACGCTGAGGGGCGGGCGCTCTTGGCCCACCTTGGCATGCCGTTCCGGGCCTAGGAGAACAGTCGGTGGCGAAGAAATCGCAGGTGGTCCGGGCGAATCGCAAGCCCAAGTTTAAGGTCCGGACCTATCACCGCTGCAAAGTCTGCGGCCGCTCGCGGGGCTACCACCGGCGGTTCGCATTGTGCCGGATCTGTGTACGCAAGTACGCGCTCGAAGGAAAGATTCCGGGCGTCGTGAAGTCAAGCTGGTAGGAGGGGCGATGCTCACCGATCCCATCGGGGACATGCTGACCCGAATCCGAAACGCCGGGCAAGCGCGGCACCGCGACGTGCGCTGTGCCTCGTCAAAGCTCCGCCTCGCGGTGGCCAGGGTGCTGCAACAGGAAGGTTTCCTCGGCGAGGTTCGCGTTGAACCCCACGAGGGCAAGGCCCTCCTCGTGATGGAGGTACGCTACGGCCGCGAGGGTCAGGCTCTGATCGATGGGATCCGTCGCATCTCTCGGCCCGGCCGCCGCGTCTACGTCGGTGCCAAGGAGATCCCGAAGGTTCGCAACGGTCTCGGAGTTGCCGTGCTTTCTACGTCGAAGGGTGTGGTCTCGGGACGCGCGGCCCAGGAGGCGTCGGTCGGCGGCGAACTCCTGTGTGAGGTCTGGTAGTCGTGTCCCGGATCGGGCGCAGGGCAATCGCAATCCCGGCAGGCGTCTCCGTGGAGAACGCCGGGGGGGAGATCCGGGTGAAGGGTCCGAGAGGTGCCCTCGCGCAAGGCATTCCCCACGGGATCTCGGTCGAAGTGGCAGGGGGGCTCGTGCGTTTCGCGCGGGGCGACGATCGCAAGCCGACCCGCGCCCTGCACGGTCTTTCGCGCGCCCTCGTCGCGAACATGGTGAGGGGCGTAACCGAGGGCTTCTCCAAGGTGCTCGACATCGAGGGTGTCGGCTATCGGGCGGAGGTAGACGGAAGCCGGCTGCGCCTCGCCCTCGGCTTCTCACACCCCGTGCTCCTCGAGATTCCGAAAGGTCTCAAGGTTTCGGTCGATCGCAACGTGCGGATCAAGATCGAGGGCATCGACCGCCAGTTGGTGGGCCAATTCTCGGCGGACGTACGCGCGGTTCGTCCGCCCGAGCCCTACAAGGGCAAGGGCATCCGTTACTCCGCTGAGCGCGTGCGCCGTAAGGTGGGCAAGGCTGGCGCGGCCTAATCTAGAGATTGGGGCGCCGCAGGGGAGCGAGGTCGAACAGGCGAGATGGAACGAAAGAAACGGAACGCGAAAAAGGGTAACTGGCTCGCGCGCCGAGCCCGGGTGCTGCGGACCCTTGGGGACACGAGCCGCGTGCGCCTCACCGTGTACCGCAGCGCAAAGCACATCTATGCGCAGCTCGACGACCCCGTTTCCGGCCGCACGCTCGCCAGCGTCTCGACCCTGGGCACAGGGGTTCTGGCGGCCTCGGGCCGCACGAGCAAACTCGAGGCCGCCAAGCGAGTCGGCCAGGCCGTGGCGGTCCTGGCCCGGGAGAAGCAGATCGAGAAGGTGGTCTTCAACCGAAATGGGTTTCTTTACCACGGGCGCATCAAGGCCCTCGCCGAGGCCGCGCGTGAAGCCGGCCTCCAGTTCTAAGGAAGAGGAATGGCGACCGAGCGTCTCAATCCGAATGATTTCGAGCTGACCGACCGCGTCGTCCACATCAACCGCGTGGCGAAGGTCGTGAAAGGCGGGCGCCGCTTCAGCTTCAGCGCGCTTGTGGTCGTGGGCGATGGTTCTGGCGTCGTGGGCGTAGGCCTCGGCAAGGCAGGGGAGGTGCCCGAGGCGATCCGTAAGGGCGTGGATCGGGCGCGCAAGAATCTCCGGCGCGTACCCCTCGTTGACGGCACGTTGCCCCATGCGGTGATGGGCCGATTCGGCGCGGGGCGGGTACTTCTGCGGCCGGCTTCGCCGGGGACCGGCGTGATTGCCGGAGGTGGCGTGCGTGCGGTCGTGGAATCAGCGGGCGTGCGCGATGTCCTTACCAAGACGCTCGGTACGAACAACCCGCACAACGTGGTGCGCGCAACCCTTGCGGCCCTCGCGATGCTCGCGGAGCCGGTCGAACGCATGCGCGAGCTCGGGCGAGCGACGGTATGACGGCGCAGCGTGCAACGGGACGGGTTCGCGTGAAGCTCGTGCGCAGTGCGATCGGGTACGACCGCGGACAGCGCGCGACTTTGAAGGGCCTCGGCCTTCGTCGGCTGCACCAGACCGTGGAGCTAGCGGACACGCCGGCTGTGCAGGGCATGATCTACAAGGTGAGGCACCTTGTGCGGGTGGAGGGCTAGGGGGATGCTCGATCGGCTGCAGCCGCGTCCCGGCGCACGGCATCGCACCAAGCGGGTGGGCCGCGGGCCGGGCTCTGGACACCGCAAGACTTCAGGCCGTGGCATCAAGGGCCAAGGCAAGCGCTCGGCGGGGCGCGAGACCCCGTTCTGGTTCGAAGGCGGCCAGATGCCCCTCGCGCGGCGTCTTCCGAAGCGCGGCTTCCACAGCCTTCACCCGAAGAAAGTCGAGATCGTGAACGTCGCCGCCCTGGCCGGGTTCGCCGAGGGGGCGGAGGTGGACGCTGCGGCGCTCGCGGCCCGCGGCCTGATCCGCGGGTCGGGGGCGTCTGTGAAGCTGCTCGGCGAGGGCGACGCGCCCCGGGGGCTGCGCGTGCGGCTTCACGGCGTGAGCGCCGGCGCGCGCCAGAAAATCGAACTCGCGGGGGGGACCGTGGAGATCGTCGTTTGACGGGCGGCATCCAGAATATCGGGCGTATCCCGGAGCTGCAGAAGCGGATCCTCTTCACGCTCGCGATGCTCGCGGTCTATCGGGTCGGCTCGCACATCGCGACCCCGGGCATCAATCCCGACGTGATCCAGGAGTTCTTCCGGAATATGCAGGGCTCGGTCTTCGGGCTCTTCAACCTCTTTTCCGGAGGCGCGCTCGAGCAGCTCTCGATCTTTGCTCTCGGCATCATGCCGTATATCAGCGCGTCGATCATCTTCCAGCTCCTCGCCGTCGTCATTCCGCAGATCGAGGCGATCCAGAAGGAGGGTGAGTCAGGCCGCAAGAAAATCGCACAGTGGACGCGCTACGGGACCATCGTGCTCGCGGTCTTCCAGGGGCTCTTGATCTCGATCGCCCTGGAGAACGGGCAGTTCGGCGCCGGGGCCGTTTTGAATCCAGGCTGGGCCTTCCGGCTGATGTCGGTCATCACCCTCGCTTCCGGGACTGCCTTCATCATGTGGCTCGGTGAACAGATCACGGAGCGCGGGATCGGGAACGGTATTTCGCTGGTCATCTTCGCCGGCATCATCGTGCGCATCCCGTCGGCGATAGGTCAGCTCTTTGAGCTGATCCGGACCGATCAGTTCACGCTGATCGAAACGATCGTTCTGGCCGCTCTCATTGTGGTCGTAACGGGCGCGGTCGTGTTCTTCGAGAGAGGGCAGCGGCGGATCCCGATCCAGCACGCCCGCCGCGTGGTGGGACGCCGCGTCACCCAAGGCGGCATGAGCTATTTCCCGCTGCGCGTGAATACCGCGGGGGTGATTCCTCCGATCTTCGCCTCCTCGATCCTGATGTTCCCCCTCACGATCGGGCAGTTCACCCACTCGCCCGCGGTCCAGCAGTTCTTCCAGGACTACCTTCAGTACGGCGGCCTGGTCTACGAATCGGTCTACATCGCCCTCATCATCTTCTTCGCCTACTTCTACACCGCGGTCGTGATCAATCCGATGGATGTGGCCGAGAACATCAAAAAGTTCGGTGGCTATATCCCTGGGATACGACCGGGGAAGAAGACCGCGGAGCACATCGACCGTGTGCTCTCGCGCATCACCCTGATCGGCGCGATCTACGTGGCGGTGGTGTGCGTGCTGCCGACGATTATCTCCCGACGCTTCGGCGTCCCCTTCTACTTTGGCGGCACTGCCCTCCTGATCGTGGTGGGTGTTGCGCTCGACACAATCGGGCAGATCGAGTCCCACCTCGTCTCGCGCCAGTACGAGGGCTTCGTGAAGGGGACCCGGCTGCGAGGGAGGCTTGGCCGGTGAGCCCTGCGCGGCGGCTTTTGCTTCTCGGGCCTCCGGGCGCGGGCAAGGGGACGCAGGCCCAACGCCTGGTAGCCCGCCTTGGCATCCCCCAGATCTCAACGGGCGAGATGCTGCGCGCGGCGCAGGCCGCGGGCACGGAGCTTGGAAGGCAGGTCAAGGCAATCATGGAGCGCGGCGAGCTCGTCCCGGACCCTGTGGTAATCCGCGTGGTGGAGGAGCGGTTTGCCCAGCCGGATGCGCGCAAGGGCTTCATCCTGGACGGCTTCCCGCGCACTCTGGAGCAGGCCAAGGCCCTCGATGCCCTGCTTGGAAGACTCGGTTTGCGTCTCGAGCGCTGCGTGGCGATCCAGGTCGACGAGGACGAGCTCGTGGACCGCCTCCTCAAGCGAAGCCAGCTCGAGCATCGAACGGACGACGACGAGCCCACGATCCGCAAGCGCATGGAGGTCTACCGCGAGCGCACGGCCCCCCTAATTGCCTATTATCAAAGCCGCGGAGCCCTCGCCGAGGTGGACGGTCTCGGCACGGTGGAGGAGGTCGCCCGCCGGATCGACGAGGCGCTGGCGGCGTGATGGGCTTGCTCGGAGACGCAGGACCGATCCCGATCAAAAGCCGGCGCGAGCTCGAATCGATGCGCGCGGCGGCCAGGCACGTGGCAGAGATCCTCATCGAGCTGCGGGAGATGGTTCGACCGGGTGTCACGACCCGTGAGATCGATGAGCGCGCGCGGCGCAGCATTCGGGAACGGCGGGTGGAGTCGTCATTCCTCGGTTACGGACCGCACGGGTTGCCAAAGTACCCGGCGGTGATTTGTCTTTCGGTGAACGAAGAAATCGTGCATGGAATCCCGGGTCCGCGCGAGCTCAAGGAAGGCGACATCCTCGGACTGGATTTTGGCGTTGCCTGGAACGGTTATCACGGCGACTCCGCGGTGACGGTGCCGGTCGGCAGCGTCGACGCCAAGGCGAAGGAGCTCATGGATATCACGCGCGAATCTCTGTACGCGGGGATCGCGCAGATGGTGCCGGGAAAGCGACTCTCAGATATCGGACACGCCGTGCAGCAGTGCGCGGAAGGCGCGGGCTTTTCCGTCGTGCGTCAGTTTGTAGGGCATGGAATCGGGCGCAAGCTGCACGAGACGCCGCAGATTCCGAACTTCGGAGAACCTGGACACGGGCCCCGCCTGCTGGCGGGTATGATTTTTGCGATCGAGCCCATGGTGAATGCAGGGCGACCCGACGTGCGGATGCTGGAGGACGAGTGGACCGCGGTGACGGCAGACGGGTCGCTCTCGGCGCATTTTGAGCACACCGTCTTGATCACCGACCAAGGGCCGGAGATCCTGACGCGGGTGTCTGGTTCGCACTGAGTCGCTGGCACGCCGCGAGAAGCGCGGCTGGGAGAAGTCATGAAGGTTCGGTCGTCGGTCCGGAAGATCTGCGACAAGTGTCGGGTGATCAAGCGCAAGAACGTGGTGCGCGTGATTTGCGAGAACCCGAAGCACAAGCAGCGCCAAGGATAAGGGGCAGGACATGGCACGCATTGCGGGTATCGACCTGCCGCGGAACAAGCGCATTGAGGTGGCGCTCACCTACATCTTCGGGATCGGGCGCACCTCCGCGCGCAAGATCTGCGAAAAGGCGAACGTCGATCTGGATTCAAGGACGGACCAACTCTCTGAGGGCGACGTCATTCGACTGCGCGAGACGATCGAGCGCGACTACAAGGTGGAGGGCGACCTGCGCCGCGAGGTCGCTCAGAACATCAAGCTGTTGATGGACATCGGCTGCTACCGGGGTCTGCGTCACCGCCGCGGTCTCCCGGTTCGGGGGCAGCGAACGCACACCAACGCACGGACCCGAAAGGGTCCGCGCAAGACCGTGGCCGGCAAGAAGAAGGCGCCGACCAAGAAGTAGGATCATGCAAAAAAAAGGTGCCAAGCGGAAAGTCAAGAAGAACGTCCAGACCGGGATCGCTCACATCCAGTCGACGTTCAACAACACGGTCGTCACGATCACCGACGTCGGCGGCAATACGCTCGCGTGGTCGAGCGCCGGGCAACAGGGCTTCAAGGGGTCGCGCAAGTCGACGCCCTTCGCGGCGCAGGTCGCGGCCGAGGACTGCGCGAAGAAGGCGATGGAGCACGGCGTGCGTTCGCTCGGTGTGTACGTGAAAGGGCCCGGTGCCGGACGCGAGTCCGCCCTTCGCGCGCTGCAGGCCGCAGGTCTCAAGATTGCCATGATTCGCGACGTGACCCCGATCCCGCACAACGGCTGCAGGCCGCCGAAGCGGCGCCGCGTCTAGGAGAGCATCGTCCATGGCCCGATACATCGGACCCGTCTGTCGACTGTGCCGCCGAGAGGGCACGAAGCTCTTTTTGAAGGGCGATCGTTGCTTCAGCGAGAAATGCGCGATCGAACGCCGCAACTACCCGCCGGGGCAGCACGGGCAGACACGGCCGCGCTTTTCCGATTACGGCATGCAGCTGCGCGAAAAGCAGAAGGTAAAGCGCATCTACGGGCTGCTCGAGAAGCAGTTCGAGAACACGATGAGTAGCGCGAACCGCATGAAGGGGAGGACGGGCGAGAACTTGCTTTCGCTCCTCGAGCGGCGCCTCGACAACGTCGTGTTCCGGCTGGGCTTCGCCACCTCGCGGGCCGAAGCGCGCCAGCTCGTTCGCCACGGTCATTTCCTCGTGAATGGGCGCCGGGCCACCATTCCATCGATGCTGGTTCGGACGGGGACCAAGATCACGCTCGCCGAAGGCTCGCGTCAGATCACGAGGATCGCTGGTGCACTCGAGGCACTCGAACGGCGCAGTGTCCCGAGCTGGCTTGAGATCGACAAGGACAATTTCGAGGGCACGGTGAAAGCCCTGCCGGTGCGCGACGAGATCACGCTTCCGATCCAGGAGCAGCTCATCGTCGAGCTCTACTCGCGCTAGCCGGCGCAGAGGGGAACAGAATACATGCAGCAATCAGCTCTGCGCTCAGAACTCGTGGCCAAGAACTGGCGGGCGCTCATCCACCCGAGAAGGCTCGAGGTCGAAGAGGGGAGTCTCTCAGCGACCTACGGCCGCTTCTGGTGCGAACCGCTCGAGCGCGGCTTCGGCCAGACACTGGGCAATTCGCTCCGTCGGGTGCTGCTGTCCTCGCTCCAGGGTGCAGCCATTACGACGGTGCGCATCAACGGCGTACTCCATGAGTTTTCGACGGTTCCCGGTGTTCTCGAGGACGTCTCGGACATCGTGTTGAACCTGAAGGAGGTTCGCCTGCGGCTCAATGCGGAGGGGCCGAAGGTGTTGCGCGTCCACAAGAAGGGAGAAGGCGTGCTCACGGCCGGGGAGCTCGCCGCAGAGGACGCGTCGGTCGAGATCTTGAACCCCGAACACAAGATCGCAACGCTGGCAGCCGAGGCCGACCTCGAGATGGAAGTCACCGTCGCGACCGGCAAGGGCTACGTGCTCGCGGAAAAGAACAAGACCGAGGAGACGCCGATCGGGACGGTTCCGATCGACTCGATCTTCTCGCCGATCCGCCGGGTGAACTATACGATCACACCGGCGCGCGTCGGGCGGGAGACGGACTTCGATCGCTTGAACCTCGAGGTCTGGACCGACGGCGCAATCGCTCCGGCGGACGCCGTGGCCTACGCGGCGAAGATCATGAAAGACCAGCTTTCCATCTTCATCAATTTCGAGGAGCCGACCGAGGCCACGCTACCGATGCACGAGGAGCCGACCCCGGCCAACCCGAACCTGTACAAGTCCGTCGATGAGCTTGAGCTCTCAGTCCGTTCGGCGAACTGCCTGCAGAACGCGAACATCCGTTACATCGGTGAACTTGTGCAGCGCAGCGAGGCCGAGATGCTGAAGACGAAGAACTTCGGGCGAAAGTCGCTGAACGAGATCAAGGAGGTGCTCCAGTCGATGGGGCTCTCCCTCGGTATGCGGCTCGAGAACTTCCCATCGCGGAAGGAGCTCGAGTCGCGCCAACGCGAGGCCTAGCCGATGCGCCACGGGAACTACGGCGGAAAGCTCGGTCGCACGAGTGCCCACCGCAGCGCACTCTTTCGCAACATGGTGACCTCGCTTTTGGAACACGAGCGGATCGAGACTACCGACGCGAAGGCAAAGGAGGTGCGCCGTATCGCCGAGCGAATGATCACCCTCGGGAAAAGGGGCGATCTCCATGCACGTCGCCACGCACTGCGCGTGATCCGCAGTCGCGACGTGGCCGCGAAGGTGTTCGGTGACTTGGCGGAGCGCTTCCGCGAACGTGCCGGGGGCTATACGCGAATCGTGAAGTACCGCGTCCGCGTGGGGGACGCCGCCCCGCTGTCGATCGTCGAACTCGTGACCGGGCCGACTCCGGAAAAGCCGCAGGGCAAGGGCGGCAAGCGCGGCGCGAAGGCGAAGCCGGGCAATGAGAAGCCGAAGGGCACTAGGGCAAAGACAGAAAAGAAGGCGGCTGCGCCGGAGAAGCCGGCCCGCAAGCGCGCCCCGAAGAAGAAAGCGAGCTAGTCCGGCGCTCTCCGCCGGGCGGACCAATGCAGGGCCGCAGCGCAGTCACGCTGATCACGATCGCCGTCGCAGCCGGGGTTCTGTTCACGCTCTTCGCCGACCGCACCCCAGACCCGATTGGTCCCGGGCGTCCGGCGCCCCTCTTCTCCCTCCCGTCTCTTGCGGATAAGGAGCCCGTGACGCTCGAGAGCCTGCGCGGGCGCGTCGTACTGCTCCACTTCTGGGCAACCTGGTGCAAGCCGTGCGAAGAAGAAATGCCGGCGCTCGATCGTTTGCGCCGATCCCTCGACAGCGAACGCTTCGCCCTGCTGACGGTTTCCGTGGACGAGGACCGGAGCCAGGTCGAAAGCTATCGGGATCGGCTCGGACTCTCGCTCCCGATCCTGCTCGACCCCTCCCACGAGGTCTCCCACGCCTACCAGACCTACCGCTATCCCGAGTCGTTCCTGCTGGACCGCGAGGGAAGGGTGGTTGCCCGCTTCGTGGGCCCACGCGATTGGGACGCCGAGATCTACGTCGATCGGATCCGTGAACTCCTCGGCAGCGAGCGAAGGCCCAAGACGGATGGCCCCGCCTTGTCAGACGCCCGCGCTGCGCGTTAGGCTGCACTCGACGGCACCACTCATTGGGGGGGGTGGGTGAGGCGTCTCCTTCTCGTTCCGGCGATCATCGCCCTGGCTGTGGTCTACGCGATGCTCGACGAGACGTCGGGCATCCGAGCGTGGCTGCGCCTGCGCTCACACCTGGTTGCGTCGGCTGGGCGCATCGACGAGCTACGACGCGAGGTCGAGGCGCTGCGCGATGAGTCGAGCGCCTTGAAACACGATCCGTTCGCAACCGAGCGAGCGATTCGAGAGGATCTTGAGCTTGCGAAGCCAGGTGAGATCGTCGTGCGTCTACCTCGCCCCGAGGGCGGAACCCCTCGAATTCCTTGACGCTCCGAGGGGAGCAAGCGATTCTCCGGCGCGCATGAAGGACCGGCTGCAAAGGGAGATCGAGGCGGCGGTGCGTGCACTGCTCATCGAGGCGGGCGACGCGGGGCCGCCGCCGGCTTTCGCGCTCGACGTCCCCCGCCAGGCGGAGCATGGGGACTTTGCGTGCAACGCCGCGCTCCTGCTCGCGAAGCGTCTACGCGAGCCCCCCCGTGAGGCGGCGGAACGGCTGCGGAGCGCGGTGGGCAAAGCCGGTGGACTCGTCGCACGTTCGGTCGTGGCGGGGCCGGGCTTTGTCAATTTCTGGCTTGCCGGCGAACGCTGGCATGAGCTGATGCGGGAGATCCTGCGCGCCGGTGCGAGCTTCGGTCGTTCCGACGCGGGGCGCGGCGCGCGCGTGCAGGTGGAGTTCGTCTCAGCCAATCCCACCGGCCCGCTCACCCTTGGACACGGGCGTCAGGCCGTGCTCGGGGACACCCTGGCGCGCGTGCTTGAAGCCACGGGCTGGCAGGTGACGCGGGAGTACTATTTCAACGACGGCGGACGCCAGATGCGTGTCCTCGGCGACTCGGTGAAGGCGCGCTACCTGGAACAGCTCGGCCGAGCGGCCCCCCCGCCGGCTCACCTCCTAGCCGACCCAGACGTCGAGTGGCCGGCCCAGATTGGCGGCATGCCCATCGCCTTTCCGAAGGGTGGCTACCAAGGCCACTACATCTCCGAGATCGCTGCCGCGCTGCGCGAGCAGTACGGCGACTCCCTGGTCGACGAGCCGGGCGATGGTGTCTTCCGGCGCACTGCGCAGGAGCGCATTTTCGAAGAGATCCACGCCACCTTGACCGCGCTTCGGGTGGGGTTCGACGTCTATTACAACGAGACCTCGCTCTATGAAACCGGAAAGATCGAGGAAGCGCTTAAGGATCTGCGCGCCAAGGGCCTCGTCTACGACGCCGATGGAGCCGTTTGGTTCAAGGCCACGGCACTCGGCCTCGATCGCGATCGGGTCGTGGTCAAGAGTACGGGTGAGCCGACCTATCTCCTCCCCGACATCGCCTACCACCGCGAGAAGTTCCGCCGAGGTTTTTCGCGGGTCATCGATGTCCAGGGCGCGGATCACATCGAGCAATTTCCGTTCGTACGCGCAGCGATCGCGGCCTTGGGTTGCGATCCGAACGCGGTCGAGCTCGTGATGAACCAGTTCGTCACACTGACGCGCGGCGGCGAATCGGTGAAGCAATCCACACGGCGCGCGACCTATATCACCGTCGACGAACTCCTGGACGAGGTCGGTTGCGACGTCTTCCGCTTCTTCATGGTCGAGCGCAAGGCGGATGGCCATCTGGACTTCGACGTAGAGCTGGCCAAGGAGAAGGATTGGAAGAAGAACCCCGCGTACTACGTACAGTACGCGCACGCCCGGACCCACGGTATCGAGCGCAAAGCGCGTGAGGGAGGCGTCGCACTGCCGCAGCCTGACGCGATCGACGCCACGCGTCTTGGACTCGAAGAGGAGCTCGCACTGCTGAAGAAACTGAGGGAGTACCCCGACATCGTGGCACGCGCGGCCGAATCCCGAGAGCCTCATCACGTGGCGTACTACCTGCGCGATCTGGCGCGCCTTTGGAATCCCTACGTCCAGGACGGCGTCCGGCACCGCGTGCTGTCGGACGATTCTGAGCTCACCGCGGCGCGGCTCGGCCTCGTGTTGGCGGTGCGCACGGTACTCGCGAACGGCCTCGGGGTTCTGGGCCTGTCCGCGCCGGAGCAGATGTGAGCGAAGAGCGCGATCGCCCGGGACCGGGATGGCTCGTCACGCTGCTTGGCGGCATTGTGCTCGTCGTTCTCGGTTTCGGCCTCGGCCTCGTGGTGGGCGCCGCACGCGAGGAGCCCGAACTCGTGTTGCGCCATTTCTCCGGCGAGTCGAAGGAGGTGCCGGCCCCCGAGGCGAGCCCCGCGCCGACTCCGCCACAGGCCTCTTCCCCTGCTGGGGAACCGCCGCCCGCGGCAGCGCCCGCTCCCGCTCACCCCACGCAGGAGCCTGCTCCCACGCCGCCGCCTGCCGCAGAAGGGCACGCGAGCGCGAACCCGCCCTCCGCGGAATCGGCTCGGCCGGCGGCACGCGCGGCAGCGCCGCCGCCCGTTTCCTCCCCGCCCCCCTCGCCGGGACAGCGCTTCTCGGTACAGGTGGGGGCCTTCGCGGAAAGTACCGACGCCGAGAAGCTCGCGGAGCACCTTCGACGCAAGGGGATGCACGTGTTCGTGGTTCCCGCCACCGGCCCGCGGGACTCCCGCTGGCGGGTACGCGTCGGTCCCATCGAATCACGGGCCGAGGCCAATCGCCTTGCGGAGCAGCTCAAGACCTCTGACAAGCTCCCGACCTGGGTTCTCGCAGAAGGACACTAAGGTGCGCTGGCTTCTCTCTGGGCCGAGCGGACAGCTTGGCCGCTCGATGGTGTGCGCCCTGGCCGCTTCGCCCCGGCACACGCTCGCGGCTGCGCTCGACCGGGAGGTCCTCGACCTTAGCGACCCCGATTCGATCGCACGCGCGGTGCGCGCCGCTCGAGGGAAGGCAGAGGTCTTCCTGAACGCTGCTGCGTTTACCTTCGTCGATCGCTGCGAGAGCGAGCGAGAGCTCGCCCGCCGCGTGAACGGAGACGGCCCGCGCCACATCGCCCGAGCCTGCGTCGACGCAGGCATGTTCTTCGTGCACGTCTCGACCGACTACGTCTTCGACGGGAAGGCGACGCGTCCTTACACGGAGGCGGATCGAACAGCTCCCGCTTCCGTGTATGGTCAAACCAAGCTCGAAGGGGAGCAGGCGGTGCTCGCCGAATCGCCTGACTTCCTGGTGGTTCGGACGAGCTGGGTCTTCGGGCCTGGGCGCAATTTTGTGCGCACCATGATCGAGCAGGCAGCCGCGCGTCGCCTGGGTCGCGATCCTTCTCCACTGCGTGTGGTCGATGACCAGTTTGGCTCACCCACCTACGCGGGGGACCTCGCCAGAGGGATCGTGAGCTTGGTGGAGGTTGGGGCCCGCGGCCTCTATCATCTTGCGAACCGGGGGGTCGCGACCTGGTGGGATGTGGCCCGCGAGTGCCTCGACCAAGGCGGCTTTCAAGACGTCGCGATCGAGCGTGTACGGACGAGTGAGTTCCCGAGGCCGGCGCCGCGGCCGGCGTATTCGGCCCTGGATTGCACGAAGGCAGAGCGCATCGGGGTGCGCCTGCAGGGATGGCGCGACGCGGTCGGCGCCTATCTCCGATCTGACGCATCCCCACTGGCTGCCGCTCCCGGAGGGTCTGCATGAGCTCGTCACGTCGTATCCGGCGCGTCCTTGTCACAGGCGGCGCGGGCTTCATCGGCTCCCATCTGTGTGACAGGCTTCTGCTCGCGGGCTGTGAAGTGCGAGTATTTGACAATCTGCTGACCGGCCGGATGGACAACATCGAGCACCTGCTTGGCCACCCCCGCTTCTCCTTCGAGCACTACGATGTCACCAACTTCCTCTACGTCTCTGGGGAGCTTGACGCGATTCTCCACTTCGCGTCGCCAGCAAGTCCCGCAGACTTCGAGCGCCTCCCGATCCAGATCATGAAGGTCGGCTCGCTCGGCACCCACAAGGTGCTGGGACTCGCCAAGGCGAAGAAGTCGCGCGTCCTGATCGCGAGCACGTCAGAGTGCTACGGCGATCCTGAAGTGAACCCGCAGCCTGAGACCTACTGGGGTCACGTGAATCCAATCGGCGTCCGCGGTGTGTACGACGAAGCGAAGCGCTTTGCCGAGGCCATGACGATGGCGTACCACCGCCACCACGGCGTTGACGTCCGCATCGTGCGCATCTTCAACACCTTTGGACCCCGCATGCAGATCAATGACGGGCGAGCGATTCCGAACTTCTTTTGCCAGGCCATCCGCAACCAGTCCATCACGGTGTTCGGTGACGGCTCGCAAACCCGTTCCTTCTGCTACGTCGATGACCTCGTCGAGGGCATCGTGCGCCTTTTGAACAGCGATCACGTGGGGCCCGTGAACATCGGAAACCCGAACGAAATGAGCCTGTTGGACATGGCGAAGAAGATCATCCGCATCACGGGCAGCAAGAGCCAGATCATCCACAAACCGCTTCCCCCGGATGACCCGAAGGTGCGCCGTCCCGACATCACGCTCGCCCAGCGCGTGCTCAGCGGCTGGGAGCCCAAGGTCTCCGTCGACGAAGGTCTCGAGCGAACGCGCGACTATTTCGTCGAGGCGCTCTCGAAGGAGGCCAGGGCCAGCGCGTGACCGATCCCCGCCGCATCCGCAATTTCTGCATCATCGCGCACATCGATCATGGCAAGAGTACGCTCGCCGATCGCTTGCTCGAGGCGACAAAGTCCCTCTCTGCCCGGGAGATGCGCGCCCAATTCCTCGACAAGATGGATCTGGAGCGCGAACGGGGCATCACGATCAAGGCCCAGACCGCACGCATGCGCTGGACGGCACGAGACGGCGAAGAATACGTGCTGAATTTGATCGACACGCCGGGTCATGTTGATTTCTCGTACGAGGTGTCGCGGGCCTTGCACGCCTGTGAGGGCGCCATCCTCGTCGTGGACGCTTCCCAGGGGATCGAGGCGCAGACACTCGCCAACGCGTATCTCGCGGTGGACGCGAATCTTGAGATCATCCCCGTGCTCAACAAGATCGACCTGCCCGCGGCGGATCCCGACCGCGTGGCGCACGAGATCGAAGAAGTAATCGGGCTGCCTGGCGAGGACATGTTGCGCATTTCCGCCAAGGAGGGAACCGGGATCCCCGAGCTCCTCGAGCGCATTGTGGAGAAAGTGCCGGCGCCCCTAGGTGAGGCGGAGGCGCCCGTACGCGCCCTCGTCTTTGACGCATGGTTCGACCCCTATGTGGGCGTCGCACTGCTGGTTCGCGTGATCGACGGGACGCTGCTCAAGGGGATGCGGATTCGCCTCATGGCCATGCGCAACGAGCACGATGTGGCGGAGCTCGACGTGATCGATCCGCACCCACGCAAGGTCGATTCGCTCTCGGTCGGGGAGGTGGGGATCGTGATCGCCGGCGTGAAATCGCTGGCCGACGTCCGGATCGGCGACACGATCACGGAGGCCGGCCGTCCCGCCTCCGAGGCGCTGCCGGGTTTCCGCGAAGTCAAGCCGATGGTCTTCACCGGACTCTATCCGGTGGATGCCGAGGACTATGAGGCGCTCAAGGGAGCCCTCGAGAAGCTCCGTCTCAACGACGCCTCGATCAGCTACGAGCCGGAGACAAGCGCCGCTCTCGGGTTCGGGTTCCGCTGTGGTTTTTTGGGGTTCTTGCACGCGGAGATCATCCAGGAGCGTCTTGAGCGGGAGTACAGCCTGAACCTCATCACCACGGCACCCACCGTGCGCTACCGCGTGGTGAAGACGAGTGGAGAGACGAAGGAGATCGAGAGCCCCGCAGCGCTCCCGGCCGTCACCGAGATCGAGCGGATCGAGGAGCCGGTGATTCAGGCCACGGTCCATGTGCCCTCCGAATACCTGGGAAGTGTCCTGGCCCTCTGTCAGGAGCGGCGGGGTGTGCAGCGCGATCTCGCCGTGCACGGCACGCGGGTGCAGGTCCGTTATGAGCTCCCGCTGAACGAAGTGGTGGTCGATTTCCACGATCGTCTGAAGAGCGTGACCCGCGGCTATGGCTCCTTCGACTACGAGTTCGTCGGATACCATCCGTCTGCACTCGTGAAGCTCGATATTTTGGTAAATGGCGATCCTGTGGACGCACTTTCGCTGATCGTGCACCGTGACAAAGCGCAGCAACGCGGCGCTGAGCTTGCCTCGAAACTGAAGGAGTTCATTCCCCGCCAGATGTTCGACGTTGCGATCCAAGCCGCAATCGGCTCCAAGATCATCGCGCGCACGAACGTGAAAGCGCTGCGCAAGAACGTCACCGCAAAGTGCTATGGCGGCGATATCACGCGAAAGCGCAAGCTTCTCGAGAAACAGAAGGAGGGCAAGCGCCGTATGAAGCGCGTCGGCTCGGTGGAGATCCCGCAGGAGGCGTTCCTCGCCGCACTGCGCCTGGGGGATGAGTGACGCCCCCCGTGGAACGCAGCGGCGCAGCGTCGAAGGGCGAGACCAAGCGCGAGGCCGCAACTGCGGCCAGAGCGGCGACGCCGCCTAGCACGCTGCGCGCCATCTGGGACCAGATCGGTACCCTCGTGCTCGCGGTGGTGATCGCGCTCGGCGTGAGGGCGTGCGTAATCGAACCGTTCCGGATCCCGTCGGGTTCGATGCTTCCGACATTGCTCATCGGGGACCACCTCTTCGTCAATCGATTCGTCTATGGGATCAAGGTCCCCTTCACCGACTATCGGCTTCCGGGTCTGCGCGACCCGCAACGAGGAGATGTGGTGGTCTTCACCGTGGCGCGCGATCCCATGCGCGGCGAGGGCGCGGGCAGCGTCTTCCCGGCGGACCTGCGCCCCGACCTCCCCACCGAGAGTTTCGTGAAACGGATCATTGGCATGCCGGGCGACGTGGTCCAAGTGCACGATGGGGTCGTGAGCGTAAACGGGAAGACGGTCGAGCAGCAGCCCACCGGTGATACTTTTCTTGACCCGCGCGGATTCCCATTTCAGGTACAGCGCGAGAAAATCGATGCCCACAACCATCTAACCCTTCACGATCCGCACGACTCCGGAAGGGAGGGGACGTGGCGGGTCGAACCGGGCCGCTACCTCATGATGGGTGACAACCGCGATCAGTCCTTCGACAGTCGTTACTGGGGCACCGTCCGCGAAGCGGAGTTCAAGGGCCCCGCGTTTGTGATCTACTGGTCCTGGGATTTCAAAGGAAGCTGGCTCTCGATGCTGAATCCCTTCACCTGGTGGGATCTGCTGGTTCACCGGATGCGCTGGGACCGGATCGGGTCGTCCGTCACGTAGGGCCCGCGAACCGTCCCGCGATTGACTGGTGGCAGGTTGAAGGGCTATCCTGCCCCCGAGATCCCTGCGGCTTCCCCTCCTTTTAAGTCCGTCCTGTGAGTCGGACAAAGGTGTCCCGGTGCCGAACTCCCACACGCCCACGGACTCGCCCAGCACCCGACCGGCGGCTCAGCCGCGCGATGGCCTTCGCTCCGGCGAAGAGCGTGTGGTGCTGGACGACACGGCGATTCGGCGCGCCCTGATCCGGATCGCCCACGAGGTTCTGGAGCGCAACGAGGGCCAAAACCGCCTATACCTGGTGGCGATCCCGAACGGCGGCGTGCCGCTCGCTCGTCAGTTGGCGGAGAACCTGCGTGGCATCTCGGGTCTCGAGCTGCCCGTGGGGATCCTCGACACCACGCTCTATCGCGACGATCTCACGCTTCGCGGCGAACGGCCGCCCCTGCGGCGCACGGAAATGCCGTCGGCGGTAGACGGCCGCATCGTCATCTTGGTCGACGACGTGGCCAACACCGGCCGCACCATTCGGGCTGCGATGGACGCGCTCATGGACTTTGGTCGCCCGAGCGGCGTTCAGGTGGTGGCGCTCGTCGATCGCGGCCACCGGGAGCTGCCGATCCGAATCGACTACGTGGGGAAGAACATCCCCACGCATGCTCGCGAGCTTGTGATCCTGCGCGGGCACGAGGGCAGCCTCGAGCCTCCGCTCGAAGTAGTCGTCGTGCCAAAGGGGGGAGACGCATGATCGGGCGCGATCTGCTTGGTATCGAAGACCTCGACCGAGCCGACCTTGAGCGCATCCTTGAAACAGCGGAGCGAATGCAGGAGGTCGGCACACGGGAAGTGAAGAAGGTCCCGACGTTGCGGGGCCGAACGATCGTGAACCTCTTTTTCGAACCTTCGACCCGCACGCGGACCAGCTTCGAGATCGCGGGAAAGCGCCTGTCTGCCGACGTCGTGAACTTCTCACCCACGAGCTCGAGCCTGACCAAGGACGAGAGCATCCTCGACACGGCGCGCACGCTCGACGCCATGGCGCCTGACGCGGTGGTGGTGCGGCACAAGGTGGCCGGCGTCCCCAAGCGCATCGCGGATGCGCTGGCAGCGCCGGTGATCAACGCCGGAGACGGAGCGCACGAGCACCCGACCCAAGCCCTCCTGGATCTTCTTACCGTGTACCAGGAGAAGGGCCGCATCGACGGCCTCTCGGTCACGATCGTTGGCGACGTGCTCCACTCCCGCGTCGCGCGCTCGAACATCTACGGCTTCCTCAAGCTTGGCGCGGAGGTGCGCATCGCCGCACCACCGACGCTGATTCCTCCTGCGATTGAGACCCTCGGGGTCAAGGCGTTCACCTCGCTGCGCGAGGCGATCGACGGAGCGGACGTGGTGATGGCGCTCCGCATCCAGCGCGAACGGCTCGACGGAGCCTACGTGCCGAGCATCCGAGAATACTCGGCCACCTTCGGGCTCGATCGCACGAAACTGCGCTTCGCCAAAGATGACGCCATCGTGATGCATCCGGGCCCTGTGAATCGAGGCGTCGAGCTCTCCCATGACCTCGCGGACCACCGCCCGAGCGTGATTCTCGACCAGGTGCGCAACGGCGTCGCTCTGCGCATGGCCGTTCTCTACCTGTTCGCCGGGCGACCGCTTGCTCCGGCACGGGAGGGTTGATCCGACCATGGGCCGAATCCTCATCCGACGGGGCCGGGTCCTCGATCCGAACTCCAATCGCGACGAGACCGCGGACGTCCTGATCGAGGACGGGCGCATCGCGGCCGTGGAGGCCTCGCTCGAGGTGCCCGGTGCCGAGGTCATCGATGCCCGTGGCTTGTGGGTAGCGCCCGGCTTTGTGGACCTGCACACGCATCTGCGCGAGCCCGGTCAGGAGTACAAGGAAGACATCGCCTCCGGAGGGCGTGCGGCGGTCGCCGGCGGGTTCACGACGGTCGCGTGCATGGCCAATACGCATCCCGCCAATGACGATCCGGCGGTTACCGACTACATCCTCGACCGGGCGCGACAGGATTCGCCCGCGCGCGTCCTGCCGGTCGCGGCGGCGACCAAGGGCCTCGAGGGGTCGGTGATGACGGAGATGTCCGCCATCCTGCGGGCCGGCGCCGTAGCCTTCAGCGACGATGGCAGGACGATCATGGATAGTGGCGTCATGCGGCGTGTGCTCGAGTACTCGTGCATGGTGGACGCTCCCGTGATCGTCCACGCCGAAGATTGCACGCTGGTCGGCCACGGCGTGGTAAACGAAGGGCCTGTCTCTACACGCCTCGGTCTCCCGGGCAACCCCGCCGTGGCGGAAGCCGCGCACGTGGCACGCGATCTTCTGCTCGCCCAATTGACCGGCGCCCACCTGCACATCGCTCACGTCTCGACCGCCCTCGCCGTAGATCTGATCCGGCGGGCGAGAGAGCAGGGGATCCACGTCACTGCTGAAGTGACTCCGCATCACCTCACCCTGACCGACGAGGCGACGCTCGGCTATGACACGAACGCGAAGGTGGCCCCGCCGCTGCGATCCGCCGCCGATGCGCGTGCCTGTCGCAAAGCTCTCGTCGAGGGAGTGATCGACGCCATCGCCACCGACCACGCGCCTCACGCCGTCCATGAGAAGGACGTCGAGTTCACGGCAGCCCCCTCCGGTCTGATCGGGCTCGAAACTGCGCTTGCCGTGGTGCTCGACCTTGTCCGCGCGGGGGAGCTCGAGCCCCTGGAACTCATGCGCCGGATGTCCACCAACCCCGTACGCATCCTGCGGCGGCCTGGCGGAAGTCTCGGGGTGGGCGCGCCTGCCGACGTGGTCGTGCTCGATCCTGAGAAAGAATGGCTCTACGACCCGGCCAAAGGCTTCTCCAAGAGCCGCAACTCCCCCTGGGCGGGGCACACATTGACCGGCCAGGTGAAGATCACCCTCGTGGATGGGCGCCTCGTGTACGACGTGGCACGTGGAGTGCTGGCGCCGTGAACTCCCGCTCCACCCTTGAGCCGTCCGCGCTCCTTGTCCTCGCAGATGGAACGGTCTACCGCGGAACTGCTTTCGGCGCCGCGAGGATCGGGGTGGGTGAGGTCTGCTTCAATACGAGCATGACGGGCTACCAGGAGATCCTGACGGATCCCTCTTACGCGGGTCAGATCGTCGCAATGACCTACACACAAATCGGAAACGTCGGCGTGAACGCCGAGGACGAGGAGTCCGCGCGGCCGGTTCTCGCGGGCTTCGTCGTGAAGGAGCTCTTCACCCATCCATCAAACTGGCGCGCCCGTGAAACCCTCGACGCGTACCTGAAGCGTCACGGCATACCGGGCATCGCCGGCCTCGACACGCGCGCCCTGGTGCGTCGCATCCGCCAGACGGGCTTCCAGACCGGCGTGCTCGCTACCGATCCGAGCTCTCTCGACGAGCGCGCTCTGGCGGAGCGCGCGCGCAACGCGCCGACGCTCGATGGCCGCGACCTGGTGGACGAGGTGACGACTCGCGCACCGTATGCGTGGAGCGAAGGTGTCTGGAGGGGCGTCGCCGGCCAGATTCCGCGCGCGCCGCGTCCAGACCCCCGCTACAAGCTTGTGGCGTACGATTTCGGCATCAAACGGAACATTCTCCGGCTGCTGGTCGAGCAGGGATTCGACGTCACGGTCGTTCCCGCGAAGACGCCTGCTGCCACGACGCTGGCTCTTTCGCCCGACGCCGTCTTCCTGTCGAACGGCCCTGGCGATCCTGCCGCGGTGACAGGTGTCCAGGCCATCGTGCGTGAGCTCGCCGACCGCGGCCTCCCGATCTTCGGGATCTGTCTCGGTCACCAGATCCTGGGATTGGCCCTCGGGGGCAGTACCCGAAAGTTGAAGTTCGGGCACCACGGCGGGAACCAACCGGGGCAGGACCTCGCAACGGGGAAGGTCGCGATCTGCGCCGAGAACCACGGCTATGCCGTCGAGGCGGAGTCGCTCACCGCGGCCGGCGAACCGGTGGAAATCACGCACAGGAACCTAAATGATGGCACGGTCGAGGGTCTGGCCCACGCCACGCGTCCGATCTTTTCGGTGCAGTACCACCCCGAGGCCTCGCCGGGGCCGCACGACGCGGCGTATTTCTTCCGCCGATTTCGCGAGATGGTGGTCCGACACCGCGCTGGTGAGAGCGTGACCGGCGCCTCGATCGCGGCCGCACGCTAGCCCTACGAGGAGCCGTCCCCGTTGCCCAAGAGAACTGACATCCACTCGATCCTCGTCATTGGTTCGGGTCCGATCGTGATCGGTCAGGCGTGCGAGTTCGACTACTCCGGTACGCAAGCGTGCAAGGCCCTGCGTGAGGAGGGCTATCGCGTCATTCTCCTGAACTCGAACCCGGCCACCATCATGACCGATCCGGAGCTCGCGGACCGGACGTATATCGAGCCCATGACCGTGGAAAGCATCGCGCGCATTCTGGAGCGCGAGCGACCGGACGTCCTGCTCCCCACGATCGGAGGGCAGACCGCCCTGAACCTCGCGGTCGAGCTGGCAGAGCAGGGTGTGCTCGCAAAGTATGGTGTCGAGCTCATCGGCGCGAAGCTCGATGCCATTCTGAAAGCCGAGGACCGACACCTCTTCCGCACCGCCATGCAGCACCTCGGCCTGCGCGTGCCCGTGTCGGGCATCGCCCACTCGCTCGAAGAGGCGCGCAAGATCCTGCAGGACACAGGTCTGCCCGCGATCATCCGCCCGAGCTTCACGCTCGGTGGCACGGGGGGCAGCATCGCCTACACGGCCGAGGAGTACGAGCCCCTGGCGGCTTGGGCACTCCAGCAGTCGCCGAAGCATCAGTGCTTGATCGAGCAGAGCGTACTCGGCTGGAAGGAGTACGAGCTCGAGGTGATGCGAGACACGGCGGACAACGTCGTGGTCGTCTGTTCGATCGAAAACTTCGACCCCATGGGAGTTCATACCGGCGACTCGATCACCGTGGCGCCGGCCCAGACGCTCACTGACAAGGAGTACCAGGAGATGCGCGACGCCGCGGTCGCCATCATCCGCGAGATCGGCGTCGACACGGGCGGCTCGAACATCCAGTTCGGAGTGGATCCGAAGGACGGAACCCTCGTCGTGATCGAGATGAACCCGCGGGTCTCGAGGAGTTCGGCGCTCGCTTCGAAGGCCACGGGCTTTCCCATCGCAAAGATCGCGGCGAAGCTCGCGGTGGGTTTTACGCTCGACGAGATCCGCAACGACATCACTCGCGAAACACCAGCGAGCTTCGAGCCTACGATCGACTACGTGGTGACAAAAGTGCCGCGCTTTACGTTCGAGAAGTTTCCCAGTGCGGACAATCGGCTCACCACACAAATGAAATCCGTGGGCGAAGTGATGGCCATCGGTCGCACATTCAAGGAGAGCTTGCAGAAGGCTTTGCGCTCGCTCGAGATCGGCCACGCGGGGCTCGAGCCGCCGGAGGTTCCTGCGGGAGAGCGCGGGCTGCCGGCGCTCTGGGCACAGATCGACGTCCCGCGTCCGGGACGGCTCTGGGCCATTGCAGAGATCTTCCGCCGTGGGGTTTCCCTGGAGGAAGTCCACCGTCGATCAGCCATCGACCCCTGGTTCCTCGGCAATCTGCAAGAGATCATGGCGCTCGAAGGCACGCTTCGTGCCGCCGAAGCAGGAGAGCGCGAGGCATGGCTGCGCCGGGCGAAGCAAGCCGGCTTCTCGGACAAGAGGCTCGCGGCGCTCTGGAGCACCCGAGAGGACGAGGTGCGGGCGTTGCGCCATCGACTCGGCATCCGCCCGGTGTACAAGCGTGTCGATACCTGTGGGGCGGAGTTCGAAGCCTTCACGCCCTATCTCTATTCGACCTACGAAGACGAGTGCGAGGCGCGGCCGACCGAGCGCAGGAAGATCATGATTCTCGGCGGGGGACCGAATCGTATCGGTCAGGGGATCGAATTCGACTACTGCTGCGTCCATGCCGTCTTCGCACTGCGCGAAGCGGGCTTTGAGACGATTATGGTCAATTGCAATCCGGAGACCGTATCCACGGATTACGATACGAGCGATCGCCTTTACTTTGAACCCCTGACGCTCGAGGACGTACTCGAAATTGTGGATCGGGAGCGACCCGAGGGTGTCATCGTTCAGTTTGGTGGCCAAACGCCCCTGCGTCTCGCGGTCGCGCTCGAGAAGGCAGGGGCTCCCATCATTGGCACGTCGCCGGATGCCATCGACCGCGCAGAGGATCGCGAACGCTTCGACCAAGTGCTGGAAACGCTGAAGCTAAAGCGCCCTCCTGCGGGGATTGCGCGCAGTCCTGCGGAAGCGGAGACGGTCGCCGCTCGCCTGGGCTATCCGGTCCTCGTCCGCCCCTCCTACGTCCTCGGCGGCCGCGCGATGCAGATCGTGTATGACGTCGAATCGCTTCGAAGTTACATGCGTTTCGCCGTGAAGGCTTCGCCGGAACACCCCGTGCTCGTCGATCGCTTCCTCTCCGATGCCACCGAGGTCGACGTGGACGCGATCTGCGACGGAAAGCGCGTCGTGATTGGCGGGATCATGGAGCACATCGAGGAGGCCGGGGTGCACTCGGGAGACAGCGCCTGTTCGATTCCTCCGTACTCGCTCACGCCGGCTGTAATCGAGGAGATCGCAGAGTCCACCCGTCGCTTGGCTCTCGAACTCGGGGTGCGAGGCCTCATGAACGCTCAGTACGCGGTGAAGGGCGGTGAGGTCTTCGTGCTCGAAGTCAATCCGCGTGCATCCCGTACGGTACCCTTTGTATCGAAGGCCATCGGTCGACCCCTTGCGAAGCTTGCGGCGCTGGTGATGGTTGGTAAGACCCTCGACGAGCTCGGGTTTACCGAAGAGATCTGGCCGAAGCACTTCTGCGTAAAGGAGGCAGTCTTCCCCTTTGTGAAATTTCCGGGCGTTGATGTACTGCTCGGGCCAGAGATGCGCAGCACGGGTGAGGTGATGGGAATCGATTCGGATTTCGGCCGCGCCTATGCCAAGTCGCAAATCGAGGCCGGAAACAGCCTGCCCACGCGCGGTCGTGTTCTTGTGTCCGTGCGCAGCGAGGACAGGCTGCGCATCGCCGAAGCGGTGGCTGAGCTCGCACGCATCGGTTTCGAGGTGATGGCCACTCCGGGCACGGCCGAGAGCTTGGCGGGGTTCGGCGTGCGCGTGGAAAGCGTGCCAAAGGTCGGTCGCGGGTCGCCCAATGTGCTCGATCGCATTTTGGCGGGTGATGTCGATCTTGTCGTCAACACGGTCGGCTCGGATCCAGATTCCGTGCGTGACGGCTTCGAGATGCGGCGCGCGGCGCTACAGCGCGGGCTTCCGTATTTCACGACGGCCGCCGCAGCACGGGCCGCGGCAGGTGCAATCAAAGCGCTTCGCCTCGAGTCGATCGGCGTGCGTTCGCTTCAAGAAATTCATTCCGCATAGGCGAGGTCCCCACAGAGGGCGGTGAGTAGGAGTCCCTTCGCTGCGGCGGTCGAGGCGGTCTACAAGCCGATCGCGTTCGCGGTTCAGGACGACTTTGCCCACGCAGACCGTGTGCAGGGTCTTGAGAGCGCCGTACGGCGGGCGGCCGAGCGCGCGCTCGCGCTCCAGATTCCGCGAGACGCGCGGCGTGTGTTCGAGGCCGTGCGGGATCTCTTCGCGGAGCATCTGTCTCGGGAGGCACTGCGCATTGAGGCGCCGAAGGCGCTCTCATTGCTCGCGCCTTTCCGAGCGCCCGAATTTGTCACCCATGCACTCGCGCGCCCTCTTACGGCGCTTGCGGGAGTGGGCCCGAAACGCGCCGAAGCGCTCGCCCGTCGAGGATTGCGGACGATTTCGGATCTGCTTTTGCACCTTCCCGCGCGCTACGACGACCGTCGCTCGCTCCAATCTGTAGCGGAACTTCCGGTGGGGCAGCGGGCAACCTTCGTCGCAACCGTCCTGCTGTGCGACTTCGTCCCGTCGCGCCGACGAGGCGGGCGACTCGCTCGGGTCTTCCAGGCAGTCGTTGGCGACGGAACGGGAACGGTGAGCCTCAAGTGGTTTCACGGCGGCGAAGCCCTTCGGGGGATGGTCCGCAAGGGTACGACGCTCCAGATCACGGGCGAGGTCAGGCGTTACCGCTTTTCGAAGCAACTCGTGCACCCCGAGGTCGAAGTGCTCGATGAAGGGGAAGGCGTCGCCTCTGGAGATCCGGCGGCTGCCGCCCAGCGGCGAGTGGTTCCCGACTACGCCGCACCAGAGGGTCTCCATCCGCGGGCGCTGCGCAGGCTCGTGTCGCTCGGGGTGCAGGAGTACGCGGATCTTGCCGAGGGATACCTCCCCTTGCGAATGGTTCGAGAGCGCCAGCTGCCCGAGGTCGCGCAGGCGCTGCGCGCGATCCACATGCCGGGTGTCGAAGCCGACGTCGAGGCGCTTGCCCTGCGTCGTACGAAAGCACACGAGCGAATCATCCTCGAAGAGCTCTACCTGCTCGAGGTGGGTCTTGCCCTGCGCCACGCGGCCCGTGCCGCAGAACCGGGGCTGCCGTTCGGAGCGGCAAGCGGTGAGGCTCCCCTGCTCGAGGCCGCGATCGCCGCGCTTCCTTTTCGTCTCACGGGCGCGCAGCGCAGGGCGTGGCGGGAGATCCGCGCGGACCTCGCCCGCCCGCACCCCATGAACCGTCTTCTGCAGGGGGACGTCGGCAGCGGAAAGACAGCGGTGGCTCTTCTCGCGGCGCTCGCCGCTGCGCGGAGCGGATTCCAGACGGCGCTCATGGCGCCGACCGAGCTCTTGGCCGAGCAACACGAGCGCACGCTCCAACGGCTGCAGGGCCCGGGCCAGGGGGCACTGGCTCTGCGCATGGCGCTGCTCACGGCCTCGGTCCCGCGCGCCGAAGCGAGCGCGCGGCGTGGCGGCCTTGCGGCTGGGGAGGTCGACCTCGCCATCGGTACCCATGCGTTGCTGCAGGAAGACCTTCTCTTTGCGCGGCTTGGCCTTGCAATCGTCGACGAACAACACCGGTTCGGTGTGCTCCAGCGCGCCGCGCTCGCACATCACGGTGTAACAGGCGAAAGTCCGCACGTCCTGGTGATGACGGCGACCCCGATCCCCCGCACGCTCGCGCTCACCCTCTACGGGGATCTTGACCTCTCCGTCCTCGACGAGCTCCCTCCCGGTCGCGCGCCGATCCGTACGGAAATCCTCCGGGAGGGGGAGGGCACACGCATCTCCGAAGCCATCCGGGCCGCAGCCCGGCGCGGAGAGCAAACCTATGTGGTCTATCCGCTCGTAGAGGAGTCCGAGAAGAGCGATCTCAGGGCCGCGACGGAGTCCGCACGCAAAATCGAGGCTGCCTTCCCTGATCTGCGCATCGACCTCGTGCATGGACGGACGGATGCGGTGGCACGCGCGGAGGCCATGGCTCGCTTCGAGCGAGGCGAGACCCAAGTGCTCGTGTCCACCACCGTGATTGAAGTGGGTGTGGATGTCCCGAATGCGACACTCATGGTGGTCGAGCACGCGGAACGCTTCGGGTTGGCGCAACTTCATCAGCTGCGTGGGCGGGTGGGCCGAGGCGCAAAGCCTGGATGTTGTCTCCTCATGGCGCGTGGCGTGAGCGAGGAGAGCGAAGCCCGGCTGCGCGCGATGGTGGAAACGACCGACGGGTTTGCGATCGCTGACGCAGATTTGCGCATTCGAGGTCCAGGAGAGTTTCTCGGCACACGGCAACACGGGCGACTGGACTTGCGGGTCGCGGACCTGTTGCGCGATGCGCGGCTCATCGCGGCAGCTCGGGAGTCTGCCCTCGAGACGGTCCGCCAAGACCCCGGTCTGCGGCGCGCGCCTGAGCTCGCGCGGGCGGTGCGAGAGCGCTGGGGGGAGCGTCTTGTCCTCGTGGGCGTAGGGTAGGGAATGAAATCCTGTGGCGGGCGCCGGGGCCAAGTCACGGCCTCCGTGAGGGCAGGCGGTCCCGCAGCAGGATCGTACACGTGTCGCTTCGGCATTGACGGACCCCACGCCATCGACTAGAAAGAAGAGGTCATGGGTCAACGGCGCACGCTGCTTGGAAACCTCCTTGGCCTGCTCCTTACCGGGGCGGGAGAGGGGGCTCTCGGCCGCTAAGCCGATGATGCCGGAGCGAAAACCCTCTCCCGCCGAACCGGCCGGAGAGGGTTTCGTGTTCTAGGGATAAGCCCTCCTCACCCAACCGCTCCTGGCCGTTCGGCACCAAGGAGCAACCAGTGTACGAACGAGAACGGATCACGATCTTCGACACGACATTGCGTGACGGTGAGCAGTCCGCGGGCGTTTCCTTCACGCTCCGCGACAAGCTCGACATCGCTTCGATGCTCGCGGCGGCGGGTGTGGACGTGATCGAGGCAGGCTTCCCGAGCGCCTCACCTCAAGAGCTCGCGTCCGTACGCGCAGTAGCAGAGAGCGTAGGAGGCGTCACCGTTTGCGGTCTCGCGCGAGCCGTGCCAGGGGATATCGAGGCGGCGGTCGAAGCCCTGCACGGCGCCGAGCATCCGCGCATCCACGTCTTCGTGAACGCGAGCGATATGCACCTCGCCCATCAGCTCCACAAGAGCCGCGAACAGGTGATCGAAATGGCGCGAATCGCGGTCCGTCAGGCGCGCTCTCGGGTCGCCGAAGTCGAGTTCAGCCCGATGGACGCGACTCGATCCGACCCTGAGTTCCTGGCGGAGCTCATTTGCGCCTCGCTCGAGGCTGGCGCAATGACGGTGAACCTGCCCGACACCGTTGGATTCATTCTCCCCGACGCTCTGCGCACGCTGATCGAGAACCTCTACACACGCGTCCCCGCTCTGCGGAATGCAGTCTTGTCGTTTCACGGTCAAGATGACCTTGGCCTCGCGACGGCGAACGCGCTTGCCGCAGTGAGCGCAGGTGCCCGCCAGCTGGAGGTGACGGTGAACGGCATCGGGGAGCGTGCCGGCAATACCTGTTTCGAAGAGGTGGTAATGGCGCTGCGAGTCCATGCTGATGCTCTCCGCGTCGAAAGCGGTGTGAACCCCCGCGCGATTCATGGTCTTTCCAAGCTCGTGGAGGAGCGCAGCGGTCTGCGCGTCGCATCAAACAAGGCGATTGTGGGGGGGAATGCGTTTCGCCACGCTTCTGGCGTCCATCAGGACGGTGTCCTGAAGCAGCGCGAGACCTATGAGGTGATCGACCCGGCCGAAATAGGGCACCCGGTCGGCACTGAAATCGTGCTTGGAAAGCTCTCGGGACGGGCCGGCTTCGCAGCGCGCGCCGGGAAGCTGGGCTTCGTCCTGAGCGGTGCAGCGCTCGAGCGCGCCTTCCTCCGCTTCCAGGAGTTGGCGGATCGAAAGCGGGAGATCGCGGACGATGACGTGCAGCAGATCTGCCACGCCGTGGCTGCGGAAGCCGCATGAGGCAACAAGGCCTTAGGCACTCTCCGTGTTGAAGGCCTCCCGGACTCGCTTGCGCAATGCCTCGTCGCACAGGAAATCGAGCGCGGTCATGGCGAGCGCTTTGGCGCCGTCGAGCGCGGCAGCATCGCCCATCTCCGAGGCAGCCCACGTTGCGAACTCGGCGTTGTGGATCGTGCAATGCGGAGGAGCGGCGGCGATCATGGGATGGATGGAAGGGACGCGTTGGCTCACGTTGCCCATGTCCGTGCTGCCCTGCACGCCGGGCGGCAGCTTGTCGAATGGGAAGAAGCGGCGCCCCAGGGACTCGGCGTTGCATTGATACGCATCGGCGAGGGGCCAGTTGGTGCGCAGCTCCAGGTAGTCTGGCGCGTGCCAGGTGAGCTCAAGCTTCGCGCCCGTCGCACTGGCCCCGGCCTGGAAACAGCCCTCCACGCGGCGCTTCAGTGGAAGCAGTTCCTCTGCGTTGCGCGCGCGCACATAGAAGCGGCCCTCCGCCTCCTCGGGGACGATGTTGGGCGCCGAGCCTCCCTTGGTGATGATGCCGTGGATACGTTCGGTGGGACGGATGTGTTGGCGCAACGCAGCGATCGACTGATAGCCGAGGACCAAGGCGTCAAGCGCGTTCACCCCTCGGTCGGGCATCGCCGACGCGTGAGCCGCGACGCCGCGATAGCGCACGCCAAGGTCGGCCACCGCGATGCACGGCATGGTGGCGAGATCGACGCCCGCCGGATGCACCATCAGGGCAGCGTCGACGCCGTCGAAGGCGCCCCGCTGCGCCATCAGCTCCTTGCCTCCCCCACGCTCTTCGGCCGGCGTTCCGAGCAGCCGGACGTGACCCGGGAGCCGGGAGCCCAGAGCCGCCAGCGCGAGTCCAGCGCCCACCGCAGCCGTCGCGATCAGGTTGTGCCCGCATGCGTGGCCAATCCCGGGAAGCGCGTCGTACTCGGCGAGTAACGCGACACACGCCCCTCGGGGGGTGTCTTGTCCGAACTCGCTCTCGAATGCGGTCTTAAGTCCATAAGCGCCGGACTCCACTTGGAGTCCTGCTCCCTTGAGCGTGCTACACAAGAGTGCCGCTGCTTCATGCTCCTCAAATGCCAACTCCGGTTGCGCGTGGATCGCCCGCGAAACGCGAAGCAGATCGGAGCGAAGCGAATCGATCGTCGAGCAGACCTCCTTTTTCAGCACCGCTATATCCATCGATTGTCCTCCTCCGCCGCTTTGCCTAACGCTCTTCGGGCAGGAACTGGCGGTAGATGGGAACCATGTCAGGCCCTTGCCGGACCGTATGGCCGCCGTCGACGCCCACGCATTGACCTGTGATCCAGCCCGAGTCGTCGGAAAGCAGGAAGGCCGTGAGCGCGGCCACATCTTCGACCGTGCCGAGCCGTCCGAGCGGAATCCGTCGGAGGTATTCCGTGTGAATCTCTGGGCTCGAAACCATGACCGACCAGATCTCCGTTGGCACGAAGCTCGGCATTACGGCATTCACGCGAACTCCATGCTCACCGAGGTCGTCGGCTGCGCAGCGCGTCAGCATGTTGAGGCCCGCCTTGGAGGCGCAATACGCGCTCATCCAGCGATGCGTCAGCACTCCTGCGATGGAGCTCACGTTGACAATGCTACCGCCGCCCGCCGCCTTCATCGCGCGGGCTTCGCCGCGCATCGCGCGGAACGTACCCACGAGATTGGTATCAATGATCTTGGCAAAGTCCTCGGAAGTGCCGTTCAGCACGCTCCCCACCGAACCAGCGCCCGCCGAGTTTACGGCGAGGCGCAGCGGCCCGAACCGGTCAACGGCTGCCGAAATCCCCGCTTCGATCGCTGCATCGGATGAAACGTCACAGATCACCCAGGCGGCGTTTGGGCCAAGCTTCTGCGCGGCGGCGCGCAACGCACTCTCGCGGCGGCCCGCCAGCATCACACTTCCGCCCTCATCGGTGATCGCCTGCGCGCAAGCGAAGCCGATTCCGGTGCCACCGCCGGTCACGAACGCGACCTTTCCATCGAATCGGCCTTGAGATCGACCCATCGCCTGCACCCCGCCCGCACACGGCCCATCGCGAGCCGGCGCCGCTTGCTTGATTCTACCCTGCGGGAGGCCGAATAGGCTGCCACGCGAGCGCGGCGCGGGCTCGGGAGGCGACACGCGAGAGGGCCGGGGATGAGGATGAACGCGCCCGCTCTCGCCGATCCCGGAGGCGGGTGACGGAGTCCGTCGTTTGGGTCTTCGATCCTCCAAGCGGCGGAGTTCGTGCAGGCTCGCGGCACCGGTCAGGACCTTTTGGTATCGGCCCAAGGAACTCAGGACAGCTCGCCGCTACCATAGGGTGGTTGAGGTCGGTCGCCGATCGGAGGGTGCGAGTGGCAGAGGTGATCGTGATCGGTGGCGGCATCGCGGGTCTTGGGGCAGCCCTCGCGCTCTCCCGCGGCGGCCACCATGTGACTGTGCTCGAGAAGGATTCGACGCCGCTCCCGGAGTCCGCCGTCCAAGCCTTTGAGCGCTGGGATCGCCGCGGGGCGCCCCAGGTCCGACACTCCCACGCGTTTCTCGCACGATTCCGGAACCTTCTGCGGGACCGCGCTCCGGACGTGCTCGACGCTCTCATGCGCAACGGTGCCTATGATCTGCGCATTACGGAGATGCTTCCCCCGACCATCGACGACCGCGGAGCAAAGCCCGGGGACGAGGACCTCGTGTTGCTCGGGTGCCGCCGGCTTACCCTCGAGTGGGTACTGCATAAGATCGTGGCGCAGACTCCCGGCGTCGTCTGGCATGACGGTTCGGAGGTGCTCGGCCTTCAAGCCGTCGCCCCTCGGACGTTTGGCTCCCCGCCGCGGGTGACCGGTGTACGCGTGCGCCGGACGGGCGCTCCCGCCGAGATGCTACGGGCGGATCTGGTGGTCGACGCGAGCGGCCGACGATCGGCCCTGTCCAAGTGGCTCTGCCAGATCGGCGTGCCGCCGATTCAGGAGGAGACCGAGGACTGTGGGATCTTCTACTCCTCGCGCTTTTACCGACTGCGGCCCGGGGCCGAGGAACCGCCGCGCGACGGACCGATCGGAGCAGATCTCGGCTACATGAAGTTCGCGGTCTTCAACGGGGATTCGAGGATCTTCTCCGTCACCCTTGCGGCATCTCCCGAAGACAGCCCGATGCGCCGCGTACTCCGTCCGGGCCCGTTCGAGGCCGCAGCCAACGCCATCCCAGCGATTCGGACCTGGCTCGAACCCAACCGTTCGGAGCCCGTGACGGACGTCTATGGGATGGCTGGCCTCAGAAACCGCAAACGCGTGTTCATGTACGACGGAATGCCGGTGGCCCTCGGGGTCCATGCCATCGGTGACGCAGCGATTCATACCAATCCCCTCTACGGTCGAGGCTGCTCCCTGGCCTTCGTGCATGCCTACCTGCTCGCGGATGCGCTTCGAGAGCACGGCGACGACGCTCAGGCGCTGGCGTTCGAGCTCGAGCGCGGGACCCGGCGAGAGATCGAGCCGTGGTATCGCTCCGCCGTCACACAGGACCGTGATGCCTGCGAGGTTGCCGCCCAGCAGCGGCGCGGCGAAGACCCTTTCGCCGCGAACGTGACTGCGGACGCGCAGCCGGTGGACCCCATGAGGTTCATGCGCTCGGTTCTGCGGGACGGCCTCCTGCCTGCTCTCCGTACGGATGCGGTGGTGCTGCGCGCGTTTCTGCGAAACTTCAATCTGCTCGAAACCCCGGACTCGCTGCTCAGAAACGGTGACGTCATGCGGCGGGTGCTTGCGGCTTGGCGGGAACGTGACCAGCGTGCGCCGGCGGAGCCCCTCGGCCCCGGGCGCGCGGAGATGGTGCGCGTCCTCGAGCAGGCGGCGTAGGCCGTGCGCAACCGCGCAACGCTTGTTCTTCTCGTCCTTCTGCTGGGCTCCGCCTGCGGGGTCGGGGGCTGCCTCATCCTCCCGCGTGAGGGGACGCTCGTCTACGCCGATAGCAGGACGGGAAGCTGGTGGAGCGGAGAAGCCGTGATGACCGAGGTCTCAGCGGATCAGACCAAATGCAAGATTTCCGCACGCAACACTGCCCTCATCGTCGAAACGAAGTGGGTGCCCTGCAAGTACGTCCACCCCCGAACACCGCAACCGAACTAGGCTCCGGGCAAGCGCGGGGGAAGGGATGCGCTCGGCCCGTCCTGATCCCCGAGGGCAGGCCTCCAACTTGCTTTGCATAGCCTGCAGCGCAGGCGCGGCCGCAGGACGTCCCGGACCCCCCGAAGAAAGAGCCGGAGGAAGAGGAAGAACGGCCCGTGAAGGCGTTCCGCCTCGAGCGCGAGGCCTCCACAGCGCGGGCAGCGCGGTGCATCGAGGTCGCCCGTCACAAAGTAGGCAGAGCGACGGGGGACCCCGGTCCTCGGACCGATTGGGGCCAGGGATTCCACGGCGCGCGCTCGATCGACCTCGCGAACCCAGAGCCTTACGCAGCCGACGCCAGAAAGCAGGCCCGCGGCGTGCTCACCGGAGAGTGAGACAAGGACGCCCTCAGTCCTTAGGCGCGCGGCGGCGAGGTGAGCCTCGAGGGGGTGGGGGAACGAGGCGATCTCGACCAGGCGATCAGGGTCGCCCGGGCCAGCCGGGTGGCGAATCGGGGGGCGCTCCATGCAGCCCCTAGTCTAGCCCGAAACCCCAATCGGGACTGGACGATCCGGGTCCAGCCGTCTAGTGTGTGCCGCCGCCTGGGGGTCCTCGCGGGGCCGAGATCCTCGCTTCTTCCTCCCGTCCACGGGAGTGATCAAACGGGCCCAACCTGGATCCGGCGGGGCTGGGTCCCCTCCCTGCGACACGCTTTGAAGAACCGCGCGAATCGGGAGACGCAATGTCCATCACTCTCTTCGCCCTGATTGCGGCCGGGCTGGCAATTGGCTTCGGCTTTTGGCTGTTCCGTAGGGTGCTTGCCTCTCCGGCCACCTCCCCGCGCGCCCTCGAGATCGCCGGGGCCATCCGCACGGGTGCCCAGGCCTTCCTTTCACGCCAGTACCGGACCGTGGGGCTCGTGGGCCTTCCTCTGGCACTCCTCATCTGGGCCCTGCCCTCGCTTGGCAGCTGGACCGCCGCCGGCTTTGTTCTCGGAGCAGTCGCCAGCGCTTCCGCCGGGATCATCGGCATGAATGTCTCCGTGCGGGCCAACGTCCGGGTCGCGGAGGCTGCAAAGGACGGCTTCCAGCGCGCCTTTGCCCTGGCCTTCCAAGGGGGAGCAGTCACAGGCCTGATGGTCGTAGGTCTGGGCCTGTTTGCCCTGGTGGCCCTTGCGACAGCCATGGACACCGCGGGGGTCACCAGGCCCGACGCTTTGATCGGGCTCGCCTTCGGCGGCTCTCTGATCTCGGTCTTCGCGCGCCTCGGCGGCGGCATTTTCACGAAGGCCGCCGACGTGGGTGCCGACCTCGTCGGTAAGGTGGAGGCGAACATCCCCGAGGACGACCCGCGCAACCCGGCGGTCATTGCCGACAACGTGGGTGACAACGTGGGGGACTGCGCCGGCATGGCGGCGGATCTGTTCGAGACCTATGGGGTGACCGCGGCCGCCGCAATGCTGCTTGCGCACATCTTGTATCCGACGAGCCAACAGATGTTCCTGTACCCCCTCCTGGTGGGGGGGGTTGGAATTCTGGGATCCGTGGTCGCGATCCCGTTTGTTCGCGTCGGTCCCGCCAAGGGTGCGAAGGCTCCGAACGTGATGGCGGCCATGTACACGGGCCTCGGCATCGCGACAGTCCTCTCCCTGGGGCTTTTGGCGCTTGCCACGGGCGCCTGGATCGCAATCCCGCCGGAGGCGACGTTCAGCGCCACAGACCTAGTTCTGTGCGCGGCGATCGGGGGCGTCGTCACGGGCGCGATGATGTGGATCACAGACATCTACACAGGCAGTAACGCAAGGCCCGTCATCAAAATCGCGAACGACTCCTTGGGAGGCCACGCAACCAACATCATCAGTGGTCTTGCGGTGGGGATGCAGTCCACCGTTCTTCCGGTCTTTGTGATTGTCACTGCCATGCTGGTATGCCAGGCACTTGCCGGGCTTTTCGGTGTGGCCATCGCGGCGATGAGCATGCTCTCGCTGGCGGGCATCGTGGTGGCGATCGACGCCTATGGACCGATCACCGACAACGCGGGCGGCATCGCGCAAATGGCAGATATGGGGAAGGAAGTCCGATCGGTGACCGATCCCCTCGATGCCGTGGGGAACACGACCAAAGCTGTGACCAAGGGCTACGCCATCGCTTCGGCAGGCCTCGCCGCCGTCGTTTTGTTTGCCACGTTCATCGAAGACCTGAAGAGACTTGGGGGCAGTGGCGTTCAGAACCTGAGCTTTGATATCAGCAATCCCTACGTTCTTGCGGGGCTCTTTCTCGGCGCGGTCATCCCCTTCATTTTTGCATCGCTGGCCATGAACGCGGTGGGTGTGGCCGGCGGCCAGGTGGTCCAGGAGGTGCGTCGCCAGTTCCGCGAAATCAAGGGCTTGATGGAAGGAAAAGCCGCGCCCGACTATCGCACCTGCGTCGACCTCGTGACCGCCGCGGCGCTAAAGCAGATGGTGGCCCCCGCGCTCATTCCCGCACTGATTCCGGTCGTGGTGGGTCTCGCCCTTGGAGCGCAGGCGTTGGGTGGACTCCTGATCGGTTCCATTGTGTCTGGCGTCTGTGTCGCCATCTCCATGACGACCGGCGGCGCAGCGTGGGACAACGCCAAGAAATACATCGAGAGCGGTGCACACGGCGGAAAGGGAAGTGAGGCCCACAAGGCCGCGGTGACGGGCGATACGGTCGGCGACCCCTACAAAGACACCGCGGGCCCGGCCATCAACCCGATGCTCAAGCTGGTCAACATCGTCGCCCTGCTCATCATCCCCTTCCTTTCGCACTAGGGAAGGGACTTGTCCGCCCCGGAGCCCGACCGCCATCCCCGCGATCGGCTCCGGCGGGAACTTTCGCTCACGGATTCGACGCTGATCTGCGTTGCGTCCGTGATCGGCTCGGGCATCTTCCTGACCCCGGGTGACATCGCCGACAAGCTTCCGCACCCCGGCCTTGTGCTCGCCGTCTGGATCGCGGGGGGACTCCTGTCTCTCGCGGGCGCCCTCGCCAATGCCGAGCTCGGGGCGATGTTCCCTCACGCGGGCGGAGACTATGTCTACCTGCGTGAGGCGTATCATCCACTCGCTGGCTTCTTGGTTGGGTGGCTCACCTTCTTCGTCATCTACGTCGGGACGATCGCGACGCTCGCGGCCGGATTTGCCGCGGCCCTCAGTCACTTCTTCCCGCTGGGAAGCGGCGGGGAGCTTGCCGTCGCCCTGGCCGTCACAGTCGCCTCGTCGCTTCTGAACTACCTCGGCGTGCGCGCCGGAGCGCGCTTCAACAACCTGACGACGACCTTTAAGGTCGTGGCGCTTCTCGCGTTCGTGTTCTTTGGGCCGCTCACCGGTCACGGGGCGATCGCGAATTTCTCGCCACTCATCGACGGCGCAAGCGCGGTTCCGATCTCGCATTTCGGGCGTGCCCTCTCACCCGTTCTGTTCAGCTACCTCGGCTGGAACTCCGCCGTCTATGTGGCCAGTGAAATCCATGACCCCGCTCGCAACGTGCCGCGGTCACTCTTTCTCGGGCTGGTCTTGTGCACCGTGGTCTATCTGCTGGTGAATCTCGTCTATCTCTATGCCCTTCCCGTCGACGCGCAGCGGGGAGTCGGCAACGTGGGGGAGGCCGCAGCCCGGGAACTATTTGGCTCGCTCGGCGGGACCTTGGTTGCCCTGTTCGTGTTGGGATCCATCCTTGGTACGCTGAACGCGACGATTCTGGTGGGTCCGCGCATCGCCTACGCGATGGCGATCGACGGGCGCTTCTTTGGCGGGGTCGACCGAGTGCATGACGCACACGCGACCCCGTACGTTGCGCTCGCCGTACAGGCCGCCGCCGCGGTGGCGATCCTCCTCTTGCTGCGCAGCTTTCCGAATGTGCTCGACTTCACAACCTTCGCGATCGTGGTAGCGACCATGGCCGATACGGCCGCCCTCTACACGCTGCGAAGCAGAAAGCCAAATCTGCGCCGGCCCTACCGTGCGTGGGGCTATCCATGGGTACCCGCGCTCTATCTCGTCGCAAACGCGGCAATCGCCCTGGCAATGATCGAGGGAAGCACACGGGAGTGCGTGACCGCACTGGTGGTGGCGGCGACGGGGATTCCATTCTACGCGCTCTTTGCGTGGCTCGAAAATGACCGCTGAGTCGACGGCTTCATGACCTTATCTAGTGTGCGCCGGTCACGAGGGCACCGAGTGTCGCCATGAGAGCGACACCGAGGACGAACGGGACCGTGTAGATCCATTGGTCGCGGTGCTCGTGGGCATGGAGCTCAGGGATCAGATCCGAGGCGGCGATATAGATGAACATGCCTGCCGTCGCGGTCAGGAACCAGCCGAGGTGAGCCTGCACGAGGCTCTTCAATCCAAAGCACGCGAGGACGCCGACGAGCGCAGTCAGGCCCGAGAGGAAATTCACGATCAGCGCGTTCCGCGGGGAGAGCTTACTGCGGATCAGGATCGCGTAATCCGCGATCTCGTGAGGAATCTCGTGCGCGACCACCGCGATGGTCGTCGCGATCCCAAGGGATGGGCTGGCAATGAAGCTCGCAGCAACGACGACGCCATCGATGAAATTGTGTACGCCGTTTCCGATGAGAACCATGTACCGCGACGCCATCGCGCGGTTGTCCTCGTGTGCGTGGAATCCTTGCAGAAACCGCTCGAGGAAAAAGAATCCAATCATCGCCACAAGGGTGGCAACGAAGATGTTGCCGTCTCCGCGCGCTGTCTCGACCGCCTCCGGAAAGAGCTCGAGGAACACTGTCGAGAGAAGGATGCCGGCGGCAAGGCTTAGGAGCAGCACTTGGCGCCGCTCGCTCCAGAGGTCGGAGAATGCGAAGACGATGGCTACAAATGAGGTGGCGCTGACGAGAGCCGTGGCAATCAGCGACTGGGCGAGCGGGGACAATGATGGGAGTCCTTGGTTGCGACCAGATGCGGTCGATCGAGGACCCTAGCTCAGGATCCCTCCGGACGGGTTGCCGGACGGGAGGCCGCGGTCCTCCGCTGCCGATAGGGCTCCCAGAAAGGAACCTCTGGAGGGGAAGGTGTGCGAACAGGCTTCGGTTTCCAGCTGGGCTCGATGCGAAGGGAACTCGCGCTCGAGCCAAGCGTTAACGAGAGGGATCCCTTGAAGGCCCGGTAGGCGCCGGATCGTGTCGTCGATCTTTTGCGCCGCGGCACGTCCTTCCGGATTCGAGAACAGGTAGTCGGCGATGAAGCGTGTCTCCTGGCGGGGCTGGACGCCACTTCCCACCGGAGCCCAGAAATTCTCGATCAAGAAACGTGTCCAGCGCGCCGCCGCGGGTACACGAAGCCGGCGCTCGGCCTGTTTGAAATAGAAGGAGAAGTGGCGGCTCTCGTCTCGCACGATACGCGCGAGCAGCTCCGAGAGCACGGGGTGGTGCGCCACCGTGGCAAGTCGCCGGTATCCGATGAGGGTGGTGAGCTCATTGAGTGCACCCCAGGTCATGTGTACCGCGACGAAGTTCTTCCAGGCGCGTGAAAGGAAAGCGGTTGCCTGCTCCTCAAGCCAAGGACGAATTCCCGCCTTTGAACGTGGCGTTGGGCGTGAAATCCGATGGCCGGCGGCGGCGAGGAAGCGATCTAGGGCGCGACCGTGGAAGGTCTCTTCGTAGATCCAGCACGAAAGGAAGGTGGCCACTTCGGGTTCATCAATCGCGCGTGTGGCGAGGAGCTGACGAAGATAAACGATGGTGTGACTCTCGATGTCCTGCATATAGCGGAGCGTCCGAAGTGCTTCCGGAGCAAGCGGATATTTCGACACGCGGTCGAAAGGGATGCCCGAGAGATCGAGGGCGCGCGAGCGGTCCGCGTACGCGTCGAGATCAAACTCTTCCATGCACGGAGGTACGCACCACCGGCGCAGCTGGATGTGGCGAGCCGCGCTGCCTTCCGGCGGCCCCCCGGGCCGCGTCGCAGGACGCTCGGTCGCCGGTCGAGGACGAACCAAGCCCCAGCCCCCGATCCGCCCCCGTGGCCGCTCGTGGGAGCGGAGGGGCCCGAAGCGAATCCGAAGCTCGCGGGAACCCGTCGGCCCTCGAGCGGATCGGGGGCCGACGGGCTTCGGCGCCGGTATGCGAGCCGCCGCCCCCGATGCCCATTTCTGGCTCACCGGCCGCCCCGAGCCTCGGCCTGGGGCCTCAGGTCCGGCTTGCCCGCGCCCAATTTCTCCAATAATCTTGCGTGTCTACCGAGGTCAGGTCGTCTTGCCCAGCGAGCTTCGAGCAGGCCAGATCGTGCACGTGGGGCACGGCGTGGGCGCGTTCGTGCACCGTCGCCTGCCGTCCCACTGCCTCCGTACGCCCACACGCTCGCCGGCAGTGCCGGAGCTTGAGCGGCTGCTCCGGGGTCTCGATCTCCACACGGTTTGTGAGGAGGCCCGTTGCCCGAACCGGGGCGATTGCTGGGCCCGCGGCCACGTCACTTTTATGCTCCTCGGCGCGATCTGCACGCGCGCATGCCGGTTTTGCGCGGTGGCCACAGGGCGGCCCACGAGCGGGCCAGATCCGGCTGAACCTGCGCGCGTGGCGAGCGCTGTGGCCGCGCTGGGTCTACAACACGTCGTGCTGACTTCGGTCAATCGCGACGATCTCCAAGACGGAGGAGCGGGCCATTTCGCCGCTGCAGTTCGAGCGATCCGCCTGCAAAGCAGGACGGCGACCGTGGAGGTACTGACCCCTGACTTCCAAGGCAGTCTCGTCGCGGTGGAGAGCGTGTGCGCGGCGGAGCCAGACGTCTACAACCACAACATTGAGACCGTACCCCGCCTGTACCGGCGGGTGCGACCCGGGGCGCGCCTCGAGCGCTCCCTCGCGGTACTTGCCCACGCGAAGCAGCTGCGGCCCCAAGCGATCGTGAAGTCCGGTCTGATGGTGGGGCTTGGAGAGACTCACGAAGAGGTCTTGGAGGTGTTGCGGGCGCTACGTAGGGCAGGAGTCGAGAGCGTGACAATCGGCCAGTACCTGCGCCCGTCGCGCCTGCACCTGCCCGTGGAGCGGTACTGGGATCCGGAGGAATTTGATCGGCTCGAAGAAGAAGGGAGGGCGCTCGGATTCCTGCACGTCGCGAGCGGCCCGCTCATCCGTTCCTCGTACAATGCCGAAGAAACCCTGCGAACGGCTCGGAGCCGGTCGATCGTCCACCCTTCCCCTGTCGCTTGAGAGGAGAGCATGTCCCCGCGCGTCCGTCACGACTTCCATAAGCTCAACCGGCTCCCGCCCTACGTCTTCGCCGAGGTGATCGCGCTGATGACGGCGGCGCGCCGCGCGGGCGAGGACGTGATCGACCTCGGCATGGGGAACCCAGATCTCCCGACGCCCCCTCACGTGATTGAGAAGATCTGCGAGGCTGCCCACAACCCTCGCAATCATCGCTACTCCTCATCGCGAGGGCTACCGAATCTCCGCGCGGCAATCTCAGAGTGGTACAAGCGCCGCCACGACGTAGACCTCGATCCAGAGCGTGAAGCCATCGCAGTGATCGGTGCGAAGGAGGGCCTCTCCCACTTTGTGCTGATGACCGTCGGGCCGGGAGACGTGGTTCTATGTCCCGATCCCGCCTACCCGATCCATCAGTACTCGGTCATCATCGCAGGCGGCGATCTGCGGACCGTCCCACTCGCGCCTGACTCCGATTTCATCGCAAACCTGGAAACTGCGATGCGACGGACTTGGCCGAAACCCAAGCTCCTCATGCTTTCATTCCCTTCGAACCCCACGACCCAGGTCGTGGACCGCGGATTCTTCGAGAAGGTGATTGCGTTTGCGAAGGAGAACGACCTCATGGTCGTGCACGACTTCGCCTACGCGGAGATCACCTTCGACGGCTACAAGGCGCCCTCCATCCTCGAGGTAGAAGGAGCGCGCGACGTGGCGATCGAGTTCGGCTCGCTCTCTAAGAGCCACTCGATGGCCGGCTGGCGCGTGGGATTCGCGGCCGGCAACTCCGACATGATCTATGCCCTCGGCCGAATCAAGAGCTATCTGGACTACGGCATGCCGCAACCCATCCAAATTGGCGCGATCGTGGCCCTGCGCGGGCCCCAGGACTGTGTGCAGGAGGCGGTCGACACGTATCGCGAGCGCCGCGACGCATTGATCGACGGTCTAGGCCATCCGGGCGAAGGAGCGTGGAAGATCGAGAAGCCCCTCGGCACGATGTTTGTTTGGGCCCAGCTCCCGGAGCCCCTACGCGCCATGGGCTCGCTCGAGTTCTCGAAGCGTCTGCTAGAAGAGGCGAAGGTTGCGGTCTCCCCCGGCGTGGGTTTCGGAGAGACGGGTGAAGGTTACATTCGATTTGCACTCGTGGAGAATAAACAGCGTATCCGACAGGCAGTGCGCGGGATCCGACGCTTCCTCCGAGACAAGGTCTGAACGACGATGGGCAAGGAGACCAGCGTCGGCATCGGGCTCATCGGTCTCGGCACCATCGGTGCAGGGGTCGCAAAGCTTCTGCGCCGGAACTCCGCGGTGCTCGAGGAACGATTGGGCTTCCCGCTGCGTCTTGCGCGGGTCGCCGACCTTGATTCGAGCCGCGCCCGAAACCTCGATCTCGGCGGTGCATGTTTCGATTCCGACGCAGAGGCATTGATCGACGATCCCGGCGTCGCCATCGTGATCGAACTGATCGGCGGTTACGAGGTCGCGAGGCGGCTCATCTTGCGAGCGGTCGAACGCGGGAAGCACGTGGTCACTGCGAACAAGGCGTTGCTGGCTGTCCATGGTAAGGAGATCTTTGATACAGCGCGCCGGCGTGGCGTCGACGTCGCGTTCGAGGCCAGCGTGGGAGGCGGCATCCCGATCCTGCGCTCTTTGCGCGAGGGACTTGCTGCCAATCGCATCCAATCCGTGCATGGGATCATCAACGGCACCACCAACTATGTGTTGACCGAGATGGAGAAAACCGGCGAGACCTTCGAGACCGTCCTCGCACGGGCCCAACAGCTCGGCTATGCCGAAGCCGATCCCACCTTTGACGTGGACGGCATCGATGCCGCCCACAAGCTCACCCTGCTGGCCGGCATGGCGTTCGGCGCCGACATCGCCTTCAAGCAGATTCCGACCGAGGGAATCCGAGGTCTCGCTCCGGTGGAGTTCGAGGCCGCGCGGGAGTTTGGCTACCGGATCAAGCTCCTGGGAATCGCCAAGCTCCGAGAGGGTGAGCCCGAGCGGATCGAGGTGCGGGTCCACCCGACGCTGATCCCGGCAGCGAGCCTGCTGGCCAAGGTGGATGGAGCGATGAACGCGATCGCCGTACACGGCGATGCTGTAGGTCCCACGCTCTTCTACGGTGCAGGCGCCGGTGAGATGCCCACCGCGAGCGCTGTCGTGGCAGACGTCATGGAGATTGCCCGCGAGATTCGCCGGGGTACCGCGGGTCGGGTGGCGCCACTTTCCTACATGCCCGAGGCATTGCGCCCAAAGCCGCTGGTGCCGCTTGGCGAGCTGTTCGGGCGGACCTATCTGCGCTTCACCGCACTCGATCGAGCGGGCGTGCTCTCGCGGATCGCTGGTGTTTTGGGGGAGGAGGGGATTGGCATCGAGTCCGTGATCCAGAAGGGTCGCGGCCACGCCGAGGCGTCTGTACCCGTCGTCGTGATGACCCACCCTGCCAGCGAAGCCGCGGTGCAACGCGCGCTCGAGCGAATCGACCGCATGGCGGATGTGACCGCCCCCACTCGGCTCCTGCGGATTGAGGAGGAAATCTGATGCCGGCCAAGCCCGTCTACCGCGCTTGGTTTGCGAGCGTCCGAGATCCGTCCGAGACGTACCCCCTCGACACGGTCGTCTACACCGATCGCCAGGGCGGACTGCTCCAGGTCATGCACGATATGGATGAGCTTCGCAAGACGTCCGCCGACGAGTGGAAGCGTCGTTTCGAGGAGCGCGCACACAAAAACGATTGGCCTTACGGCTCGGGCGTATGGGGCAAGAAAGAGTGGGTCTGCCCCGAAGTCGACAATGAGAACGTGGTTTCGATGTACGAGGGCCACTCGAATCTCTTCTGGGCCGAACGCTATGGCCGCGAAATTGGCGTCGAAGACCTATGGATCAAGCAATGCGGTAATTCGCATAGCGGATCGTTCAAGGATCTCGGGATGACGGTCCTCGTGTCGATGGTCAAGGAGATGATCGCGCGAGGCAAGAAGATCCCGGCGGTCGCCTGCGCTTCGACCGGAGACACTTCCGCCGCCCTCTCCGCATACGCCGCCGCAGCAGGTATCCCGGCCATCGTTTTCCTTCCGCGCGGCAAGATCTCTGTCGCCCAGCTGATTCAGCCGGTCGCGAACGGCGCGATCGTGTTTGCGCTGGACACAGACTTCGACGGCTGCATGGGCATTGTGAGGAAGGTGGCCGAGCGCGACGGAATCTACCTCGCAAACTCGATGAACAGCCTACGCATCGAGGGACAAAAGACGGTCGGCGTCGAAATTGTGCAACAGTTCGACTGGGAGGTGCCGGACTGGATCGTGATTCCAGGCGGAAACCTCGGCAATGTGTCGGCTCTCGCAAAAGGTCTGGACATGATGCTCGATTTGGGACTCGTGTCGCGACGCCCCCGCATCGTGTGTGCGCAGGCCGAGGCGGCAAACCCCCTCTACCTCTCGTACCAACGAGAGTTCCGAGTGTTCGAGCCGATCGCCGCACGGCCCACTCTGGCCTCCGCCATCCAGATCGGAAACCCTGTCTCCATCGAGAAGGCAATCGACGCGATCCGGCGCTACAACGGCATCGTCGAACAGGCCAGCGAAGCCGAGCTCGTTGAGGCGTGCGCGCATGCCGACCGAACGGGACTCTTCAACTGCCCCCACACCGGAGTCGCGCTCGCTGCCATGCGCAAGCTGGTCAGCCGAGGGGTCATCCCGAAGGGTGATCGCGTCGTGGTGATCTCGACTGCGCACGGCCTCAAGTTCACGGATTTCAAGGTCCGCTATCACTCCATGAACCTCGAGGGGATTGTTCCCGAGGTACCGAACCCGCCGATTGAGCTTCCCGCGCGCTACGAAATCGTGCGGGACGAGATGATGCGGCAGATCGAGCACCGCTTCGGCCAGGGAGGCGGAACGCAGAGGCGTCCCTCATGAAGTCGCAGGCCGGAACTCACGCCGGGCTCCTGGAGCCATCGCGCAGACAAGTAGAGCGGAGCGATGTTCACCGGAATCGTCGAAACCGTCGGTAAGATCGTGCGCCTCGATAAAGGCGGGGACCTCGCACAGATCGTGGCCGATGCGCCCGCGGTGAGCGTGGGAGTGAAGCGCGGCGACAGTATCGCAGTGAACGGGGCGTGCCTCACGGTGACCATGATCGATGGTGGAAGGTTGACTTTCGAAGCCGTCGCGGAGACGCTGGCACGAACGAACCTCGGAGGGCTCGCGATCGGTTCGGGAGTGAATCTCGAGCGTGCGATGCGTGCAGATCAGCGCCTTGACGGACACATCGTCCAAGGGCACGTGGATGCGGTGGGTCGCGTTCGCGCCCTGAACCGTGAAGGTGCGGACGTGCGTTTGTTCATCGATTGCGATCCCAGTTTCTCCGTTCTCCTCGTCGACAAGGGTTCCGTGGCGATCGATGGAGTGTCGCTCACAGTCGTGCACGCGGAGACTCGTGGGTTCGATGTGGCGCTCATTCCACACACGCTCGAGTCGACAACACTGGGTCACCGCCGCGCCGGTGACCGGGTGAATCTCGAAGCGGATGTGCTCGGGAAGTACGTGAAGCACTACGTGGAGCGCGTTCTTGGCAACCCGTCCACGGGACGCTCGTGATTCTGGCGGGCGTGCCCCCGGACCCTGCCGAGGTCACGCGAGCCCTCGCGTCGTGCTTCCGCTGCCAGCCCATCGCTGCGGCATGGCTCTATGGATCGGTAGCCCGAGGTAGCGCCCGAAGGGGTTCGGACGTGGACGTGGGCGTGCTGTTTGCGGCGCACCTGCAGACGGATCGCAGAAGAGTGCTGCATGAGATCGAGCGGGCGCTCGCGAGAGCTCTCCCAGGGAGAAAGCTGTCGGTCGTGGATCTCGAGGGTGCACCCCTCCTCCTGCGGCATCGGGTGCTGCGCGATGGCGCACTGCTCGCCGAGCCTGACCCGAGAGCCCGCTCCAGGTTCGCGGCACGTGTTCTTGAGAGCTTCTGTGCGACGAGAGCAGTCCGCCGCACCTTCGACAACGCGACGCGGTACCGCTTGGCGCATGCTGTGCCGGTGGTGGGTGCGATGTAGGAGTGGTGCTCGCGAGCGGTGCGATCGATCGTGAAGTAGCCACGGCACGGATGCGACGTGTCGAGGATCTCGTGCTGCGGGTCGAGAAGAGATTGCCTCGCGTCGTCCGCTCGACGCCCGACACGGATAGCTGGCTCGCGGCCGAGCACCTTCTGGAACAGGCGGTGCGGACCGCGTCTCGACTGGCCGCACAGTTTGTCGCCGCCGGTGCTCTCGGAGCTCCGGAGTCCGCGGCGGGCATGTTCGCCTGCCTGGGTGAAAAGGGCTGGCTGCCGGAGTCTCAGGCGGCCGGGCTTGCGCAGCTTGCGGAGGCGGCCGAGAGACTGGCCGATGGCAGTGGCGCCGGAGATCCGGTTGCATTGCGCGCACTGCTCGCTGGGGCGCCGCAGCTGCTGCGCACCTTCCTTCGTACGGCGGCGATCCGGCTTGGGAGCAGCTCTGAGTGACCAAGCGGAACTGCGTCGCAGGGTAGTCTGAGCCAGGAGGATTCCCATGAATCGCGCTCTCGATGTCGTGAGTTCGCTGGGCGCCACCCTCGCCCGAGGTGGCTTCGCCGCTTCCGTGGGAGGGCTCGGCGCCCGCCCCGAGCGCCTCCTCGAGCTCTGGGAGTTCGAGGGCTGCCCGTACTGCCGCAAGGTTCGCGAAGCGCTCTCGATCCTCGACCTCGATGCGCAGGTCTGGCCCTGTCCGAAAGGGGGCCCGCGCTTCAGGGTGGAGCTCGCAAAAAAAGCGGGGAAGGCGCAATTCCCCTATCTCGCGGATCCGAACTCCGGAAAAGCGATGTACGAGTCCGATGACATCGTCCGCTATCTCTTTGATACCTACGGAAGGGGATCCGTGCCGTGGCTTTTGGGCGCCGGCGTACTCGGCGACCTGTCCTCAACGGTGGCCTCTGCATTTCGACCAAGCGTCGGCATCCGCTATCGCCCGGCGAAGGCTCCAGCGCAGCCACTCGAACTGTGGAGCTTCGAGGCGTCGCCCTTCTGTCGAATCGTCCGGGAAGCTCTGTGTACGCTCGAGCTTCCCTATCTCCTGCACAACGTTGCAAAAGGGAGCCCACGGCGGGACGGGTTCATCGCGCGCTCAGGTAAGATGATGGTTCCGTGGCTCTCCGATCCCAACACGGGAACGGAACTCTTCGAGTCTGCGGAAATCGTGAACTATTTGAGGCAGACCTATGCCAGGGACTGAGGCTGTGGGCGGCGTTGTTCGCCGGCGGGGGGAGCTTCAGCGTGTTTGCCTTCTCTCGTGATATACGCGCGCCAGTCTCTTCGGTTCTGACACAACGATCCGGCAGGTAGTGCAACGGCTTGCGGCCTGAGAATCGCGAAAAGCTCGCGCTTGTTTTGCTACTCCTGATCGTCTGGGCGAGCGGCTACTACGCGATCGGGCTCACGACGGATCCCCGAGCGGCGCGATCGCTTGGCACGGCACTTGACGCAGCGATTCCATTTGTTCCCGCGACCGTCTATCTCTATTCATGGGTTTATACGGCGATGCTCTACCCGCTGTTCACCGTGCGCAGCATCCGGCTCTTCCGCCGTGTCGCACTGGCGTATTCGCTCGTCCTCGCAGTTTCGCTCGTGACCTTCCGACTTTTTCCGGTGACGTCCCTCGGGTTCCGACCCGACCCACGATTGCTCCAAGATCACGCATTTCACGACTGGGGTGTTCGCCTCAACTTCTTCCTCGACCCGCCCTTCAACCTCTTCCCGTCGCTCCATCTATCGATCGCCACTCTCGTGGCTCTCACGGCCTGGAAGGCTCGACCTGCCTACGGAGTCATCGCAACCCTCATGGCGAGCGGTATCGCTGTCGCGGTCCTGACCCTAAAGCAGCACTACCTCGTCGACGGCATCGCTGGAATCGCCCTCGGGACCGCTTGCTACGGACTGCTGGTGCGCCCCTTGCGTGTCAGCAATCTGCAGACGGATCCGCTGTCGTACGGTTGGCGAGGACCCACGAGCTATCTCGGCTTCCACATTCTTGTGATCCTGGGTCTATACGTCCTCTACCGAGCCGGCGTGCGCCCTTGGCAGTCCTAAGAGGTCGAGCCAAGAGCCTTCCGACAACGCAGCGTCTCTCCGCTGCAGCGCGTGGCACAGGGATGCAACGTGACAGGAAAGCGCTTGCATCACCGCGGTCCCGGGCGCCGTCCTGAATCTAAGGTCTTCGACCTCCCGTAGGTTTTCCCCGACCTTCGCTTGACATCTGATAGGATCGAAACCAGGAGGCTGCGTGTGGATCGCCATCTTGTGATCGTCCCGCATACCCATTGGGATCGTGAGTGGTACCAAACGCACGAGCAATTCCGTGTGCGCCTCGTTCGCTTGCTCGACGGGTTACTGAATCTTCTCGAAGGTGACCCAGGATTCCGACATTTCATGCTCGACGGACAGACCGTCGTCCTGGACGACTACCTCGAGGTGCGACCCGAGGCGCGCGAGCGGATCGAGAAGCTCGTGCGGGACGGACGGCTTACGATCGGGCCGTGGTACGTGCTGCCGGACGAATGGCTGGTTTCGGGAGAGGCGCTGATCCGCAATCTCCGGCTCGGCCTTCGCAAGGCCTCGACGTTCGGCGCCGGGATGCGCATCGGCTACGTGCCAGACCAGTTCGGGCACGTGGGCCAGCTGCCGCAGATTTTTCGGGGTTTTGGCTTCGATGGGGCCGTGCTTTGGCGCGGCGTCCCCGCAGAGATCGCGCAAACCTGCTTTCTTTGGGAAGCCACCGACGGGAGTGCCATTTTCACTGCCTATCTTCCGCGTGGATACGGGAACGCTGCACTACTGCCCATCGATCCAGATGGGCTAGTCGACCGGTTGAGCCGCGAGATCAAACATCTCGAACCGTTCGCACGCATCTCCACCCTCCTCCTGATGAACGGAAGTGACCACCGCGAGCCCCAGCCGGGACTCCCCGCCGCGCTAGAAACCGTGTCGGCAAAGCTCCCTGGAGTGACCGCAGAGATAGGTACCTTGGCCGGCTATTTGATCCGAGCCAAACGGGAGTCGGGGCGAGACCTTCCCGTACACCGGGGCGAGCTGCGCTCTGGCCTGCGTGCGCCGCTCCTTCCCGGGTGTGCCTCCGCCCGTGCGCCGCAGAAGCAGGCTGACTTTCGCAATGACAGGCTGCTGACGCGCTACCTCGAGCCCCTGGCCTCCTGGCTCTCCGCCCTTGGTGGGGAATTTGACAGGGGACTCCTCGACCTCGCATGGCGGATTGCTCTCGAGAATCACCCGCACGACTCGATCTGCGGTTGTTCCGTCGATCGGGTGCACGCGCAGATGGAGTCGCGCTTTCAGCGGGTGGAGGAGATCGCAACCGCAGAGCTCGAGACCGTCGCGCGCCAGCTCGCGGCGCGCGTCGCTGCTCCCGCGCCTCTAGGCGGCCGTCTGGGCGAGGTCTTGGTGGTCTGGAACCCGAACGCGGCGGGACGGGCTCAGATAGACACGGCGCTTGAGCTTTACATCCCGGGGGAGGTTTCGGTCCGGCAGACCCTGCCCCTCCATCTGCGCGCTGCGGACGGACGACGGGTCGCTACCCAAGCGACGGTGGAGGCGGAGGGAAGCGTGTGGGGTGGCACGTTCCCGACGAGCCTCGCGCTCTCAATCTTGCCGGGTTTCGGTCGTGAGGTGCTCGGCTACTTCGTGAATGATCTGGTGACCCGCGTCGAAGGTAATCGCCTGGTTGTGTCGGTGCGCCTTGGCAGCGTGCCCCAGGGCGAGCTGAACGTGCTGAGCCGCAAGCGCGAGCTGGTGGCCGCGCTCTCTGCGCCGGGTATCGAGGAGGTGGCGGTTGAAGCGCGGCGGCCCCCACGGGTGCGCCTGCGCTTCGTCGACGACTTTCCAGGCCACGGTCTGCGCGTGTATTCGGTGGCCCAGGGGAGGAGCCGCGCGGAGGGCCGGGTGCTCGCGGAGCGCAGCGCTAGGGGCGGGGCACGCATCAACAACGGATTCTGGCAGGTGGAGGCGAGTGCAAACGGGGAGGTGACACTCACCCGCCTGACGGATGGCACGGTCATCCGTGACGCTCTTCGCCTC
>Ga0074046_10000184_pt1 | contig 53259 bp, 50 predicted proteins | sample BogForMeECP23OM3_FD_94441 | JGI IMG/M metagenome (GOLD analysis project Ga0074046, IMG submission 94441) | Bog forest soil microbial communities from Calvert Island, British Columbia, Canada - Bog Forest MetaG ECP23OM3 | ecosystem: Environmental > Terrestrial > Soil > Wetlands ... | reverse complement strand
GGCAGGACGACGTGCAGGCCGTCGCTGACCGCGTTCAGGCCGAGCACCTCGGCGTCCTCGTCCTTCGCCTCGATCAGTTCGGTGAACTGCTCGGCGATGGCCGCCCGCCCGGCGTCGTCGAACGCGGCCGGGTAGTACATGGCGGTCTCAGCGTCGAGTACACACAGCGCGGTGTCCAGGTGGTAGAAGCGCGGGTCGACCAGGCGGAGGCTCACCACCGGCAGCCTGAACAGGTCCGCCAGTTCGGCGGCGACGGCCGGGTCGCTGCGGAAGCCGTAGCCGGCCAGCAGCGTGCTCCCGGCGAACAGGATGTCGCCCTCGCCCTCGTTGACCTGCTCGGGCGTCCGCACCTCGGGATAGCCGCTGGCGCAGAACCAGTCCATGTACACGTCCGCTTCCCTGGCCCGCTGCGGGTGGCGGAACCGCGCGCCGAGCACCTTCCCGCCGATCACGGTGCCGCCGTTGGCCGCGAACACCATGTCGGGCAGCGCGGCCACCGGCTCGATCGTCCGCACGTCGTGACCGAGGTCGAGGTAAACCTGGCGGAGCCGGGCCCACTGCCGCATCGCATTGGCCGCGTCGGTCGGCCGCTCCGGTTGCATCCACGGGTTGATCGCGTACGTGACGGCGAAATGCTCCGGCGGACACATCAGGTACCCGCGTGCTGAAGCCTGGCGCCGACGTGAGCCGTCCGCACTGCGCTCCCTAGTGATCATGAGGCTAGGGTAGGGGTTAGCCGTGTCGGAAAACATGCGCTGGCCATGCGTGTCAGCGCAGAATCATTGCGTAATTACGGACCGAAACGGCGATTTATTGTCCGTGGCTCTAATGAGAGTCCTTCGGGTTCACGGCTTCCTGGCTGCGCCCGGTTCACGGCTTCCTGGCTACGCCGCAGTAGGCCGCCGCCTCGTCGTCCAGAGCGCCGTCCAGAGCGCCGTCCGCCTCGCGCCCCCCGCGCCCGTCTGCGCCGCGCCCGTCTGCGCCGCGCCCGTCTGCGCCGTACCCGTCCGGCCGCCAGCGCGGGCACGGCACCACGCCCGGCTCGACCAGGTCGAGCCCGTCGAAGAAGCTCGTCAGCTCGTCCGGCCTTCGCAGCTGGTACGGCGCGGGCGCGCTCGCGCCGTAGCGCGGCCGCGCGCTTTCGTCGTACCGCCGCTGCGCGCTGCCGATGACCGGGTTCGCGGTCACCCCGTCGGCGGCCACGAGGTAGCTGCCCGCGGGCAGCGCGTCCATCAGCTGGCTCGTGATCGAGCGTGCCGCGCCGTAGTCCTCGAGATAACCGAGGATGCCCAGCATGATCAGCGCGACCGGCTTTGACATATCCAGGGTGCTGGCCGCGCCGGCGAGCACCGCGGCCACGTCGCGCAGGTCGGCGTCGGTGTAAGTGACCGCCCCGCCTGGCGTGCTCGCCAGCATCGGGCCGGCGAGCAGGGCCTTGGCGTGCAGCAGGACCGCCGGGTCGTTGTCGGCGTAGACGATCCCGCTGTCCAGCGCGATGCGCTGCGCGATCTCGTGGGTGTTCCCCCCGGCGGGCAGTCCGGCGCCGACGTCGAGGAACTGCCGGATCCGGGCCGGGCCGGCCAGGAAGCGCACCGCGCGGACCAGGAAGGCACGTTCGGCCCGCGCGGTCTGCGCGAGGTGCGGGAACTCCCGGCCGATCTCCTCGCCCGCGGCCTTGTCGGCGGCGAAGAAGTCCCGGCCGCCGAGCCAGTAGTTCCACACCCGGGCCGGGTGCGGCATGCTCACGTCGAGCCCGGCCGGGGGCGGGCCCCACGGCTCGGCGGAGTCACCGTCGGGGTTACCGTCCGGGGGGACGGGTGCGCCCGGGCGCGGCCCCAATGGCCCCGATGAGCCCGGGCCCTGCTGGCCATCGTGGCCGGCCTGGCCGGCCAGGCCGGCCACGCCCGCCTGCTTACCGGCCGTGCCGACCTGCTTACCGCCGTCACGGCCGACGGTCTCGGTCTTGCCCTCGGAAGCGCGCCTGCGGAACATCTATCAAATCTTGCCCGACCGCCGCGAGTGCGTGCTGCCGTTTCCGCGGAGCGCCGATGTTGGTGACGGCGTTGCCGCTGCGGAAGCCGACCCGTTCGGCCTTCTCGATCGGCGCAGGCGGTCCGTGGTGTCCTCGCGTCAGGCTACGGCAGCGACCACTGCTGGTTCTTCCCGCCGTTCTGCGGATAGGCGATGACCGCGTTCCCGTTGGTCGTGCTGAAGGCGCGCAGGTCCATCACGTAGCCGGTAGCGGTGAACACGTAATACGGTCCCTGCTTGCTGACCACCTGGCCGCCCGTGCCCGTGCAGGCCTCGATGGTCAGCTGGCCGACGGCGCCGGGGGCGGTGACGCACCACGGGGCATCGGACACCGCTCCCGGGGCGACCGCCTGCAGAACCTGGGCGCCGTTGTAGGTGGCGAGCCGGAAGTTCTGGTCGACGCCGGCGGCGGCGCCGCACTTCCAGATCTGCTGCCGGTTGCCGTTAGCCCAGATGAAGCCGCTGTTGTCCAGGCAAGACGCGCTGTGGTTCACGAAAGTGGAGATGGGGCCGGTCGCGCTCCGGCAATGGCTCAGTCCGGTGATGTCGCCGTCGACGGGTTGTGATCCGCTGCCGTTGTCGACCGCGTCAACCCAGTTCTCGCAGGTCGCCGGGCTGCTGTACGCCCAGCTCCAGTCGGTGAGGGTGGGGCCGGCCCCGAACGTCGTGCCCGCGGGGAAGAACTGCTCCACCCAGTTGGTCGTGCTGACCGGGCCGGCCCCGGTGACGCTGGCCGGGACCCCGGCCGCGCTCGCCGTATCGGAGCTGGAGAAGAACTTCACGTCCGAACCCCCCTTGAAGGGGCCGAACGGGGTTCCGGTCACCGTGACCCCGGCCTGCGGCGACTTCGCCCCGCTGATGGCGGAGAAGCTGCCCGCGTCGGCGATGGTCCCCTCGTAAATGAAGCACGTCGTCGCCTTGCTGCCGCAGTCCGTCAGGGTCGGGTCGAGGCTCACGTACGTGACGGTGGCTACCCGGGTGAAGTCGTCGGTGGCCCAGTTCCCGTGGTTCCCGGAATCAGGGTGTGCTTGGAACGTGGTCGCCGCGCTGGCGTTGGTGGCCGCGCTCGCCGTGCCCGGCAGGGCGAGGCCCACGGCGGATGCGCCCAAGATCGCGATCCCGGCTACTGCGGCCCTCGTTCGCGCGGACAGCCCACGCGACGCCGTAATCGGGGTATGCCCGAGCGTATAGCGCATTTGCTTTCTCCTCGGTTATGGCGGCCATGGTGGATCCCCCCGGGCTGGCCTGCCCCGACCATATATCCGGCGCGAGCGCTACGGGCACGAATGTTACCGGAACCGATCAGAATTCGACATATGCGCGATACCTACGGCTGCGCCCGGCCTTCGAGCTCGCCGTTGCTCCGGGCTCGCCGTTGCTCCGGGCTCGCCGTTGCTCCCGGTTCAGGGACGCAGCGCGGCCAGCCGCTCGGCGGCGGCGGCGATCCGCTCGTCGGTGGCGGTCAGCGCCACCCGGACGTGGCGTCCCCCCGCGGGCCCGTAGAGCTCGCCCGGGGCGACCAGGATGCCGGCCCCGGTGGCCAGCCACTCGGCCGCCGACCAGCAGTCGTGCGCGGGGTGGGTGACCCACAGGTACAGCCCGGCCTCGGAGTGGTCGATCCTCCAGCCGGCCTCGGCGAAGGCCGCGCGCAGCACGGACCTGCGGCCGGCGTACCGCTGCCGTTGCGCCGCAGCGTGCGCGTCGTCGTCGAGCGCGGCCGTCATCGCGGCCTGCACCGGCCCCGGCATGATCATCCCGGCTTGCTTCCTGATCGCCAGCAGGTCCGCGACCAGTGCGGGGTCGCCGGTCACGAACCCGGCCCGGTACCCGGCCAGGTTAGACCGCTTGGACAGCGAGTGAACGGCCAGCACGCCGTCCCGCGACGAGCCGCACACGTCGGGGTGCAGCACGGAGACGGGCGAGACTTCCCAGCCCAGCGAGATGTAGCACTCGTCGGACGCCACCACCGCCCCGCGCTCCCTGGCCCATTCCACCATCTTGCGCAGGTGCCCGGCGGGCAGCACCCGCCCGGTGGGGTTGGACGGCGAGTTCACCCACACGAGCCTGACCCGCGCCGGGCCGGCCCCCAGAGACCCCAAAGCCGGCACCAGGTTGTCGGAGGCGACGGCAGTAGTCCCGGCGAGCCGCGCGCCGATGTCGTAGGTGGGGTACGCCAGTTCGGGCTGGAGCATCACGTCGCCCGGCCCGAGCCCGAGCATGACCGGAAGCCACGCGATGAACTCCTTGGTGCCGACGACGGGCAGCACGTCCTCCGGCGCCACGGCGACGCCGTGCGCGCGCGCCAGCCACCCGGCGGCCGCGGTACGCAACCGCGGCGTTCCCCACGTCGCCGGGTACCCGGGCGCGTTGGACGCCTCGGCCAGGGCGACGCGGATCAGGTCGGGTACCGGGTCGACGGGCGTTCCCATGGACAGGTCCACGGGGCCGCCCGGATAGAGCCCGGCTTTCTCGCGCAGCGGCGCGATCCGGTCCCAGGTGAAGGCGGGAAGCCGGCCCGCGAGCGTCATTCCTCCGCGGCTTGCGGCGGCAGCGCCGCTACCACCGGGTGGTCCTTGCCGATCTTGCCGCTCTTGGAGGCACCGCCAGGGGAGCCGAGGTCTTCGAAGAAGTCCACGTTGACCTTGTAGTACTCCTTCCACTGGTCGGGGACGTCGTCTTCGTAGTAGATCGCCTCGACCGGGCAGACGGGCTCGCAAGCGCCGCAGTCCACGCATTCGTCGGGGTGGATATACAGCATGCGCTCGCCCTCGTAGATGCAGTCAACGGGGCATTCCTCGATGCATGCTCTGTCAAGCACATCAACGCAGGGCTGCGCGATGATGTAGGTCACGGGTGAACTCCTGTCGTTTTCTTGGTCCCTGCTGCTATCACAGTATGGCGCTCCCGGCCGGCGTCGCCTCAGCCTGCGACAATACTGCCGCGCGGCGAAGCGTTCGGCCCGGCATCAGGCTGCCAGCCCATACTCCCATTCGCAGCTTGCCACTCATACCCGGCATACCGTACTTCGCTGAGGCCGTAGGCCTGCGCGTGCGCCACCAGCCAACTGGCCACCGTCCAGGCTGCGGTCCGCTCGACGTGCAGCACCGCGGCGATTCCGGAGTTTTTTGGGGCCGAACGGGCCGTAGTGATACGTATCACCACGGCTTTACGCCCCGGTGGCCCGAACGTCTCCGCCATCTGCCGCTCCGCGCCCGCCAGATCACCGGACCCGGCCGGGGCGTACCAGCAGGACACGCCGTGCGGCGGCTGGCCGGTGAAGTAGCCGGCCAGCCGCCCGGCCACCGATGCCCACTGCTGGTAGGCGGATCCGTCCGCGCTGTGCTGGACGGCCTGCGCGGCCTGGTAGACGGGCAGCTTGGCGTAGCCGGGCACCTGGGTGAGGGCGGCGAAGAACTTGGTCGTGGCGTAGACCGGGTCCTCCAGGTTGGCGGCGGGGCCCCAGCCTTGCGAGGGGCGCTGCTGGAAGATCCCGACCGAGTCACGGTCGCCGTAGTCCACGTTGTGCAGCTTCGATTCCTGCAGCGCGGCGGCGAGGGCGATGATGACCGCCTGTCTCGGCAGCCGGTGCCGGGCCGCGACGCCCGCGATGGTGGCCGCGATGGCCGCCTGGTCGGTGTCGAGCGTGATGGCCTGCTCGCCGGTGCCCACCTGGCAGCCGGGCGGGGGGAGAGCGGCGGTGAGGTTGCGGAAGCTGTGGTAGATGGCGAAGCCGGCGACGGCAAGCACCAGCACCAGCACGGTCCCGACGACGGCTCTGCCCCGGAGGGTCAGCACACCATCAGACCGTACCGCTAAGCTCGCGCACCATGAGCGAGACTCTGCCAGCCGGGGGGACGACCCCCCAAGACCCCCCCGATCCTGGGGGGACCCATCCCCCCAGACCCCCCTTGGGGGGGACAAGTCCCCCCGAACCCCGGTCGGTGCTGGCGGACGTGATCGACGAGTTGTGGGAACGGCGGGCCGAGCTGTCGCCCGCCGACACGCAGGCGCGCGCGGCGGTCGTCGCCGCCGTGGACGCGGTCGACGCCGGGCAGGCCCGGGTGGCGTACGTCGATCCCGCGACCGACGAGGTGGTGGTGGACGAGCGGGCCAAGCGGGCCATCCTGCTGGCCTTCCGGGTGCTGCCGATGGCCAGGTCCCAGGTCGGCGACTTCAGGTACGACGACCGGGTCCCGCTGAAGACCCGCCTGGACGGCGTGCGCGTGCTCCCGGGCGCGATCGCGCGGTGGGGCTCCTACATCGCGCCGGGGACGGTGCTGATGCCCTCGTTCGTCAACATCGGGGCCTACGTGGACGAGGGCACGATGGTCGACACCTGGGCCACGGTCGGGTCGGGCGCCCAGATCGGGAAGAACGTTCACCTCTCCGGCGGGGTCGGGATCGGCGGCGTGCTCGAGCCGCCGAACGCCGTGCCGGTCGTGGTCGAGGACGAGGCGATGATCGGCTCCCGCTGCATGGTTGTCGGGGGAGCCCGGGTGCGCCGCGGCGCCACCCTCGGGGCGGGCGCCATCCTCACCCCGACGACGCACGTCATCGACGTAGAGACCGGCGCCGAACTGCCCCGGGGCGAGGCGCCGGCCTGGTCGGTCTGCGTGGGCGGCACCCGGCCGCGGACCTTCCCGGGCGGCGAGTTCGGCCTGCCGTGCCTGCTGGTGCTCAAGCGCCTGCCCGAAGGCTCCCGGCACGACAAGTCGGCCCTGAACGCCATCCTCCGCGACCACGGCGTCGACGCCTGACCCGGTACCCTCGCCGGACCTCAGCACTCGCCGGCTATGACTACCGTTAGTGCACGATGAGCGTTAATTCCGAGCCGCACCGGCGGGTCCGTCGCCAGGGACCCGCCACGCTCCGCGGCAGGCAGATACCGGCGACCACCACCGACCAGCGGCTGCTCGACAGACGCGGGCCGTCGGACTGGGTGCACACCGACCCGTGGCGGGTGTTGCGGATCCAGGCCGAGTTCGTAGAGGGGTTCGGCCTGCTGGCCGAGCTCGGCCCCGCGGTCTCGATCTTCGGCTCGGCGCGGACCCCGCGGGACAGCGTCGAGTACATCACCGCCGAGGCCATCGCGTCCGGCCTGGTCAGGGCGGGTTATGCCGTGATCACCGGCGGCGGCCCGGGGATCATGGAGGGGGCCAACAAGGGCGCCGTGGGGGCCGGCGGCGTCTCGGTGGGCCTGGGCATCGAGCTGCCCAGGGAAATGGGGCTGAACGACTACGTCGAGGTCGGGCTGGAGTTCCGGTACTTCTTCGTCAGGAAGACGTGCTTCATCAAGTACTCGCAGGCGTTCGTGGTGCTGCCCGGCGGGTTCGGCACGATGGACGAGCTGTTCGAGGCGCTGACCCTGGTCGCCACCGGGAAGATCACCAAGTTCCCGATCGTCCTGGTCGGCCGGGCCTACTGGTCCGGGCTGCTCGCCTGGATGGAAGACACGATGCTCGCCCGGGGCAACATCGGCCCGGCCGAGTTCTCCCTGATCCACGTGGCCGACCACCCCGACGAGGTGGTTGCCATCATCCGCGACGCGCACGAAGGAAGCGGCCTGATCGTCTAGCCGAGCCCGCGCACCGCCCTGGGCCGGCACCCGGCCGCGCTGCCGGGCAGACGGCCGCGAGCGGCGCGATTCGGCCGCAGTCCCGCCGCGGAAGCGACATTGCGGGCCGAGCATGGCACGATTCGTATGTGCCCGTTGTATTCCTGATCGCCATCGCCGCCGTGCTGGTCGGCATCTACTTCGCCGCGACCGGCCGGGGCGGCGAACTGGCCTATGAGCACGCGGATTACGCTCCGCTCGACCTCGGCCCGGTATCCGCCGCGGACATCGCGCTGCTCCGCCCCCCGACGGCCATGTGGGGCTACAACATGCAGGTAACCGACGAGGCCCTGGACCGCATCGCCCGCGCGATGCGCGAGCGCGACGTCACGATCGCCTACCTGCAGGAGCAGCTCGCCACCCTGGCGCGCGACGGCTCCTACACCGAACCGGCAGACGCGTACACCCGCCAGGACCTCGACAGCCCGCCGGCGCCGGGCATCCCGGTCTTTCCCGAAGTCGGCGTGATCTCCGAGGACGCCGTCACCCCGGAGTCGGCCCAGGCTCCGGAGTTCCTGGAGTTTTCTCAAGCCGGCGAGGTCACCGGCCTCGCGGAGGCTCCCGAGGCCCTTGGGTCTCCCCACGATCCCGAGGTCGCCGGCCTCGCGGAGGCTCCCGAGGCCCTTGGGTCTCCCCACGATCCCGAGGTCGCCGGCCTCGCCGAGGCTCCCTATGCTCCCGAGCCCGCCGACATCGCGGATACTCCCTATGTTCCCGAGCCTGCCGACATCGCGGAAGCCCCCGAGGTCGTCGGCCCGGCGGAGGCTGCTCAGGTTCCCGGGCCGCCTCAGACCCCGCTGGTCCTCAAGGCCTCTGCGGCCAAGGCTCCTCCGGCTCCCGAACCTGACGAGGCGACGCAGCCCTCCGAGACCCTCCAAGAGCCAGAAGCCCACGACGCGACCCAGCCCTCCGAGACCCTGGCCCCGCACCAAACCCAAGGTCCGCAGGGCGCCTTCAACACCCATGACTGGTGGGCCGAGCAGGACAGAGCCGCGCGCGAAGAGACGGCCCGGCGCCAGGCCGCCGGTCCGTCCGGCGTCACCGAAGACGACTCCCTGGCCGCGGCCGAGGAGCAGGGCTGGTGAGCGACCAGCCACCGCCCGGCAGTGTCCCGACGCCCGCGCTGCGGAAGGATGCGGCCGAGGGTCCTGACGGCAAGCTGCGCTGCCCCTGGGGTCTGAGCGCTCCGGAGTATCTCGCCTATCACGACGAGGAGTGGGGCCGCCCGGTGCGCGGCGAGGTGGCGATCTTCGAGCGGCTCTGCCTCGAGGGCTTCCAGTCCGGGCTGTCCTGGCTGACCATCTTGCGCAAACGCGAGAACTTCCGCGCTGCCTTCGCCGGATTCGACCCCTCGGCGGTCGCGGCCTTCGAAGCGGAGGACGTGGCCCGGCTGATGGCCGACCCGGGCATCGTCAGGAACCGGGCGAAGATCAACGCGGTGATCACCAACGCGCGGGCCGTGCTGGACTTGCCCGACGGCCTGACCGCGTTGGTTTGGGAGTACGCGGGCGAGCCCGGCCGGGCGCCGCGGACGCTGGCCGAGGTGCCGGCGTCAACACCGGCGAGCAAGGCGCTCAGCGCCGAGCTCAGGCGGCATGGCTTCACGTTCACCGGCCCGGTGACCGCCTATGCCACCATGCAGGCCTGCGGCATCGTCAACGACCACCTGGCCGCCTGCTTCTGCCGCGATCGCGACGGGAATTGCAAGCCCTAGGTTCTGCGCCGGTCGCCCCCCGTCAGAGCCGACGTCGGCATGGGCCGGTACGGACCGCGCCGGCCCGCTGAGCCCGCATAATAGGCCGAACGGGCCTAACGGGGAGGTTACTGGGAAGGCGGGCAGCCATGAGCGGCGACGTGATCGTCACGGTCACGCTCAACGCCGCGCTGCACGTGGACTATACGACGGGCGAGCTGGCCGCCGAGGGCATCAACCCGGTCTCCCGGCCCAGCTACCGGGCCGGCGGCCGCGGCGTGACCGTGGCCAGGGTGCTGCGGGTCTTCGGGCACGACGTGCTCGCCGCCGGGCTGGCGGGCGGCGCATCTGGCGAGCTGATCAGGGAGGATCTGGCTAAGTCGGGGGTACCGACGGCGTTCACGCTGATCCGCGGTGAGTCGCGGCGTTTCTTCCGCTTCGCCGGCCAGGAGCCGGCCGGTCCGGTCATGCGGTTCGCGGAACCGGGGCCGTACATCACCACCGAGGAACTCGGCCGGTTCGCGGCGGACTACCGGCGGCTGATGACGGGCGCCGCGGCCGTCGTGCTCTGCGGAAGCCTGCCCGACGGCCTGCCCTCGGACACCTACGGCTCGCTGGTGACCTACGCCGCCGAGGCGGGCGTGCCGGTGATCCTCGACGCGGGCGGCGAGGAGCTCAAGCACGCCGTCGGCCACGGTCCCGACCTGGTGGTCGCGGAAACGAACTCAGCCGGGCCCGGACCCGAAGTCCTCGGCGCCGATCTGATCCGGCTGGGTGCCGGCGCGGCGGCCGTCGCCGTCGGCGGCCTGGTCCGCGTGGTTACCCCGAACGGCGACTGGACGGCGCGCGTCCAGGCCACGGATGTCACCGGGATCACGGATGTCACCGGGATCACGGGGGTCACCGGGACGGACCCGGCCTACCCGCCGGCCCGGGGCGCGCTGGTCGCGGGCCTGGTGCCTGGCCAACTGCTCGGCTGGTCCTGGCCGGACCGGCTGCGGCACGCCCTGGCGCTGGCCGCGGGAGGGGCCGGGGCCTGGACCCGGGCGCCCGGCGGCCCGGAAGAGCCGGATCGCGTGGACCTGGCCGCTTATGAGCGGCTGCTCGACGCGGTGCGAGTAGAGCCGTCAGCGGGTTCACCGCTAGGCTGACACGCGCCGGGCTCATCACCGCACGGCCAAGGACCCGTCCCCGGACGGGGTCCTTGGCTTATCCTGCACGGCATGGATGCTGACGTCCCCCGGGAGCCCGACCTCGCCAGCCTTTTCGCGCCGGTCGCCGTCGAGGAAACCTTCATTGGGGTGCTGACCGAGGCCCGCCAGGTTCTGGGCCAGCTCGATGACCCGGTGGATGCCGAGCTCTGGGGATCCGACCTGATCGGCGCGCTGGCCTCGTCGGCTGTGGGCCAGGCCTCGCTGATGGCCACCCTTACCGGTTCGCTGGTGCCCGCCGCCGAGGCGGCGTCCACCCCGGAGGCTCTCGCCCTGCTGCGTGTCTTCGCCGCGGTCGGGTCGCCCGCCCTGCGCGCCGCCGCCGGCCAAGCGGCCGCGCGAGTCCGCGCGCACGATGTGGCTGATCCCCCGTGGGCCGGCACGGTCGGCGCCCCGCAGGTCGGTGACTGCTGGCACTACGCCGACGTGGGCGGCCGCCAGGAGTCGCTGACTATGACCTTCGCCTACGGCGACAAGCAGCACGCCGTCTGCGTGCTGATCGACCACGGCCGCGGCGGCAAGATCAGGGACACCTGGGTCGCCAAGGGGGCCGAGGTGCGTGCCGACACCGAGCGGGCGGTCGGCCGCGACCCCCTGGTGGTGTTCGAGATGATCGGCGCCGCCGACGCCCGGCACCGCCTCGAGCGTGCCATCAGCGCGGGCGAGTGTCCCGAGCAGCCCGATCAGGTCGATGACGTGGTGGCGCACCGGGCCCTGCTCCGCGCCCGCCTCGACCTGCTGGCCGCGCACAGCTGACCGCCCGTGCTGACCGGGCCGGGTCGACTCCGCGTCTCCGTCAGGCCGTGAGCGCGAGCGTCGCCCCGGTGGCGGCGAGCAGGCGGTGCGGGCCGGCCGGGCCGGGCAGCCTGGCCAGGTCACCGCGGATCCGGGCCCATGGTCCGTGCGGTCCGGCCAGCGTCAGGCCGTCGGCGTCGATGGCGACGAGACCGCCCTCGTGGCGCAGCAGCACCGGCCCGTCACGGTCGGCCGAGATGGCGACCCGGCCCGCCCGCAGGCCCTGAAGCACGTCACCCGGCTCGTCCCCGGCGCACTCGACCCAGGTGGTCGGGTGCCCGGGCGGGGCGTCGGCCCCCGGCTGGTGCCAGTCGCTGCCGCCCACCGGGATCGCCGCGGCGTCCCAGGCCAGCCACCAGGACAGCGGCGTGGTCCAGCGCAGGTCGAGCCAGCTCGGGTGCCAGACCTCGATCAGCGGCGGGCGGCGGCGCATCGGGCGGACCCAGCTGAGCTGCCCGGCGAACGGGTGATTGACCGACAGCAGGCCGCCCGCCGCCTCGGTGGCGTCGAGCCAGTCGTCCGGTTCCCGGCGGAAGTCGATCCAGCCGATCTCGCCGAGCGCTCCGGCGTGCCCGCCGTCGGTCGTTACCTCCTGGCCGGGCAGCAGGATGATCCCGTACCGCCGGGCCGCCGCGGCCAGTTCGGCGTGGTGGCTGACCGTGTTGTGGTCGGTGACCGCGATGAAGTCCAGGCCGCGTCCGGCCGCCAGGACGGCCAGTTCGGCGACGGTCAGCACGCCGTCTGAGTGCACGGTGTGCGTGTGCAGGTCACCGGCCAGCCAACGGCGGTCATCTCCGGCCGGCAGCACCCGGCGTGGCGGCCGGTCCCGGAGCGCTGGCGGCTCGGGCGGGGTCGGCGGCGGACGCAGGCCCGTGCTCATCGGGGTGGTCTCGGTGGTTAGGCGGTAGCGCACGCCGTGCGGCGGGACGCGGTGCACGCCGATCATGACCTGCCACGTTCCGGCCTCGATCTCCCCGGGCAGATATCCGGGCGTGGCCGCCTCGCGGGTGATGACGAACGACTCGCGGGCGCTGCCTGACCAGCCGCGGAAGCCACGGGGGCCAAGACAGCCGAGGTCGAGCACCGTTCCGTCGGCCCGCTCGTAGTCGAGTTCGACCCGCATCCCGGCGGTCCCGGCCGGCACCTCCACCGGCAGGTAGTGCCAAGGGGACGCGAAGCGGTCCTCGATCGTCCACCGCCCAGTGTGTCGCGACCAGTTCGCCATGCTAGTCATCTGACCAGATCAGGCCCGCCCTGGCCAACTAAATTAACCATACGTATAATTTCGTGCTAGGCGCGGAGCGGGACCGGCTCGGGGATGAGTTCCTACCCCTGGTCTCGGCGACCACCGAGGACCTGGTGGCGGCGATCGGCCCCACCATGCAGCGCTACCTCACCGGCGACATCGGCCCGGCCGGCCTCCGTTCGTAGCCGGGCTCGCCGCGGTCGCTACCTTCCGGGCCGCCTGGTTACCGTGGTGAGGTCTGAGGTCAGCGGGGCAGGGCGGGCGCAGGCGACGGCGGATCGGCAGCCGAGGCGAGCAGCCAGTCCGCGCCCGCGAGACGGATGGAACGGGCGTAATCCCCGTGCCCGCCCGCCCCGCGCTCGCGGGCCCGGTGCTCGCGGGCCCGGTGCTCGCCGCCGTCGGGGCCATCCGGCCGCCTGGTCAGCGGGACGAGCCGGGCACTGACGAACTCGCCGGGGCCGGGGCGGGGCAGGCCCAGAGCCGAGGCGAGCACCTGGTCCCCGGCGTAGTCCCCGAAGATCACGATGCCCTCGGCGCGCAGCTGGTCGCGCGCCCCGCCTCCGCCGCGGACCCGCTTCATGTAGTCGTCCTGCATCGCGACCGTCGCCACCACGGTGCGGCTGACCCGCATCCGCTGCGCGCGCCGGAACAGCTCGTTCACCCGCTGCTGCCCCGACGGCAGCGCGAAGATCGCCGCCACATCCCGTTCGGGCAACCTGATCAGCGCGTTCTCCTGCAGCGGGGCGCGGGCGTGCAGCCAGCGCACCGCCGCGCGGCCGCGGTCGTTGAGGGCGCGCTTGCCGTCCCGGTTGCCGGCCGGGCGCAGGTTCTCCTCGCTGGCGCGGAGCAGCCCGGCCGACCAGGTGCCGTCCTCGTCACTGGCCTGGACCAGGAGCATCAGCTTCCCGTCCGCCTCGGGCGGGATCATCCAGCCGCCCAGCCGGTGCGAGAACTTGCAGTCCACGTCCATGCCCGCGATCGTGTAGTCCAGCGTCGTGCCGTCGGCCAGCCGAAGGGTCCGTGCCAGGGCGATCTCGACCAGGGTCCCGGCATGCGTCTTCTCAGTCTTATGCAGTTGCTGCCACCGGTAGCGCCCGGTGTGCTGGCCGTCGAGCAGCATGTCCAGCGCGCCCCGGATGGCGGCGGCCATCCGCGAACCGTCGCCGTCGAGCGCACGCAGCTCCGCAGCCACCTCGGCCAGGTCCCGGTCGCGGGCCGCGTTGTCGCCGGCCGCGTTGTCGCCGGCCGCGCTGTCGCCGGCCGCGCTGTCGTCGGCGGCACGGTCGTCGGCAGGCCGGCCGTCCGCCGCGGGGAACTCCAGGCCGGGCAGCGTGGCCTGGCCACCGCTGGCCTCGCCCGGCGACGGCATGCCCGGCAGGGTCAGCTGACCGGGGATGGGCTCGGGCTCACCGCGGATCGGCTGGCGGCCGGGCTCGGCGGTCGGTGGCTGGCCCGGGTTCACGCAGGCGACTGTAGCTGAGCGATGCTGTCGGCGCCGCGCGGCGTCGGCCCGGCGGCCGTGCGGAGCACCTCCAGTAGCAGGTTCACCGCGGGCGGGTCGGGCGGGTCGCCGTACCGCACCGCGAACACGTACCTGCGGCCGGGGAGCGCCGCGGTCCTGATCCCGGGATGCCGCGCGGCGCGTAGGCAGAGCGCCGGCAGGATCGAAACCCCCAGGTCGGCCGCCACGAGGGCCTGGACGGCGATGTAGTCATCGGTGGTGAACGCGATCTTCGGGGTGAACCCGGCGAGCGCACACTGCCTGAGCAGGTTGGCCCGGCAGCGGTCGCAGCCCGCGATCCAGCGATACCGGGCGTATCCGGCCAGGTCGGCCGGTGGTTCCGCGATGGCCTGGGCGGAGGTCACCAGGTGTATCTCCTCGTCGAGGAGGAGCCGTTCGCGCAGCCCCTCGGTGATGTCGATGCCGTCCTCCTCGTCCGGCAGGCTCATGCCGGACCCGGTCGCGGGATTCCCCGCCGCCAGCGCGGCTTCAGAGTCCTTGGCGCCCGGGCCGTCCGCGCCGGGCGCGTCCGGGGAGTACCGGAACACCAGCGCCACGTCGACGTACCCGGCGCGCAGCATGCGCAGTGCCTCGGGGGGCTCCGCCTCGGTCAACCGCAGGTCCACGTCGGGCTGGTACTCGCGCAGCATCGCTGCCGCGGCCGGGACGATGGTGCCGAGCGCGGACGGGAACGCCGCCAGCCGGAGCCGCCCGGCACGCAGCCCGGTGTAGGCGGCCAGTTCGTTCTCGGCGGCATCCAGCCTGCCGATCACCTCGGCGGCGCGCTCGGCGAGGAGCCGGCCGGCGTCGGTGAGCCTGATGCCCCGGCCCGCCCGCTGGATCAGCTTGGTTCCGGTCTCGGCTTCCAGCCGGGCCAGGTGGTGGCTCACCGAAGGCTGCGCGTAGTTGAGCGCCCGCGCCGCGGCCGTGACCGAACCGTACCGGGCCACGGCGACCAGCACACGCAGCCTGGTTACGTCGAGCATGCACCGACTATAGATCCTGCCGATCGGTCCGCCCAGAGTGCTAGGCCAGGACTATTAGGCCTAATAGGACCAGGCAGTGCCAGCCCCGCTCGCCCCCGGGCGCCCTTGAGGCGGCTCCTTCCCTCCTCGCTCCTTCGTCGCTCGTCAGTCCAGTCGCCGCCGGCGCCCTTTGGCTCGCGGGGGGGGCTAGCGGCCTTCGAGCAGCGGCGCATCCGGTTGCCGGACCGGCGCACCCATCCCCTGCCGGAGCCGCCAGGCGGTGCCGGACAGCGCCTCGAGCACCACCCGGTTGGCCAGGAGCGCGGTCACCTCGGCGTGGTCGTACGGCGGCGAGACCTCCACCACGTCGATCCCGGCCAGCGGCAGCGACATGGCGATCCGCCGCACCGCGTCGAGCAACTGCCGGGCGGTGAGCCCGCCGGGTTCCGGCGTGCCGGTGCCCGGGGCCATGCCCGGGTCGACCACGTCGACGTCCACGGACAGGAACACACCGTCGCACTCGTCCACGGCGATGGCGAACGCCTCGGTCAGGCATTCGTCGAGCCCGCGGGTGACGATCTCGCTCATCTCGAACGAGCGCATCCGCTGCTCGGCCATCCAGGCCAGCGTCGGCGGCTCCGGCCAGTACCCTCGCAGCCCGATCTGCAGGAACCTGTCGCCGCGTACCGCGCCCGACTCGATCAGCCGCCGCATCGGCGTGCCGTGCCCGTACAGCGACCCGAACTGGCTGTCCCCGGTGTCCGCGTGCGCGTCGAAGTGGATCAGCGACACCCGGCCCCAGCCCACGTGCCTGGCCACGCCGGTGGCGTCGGGCAAGGTGACGGTGTGGTCGCCGCCCAGGATCACCGGTATCGCGTCGGCCGACGCCACGGCGTGCACGGCGGCCTCCAGCCGCCGCAGCGACTCCTGCGTCTCGCCCGGCGGCATGAGCACGTCGCCGGCGTCGGCGATGCGCAGTTCGGCCAGCGGGTCCACGCCGAGCGCGAGATGCGGCCTGGACGCGTCGTGCGGCAGGTAGTCGGTGGCCCGGATCGCCTGCGGGCCGAACCTGGCTCCTGACCGGTACGACGTGCCGCTGTCGAAGGGCGCGCCGAGGAATACCACGTCGAGGCCGTCGAGCGAGTCGAGTTCGGCCCGCGGCACCCCGAGGAAGGTCACGTCCGGCCCGTACATCCCGCGGATCATGGTCTCAGCATCCTCAGCATCGCCCGCCATGGCATTCCCTCCTGTTCAGACCGCGAACCGGCCGCTGCCTCGCACCATACCGGGCGAGCCAGCGGCGGGTTCTTCCGTCAGCGGACTTCGGCTGGATGGGCCGCGGTCGGAGTTCGGCGTGATCGGCTGCCGCGCAGGCCGGTGCACGGGTACCCGGCACTCCTGAGATCGAATCGCGATGTTTATGGCGATCGCGTCAACCAGGACGCCAGGCCCCGCGTCTCAGATAGTGAGGCTCGGCGAAAGCGGGACGTCGAGCCTCGTTTGCTGCCCGACGGTGCCATGATGGGGTTCCGTGGATGGACTCACGGTGAAGCGCAGGCGTCGCGCAGTCGGCGCCGCGGTGACCATCGCGATGGCGCTGCTGGCTGCGGCGTGCAGCGGAGGGTCCGCAACGAGCCCGCACCGTTCGGTCACTTCGGCGCCTTCTGCCGTGGCGGCGCCGCAGCCTTTCCCGGTGGCGGAGAACGAGCGGCCGGGCACGTCGGCCTGGCGGATCACCGACCTGGGGCCCGCCGACGCGATCGACGGGTACGCGGATCAGCAGAGCGTGCTGCCCGGCCAGAGCTTCCGCTTGTACGTGTCGACCACGGCGAAGACGTTCCGGGTGGACGCGTTCCGTTTCGGCTGGTACTCCGGCCACCAGGCGCGCCTGGTGTGGGCATCGGCGCAGGTCCGCGGGCAGCAGCAGACCGCGGTGGACATCGCGCCGGGCACCCACAGGGTGACCGCCCCGTGGCGGCCGTCGATGACGATTACCACTACGAACTGGCCGCCCGGCTCTTACCTGCTGCGCCTGGACGCGTCCAGCGGGACCCAGCGGTACGTGCCGATCACGGTCCGGTCCGCGAGCACGGCCGGGGCGGTGGTGATCCTCAACGACAACACCACCTGGCAGGCGTACAACACCTGGGGCGGCTACAGCCTTTACCAGGGACCGGACGGGCTGCCCTCCGACCGTGGCTACGCGGTGAGCTTCGACCGCCCCTACGACGGCGACGGCGCGGTGCGGTTCCTCGCCTTCGACGAGGCCGCCATCGCGCTGGCCGAACGCACCGGGGTCCGGCTGGCCTACGAGACCGATGTCGACATCGACCAGGACCCGGGCATCCTGGCCGGCGCCCGCGCGGTCATCTCGCTCGGCCACGACGAATACTACTCCCAGGCGATGCGGAACGCGCTGCTGACCGCGCGGAACGCCGGTACGAACCTGGCCTTCCTCGGCGCGAACGCCATCTACCGGCACATCAGGTTCGCGGCCGGGGACCGCGTCATCATCTGCTATAAGGTCGCTGCCCTCGACCCGCTGTTCGGCCAGGATGACGCGGAGACGACGCAGCAATGGCGTGACCCGCCCGACCCGCGGCCGGAAAGCGTCATCACCGGGGTGCTCTACGAGTGCAACCCGGTGAGCGCGCCCTGGGTCGTCTACGATCCGTCGAACTGGATCTTCGCCGGTACCGGCGCCTATAAGGGCGAGCGCTTCCCCGGCATGGTGGGACCCGAGTACGACCGGCTCAACCCGGCCGTCCCGTTCCCCCGGCCGATGCAGGTGCTCGCATACTCCCCGCTGACCTGCGACGGCTTCTCCACCTACTCCGATTCGGTGTACTACACGGTCGCCAGCGGGGCCGGGGTGTTCGCCTCGGGTACGATGCGCTGGGTGTGCGCGATGCGCGGGCCGTCCTGCGGGCACGGCCTGACCCGGGCCGCCGAGCGGTTCGTCGACCGGGCCACTCAGAACCTGCTCCGGGCCTTCGCGGCGGGTCCCGCCGGGCGCACACACCCGGCGCAGGATAACGTCGCCCAGGTGAAACCGCCGAACATCCCGGCCTTGTACGACGGCGTCGACTGACTCTGAGGGGGCGGCGGGAATCGTGGACGATATCGACGCGCGCATCGTGGCCGCCCTGATCAGGGACGCCCGGGCCAGCTACGCCCTGATCGGCAGCGAGGTCGGACTGTCCGCCCCCGCGGTCAAGCGGCGGGTAGACCGGCTCCGGGCCACCGGCGCGATCACCGGCTTCTCGGCCCGGGTGGACCCGGCGGCCATGGGCTGGACGACCGAGGCGTACGTGGAACTGTTCTGCGGCGGGCGTACCTCGCCCGAGGAGATCGCGACGGCGGTCCGCCGGTACCCCGAGGTGGTGGACGCGTGCACGGTCACCGGGGAGGCGGACGCCCTGGTTCACATCAGAGCGGCCGACGTCAGGCACTTCGAGGACGTGATGGAGCGTATCCGGGCCGAGTCGTTCGTAGTCAGGACCAAGAGCGTGATCGTGCTCTCCCGGCTGGTCGACCGGGCCGATGCGCTGGCGCCGTTGCGCTGAATCGGATATATGGGCGGCGGTTGACCAGCTAAAGTCGTGCCCATGTCGGACTTTGAGCAAGATCCGAGCGCTAATACCGGGCGGTTCCGCGCCTTCGTCGAACGCGGCGACGAGGACGCGTCGCGGTCGCGGCGCCCGCCGACCTCGCCCGCCGTGCTGATCGTCACGGGCGTGGTGGTCATCGCGATCATCATCGTCATTGTGGCCCTAGCCTAGAGAGATGACTGTTACGCCGATGACGCCGAGACGCTGGACCGGGTGAAGGACGTGACCGGCAGGCACCTGGAGCGCTTCGGCGAAAAGGATGGCCTGGTCGTTACCTGGCAGTAGCCCGGCCGTCCCACGTCGGTTCGGCCGCTGGTGACATCCTGTCGCTATGACGACTGCCACTGCCCGTAGCGCCGTGGACCATGAGGAGCAGCATCGGCTGACCGCCGTCCAGGGGCTGGCCGCGCTCTCCCTCGACGCGCTGTCCTCTGTCGCCTACGGCCCAGAGGCCATCCTGGTCGTGCTGATCGCGGCCGGCGCCACCGCCCTGCACTACGCGTTGCCGATAACCGGCGCGATCGTCGTCCTGCTCGCCGTGCTCGTGGTGTCCTACCGCCAGGTGATCGCGGCGTTTCCCAACGGCGGCGGCGCGTACGCCGTGTCCAAGGCGCACCTGGGCACCCAGGCCAGCCTGGTCGCCGCCGCGTCGCTGATCGTCGACTACGTGCTGAACGCGGCCGTCGGCGTGTCGGCCGGCATCGAGGCCCTCTACTCCGCGTTCCCCGTGCTCTATGGCGCCAGGGTCTGGCTCTGCCTGGCCGTGCTCGCCCTCATCACCGGCCTGAACCTGTGGGGCGTTTCGGAGTCTGCGAAGGTCTTCACGGTCCCGACGCTGCTGTTCATCCTGTCGATGGCGGCGGTGATCGGCGGCGGCCTGATCCGCACCAACCCCGCGGTGGCGCTCAACCATCACATCGGCCCGTCCACCGAGACGGTCGGCATCTTGCTGCTGCTGAGGGCGTTTGCCTCCGGCTGTTCGGCATTGACCGGGGTGGAGGCGATCGCGAACGCCGTGCCGGAGTTCCGCAAGCCGCGGGCGCGCCGCGCGCAACACACGGAGATGTGGCTCGGCATCCTGCTCGGCACCATGCTGATCGGGCTGGGGATCCTGATCCGCAAATTCGACGTGGTGCCGCACTCGAACATCACGGTGCTCGCGCAGCTCACCGAGGCGTCGCTCGGTCACAATTTCGTCTTCTACGCGATCGGGCTCATCACCACGGTGCTGCTCGCGCTGGCCGCCAATACCTCGTTCGGTGGCCTGCCGGTGCTGGCGGCCCTGCTGGCCAAGGACAATTTCCTGCCGCACATGTTCGCGCTGCGCGCGGACCGGCAGGTGCACCGCTACGGCGTCGTGGTGCTGGCCATCCTGGCCGCCGCCCTGCTCGTGGCGGCCAAGGGCGACACCCAGGCACTGGTCCCGCTGTTCGCCGTCGGGGTGTTCATCGGGTTCACGCTGTCCCAGTTCGGCATGGTCAGGCACTGGAGGGCCGAACGGTCCCGGGGCTGGAAGAGCCGGGCGGTCATCAACGGCTTCGGGGCCGTCCTGACCGCGCTGACCACGATCATCGAGCTGGTCAGCAAGTTCACCGAGGGCGCGTGGCTGATCGTGCTCGTCATCCCGGGCCTGGTGCTGCTGTTCAACCAGGTGCACCGCACCTACGACCGGATCGGCGCCATGCTCGAGCTGGGCCAGATGCCGAAGCCGCCGGCGAAGCTGAAGTCGCTCGTCGTCGTTCCGGTCTCGGGGATATCGCGGCTCACCGCCGAGGGCATCTCGGCGGCGCTCTCTCTCGGCGATGATGTCGTCGCGGTGAACGTGTGCTTCGCCGACGCGGAAGACAAGGCGGCCGAAGAGTCGTTCCGCCACCGCTGGGAGGAATGGAAGCCGAACGTCCCGCTGGTCACGCTGCACACTATGCACCGCTCGATCAGCCGCCCCATTGTCAAGTACCTCTGCCAGCTCGAGGACGAGGACAAATACCACCGCCTGGTGGTGCTGATCCCCGAGGTGCAGCCGCCGAAGGTCTGGGACTACCTGTTGTTCAACCAGCGTGGCGCGATCCTGGAACGGGCGATCAGGCGGGGCACGGTCGATGTGGTGCTCTGCCGGCTCCGGTACCGGCTGGAGCAGTTCGCGCCCCGCGAGGCCGTCCCCGATGCCACGGCCCCGGGCCAGCGGCCAGGTTCATGAGTGCTGCCGCTGGAGGACCGCGGCGCCGATGGTCAGCTCTGGCCGACTCAGCCCTGGTCGACCGGGTGGCTCGTGGCCAGCGCGGCGCCCACCTGGTCGGCGAACGCGATCGCCAGGAGCCGCTGTTCCAGCGAGGGCCGTGCTCCGGGGACCGGGGTCATCAGGAACCGGCCCTGGAACAGGCCGCCGCTTTCCACCAGTAGCTCTATGTCGCCGCCAGGGAAACCCTCGGCGTCGACGTCCCACACCCGTTGTCCTACGGCGACCGAGCCGTCGTGCAGCATCCGCGCGGGCCGGCCGAGCCCGGCGACGCCGTACTGGAAGTTGCATGAGCGCAGTGAAAGCAACTGGGTGAGCTGGCGTGTGACCTGTTCGATCAGCGCCGACGCGGAGCCGCCGACCGCCACGGCCTGCGCCGCGCTGTTGATTCCTTCCAGGTAACCGGCGCGCCTGCTGGCGTTCGCGTACTGGCGGCGCCCCCAGACGGCGATCTCGGTGACCGCGACGCCGATCACGAGGAGCAGCACGGTGGTCTCGATGTCGTTCCGGTGGGTGATGCTGAACCGCTCGTAGGGCTGGGTGAGGAAGAAGTCGAACCACACCGCCGTCGAGATGGCCGCGAGGATCCCGGCCAGCCGGTACCCGTTCGCCGCCACCGCCACCACCACCAGCAGCATGGCCAGCGCGGCGTCGGTGTTCGGGAAGCTGGTCCGGAAGGGCACCAGGATCGCGGCCAGTGCGAGGGGCGCCGCGAGCGCGGCCAGCACCGCCAGCCGGTCCCTAGTCAGGTAATCAGGCATCGGTGCCACCTCCCGTCCGGTCAGGACCGCTCACGCCATAGCCCGACGCTGCCGACGGCCAGCGCCACCAGGGCCGGGACGAAGAACAGCCCGATATGCAAGATGCCGCCCGCGATACCCGCGATCAGGACCAGCAGGTCGGCCAGCGCCGCCAGCCTGTTCACCGGGGCCGGGGCGAAGGCCGCCGCGGCGGCCAGCGGGGCCGGGGCGATCGCCAGCAGCAACGACCACCACGTGACGGCCAGCGGATCGACGCTCACCAGCGCCGAGATGGTGATCAGCTGCGCGGCGCCGGCCAGCAGGAGCGCCGCTAGGAGCCATCGCCGGGTCGGCGAGGCCACCGCAGGCGCGGCGTCCGCCGGTACGGCGGTGCTGGCTGCGGAAGAGGTATCGACGGGTGCGTCTGGCGTCGTCATCGCGCGCCTCCTGATGAACCAGATCAACGGTCACGGACTTGCCGACCAGGCTTCCCGGCTCACCTGATGGTGAGCATAGACCCGCCCCGTCGAGCCTCCAAGGGCCATTGGTCCCCAGTGGCCAGGCGTCCGCCCCCGGGCCCAGTCGTTAGGTGACGATTTGGCTTATTGGGGGTCAGGACGGTGATCGGCGGATGGCAAGATGACAGCCATGAGAAACGTCGCGGTCGTGGCTGGCGCCGGTGATGCGCGTGTACGCTGACCTGCCGGTGGCTGTGGTGACGGGCGGCAACCGCGGCGTGGGCCGTGAAGTGTGCCGGCAGCTGGCCCTACTCGGCTTCGCGGTGGTGCTCGGCTCCCGTGACCTGCGGAAGGGGGAGCTGGCCGCGAAGGAACTTGATCCTGAGGGAGCCCGGATCGTCGCCTGCCAGCTCGAGGTGGACAACTCCATCAGCGTCGCCTCGATGGCTGAGTGGGTGAAGGGCCGATTCGGCCGCGCCGACGTGCTCGTGAACAACGCGTCGACCGTGTACGACCGGTGGGCGACAGCGAGCAATGCCGACCTGGGCACGGTCGCCGAGGCGATCGACGTCAACCTGTTCGGCCCCTGGCGGGTGATTCACGCGCTGCTGCCGATGCTGCGCTCGAGCACGCGGCCGAGGATCGTCAACGTGAGCAGCGAGGGCGGCTCGATCGCCGTGATGACCGGCGGCTCGCCCGCGTACGGCGTCTCCAAGGCCGGGCTCAACGCCCTTACCCGGTTGCTCGCCGGGGAGCTGGCCAGGGACGGCATTCTGGTCAACGCGGTATGCCCGGGCTGGCCCGCTAGCGAGCGTAACCCGGAGGGTCGGTCGCTCGCCCAGGCCGCGGCCAGCGTCATCTGGGCGGTCACCATCCCCAACGGTGGCCCCACCGGTACCCTGACCCGGGACGGCCAGCCGTTTCCCTGGTAGCCAGCCCAGCTGAGCCAGCATCATCCGGCCGGATCCGGTTCCCGGCTCGGCTGGTAGCGATAGCCCATGCCCGGTTCGGTGATCAGCCACCGGGGCCGGGCGGGGTCCGGCTCGAGCTTGCGGCGCAGCTGAGCCATGTACAGCCGCAGGTTGCCCGTGGCGTCGGCGTAGCCGGGTCCCCACACCTCGGTCAGCAGCTGGTTGCGGCTGAGCAGCTTGCCGGGGTTCCTGAGCAACACCTCGAGCAGGTGCCATTCGGTCGGGGTGAGCCTGATGTCGTCCGTCTGGGCCGTGGCGCCGCCGGCTCCGGCCGGCACCGCCGCCTGCCGGGTGACGCGCTTGGCGGCCAAGTCGACGACCAGCTGGCCGAGCTGGATCTTCGGCAGGTCCTCGACGGCTCCGGTGCGCCGGACGGCGGCACGCATCCGGGCGAGCAGTTCCTCCACCCCGAACGGCTTGGTGATGTAGTCATCGGCGCCCGCGTCGAGCGCCTCCACCTTGTCCACGCTGTCGGCCCGGCCGGACAGCACGATGATCGGCGCCTTCGTCCAGCCGCGCAGGCCCTGGATCACCTCCACGCCGTCCAGGTCGGGCAGACCCAGGTCGAGGATCACCAGGTCGGGAGGATATCGGCCGGCCACTTCGAGCGCCTCAACGCCGGTCGCCGCGACATGAACGTCGTAGTCGCGCACTCGCAGGTTGATCCGCAGCGCCCGCAGGATCTGCGGCTCGTCGTCGACGACCAGGACCCTCGTCACTGGCCCGTTCCCCGTGTCACTGGCCGCTGCCCTCCGTCGCGCTATCTCCCGCTCGCTCCCGGTGGCCCGGCTCGCACTCATAACCCGGCTCCGTGACGGCCGGTACCGATACCGTCATGGTCAGCCCGCCGCCCGGAGTGTCCTCGGCGGTGAGCGTGCCGCCCATCGCCTCGGTCAGCCCCCGCGACAACGCCAGGCCGAGGCCTACCCCCGTCGTGTTGTCGGTGTCGCCGAGCCGCTGGAACGGCACGAACATCCGGTCCCTGTCGGCCTCGGGTATGCCCGGCCCTCGGTCGACCACGCGCAGCTCCACCCGGTCGCCGAGCGCACTGGCGGTCAGCAGCGGCGGCTTGCCCGCCGGCGAGTAGCGCAACGCGTTCTCCGTTAGGTTCACGATGACTCGTTCGAGTATGGCCGGGTCGACGTTGATCTCGGGCAGGGATTCCGGGATGTCGACGGTGATGCCGCGGGCCGCGGGGTCCAGGTTGTCCAGCGCGCTGGACACGATCTCTTCCAGGCCGGCCGGGCGCGGGAACAGGGACAGCGCGCCGGCCTGCAGCCTGCTCATGTCCAGCAGGTTGTCGACCAGGTGAGTCAGCCGGTCCAGCGACTCGTCCGCCGTGGCGAGTAGTTCGTCGTGGTCTTCGGCCGCCCAGTTCACGTCCGGCGACCGCAGGCTGGTCACCGCCGCCTTCGCGGATGCCAGCGGCGTGCGCAGGTCGTGGCTGACGGCTGCGAGCAGCGCGGTGCGCATCCGGTCGGCGGCCGCGATCGGCTTGGCCGCCTGGGCCTCGGCGGCCAGCCGCTGCTGATCGAGCGCGACGGCCGCGTAGGAAGCGAAGGCGCCGAGCACGCGCCGGTCCGCGGCCGGCAGCGACCTGCCCCGCAGCGCGAGCAGAAGGGTGTCGCCGACCGGCACCTCGACATCGGCTTCCTCCGGCCGGGTGACGGCGGGTTCACCCCGGCTGGCGACTACGCTCCAGCCGCCGGGCGTGCCCCGCACCCGGCCTACCAAGGCGTCGGCGGCCTGCTGGCCGTCGGGTGAGGTGCACTCGAGCAGCGTGACCGAATCCATCCCGAACGCTTCCTGCACCCGGTCGAGCAGCGCGCTGAGCCCCTGCTGGCCGCGCAGCACGCTGCCCGCCGTGGTGGCGAGCAGCTCAGATTCGGCGTTGGCCCGGGCCGCCTGCTTGGTCCGCCGGGCCGCGATGTCGACCACCCAGCTGACCAGCAACCCGACGCCGACGAACACGCCGAGCGCCAGAGCGTTGTTCGCCTGGTAGATCGTCAGCTTGTGGATCGGCGGGATGAAGTAGTAGTTGAGCAACAGCGAGCCGGCGATGGCGGCTAGCACGGCGGGGGCAAACCCGCCGACCAGCGCGACCAGGATCACCGCGACCAGGAACAACAGCACGTCGCTGGTGAGGTTGAGGCCGCTGCGCAGGCTGGCCAGCGCCACGGTCAGCACCAGCGAAAGCGCTGCGGCCAGTACGTATCCGGCGAGCTTGCGCCGCCGGGTGATCGCGCCGTGCGGCTGTGGCAGGCCCCGGCCGCGGCCCATCTCGCCGTGCGTGACGATGTGCACGTCGATGTCACCAGAACCCTTGATGGTCCTGGAACCGATACCTGGGCCGGTGAGCATGACGGCTAGCCACGACCGGCGGCTCGCGCCGAGCACGAGCTGGGTCGCGTTTTCCGCGCGGGCGAAGGTGAGCAGGGCTTCCGGGATGTTGTCGCCGACCACCTGGTGATAGGTGCCGCCCACCGACTCGACCAGCCGCCGCTGGCTGGCCAGCGCGGCCGGATCGGCGCCGGTCAGGCCGTCGGACTTGGTGACGTGCACGGCCAGCAGGTCGCCGCCCGAGGACCGCGCGGCGATCCGGGCGGCCCGCCTGATCAGCGTCCTGCCTTCCGGGCCGCCGGTGAGCGCCACCACCACCCGCTCCCGGGCCTCCCAGGCGCCCTGAATCTTGTGCTCGGTGCGGTAACGCTGCAGGCCCTCGTCCACCTTGTCGGCCAGCCACAGCAGGGCCAGCTCGCGCAGGGCGGCGAGGTTCCCGGAGCGGAAATAGTTGGTAAGGGCCGCGTCGATCTTCTCCGGCGGGTAGATGTTCCCGTGCGCCATCCGGCGGCGCAGCGCCTCGGGCGTCATGTCGACCATCTCGACCTGGTCGGCCGCGCGGACGATCGCGTCCGGCACCGTTTCCCGCTGCGGCACGCCCGTGATCTTCTCGACCACGTCGTTGAGGGATTCCAGGTGCTGGATGTTAACGGCGGAGATCACGTCGATCCCGGCGTCGAGCAGCTCCTCGACGTCCTGCCAGCGCTTCTCGTTGCGGGAGCCAGGGACGTTGGTGTGCGCCAGCTCGTCCACCAGCGCGATTTCCGGCCGGCGGGCGAGCACCGCGTCTATGTCCATCTCCTCGAAGGTCGCGCCGCGGTACTCCAGCCTGGCCCGGGGGACGGTTTCCAGGCCGTCGAGGAGCGCGGTGGTCTGCGGGCGCCCGTGCGCCTCGGCGAACCCCACGACGACGTCGGCGCCGCGCTCGGAACGGCGGTGCCCCTCGCCGAGCATGGCGTAGGTCTTGCCGACCCCGGCCGCGGATCCCAGGTAAATCCGCAGATGACCACGGCCCGGCCGGGATCCAGAGGCACCGGGGACGCCGGAAGCCGCGGGGCGGCTACCGTCGGTTGAGCCCGCCGGGCCTGCCTGGTTCGCCCCGCCGCCGGCGCCTAGCCGGCCGTTACTGTCAGCCATTTACGGCCCGTGTCCTTCTTCGCGTACCTCGCCAGCCCTTGCTCGCCGCCGCTGACCTCCATTGTGAAGCACGGCCCCCAGGCTGGGAATTCCGCCTACCAGCGGCGCCTGCAGGCCCTAACGCGATCCATGCGCCGCGCATACACGATCCATGCGCTTCGGCTATCGGTTTTTGTGGCATACCCGGGCGACCGTGTATTGCCGATGGGCGGAAAGCCGCCAACCCGTGAAGAGAGCCCGTAAAACACCGGTCACGGCTGGTAGCGGTAACCCATGCCTGGTTCGGTGCGCAGATGGCGGGGACGCGCCGGATTGTCTTCCAGCTTGCGGCGCAGCCGAGCCATGTGAAAGCGGAGATAGTTGGTGCGCTGCTGGAAGCCGGGTCCCCAGACTCCGGTCAGGATCTGCGCCGACCCGACGAGCTGGCCCGGGCGGCGCAGCAGAATCTCTAGGATCCGCCACTCGGTGGGGGTAAGCCGGAGCGTCTCCCCAGCCCCGTCCCCGTCCCCCGGCGCGGCCGCGCCCGGGGACGGGGACGCGCGACTGACCTGGTGCGCGGTGAGATCGACCAGCCACTGGCCGATCACGGCCTGGCGCGGCTGATTGTGGCTGGCCTCGCGTTCGTCGCGGCGCAGCACGGCGCGGAGCCGGGCGAGCAGTTCGGCCATCGCGAACGGCTTGGTCACGTAGTCGTCGGCGCCGACGTCCAGCGCGCCGATCTTGTCACCGGGACTGGTCCGGCCGGACAGCACGATGATCGGCGCGTGGTACCACCGGCGCAGTTCGACGATCACCTCCGTGCCGTCGATGTCGGGCAGGCCAAGGTCGAGGATGATCGCGTCCGGCGGGTGGCTCGCGGCCAGGGCCAGCGCCTCCCGCCCGGTGGCCGCGGTCACCACCTCGTACTGCCGGGCCCGCAGGTTGATCCGCAGCGCGCGGACCAGATCCGACTCATCCTCGACGATAAGAATGCCGTTGGGGTACTGCAGGCCCTCGGGCCCCGGCCGGGGATCTCCCGGCCGGGGATCCGAGGCGAGCTCAGCCATCGGCGGCTCAGCTACCGGACTTCGCGGACAGCTGGTCGAGCGCCATGTTCAGGAGGAGCACGTTCACCCTCGGCTCGCCGAGGAAGCCGAGCGTCCGGCCCTGCGTGTACTTGGCCACCAGCGCTTGGACCACGGACACCGGCAGGTGCCTGGCCGCGGCCACCCGGTCGACCTGGATGGCGGCGTTCGCGGGCGAGATGTCCGGGTCAAGCCCGGACCCGGACGCGGTCACCGCGTCCGCCGGGATCTGCGAGACCGGCACGTGGTCGAACGCGGCGATCTCCTTCTGCCGCTGCTGGATGTCCTGGACCAGGATCGGGTTGGTGGGCCCCAGGTTGGATGCTGACGAGTAGGTGGGGTCACAGCCGTAGTCACCCTTGGGTGCGGGAGAGGGGATCGCATAGGACGGCCGCGGCTGGAAGTACTGCGGCAGCGGGTTGCCCTTGGCGTTCAGGAACTCCTGGCACAGCAGGCTGGATCCCACGACGTGACCGTTGTAGCTCACCAGCGACCCGTTGGCCTGGCTGTGGAAGGCCACCTGAGAGATGCCCAGTATGACGAAGGGATAGATGAACCCGCAGATCACGGTGAACACCAGCAGGGTGCGGAACGCCGCGAGGTGCTGCCGGACGATGACGGGAAGGCGGTTCATGCCGGTCACTTTCCAAATCCAGGGATCTGCTGGACGATCAGGTCGATGGCCCAGATGCCTATGAACGGGATGATCAGGCCGCCGATGCCGTAGATCACCAGGTTCCTGCGGAGCATCGACTGCGCGGAGGCCGGGCGGTAGCGCACGCCGCGCAGCGCCAGCGGGATCAGCGCCACGATGATCAGCGCGTTGAAGATGATCGCCGAGGTGATCGCCGACTTCGGGGTGGCCAGGTGCAAGATGTTGAGCTTGGCCAGGCCGGGAATCACGGCCGAGAACATGGCCGGGATGATGGCGAAGTACTTGGCCACGTCGTTGGTGATCGAGAAGGTGGTCAGCGCGCCGCGGGTGATCAGCAGCTGCTTGCCGATCTCCACGATCTCGATGAGCTTGGTCGGGTTGGAGTCCAGGTCCACCATGTTCCCGGCCTCCTTGGCGGCCGAGGTGCCGGTGTTCATGGCCACGCCGACGTCGGCCTGGGCCAGCGCCGGGGCGTCGTTGGTGCCGTCCCCGGTCATCGCGACCAGGTGACCGCCCTCCTGCTCCTTCTTGATCAGCGCCATCTTGTCTTCCGGCGTCGCTTCGGCCAGGAAGTCATCCACGCCCGACTCGTCCGCGATCGCCTTGGCGGTCAGCGGGTTGTCGCCGGTGATCATGACGGTGCGGATGCCCATCGCGCGCATCTCGGCGAACCGCTCGGCGATGCCCTGCTTGACGATGTCCTTGAGCTGTATCACGCCCAGCGCCCGCGCGGTGCCGTTCGCGCGCTCGGCCACTACCAGCGGGGTGCCGCCGGCCGCCGAGATCCCGTCCACCAGCGGACCGAGATCAGGCGGCACGGTGCCGCCGCCGTCGAGGATCCACTGGGCCACCGAGGAGGCGGCCCCCTTGCGGATCTTGCGGCCGTCGGCCAGGTCGATGCCACTCATCCGGGTCTGGGCGGTGAACTCGACGAACTCGGCGCCGGCCAGCTCGCCTTCGTGCCGTTCGCGCAGCCCGTACTGGTTCTTGGCGAGCACCACGATGGAGCGGCCTTCCGGCGTGTAGTCCGCCATCGAGGACAGCTGCGCCGCGTCGGCGACCTGGGCTGCGGTGGCCCCGCCGACCGGCAGGAACTCGGTCGCCTGGCGGTTACCGATGGTGATCGTGCCGGTCTTGTCGAGCAGCAGCGTATTGACGTCCCCGGCGGCCTCGACCGCGCGGCCGGACATGGCCAGCACGTTGCGCTGGACCAGCCGGTCCATGCCGGCGATGCCGATCGCGGACAGCAGCGCGCCGATCGTGGTCGGGATCAGCGCGACCAGCAGCGCGACCAGGATCACCAGGCTCTGCGGCGCCTTGGAGTAGTACGCCATCGGCTGCAGCGTGATCACGGCGAGCATGAAGATGATGGTCAGCGCGGCCAGCAGGATGTTCAGCGCGATCTCGTTCGGCGTCTTCTGCCGTTTCGCGCCCTCGACCAGGGCGATCATCCGGTCGATGAAGGTCTCGCCGGGCTTGGAGGTGATATGCACGACGATCCGGTCGGACAGCACGGTAGTGCCGCCGGTCACTGCGGAACGGTCGCCACCGGACTCGCGGATCACCGGCGCGGACTCGCCGGTGATCGCCGACTCGTCCACCGACGCGACGCCCTCGACCACATCCCCGTCACCGGGGATGACCTGGCCCGCCTCGACCACGACATAGTCGCCGAGCCGCAGCTCGGTGCCGGGCACTGACTCCTCGCGGAGAGCCAACGAGTCCGCTCCGGGCTTCCAGTCGATCAGGCGGCGGGCCATCGTCTCGCGTTTGGCCCGCCGCAACGTGTCGGCCTGCGCCTTGCCGCGCCCCTCGGCCACCGCCTCGGCCAGGTTGGCGAAGACCACGGTCAGCCACAGCCAGACCACGATGGTCCAGTTGAAGACCGACGGCGTGCGGATGGCGGTGTACATGCAGAGCAGGGCGCCCACCTCGACCACGAACATGACCGGGTTCTTGATCTGGACCCGCGGATCCAGCTTCTTGAGCGCGTCCGGGAGCGACTTCCAGACCATCTTCGGGTCGAGCAGGCCGCCGCCGATCCGGTGCGGCTCGGTTCCGGCCTGCCTGGGGCCTGCCGGAGCGGCCCCCGGGGGTGTCGTTGTCACAGCCATGTCAGTGCAGTCCTTCTGCGAACGGTCCCAGCGCGAGCGCGGGGAAGTAGGTCAGGCCGACGAGGATGAGGATCACGCCGACGAGCATGCCGACGAATAGCGGCGTGCGCGTGTCCAGCGTGCCGGCGCTCGCGGGCACGGGAGCCTGTCTGGCCAGCGACCCGGCCAGGCCGAGAGCGAAGATCTCCGGCGCGAACCGGCCGAGCAGCATCACGACCCCGCCGGATATCTGGTACCAGGTGGCGGCGGTACCCAGGCCGGCGAACGCCGACCCGTTGTTGTTGGCCATCGAGGTGAACGCGTACATGATCTCCGTCAGCCCGTGCGGGCCGGGGTTGAAGATGGCGCTCTGGCCCTGCTTAGTGCCGATCGACAGCCCCGCGGCGGTCAGGATGACCACCGGCAGGGTCAGGAAGTACAGCGACGCGTACTTCATCTCGGTGGGCCGGATCTTCTTGCCGATGTACTCCGGCGTCCGGCCGACCATCAGCCCGGCGACGAACACCGTGACGATGGCCAAGACCAGGAGGCCGTACATGCCGGCCCCGATCCCGCCGGGCGCGATCTCGCCGAGCGCCATGTCCATCAGCGCGATGCCGCCGCCGAACGGCGTCAGCGAATCGTGGAAGCAGTTCACCGCACCGGTGGACGTCACCGTGGTCGAGGCCGCGAACAACGAGCACCCTGGTGCGCCGAACCGCACCTCCGTGCCTTCGGCCGCCCCGTGCGCAGTCTGCGCCGCGATTCCGGCGGTGCCCAGGTGGGTCTCGAAGAAGCTGATCCCGCCGACGGCGCACGCCCAGATGATCACCATCGCGGCGACCAGCGCGTAGCCCTGCTTGTTGTCGCCGACCATCTTGCCGAACGCGCGCGGCGTGGCGAACGGGATCAGCAGCAACAGGAAGATCTCGAAGAGGTTGGTGAACGGGTTCGGGTTCTCGAACGGATGGGCCGAGTTGACGTTCATCCAGCCGCCGCCGTTGTTGCCCATGTCCTTGATGACTTCTTGCGATGCCACCGTCCCGCCGACGATCGTCTGGTGGCCGCCGGACAGCGTGGTGATCGTGTGGTAGTTGGCGAGATTCTCGATCGCCCCGCCCGCCACCAGGACCAGCGCGCCGACGACGGCCAGCGGCAGCAGCAGCCGGAGCACCGCGCGGGTCAGGTCGACCCAGAAGTTGCCGAGCCGGTCGGTCTTGGACCGGGTGAACCCGCGGATCATGGCGATCGCCACCACCAGGCCGACCGCGGCCGACATGAACTGCTGGACCATCAGCCCGGACATCTGCACCAGGTAGCCCATGGTGGCTTCACCGGCGTAGTTCTGCCAGTTGGTGTTGGTGGTGAACGAGACGGCGGTGTTCCACGCGGTATCCGGCGTGACGTTGGCCATCCCGATCGACAGGAACAGCCAGTGCTGTGTCCGCATGAACAGGTAGAGGAACAGCACGCTGATGAACGAGAACGCGAGCACGGAGCGCACGTAGACGCTCCACCTCATGTCCGCTTCCGGGTCGATCCCGCAGAGCTTGTAGATGCCGCGCTCGACCCGCCAGTGTTCCTTGGCGGTGAAGATGCGCGCCATGTAGTTGCCGAGCGGCACGTAACATGCCGCGAGCGCCGCGACGAGCAGCGCGAACTGCAGCCAGCCGGCCGCTGCGGAATTCATCAGAACCTCTCAGGCATTACGAGGGCCACGAACAGGTAGATCGTCAGCAGGATGCCGCCGATCAGGCCGATCCAGTTCTCAGCGCTCAAAGCGCTCGACCCCCTTGACGATGAGGATGAGCACGGCGAAGACGACGATCGTCAGGCCGACGAAGAACAGGTCCCACACGGTGACTCCTAGTGGTGTGCCGCTAGTGGTAAAGCTCGCCCGGGCAGGCTCACGCCCTTAGGCGAATCTCAGTAAAAGCTCCGGATTTCCCCCGGATAAAGGCCACTTGCATGACCCATGCGCCCGCTATCGCGTTCCTAACGAAACCCATGCGGGCGCCTCACCATCCCGCCCCCGGCCGCGTACGAAACAGCCACGCGGGGCAGGACCCGCAGGTGGGGTTATGCCTCGGGGGTGTCGGGAATGAGCGCGTGCCGGCGTAGCTGCCAGGAGCGCAGGCCGTGGCTCATCTCGTCCATCAGCGCCGAAGGCGGGACGGCCAGCACCGGGCACCGCGCGTGCGCCAGGCAGTAGCGGCTGACCGAACGGTGCAGCACCCGGCCCAATCCAGCCCGGCGGCCCGTCCCGATGATGAGCAGGTCGTCCGGCTGGTCGGCGGCGTCGACCAGCACCGGGCCGGTCTCGCCGCGGGCCACCTGCAGTTCGACGGTCAGGTCGGCGGGCACCCCGCCCAGCCCGGCGTCGAACGCGGCCCGCAGCCGGTCCGCGGCGGCCTCGCGCCAGATCTTGCGCAGCTGGGCCGAGGGAGCTCGTCGTTCGGCCATCTCACCGCCCGGAGGAAGCCACGTGGCGACGGCCAGCAGCGGCACGTTCCGCTCCCTGGCCTCGTCCGCCGCGTACCGCAGCGCTTGCAGGCTCCCTAGAGACCCATGCACGCCAACAATGATCCGACGCACCGTGGGCACGGTGACTCGCCTCCTGTACTAACTCCGAGCGCCATTGTTCGCAGCAGCGCCCCGTAACCCGGTACCCATCCATCTAACCTCTATCCGCGCCCGGTTGGCACCGTTCCTAGCGGCCTCATAACGATGGGCTGACCAAAGCATGCGACCTGCTAGCGCACGGTGCTGGTCGGCCGCGCCGCGGCCAGCTCAGAACGAGCTCGCACGGACACCGAGCTCGTAGATGCGGTCGAGCATCTCGGCCGGGTCGGCGTAGACCCGGTAGGCCCCGGCCCGCTCGAGTTCCTCCCGGCCGTACCCGCCGGACATCAGCCCGACCCCGAGCGCCCCGGCCCGCCGCGCCGCAAGCAGGTCCCACACGCTGTCGCCGACGACCATCGCGTACCTGGGGTCCACGCGGAGCTCGGCCGCCGCGGCCAGGAACAGGTCGGGGTCCGGCTTGGCGTGCCGCACCATGTCGCGGGTGACCATCGGAGTGTCCTCCGGCAGCCCGAGCAGGGCCAGCGCGGCCCGCGCCGTCGCCGCGTACCCGCTGGTCGCGATGGCCCAGCGCACGCCCGCGTCGGTGAGCGCGCCGAGCAGGTCGCGCGCCCCGGGCAGGGCCGTGACCGAGTCCATCTGCGCACGGTACTCCGCCGTGTGCGCCTGCTGCAGCCGGTCGATGTCCTCCTTGGACAGCGATCGTCCCGTCTCCCGCAGCAGCGCGGACACGAACAGCCCGCCACTCATCCCGATGCGCCGGTGGATGCGCCACACAGACAGGTCGATGCCGATCCGCGTCAGCGCCGTCCGCCAGGCAATGACGTGCTGGTAGACGCTGTCGATCAGTGTCCCGTCCAGGTCGAAGAGGAAGGCGGGAACCGGTGATTCGATGTAGGTCGCAGAGGCCATGGCCCAAGTCTGCCCGCAGGCGTCCGCGCCGTAGCCCCGCACCTCGCCGCACGCCGATTTTCATCCCGAACGGACTGGGTACCACACACCGTTCCGGTATCCCGCCCGCCTGGGTCACTGCCCGCCGGGGGTCAGACGCCGGCCACCGCCACCACGCCCTGGCTGGTACCCAGGTAAGCGTGGCTGCCCGCCATCGACATCGAGGCGAAGTGCGGCAGCGCGGTGCCCAGGCTCAGCGAGGACCGGGTAGCACCCGTGGCGGGGTCGACCTCGTACAGCGTCCCCGCGTCGTAGTCGGTGACCCACACCGCCCCGCCGCCGACGACCGGGGAGCCCGCGGCGCTGCCCGGCCCGCGCCACAGCACGCGGAGCTTGTTCCCGGCCGTGCTGATCGCGGCCATCCCGCCTTGGTCGCAGGGCTCGTACACCGTGCTGCCCTGGACTGCGGCCGCGCCGTAGGCGGAACAGACTCCCCGCTGCGCGACCTGCCCGCCGACACCGCCGAGATGGGCCGCGCTGACCAGGTACGCGGTGCCGCTCTTGCCCAGCGCGAGCAGCATCCCGTCGGCCAGCAGCACGGGCTGCGTGGAGCCGAGGTCGAGGTCGTTCTGGCTGTCGTCGTACCAGGTGGACGGCGCGAAGATGCCAACCTGTCGCAAGGCGGGGGACAGCGCGGTCACCGAGTCGCTGCCGTCGAAGCTGGTGCTGGTCACCGAGCCGTTGCCCACGCTGACGTACAGGGTGCCGTCCGGGCCGATGACCGGGCCGGCCGTGCCCCAGATGGCGCCTTCGCGCGCCGTGGGCACCAGGTAGGACACCAGCGACCCGCTGCCGCTGAGCGGGATGCCCACCACCGATCCCCGGTACGGCCCGCAGTCTCCGTACAGCCCGCCGAACGCCACGTAGACCCGCCCGTCCTCGATCGCGAGCGCGGGCCGCTGCTGGTCATACTGCGGTTGGCCGTCCGGGGCCGGGATGTCACGTTCCACCTTGACGGCGCCGTTGGCGACCGAGACGCCGAACAGCACATGGTGATACCCGGAGGTCTCGGCGACGGCGTAGACGAGCCCGTTGCTCGCGTCGTAGACCGGCGTGCCGGTGACGCCGAGCGGGTCGATGTCGCCGCACGGCAGCTCGGCCAGCGGTACCGGGGTGCCGACGTTCGTCCGCCACACCACCTTGCCGGTCGAGGAGTCGAGCGCGTAGAGGGAGTCGTTCTCGGTCGCCGCGACCACCATGGTCCCGATCAGCAGCGGCTGGCCGTAGACCGCGCCGTCCAGGTGCGCTCGCCAGCTGACGCGCAGCGCCCCGGACCCGCCTACCGCGGCCACCCCGGCGGCGACGCCCGTGCGGGCGAAGTCACGGCCGTAGGTAGGCCAGGCCGAGCTCGGATGCCCTCCGCTGTCCGGGGCTGAGGCGATGGTCCTGGCCGAGGGGGCCGGCCCAGTCGACGTCCCGCCGCCGGCCGAACCCCCGCAGCCCGCCGCGGCGGCCAGGACGCCGCCCGTGAGTGCCGCCGCCGCGAGCCTGGCCCTACGCGCGAGCGTCATCCGCATCCTGCTAGTCTCCCTCGCCCGCGGCCGCTGTCCTCGCCGAACGCGCTGCCTGGCAGCACGCCGACGCCGTACTTGTGCAGGAGCACGCTCGCCAGGCTCTCGTCGCTGGTGATGCCGTGCCGCTCGAGCAGCACGTCCGCGAGCGGCGAGAAGTCCGGGTAGAGGTAGAACGCCGCCTGGGGCGCGGGCACCGCGGCGCCGCAGGCGCCGAACCTGAGCGCGACCGCGCGGGCGACGGACGCGTGCAGGCGGCGGCTGAGCGCGACCCGCTCGGTCAGCGCCGGCGGTTCGCTGAACGCCAGCGCGGCGGCCTGCTGCACCGGCCCGGCCGGGGCCGACCATATCTCGCTGCCGATACCGAGCAGCCGGGCCGCAAGCTCGTGCCCGAGCCCTCCCGCGGGCGGCCGGGCCACGCCGAGGCGCCAGCCCCCCAGGGCGAGGTTTTTGCTCAGGCCAGTGGTGATCGCAGTCCGTTCGGGGGAAATGACGGCGGGACTGGGGAACGGCGCGTCAGGGTCGTGGACGAGGTCACGGTAGATCTCGTCCGAGATGATGATCAGATCGTGCGTCTCGGCGACCGAGCACAGGGAGCGCACGGCCGCGGGAGACGCCAGGAGTCCCGTCGGGTTGTCCGGCAGCGTGACGATGACGATGCGGACCTGGCGGCCTGCGGCTCGCGCCGCGGACACCGTGGCCGCGAGCTGCTCCGCGTCGGGCACCCCGCCGGTACCGGGGACGAAGTGGGCCATCCGGCCGGCCAGGCTCGCCTGCGCGGCGTAGCTGACCCAGCTGGGCCGGGTGACGACGACGTCGCCGCCGATCGCCGCGATCAGGCCGAACAGCAGGGCCTTGCTGCCCGGCCCGCAGACCACCGCCTCGGCGTCGGTGGGCAGGCCGCGCCTGGCCCAGTAGCAGGCGGCGGCTTCGCGCAGCGCGGCGTGACCGGCGACGGGGCCGTAGGAGGTATATCCCGCCGCGCGGGCCAGCGCGGCGCGCAGCATCGGGTGCGCGGGCAGGCCAGCCTCGCCGAACGCCAGCGGCAGCACGGGCTCGCCGTGGCGGCGCCGTGCGTCCATGGCCTCGTTGGCGGCGAGCGTGGCGGAGACGGGGATCGTCGCGGTGCCCAGGCGCGGGGCGGAGGGAAAGGGGGTGGGCGTGACGGTGATAGCCACTGGGGCTGGCCCTTCCTAGCTGCGGGATAGGCGGGTAAGTCTGCGGCGGTCTTCTGCGCGGTGAAGGGGCCCGAAACGGGATAAGGCCCCGCTTACTGTGGCAACCTTGCGCACCTGGTCAGTTTGCACTGGGCTAAACCATAAGCACAAGCGCTGATCCCTGTGGCGGAGACTAAGATTCTCTTATGCTCGACCTGCACCGCCTCCGCCTGCTCCGGGAGTTCGCTGCTCGCGGCAGCATCGCCAGGACGGCCGCGGTCCTCGGCTACACGCCGTCGGCGGTGTCGCAGCAACTCGCCGCGCTGGAGCGCGAGGCGGGGACCGCGCTCCTGGACAGGTCGGCCCGCCGGGCGGAGCTGACCGACGCGGGCAGGCGCCTAGCCGGCCACGCCGAACGCATCCTGGCCTTCACGCCGTGGCCCGTACGGCGAGCGTGCGCCGTCCCTCGGTGGCCGTGATCGTGACCGCGCTACGCGCGGCGGCCAAGGCGATGTCGACCCAAGGACCCCAAGGTGCCCAGGGACCCCCAGGCCGGTGGCTAAGCTGACCCGGTGGATCTTCAACTCGACGGCGCGGCGCTGACCGCCCAGCTCGTGGACACCCCGTCGGTCAGCGGCGAGGAGGGGCCGCTCACGGACGCCATCGAGGATGCGCTCCGGTCGCTGCCGCACCTGACCGTGCACCGGGACGGCAACACCGTCGTGGCCCGCACCACGCTCGGGCGGCCGGAGCGGGTGATCCTGGCCGGGCACATCGACACCGTGCCGATCGCGGACAACCTGCCCTCGCGCATCGAGGGCTCCCGCCTGTTCGGCTGCGGGACCACGGACATGAAATCGGGGCTGGCGGTGCAGCTCAGGCTCGCCGCCAGCCTGACCTCGCCCAGCCGGGACGTCACCTACGTCTTCTATGACTGCGAGGAGGTCGCGGCCGACCGCAACGGGCTGCTGCGGCTGAGCCGCAATAGCCCGGAACTCCTGGCCGGTGACTTCGCCGTGCTGATGGAGCCCAGTTCCGGCGAGATCGAAGGCGGGTGCCAGGGCACGCTGCGCGCCGAGGTTACCGTGGCGGGCCAGCGCGCGCACACCGCGCGCTCGTGGATGGGCCGCAATGCCATCCACGAGGCCGGCGCCGTCCTCGACGTGCTGCGCGCGTACACGCCCCGGGAGCAGGAGGTCGACGGCCTGCGTTACCACGAGGGCCTGAACGCGGTCGGCATCCGGGGCGGCGTGGCGGGAAACGTCGTCCCCGACGAGTGCGCGGTCACCGTCAACTACCGGTTCGCGCCGGACCTTTCCGGCGAGCAGGCCGCGGACTTCGTTCGGTCGGTATTCTCCGGCTGGCCGGTGCAGGTGCTCGACATCGCGGACGGCGCCCGCCCCGGCCTCGGGCAGCCGGCCGCGGCCGAGTTCGTCTCGGTGGTCGGCGGGACGCCGCGGGCCAAGCTCGGCTGGACCGACGTGGCCAGGTTCTCCGCCCTCGGCATCCCGGCGGTCAACTACGGGCCGGGCATCTCCGAGATCGCGCACACGGCCGACGAGTACGTGGAGATCGGCAAGATCGCCGAGTGCGAGTCCCGCCTCCGGGCCTTTTTGAGCGCCTCCTGACCGGCCGCTTAGCGGGCCGGGCCGGGCGCCAGCACCATCGAGCTCGTGTGCTTGACGCCGCCGACGCTCTCCCAGGCGACCGAGACGACGTCGCCGGGGTGGTACAGCGCGGTGGCGTTGGTCAGCGAGTCAGGTGTGGTAATCGTCTGGCCCTCGACCGAGAGAATCACGTCACCGGGTGCCAGGCCCTGCGAACTGGCCGGCGTGCCACATAGGACGCCGAGGACGAGCGCACCCGAACTGGCCGGCGCGATGTGCGCCGGAAGGCCGGCCTGCTGGTTGGTGGCCTGGCAGGACGAGCCGCCCGCCGGGGCCGCCGGGTCGCCGCTGCCCCCTTGCGCCTCGTCGGCGGCCTGCTGCTGCGGATCCGGGCTGCTGCTCATCGCGACCTCGACGCCGAGGAAGCCGGGCAGCCCGATGTACACGGTGGCGCTCCGCTGGCCCGATGCGATCTGCCTGGCGATCGCCAGGGCGCTGTTGATGGGGATGGCGTAGCCCAGCGTGCCGCCAGACGACCCGAACTGGCCGGACGCAGAGGTGTTCGCGGCGGTGATCATGCCGATGACCTGGCCCGCGTTGTTCGCCAGCGCGCCGCCGGAGTCGCCCTGCTGGATCCGGGCGTCGGTCTGCAGCATGTGGTTCAGGTCTTCGGTGGTGTTCGAGCCTTGGTCGCTGGCCTGGATCGAGCGGTTGAGGGCGTTGATGATGCCCGTGGCGGGCGTAGCCCCGCCGCGCCCTTCGGCGTTGCCGAGCGCGACCACCGGGGTGCCCAGGCTGACCTGCGAGGAGTTACCGAAGTTCTCGGTGGGCAGGCCGGAGGCGTTCCGCAGTTGGAGCAGCGCCACGTCGTCGGTGGCGTCGTAGCCGACGACCTGGGCCGAGTAGGTCGCGGTCGAGTTATCGCCCGGGGCGACCAGGGCCGCCTGCACGACCGTGGCCCCGTCGATCACGTGGTTGTTGGTCAGCACGAGTCCCGACGACGAGATGATCATCCCGGTGCCCTCGGCCGTCTCGCTGTTGTACTTGAGCGTCGAGGTGATGTCGACCAGGCCGGGTTTCACCTTGTCCGCCACTTTCGCCGCCGCCGCGCGGCTGAGCGGAGCCGAGGAGGACCCGCTGCCCGCCGCGTTGTTCCCCGGTCCGGGAACGTCGCTCGAGGAGATCCCGCCCGCCGAGCCCGCGCCGTGGTGGTTCAGCGCGACGGTTACCCCCGCGCCGATGCCCGCCGCGAGCGCGGCCACGGTGAGATAGACCAGGAAGCGCCCGCCGCGGCCCGGGCGTCCCGGCGGGGGATCGGGCTGACCCCACCCAGGCGCGCGGGAGCCGCCGCCGGCCTGGTGGCCCGCGGGTTCTCCGCTGTCCCCGCGGCTCTGGTGACTCTCCTGGCCGTAGCCGTGTTGGCGGCCGTAACCGTCCTGGCTCCCGTACCAGGTGGCTTGGTTCCCGGAGCCGTCCTGGTGACCGTGGGCGTCCTGGTTCCCGTACCCAGACTGGCTTCCCTGTCCGGCCCGGTTCCCGTAGCGTGACTGGTCGTCGTACCAGGGCTGCCCGTAGCCCGGCTGGTTCCCGTAGGACCCCTGCCCGTAGGACCCCTGCCCGTAGGAGCCCTGCCCGTCGCGGCCGGATGAGCTGGGCGGCATGCCGAAAGCGATGGTGTCCTCAGAGCCGTTCTCCGGCGGGGGAGCCCCGCTCGCCCCGGACCAGCGGGTGCCCGCGTCCTCGCCCTCGTTAAGGTCCTCGTCGCGCGGTGCCCACGGTCTGACGTACTCGTGCGGCTGCGACCAGCCGCCTTCGCCATCGCTCTCGTTCTCTCGCATCATCCTCGCCCTCGACCAGACCAGGGTACGTCGCGACCGGTCATGCCGGCTCAAGCTCCTCCAGCGACGGGCATCTTCCTAGTTAGCCCGGTGAAGCTGTACATAAGCCGAACATCTCCTGGTGATTACCTGGTACCGGGCTATCCCGCCGGGGCCGCGTCCAGGGTCACCACCGCGGTGTGCCGACTGCCGCCCGGGCTGACCCAGGCCAGCGGGGCCTTGCTGCCCGGGCGATAGCGGCTGACGATGGCGGTCAGCGAGCCGGGCGAGGTGACGGGCCGCCCCCCGATGGAGGTGATGACGTCCCCGGAGAATAGGCCGGCCGTGGCGGCTGCCGTCCCGCACAGCACCCCGTCGACCAGCGCGCCGGACCTGGCCGGCGCGATGCGGCCCGGGACCGCCGTCGTGTCGCCGTTGGTGCAGCCGCTGCCGCTGCTGCTCACGACGCCGGTCTGCCGCAGTTCCTGGCTGGCCTGCCGTCGGGGATCGGCGCTGCCGCTGGCGGGCAGGAGTACGCCGAGAAACGCCGGCAGGCCGATCTGGATGCGCGCGCCCGGCTGCCCGGCCGCGATCCGCCTGGCGATCGGCAGTGCCTGGTTGATGGGGATGGCGTAACCGGAATAGATGGTGTCCCCGCCGGCCGCCGTGTCGATCCCGATCACCTGGCCCGCCGCGTCGGCCAGCGGGCCGCCGGAGTCACCAGGGCGGATGTCGGCGCTGGTCTGCAGCATGCCGTGCAGGGTCTCGATCAAGCCGGCGGTCTGATCGTTGGCCAGGATGGTGCGGTCGAGGCTGCTGATCACCCCGGGTGCGACCGTCGGCGAGCCGCCTTGCCCGGCCTCGTTGCCCATGGCCAGGACGGGCGTGCCCACCCGTACCCGCGAGGAGTCGCCGAGCGGGACCGCCTTGAGCCCGGTCACCCCCGGCAGCTGGAGCAGGGCGACGTCGTCGGTCAGGTCGTAACCGAGAACCCGCGCGGGGTAGCTCTTGCCCGACGTCACCGGCGTGACCGTGACGCTGGTGGCGCCGTTGATGACGTGATTGTTGGTCAGCACCAGGCCGGCCGCGGCGTCGATGACGAAGCCCGTGCCTTCCGCCGTTTCCTGGAGGTATCGCAGGTTGGAGGTTACGTCCACGATGCCCGGCTCGACCTCGGCGTAGACGGCCATGTCGTTCATCGCGGCCGGCTGGTCCGCGGGGGCGTCGCGCGGCGTCCGGCTGGCGCCCTGGCGGGCGGAACTGGCGTGCTGCACGGCCAGCGTGCTGCCGACCCCCGCCGCGGCGGACAGGGCCGCCACCACCAGGTAGATCAGCAGCGCCCTGGCCCAGCGAGGCGAACGAGCCCCGAGCCGGGTCGGCGGCGCGACGCGCGCCAGGAATCCCGCGGGGGTCGTGCCCCCACCCGAGGGCGCCGCGGGCGGGGCGGTGTCATCTGAGGATCCGGCCGGAGAAATCAGGGATTCCCCGACCGCGCTGTCGTCCTCGTGCATCCCACTGCCCTTTTGCCCGGAATCGACCCTCGCCAGTAGATTTCCCGCCCAGCGGGTAGATCAAGCCTGTCGAGGAAGGCGAACACTGACTTCACCTGGAGAACACGGCTCCCTTGCCGCCCCCGCGTCCCGTGCCGGGCCGGCGGCGCGCCCTGGACCATCTATGCGTAATGTCGTGATACTCTGCCTCAAATACGCGATATGACGTGAATATCGTGGCTAGGGCTCGAAGGGCAGGGATTCGGATGTCCGCGTCGACTCAAACTGACCAGGACCTCTCCCGGCGCGAGGAAATGACGGTTTCCAGCGCCGCCATGTCCGCCGCGCCGTGGGGCGCCGCCGCGGTGACCGGCGGGGTCGTCGCCGTCGGCGACCTGGGCCTGCACGTCCTCGGCGCCGGGCTCGGCCTGAGCGCGCTGAGCGGTTCGGTGGCCATGGGCGCGGTGGCCTTCTTCGTCGTGGCCGCGGCCGGCGCCCTGTGGCGGGCCCGGCCGAGCCGGGCCATCCGCTGGGCCAGGAGCAATCCATGGCGCTTCGCCGTGCTGCCCGCGCTCGCGTGCGCAGCCATCGTGCTGGTGCTTTCCGTGGTCACCGGGGGCGGCATCATCCACCCGGTGCTGAGCGGCCTATGGCACGGCGGCCTGGTGTACGGCCTGACCGGCGCGGCCGGCGTCTTCACCAAGTCGAGGAAGCAGGCGTCCTAGCCCGCAGGGCGGCGTTAGCCCTTCCCGGTGGCGAGCGCGATCCCCTTCTGCAGGTCCGCGAGCGTCACCGCGCCGAAGATGCGATCCACGATGCGGTGCCGGGCGTCGAGGAAGAACGTCTGCGGTAGCGCGTTGACGCCGTAGGCGGACGCGGTGCCGACCTGCGGATCCCACCCCACCGGGTAGGTGACGCCGTCGGCGCGGGTGAACGACATCGCGTTGCCGAGGACATCGTTCTCATCCAGCCCGACCAGCGCCACCTTGCCCTTCTCGGCGCGGTAGAACTTGGCCAGCAGCGGGGTCTCCGTCTTGCAGGGATCGCACCAGGATGCGAAGAAGTTCACGATGAGCGGCCGGCCTGAGTACTGGCCGAGCGAGACCCGCTGGCCGGAATGGCCGAGGGCCGGGAGGCTGAACGCGGGCGCCGCGACTTCGGCGGGCCGGGCCGGCTGACCAGAAGCCCCCGCAGCCGAGCCGGCCAGGGTAATCCCGACCAGGGACCCGGCGGCACAGAGCGCGATGAGGCCGGAAATGACCTTGTGCCTGACCGCCGCTCGCCAGACCTCGCCGATCGCACCCGCCCAGGTCTGCTGTCCCATGCTCCGCTTCACCTGCTCCGCTTCACCCTGTCCGGTTCGTCCCGCTCCGCTTGACCTGCTCCGGGTAACGGCGCCTTCAGGTCTTTCGCGCCAGTCTGCCATTGGCGGCGTCTACCCCGGCGAGCTTCGTCGGCGCCGGGGCCGGCGGCAGGGCCAGCGGTCCCGGGGGTACGGGGAGCAGCACCTCGAACTCGCTGCCCGGCCCGGGGCCGCTGTGCACCAGCACATCCCCGCCGTGCGCCCGGGCGACCGCGCGCACCAGCGCGAGCCCGAGTCCGGTTCCCCGGCCAGGCCCGCTGTCGCCGCTGCGGAACCTGTCGAAGACGTGCCCCAGCAACTCGGCCGGGATGCCCTGACCCGTGTCCGTGACGACCATGCGGACCGGCAGGCCGAACCCGACCACGACAACCGACAACTTTATGACATCCCCGTTGGCCGTGTGCCGAACGGCGTTCTCGAGCAGCGCGTCGACGGCCAGGCCGAGCCGCTCCCGGTCGGCCCGCACCGTGATCTTGTCCAGCCGGCCCAGCTGCCAGCGGCGGTCTGCGGTGGGCCGCCACCTGCGCAGGATCTCCATGGTGAAGCTATCCAGGGCGACTGGCTCGGGATGCAGGAACTCCGGACCCTCGGCGGCCGCGATGACCAGCAGCCGCTCGGCGATTCGCCGGAGCCGGTTCAGCTCGCCGAGCACCACCTGGATGTCGTGCCCCTCCTGGACGCTGGTCAGGCCCTGGGCGAGCAGTTCGGCGTGACCGAGCGCGATGGTGATCGGCGTGCGGAGCTGGTGCGACGCGTCCTGCAGGAACCGGCGCTGGGTGGCCAGCAGCCGGGCGTTCTCCTCACTGACCAGGCGCGACTCCTGCTCGGCGGTGAGCTTGCGCCGGGCGTGCCACACCATCGCCATGAACATGGCCGCCATGAGCGGCACCTCGGTCAGCTCCGCCGCCGGCTCGGCGCCGCGCAGTACGTCCCGGCCGATGGCGGCGGCGGTCGAGGCCATGACCACGCCGAGGACCCACAGCGTAGGCCGAGTCGCCCAGGTGCGGAACCCGTACAGCAGCGTGAAGCTGATCCAGATGATGTGAAAGGGGACGGTCTCCCAGCCGGCGAACGCGAAGATCGCGATCAGGTTGAGGACGGAAAAGACCACCCATACGGCGGTGAGCCAGGCAGGCCTGAAGGGCCAGCGGAGCCTGATGGCGAACCTGCCGAGCCCGCAGATGCGGCCCGCGATGCCGCCGTCAGTGGTCGGCGAGCTGGTAACCTTCACCACGTACCGTCTTGATCAGGGTGAAGCCGAGCTTCGACCGCAGGCGTCGTACGCAGACGTCGACCACGTTGGAGCCCGGGTCGAAGTCGTACCCCCACACGCTGGCCAGCAACCTGCCCTTGGGTACTGACTGGCCCAAGTGCTCGGCCAGCTCGCGCAGCAGCAGGAACTCCAGCCGGGTCAGGGGCACCGGCCCTTGCCCGATGTCGGCGACCAGCCGGGCCACGTCCAGGGTCAGGCTCCCGGCCCGGATGACCTCCCCGGCGGCCTCGCCGGGCCTGAGTCCCTCGCCGCGCGGGTGGGCGTCCTCGCGCAGCCGGACCCGTATCCGGGCCAGCAGCTCGGCGAGCGAGAACGGCTTGGTCAGGTAGTCCTGCGCGCCGCGCTCCAGGCAGTCGACCTTCGTGGCGACATCGGCCACGCATGACAGCACCATCACCGCCTGGTCCGGACGGGCGTGCAGCAGCTGGTCCAGGACGCTGCAGCCATCCATATCCGGCATCACCAGGTCCAGGATGACCAGGTCGTAGTGACCCTCCAGGGCGTCGCGCAGCCCTTCCGCTCCGCTACCGGCGAAGCCCGTCAGGTAACCGGCCCCCGTCAGGGCACGGCCGATGAAGGAGCGGATCTTGGGCTCGTCGTCGACGATGAGGATCCGCCGGGCGGCTGGGTCGGCGCCCTCGGTCAGCGTCGCATCAGTCGGCGCCGACTCGGTCAGGTTGGGCCCGGCTAGAGGTACCTGAACCGCCCCGTGCGACATCATGTCCGCTACCTCGGTCCTTATCACGCAACCGTGAGATCATGCGTCCTCAGACGGCAGGACCCCCCCTGCAATCTGCCCGCCTTCCCAAGGCCACATGACGCCTTGGGAGTGATGCTCCTCGGGAACCATGAAGCAGGTCAAGTCACACATTGCGATCACCTAGATTGTTACGGCTCCGTCATACAATCGATTGCAACCTTGCTGCTAACCTTCGCGGAGCACGAGGCTCGGTCAGTTCTACGTTTGCTACCAGCCTGCGAACCATCTGGTATGTCAGTGGCCTCTGCCGCGCTGCGTCCGCCGGCCTGGGCTGGCCTTCGCGCAGCGTCACCACTAGGTTCGTCTCGTGGACGCTGAACTGAGCGACGATCCGAGCCCGCAGAATCCGCCGCGCTGGCGCGCGGCGGGCCATCCGGCGCTGGCGGTGGCCGGCGTAGCGCTGATAGCGGTGGCCGTCCTGCCACCCGTGGAGACGCTCGCGCGCCGGTACCTGTTCGTGGGGGCCGTTCAGTTTTGCCTGTTCTCGCTGGCCGGTCCCGCGCTTATCGTGCTCGGCGCGCCGTGGAGTCTGCTCCGCCTGTCCCGCGAGCCCGGCCGGACCGGAGGGCGTCCTGGCCTCGCGGACCGACTGGCGGCCGGCCGGCGAAGCCGGCCGTCGTTCGTCAGGGCTGCAGGCTTCCTGGCCTGGTGGGTCGCCAGTTGCCTGTGCTGGCGGCTGCCGCCGGTTCTTGATGCCCTGGCACGGTACCCCGCGTTGTCTCTCGCCGAACTGGCCACGCTGGTGCTCGCCGGGGTCGGCCTCTGGCTCGAGCTCGTGAATTCACGGCCGCTGGCGCCGCGGCTCACGCGCCCGCGGCGCGCCGCCATCGCGGCGCTGGCGATGTGGTCCATGTGGGTGATCGCGTACGTTCTCGGCCTCGCCCGCGGGTCCGTGGTGCACGGCTATGATGGCGCCGGCAGTTCGCTGCCGACGGTCGTCGACCAGGAGATAACGGCGTTCGTGCTGTGGCTGGCGGCCGCTTGCTGTTTCGTTCCCGTCATCTTCGTCTCGCTGCTCACCTGGCTGAGGGACGGCGCCGATCCCGGTGAGGAACCGGCTAGCTCCGGTGTGAGGGGATGGGGACGTCAGCCGCGCCAGACCTCAGCTGGGCAGGCTCGGCGGTGACACGTGAGCGGACAGTGACGTGCTGGCCGAGGTAAACATCTTGTCTATCACGGCACGCTCCGCGTCGAGTGCCTGCTGGTCATGGCGCAACTGCGCGGACGCGCGCTGGACCGCGACCGGTGTCGTGGCTGACACGAGGGTGGCGACATCGATCTGGACCCGTTGCGCCAGGGGAAAACCCCAGGTTACGAGGTCGTTGACGGCCGTCTGGAGATGGAAGGAGGCCAGCGACTCCGGCGCCTGGTACTGGACCAGGTCGTCCATCGGCATGCTGTTGGCGGGCGAGCAGTTCGCCGCGGCCGTGTTGGCGATCACGACAGTGGTCTTGACGTCGTGACTCGCGCCGGACTGGATGGCCCGCAGCGCGGTGATCGAATCGTTGACGCCGCCTGCGCATGACTCGATATCGACGTTGAGATCGTGAACCATCCCGCGCAGGTCGGTGGCCCGCTGCGCGGTGGACGGCCGGTGCGGGATCGCGGCGAGCGTCAGCCCGGCGACGAGCACGATGCCACCGGCGAGCATCCACTTGGGCGTGCGTAGCACGGGCCACCCTGAAGGCCGTGTGGCGCCTCGTCCCCCCGTCCCCGGCATCCGCATCGACATCGGCCCCTCCAATTCCTCCAGGATCTCGGCCGCAGGACACCCGATCCGGCGCCATCATACGAGGTCGTTTCGTTCGCCAGCGCGCACCCGGTGCCCTGACCGCGGCGCGTGACGGCAGACCACCCTCAGCAAACGATTGCGCATCCCGGGTCCTGGGGTAGGCTCGCCGGCCGGCAGGTTAACGAGCGATGACGCATTACCGCTGGTCATGCGGTAATGCCAGGACCGCAGGACGGTGCCTGACCATGACAATTTCGTCATTCGCGACGCTAAGTGTTGCCTTGCGCCGCGTGTGACTGGAGTATCTACCCCGTAGGTACCGGCCTGCATCTGTCCGCACGGCTGGATATGCACTGCATGATCGCGTACAACGCGTGCGTACCGCGGGTTAAGAAGCGAGGTGGTGATCCGGTGTCCGTGACAGCCCGGGCGGTGTCGCTGGCCGTTGCCTTCGTCGTGGTGGTGGGGCTGGGAGTCTTCGTCGCCTTGTTCTACATCGGGCAGGCGAGTTCCCTGCCGACCGTTAATTACACGGCGTCTGGCGGCCAGGTCAACGTGGTCCTGCAGGAGGATCCGGGGAACAATACTTCCTCGGCGCCGAACTGGGTGACCTACTACACCCAGGACCCCACGACCAAGGACTGGCTGCACACCACGCTGTTCTCGGTTCCGGCCAGCACGAAGGTCAACGTGACCATCTACGGTTTCGACGGCTGCACGCCGCTGCGGAACAACTACTTCAGCCAGGTGCAGGGCACCATAGGCAACACCGTGACCGTGACGCAGTTCAGCAAGAACAACAGACCCCTCGGGTTCCCGCAGACCGTCTCCCTGATCAACTCGTGGGCGGACTGCAGCGTGGGGCACACGTTCGCGATCCCGGCCATGAACCTGTACGTGCCGGTCCCCTCGCCCAACGCGCAGAACTCCCAGAACAACCTGTGCAGTTCGTTTCCGTGCACCCCCGCCTCCGGCGGGGCGTACGCGCTGGAGACGTTCAGCTTCATGAGCCCGGCTCACACCGGCACCTTCCGCTGGCAGTGCCTCATCCCCTGCGGCGGCGGATTCATCAACGGCAACGGCGGACCCATGCAGACTCTTGGCTTCATGGCGGGATTCATGGACGTGGTGGCCTGATGGCAACGACCGATACCCCAGCGACGGCAGGCACCCCGGCCGAGCCGCGGCACGGCCTGCGGATGTTCCTGATCTGGTTCATCCTGGCCCTGGCCGCCGACCTCGTCATCTGGTTCGTCTGGTACCCGCACATTCCGCCCGGCCGCATGTCCAATTCGGCCATGCACCAGCAGTTCGACATCACCGTGCTGGCGCTCAGCGCGGCGCCGGTCATCATCGCCGTCATCCTCTATTTCGTCTACGCGATCGTGGTCTGGCGGGTCCGGCCCGGCGACGACAGCGACGGCGCGCCGATCTACGGCAACACCAAGGTCCAGGCGAGCTGGATCGTCGGCACCACGTTGATCGTGCTGTGGTTGTTCGTCTTCGGCACCGTCGAGCTCGTCGTGCCGCACGGCGCGGGGGCCGGCGAGGGTCCGTCGCCCATCTGGACGCCGGCCGGCCTGACGTCGGCCATCTGGACTCCCGGCGGCAACAAGGTACTGCAGGTACAGGTGATCGGCCAGCAGTGGACCTGGACGTACCGGTACCCGCAGTTCGGCGGGATGGAAAGCACCGAGCTGATGCTGCCGGTGAATACCGAGGTGACGTTCCACGTGACCTCGCTGGATGTGATCCACAGCTTCTGGGCTTACCAGCTCGGCGTGAAGGCCGACGCCAACCCGCAGGTGGACAACGTGGCATTCACGACGCCGCAGGCACTCGGCAGCTTCGTCGTCCGCTGCAGCGAGCTGTGCGGCATCTGGCACGGCGCCATGTTCAACTACGGCCTCGTGGAGCCCCAGACGGCGTTCCAGTCCTGGGCCAGCGGCGTGCAAGCGAAGGAGCAGAGCGACGGGGTGCTCGCCGCGCTGCCGCCGTTTGCGCTCACCTACGACCCCACCGTGATCCCGCAGCTCGGCAAGACCCTCACCACGGTCATCGGGATCACGGGCGCGCCGGGTTATTTCTACGGGCCTGCTAACCCGGTGCAGCCATGATTGGCATCCTGCCGCGGATAGCGGCGCACAGTGTTTCCGCCATGACCTCGGCGAAGGAGTGACGGGATGGCCATCGAGACACAGCCGGATCGAGCCGAGCCTGCGGGCAGCGGTCCTGAGACCGGCGGGCCCGGCGGGGTCACGCGGCCATGGTGGCTGCGTCCGGGAGCCCATTTCGGCGTGATCGGAGCGGCGATCGGCTACCTCCTGGGCCACTTGCTCGGCGACTTCGTGGGCGGGGATTTCTCGCGCAGCGCGCTGTCGGACACGAACGACGTGGCGATCGTGCTCGGCTACGCGGGCGGCACCATCGGCTGGCTGGCCGGGCTCGGCGTATTCAACGACCCGTTCCGGCTGATGCTGGGCAAGGCGCTCGCCGATGAGGGCAGGCTGCATGGCACGGAGGAGCCAGGCCTGGGCAAGTACTTCAGGTACACGCTCGATCACAAGGTCGTGGGCATCCAGTACCTGTACGGTATGATCGCCTACTTCCTGACCGGCGGCTTGTTCGCCATGGCCATCAGAAGCGAGCTGCTCTCGCCGACCTATCACCTCATCGGCCCCGAGCAGTACCTGATGGTGGTGGGCGAGCACGGCACGATGATGATGATGATGATGTCCTCGGTCATCCTCGGGCCGTTCGGCCAGTACTTCGGCCCGCTGCTGATCGGGTCGAAACGGGTGGCGTTCCCGCGGCTGGAGGCGCTGGGTTTCTGGCTCACGCCGGCCGCGTATGTGATCCTGCTGTCCGCGTTCTTGTTCGGCGGGTTCCCCACCGGCTGGACCGGCTACGAGCCGCTGGCCACCCAGGCGACGGAGGGCATGAACGCGTACTTCTTCGCGTTCGGCCTGATGGGCATCTCGATGATCCTGGCCGGCTTCAACATGATCGTCACCGTCATCAACTACCGGGCGCCCGGCATGCGCTGGAGCCGGCTCCCCATGTTCGTGTGGTCGATGTTCACGGTGTCGTTCCTCCAGGTCCTGGCGGTGCCGGTACTCGTGGGCGCGTGCTACATGGGGCTCATGGACCGGACGTTCCAGACCGCGTTCTTCACCAACCAGCTCGGCGGTTCCAGCTTCCTGTATGAAAACCTGTTCTGGTTCTTCGGTCATCCGGAGGTGTACATCCTGGCGCTGCCCGGCTTCGGCGTCATCTCCGAGGTGGTCTCGGTGTTCTGCCGCAAGCCGCTGTTCGGCTACCGGATCGCCGCCGCCGGGATGCTCGGCGTGGGTATTCTCAGCTTCTTTGTCTGGCAGCACCACCTGTTCATGAGCGGCATCAACGCGGACATGCGGCCGCTGTTCATGCTGACCACGGAGCTCATCTCGATCCCGACCGGTTTCATCTTCCTGGTCGGCATGGGGACGTTCTGGAAGGCGAAGATCCGGTTCTCCATTCCGATGCTGTTCGCGCTGGCCTTCTACTTCAACTTCCTGATCGGCGGCATCACCGGCGTGTTCGTGTCGGACGTGCCCGCGGATACCACCGTGCACGGCTCCTTCTTCGTGATGGCCCACTTCCATTACACGATCATGGGCGGCCTGATGTTCGCGTTCATGGCCGGCATCTACTACTGGCTGCCGAAGATGACCGGGTACAAGCTGAACGAGACATTGGGCAAGATCCAGTTCTGGACCATGTTCATCTTCTTCAACTCGACCTTCCTGCCGCTGTTCGCGCTCGGCCTGCTGGGCATGCCGCGCCGTGTGTTCGAGTACGCGCGTAACCTCGAGACGCTCAACGACTGGGTCTCGATCTCCTCGTTCCTGCTGGGCGGCTCGATACTCATCTTCCTGATCAACTTCGTCATGTCCATGCTCTTCTGGCGGGAACGTGAGGTGGGCAACCCGTGGCGGTCACGCAGCCTGGAATGGCAGCTGCCGACGCCGCCGCCGCCGCAGAACTTCGAGCGGGTGCCGGTGATCCTCTCCGGCCCGTATGACTACGGCATCCCCAACGCTCTCCCCGTGGCCGATCTGAATCCGCCGCCCGGCGTCATCGGCGGCGCCTACGCGGAAACGAGCGGAGTGGAGGCGTAACCATGACGGACATGACGGCGTCACCGTCACCAGCCTCACAAGAGGCCGCGCTCGCGGCCGAGGATGAAGGCTACTACCACGAGTCCGCGCTCAACGCGGCCTGGACCGGCTCGCGGCTGGCGATCGGCGGCCTGACGTTCCTGTGGGGCGCCTTCGCGTTCGCCTACTTCTACCTGCGTTCGCTCAATTCGAGCGGGCGGTGGCAGGGGTCGGGCTACGTGCCCCCGTCGCTGTGGATGGGTACCACGATCATGCTGCTGGCGGTGGTGAGCGCCGGCGTGCACTATTTCGGGTTGCAGCGGATCAAGGCCGGGCACAAGGTGACCTGGCAGATCGACGGGCTGATCGCCCTGGCTCTCGGTTTGGCGGCGGTCGCGATGCAGATCTACCAGCTGGCGACCCTGCCGTTTCCGCCGGGCAGCTCCGGGTACTCGAGCGTCTTCGTCGGTTTCTACCCGGTTTTCCTCACCATCCAGCTCTGCGTGCTGATATGGCTGGAGATGCTGCTCGCCAGGGCCAGGTTCATCCCGGCCCTGTCGTTCGTCGAGCAGCCGCCCACGTACACTGAAACGCACCTGGTGCAGCGGTTCCAGGCGTCGTTGAGCGCCTTTTCCACCATCTGGAACTACATGGCCGCGATAGCGCTGGTGTTCTGGTTGCTGTTCTACGCTCTTTGAGTGCTGTGAGCCGAAGAGAAAGAAGGGACCCGGAGTGGACGGTCTGATCGCGGCGTCTGCCTACAGCAGCAGTGCGTGGACCTACGGCGCGGCAATATTCTCGTTCGCGTTCCCGATGCTCTTGTTCGTGGCCGTGGCCTCCTGGCTGTACGTCACGTACACCAAGCCGGAACTGGCGCCGGGACATTCCACTCCCGGCATCGAGCGCCCGATAATCTACAACAAGGTCCCCGGGAAGCCGAAGGTAGCTGACGACGAGAACAAGGCCGGGACCGAGGGCGGCGCGTGACGTCTACCTCGGCTGTCTCGGCGGGTGCTCCGGGGACGCTCGGTCACGGCCCGGCGGGGCGCTCTGACGGCCGCCGTCAGGCGGGCGTGGTGGTTCGCGCGCTGGTCGCGCTGACCAAGCCGCGCATCATCGAGCTGCTCCTGGTCACCACGGTCCCGGCCATGCTGCTGGCCCAGCGCGGCGTGCCGTCCATCCGCCTGGTCCTGGTCACGCTGGTCGGCGGCACGCTGGCCGCGGGCAGCGCCAACACCATCAACTGCTACATCGACCGCGACATCGACGCGGTGATGAAGCGGACCTCACGGCGCCCGCTGGTGGTCAACGGCCACGGCACCATCAAGCCGTGGGAGGCCCTGGCCTGGGGCATCGTGCTCGGCGCGGGAGCCACCCTGCTGCTCGGCCTGATGGCCAACTGGCTGTCGGCGGCGCTCGCCGACGCGGCCATCTTGTTCTACATCTTCGTGTACACGCTGCTGCTCAAGCGCCGGAGCCCGGCCAACATCGTGATCGGCGGCGCCGCGGGCTGCTTCCCCGTGCTGGTCGGCTGGGCCGCCGTGACCGGCACGGTGAGCCTGCCCGCCGTCGTGCTGTTCGCGGTCATCTTCCTGTGGACGCCGCCGCATTTCTGGGCGCTGGCGATGAAGTTCCGCAAGGACTACGCGGCGGCGAACGTGCCGATGCTGCCGGTGGTCGCGTCTCCCGCCGCGGTCGCGCGGAAGATCCTCTGGTACTCCTACGCGATGGTGGCGGCCACGCTGGCCCTGGTCCCGTACGCGGGCTGGATCTACGGCGTTTTCGCCGCCGCGCTCGGCGTCTGGTTCCTGGCCGAGGCACACCAGCTGAAGGCCCGGGTGGCCGTGGCGGACGCCGAAGGGCAGCCGGGCTCCTCCCCGGCTTCCCTGGCTCCGATGCGCCTGTTCCACCTGTCGATCGCGTACCTGACGCTGCTTTTCGCGGCGGTCGCCGTCACCGCCCTGCTCCCGTGGGGGCACTGGTAAGCCCTGGGCTCAGCGTCCACCACGACCCGATGGTGCGATACCCTTCTTGACCCCGGATGGCCATTCTCCTCGCCCGGTTGTGTCAGGATATTTGGAGGGGATCTGGCCAACATATTTTGGAGGGGATCTGGGCAGCTCGGCCGTGTAACCGTTCCTTCATGTTGAGCCGGTAGACCATCTGCGGGGAACTTCGCAGGTACATCGAGGAGGTAAGGCGAGTGCTACGACCGGCATCCCGTCGCGCTAGCCGGCGAAATGCCTCGCCGTACGGATCAGCCTCGCCGTACGGGTCGCAGTCGTACGAAGCTGGGCCGTACGGCTCTGAGCAGCACGAGCCAGGCCCGTACCGCTCAGATCCGTATGGGCAGGCGCCGTATAGACCCGATGGTTCCTACGGGCCTGAGGCCCCCCACGGCTTCGAGGCGCCTGGCGCTCCCTACGGCTCCCAGCCGTCCTACGGGTCCGAGCCGCCCTACGGGTCCGAGCCGCCCTACGGGTCCGAGCCGCCCTACGGGTCCGAGCCGCCCTACGGG
>Ga0074046_10000183_pt1 | contig 53316 bp, 43 predicted proteins | sample BogForMeECP23OM3_FD_94441 | JGI IMG/M metagenome (GOLD analysis project Ga0074046, IMG submission 94441) | Bog forest soil microbial communities from Calvert Island, British Columbia, Canada - Bog Forest MetaG ECP23OM3 | ecosystem: Environmental > Terrestrial > Soil > Wetlands ... | reverse complement strand
CGCCGAGCGCTCTATCGTCGCTCCATAGCTGGGTTCAGTACATCATCTCGGTCCTCTTCTGGCCCTTGGCACTTTGGCATCCCACCTTCACATTGGGTCAATGGACGCCCTTATCATTCATGGTAATGATCATTGACGCTTGCACTCATCCGTCGGATGCGGGTCGGATCGAGTATCAAGTCGCCAGGCAGACTTTATCTCAGGGCGAGACGTTCCACCCCAGATATGTCAATAGCGGCAACTGGCCTGTTCCAGGTATGTCCCACGCTGGCGGCCGCATCCCGGCGCGCACCGAAAACGCTGCGGTACCGGGTGCTGAACACCGCGGCCCGGCTGGTGCGCGGCGGGCGGCGGCGCTACCTGAAAATCCAGGCCACCTGGCCGTGGGCCGAGTCGATCACCGCCGCGTGGCAGCGTATCGACGCGCTCCTGCAAGCCCCCGTGACCAGCCCGAATCCGACCGAGCGATCCAGGAAGGAGAACCCCGGGGCCCGTGGAACCCCGGCCACCCGGCCCGCCAGCCGGGCTGCTGTCATACCCCGACGCTAAAATCGCGGCCACAAACGGGGCCAACCGACGCCCAGCGCCAGCCATCAACCCGGATGAAGATCAGGGCTAGATCCTCGTCGAACGGGCCGTCGAGGCGCTGACACGCGCCTGGTCCTGCGAGGTCCGGTGGTGCCGGGGCCCGGAGGTGGTGCCCGTCGCCGACAACTACGACCGCCTGGGCTACGCGGCCGACGCGATCACCAGGGAAGCTCGTTACACCCGGTACGTGAGCAGCGAGCAAATGCTCCGCAGCCATTCCAGCGCCATGGTCCCGCCCGCCCTTGGCCAGCTGGCCCGGGATCAGCTTGGCCAGGATCAGCTCGCCCGGGATCCCGGCGACGACGTGCTCCTGGTCTGCCCGGGGATGGTGTACCGCAGGGACGCCATCGACTGGCAGCACAGCGGGACTCCCCATCAGCTCGACCTATGGCGGATCACGCGCCGGGTCATGATGGACGCGGACATGGACGAGATGATCTCGTGCCTGCTCGGCACGCTCGTTCCCGACGTGCCGTACCGCGAGGAGCCACGGATCCACCCTTATACCCAGCGCGGCCGCCAGGTCGACGTGCTGAAGAGCGGCCGCTGGGTCGAAGTCTGGGAATGCGGGCTCGCCCATCCCGGCGTGCTCGCCGGAGCGGGGCTCGCCGACCACAGCGGCCTGGCCCTGGGCATGGGCCTTGACCGGATGCTGATGCTGATCAAGGACATCCCGGACATCCGCCTGCTCCGGTCGGCCGAACCCCGGATCGCAGACCAGATGCGTGACCTCGCCAGGTACCGGCCGGTCTCGTCCATGCCTGCGATCACACGTGATCTGTCGATCGCGGTAGCCGAAGACGAGGACGAGGAAACTCTCGGCGACCGGATCCGCGATGCCCTCGGCGATGATGCGCCGTGCGCCGAGGAAGTCCGCGTGCTTTCCGCCACCGCCTGGGACCGGCTGCCCGCATCAGCGGCCCGCCGCCTCGGGGCCCGGCCGGGCCAGAAGAACCTCCTCGTCCGCGTCGTGCTCAGGGACCTGGAGAAGACGCTGACGAACGAGGCCGCCAACTCCCTCCGCGACCGGATTTACCTGGCGATTCACCAGGGGACGGAATACCAGTTGGCTCATCGGGGTGCGCCGCCGGGTGCCGCATGAGCGTCGCCTGGCACGCTCGCGGTAGCTTCGTCATGTCCGCCAGATCACCTGGCGTCCGGCTCCGGACGCTTCTGACCGCAGCGTGAGGCCCCATGACCGTTGTCCTCGATCATCTCGCCATCGGAACGCCGGCCCTGACTGACGGCTGGGAGCTGTTCGGCGCCGTCCTCGGCGGAACCTGGGCCTACGGCGGCGACTCCCCCGGCTTCTGGTGGGGTCAGCTGGAATTCGCCGCGGGACCGAAAATCGAGCTGATGACACCCACCGGCGGCCCCGACGCGGCCTTCCTGGAGCGCTTCCTGGCCACCCGCGGCGCCAGCCCGCACCACTTCAACTTCATCGTCACCGACATCGAGGCCACGCTGGCCCGGATCCGGGCGCTCGGCATCGAGCCCGTCCAGGTCAACCTGTCCAACCCGAACTGGAAAGAGGCGTTCCTGCACCCGCGGAACGCCCATGGCATCGTCATCCAGGTCGCCCAGCAGGCCGGTTCACCGCGGTCGGTGCCGCCGCGAGAGCTGCCCGAACCCGGGCCTCCGTCCTTGTTCGACCTGATCGAACACCACGTCGGCGACCTGGCCGGAGCGATGCGGCTATGCCGGGAGGCCCTGGACGGTCGGCTCCACACCAGCACCGACGACACCGCAGAGCTGACCTGGCCCGGAGGCAAGCGGATCAGGCTGGTGCGCGAGGACGGCCTGCCGTTCGGCGGGTCGCTGCACCACGTCCGCTTCACCCGCACGGACGGCGCCTTCAGCGCTCAGGACGCCGAGCGCGCGAACCTGCTGGCCAAGCGTCTCGGCCTGGCGGTGGAACTAGCCAGCTAGCGCCTACAGGAAGGCGCGGGACACTTAGGACATGAACCGCGAGGATGCGGAAACCTACCTGCGGCTGCTGGCCGAGGCCGAGCTGCGCGACCCTCTGTCCGTTCGCGCGCCCGCGTCCGCTGGCGCTCCGAGTGTCACCGTCCCGATCAAGGTGACCCGGGTGGCCTGGGCCTTGACCGCCGTGGGCGCGCTCAGCCGCGAGACCGCCGAGGACGTGCTGGCCGACGTCGGGCTGGCCCTGGCCGTGCGGCACCGCCCGGAACCAGCAGGCCCGCCGACGGTGCGCCGGAGAATCCGCCGCAGGACCACCGCTGCCCCGCTGACCCGGGGCACCGGTTCTGCGTCCGCCGGGACCCCGGACCGCCACGTACCCGTCGGGCGCACGCTCCCGTTCCACGACAGCATGGTCAGCGGCCAGCTTGACCTCATATCGTTCTCGCACACCGCTCGCGGCGCGCGTTTCACCGTCAGCTGGCGGATACGGAACCTGCTTGGCCCGTCGCCTGCCGAGTGGCCGTTCTTCCAGTTCATCGCCAGGGACGACCGAGGCCACCGCTATCGCCCGGACTTCCAGATGGTCGGCCACCCGGAAGCGGTTTGCTATCTGAGCCTGGACCCTGAGCCGCCGCGCGACATGCGCTGGCTAGACGTCACCGCGCCGGGTGAGGCGGCCGTCCGCATCACCCTTGAGCGGGAAGGCGCCGGAATACCGGACGGCGCAGAGGCGCAGGTCACCGAGACCGGCCTCAGTTCCGCGGAACACCTGCTCAACCAGATCGGGCACCGGCTGCTCGCGATCGCACCGCAGGACCTGGCCGCCGGGCCAGTCAGCAACATCGCCACGGGACTGGGCGAGACCGTAGCGGCGCTCGAGGCCGCCGAGGCCCTATCGCCACTCAGCCCGGTGCCCGGCCGACTCGCCGCGCTGTGCGCGGGACTAAGCGTCAGCGGGCACCGGATCACCGCGCCGCCCGCCCGTGACCTGCCGGAGCCCTGGTTCAGCCTGCTCGCGCACTACCTGAGGAGGAAGCCCGACACGGTGCCCGCGCACGACGGCTTCGCGACCATGACGGCCGTCCTGCCCGAACTGGACGGCATCAGGCTGGTCCTGCTCGGCGTGCACAACGGCGACGGAAGATCCTGGCTGCACGCGCAGGCGGCCGGCCGACTGCTCGACGAACAGTACGGACCGTTCGGCCTGGACGCATCCTTTCCGTTTTCGGTCTGGATAGGCGACAGCGGCGGCCGGTGGCACGCCGCTCCCCCGGCCTACTGGTTCCCCGACAGCGGGTCGCACCTCGCTATCGGGGGCCGCCAACCCGGCGGCGCCGGCGAGCGCGCGCTCACGCTGCGGCTCGTGCCACCGCTGGCCCGGTCCACGCCCTGGATCAAGGTGCTGGTCTGCGGCCGGTCGGCCGAGGTCCAGGCCAGGCTGCCGCTGCGCTGGGCGTCCCAGCCGTGACCGATAGCTGCCGGGTGCTCTCACCTGGCTAATGGGGAGCGTCCACCAATGCGCAGATGGACCGGCAGCCTGTAGTGGCCGAGCAGGCAGCGACCATGGGCCGAGGTCGACCCGGAGATCCGGCGCAAGACGCTCGGGCACGCCGACCAGGCGATGACGATGATGAGCCACTACACCCACATCGAGGCGCAGGCCCACCGGGCCGCCGCCGAGATGGTCGCGAAGCTGGTGGAGGAGGCAGGATCGTGAACGGATGTTCCCCGGTTGTTCCCCGCGGCGCGTTCCCCGGCGCTCCGCAGCGGCCTCGCGGCGGCGCGCCATACCAGCCACGGCCAGCGTTTGCGCAGGTGGCGTGGCGGAGGCGGACGGGAATCGAACCCGCCGACGACGCAGCGCGCCGTCCACCGGTTTTGAAGACCGGGGGGGACCACCAGGTACCCAGACGCCTCCGCGTCGACTCTACTGCTGCCGTCCGGCCGCTCTAGGCCAACCCGGGCCTAAGGCCGCAGGCGGTGAAGGTCACGGGGAACAGCGTGACCTCACGGATGTTCTCAACGGGCTCGGACCCATAAGATTCGGTGGACCTTCGAGACGAGGGAGATGCGTGAGCGGCGGCGGGTACGTGTGGTGGGAGGACGCGGTCGTCTACGAGGTGTACCCGCGCAGCTTCGCCGACGCGGACGGCGACGGCGTGGGCGACCTGCCGGGACTGCGGTCCCGTCTGTCGTACCTGGCCGACCTCGGCGTCGACGCCATCTGGCTGACCCCCTTCTACCCGTCGCCGCTAGCCGACGGCGGGTACGACGTCAGCGACTACTGCGCCGTGGACCCGCTGCTCGGGACCATGGCCGACTTCGACCATCTGGTCGAGGACGCGGCCGCGCACCACATCCGGGTCATCATCGACCTGGTGCCGAACCACTGCTCGAGCGCGCATCCGCTGTTCCGCGCTGCGCTGGCCGCGGCGCCCGGCAGCCCGGAACGGGCCCGGTTCATCTTCCGCGACGGGCGCGGCCCCGGCGGCGAACTGCCGCCGAACAACTGGATCTCGCAGTTCGGCGGCCCGGCCTGGACCCGGGTGACCGAGGCCGATGGCCGCCTCGGGCAGTGGTACCTGCACCTGTACGACCCCGGTCAGCCGGACTGGGACTGGCGCCACCCGGACGTTCCCGCCCTGTTCGAGGACGTGATCAGGTTCTGGCTGGACCGCGGCGTGGCGGGCCTGCGCGTGGACGTGGCGCACGGTCTGTTCAAGGACCCGGACCTGCCCGACCTCGTAGGGCCATCCGTGCTGCACGCGCCTTCCCCGTTCCGGCACCGGCCCGAGCTGCAGCCGCTCTACCGGTCCTGGCGGGCCATCCTGGACTCCTACCCAGCCGGCGGTTTCCCCGGATCGCGGACCGCCATCGGCGAGGTCTGGTACGACGTGCCGGACACGCTGAAGCCCTATCTCGCGCCCGGCGGCCTGCCGCAGATCTTCAACTTCCAGCTGATCCTGCCGGGCTGGCAGGCGGCCGCGTTCCGTGGCGCGATCGACTCGGCGCTCGCCCTGACCAGCGGATCCCGCGCCCCGTGGGTGATCGGCAACCACGACGTGCCCCGCCCGGCGAGCCGCTACCGGCTGGACGAGGGATATTCGCCGGAGACCGTCGCCCGGCTCATCTCCCTCGGGGAGCAGAACGCCGAGGCCGGCTTCCGGCGCGCCCGGGCGGCCGCCCTGCTGCTGCTCGCCCTGCCCGGGTCGGCCTACATCTACCAGGGCGAGGAACTGGGCCTGCCCGAGGTCACCGACATCGAAGACGACGCGCGGCGGGATCCCAGGTTCCGCCGCACCGCAGGCCAGGTTCCCGGCCGCGACGGCTGCCGCGTGCCCATCCCCTGGACCCGCACCGGTACAGGATTTGGTTTCTCCCGAACGGATGACGGTGCGCCTCCCGCCCAACCCTGGCTGCCCCAGCCGCCGGATTGGGGCCGCTACAGCGTCGAGTCGCAACTCGCTGACGAGCGCTCCTTCCTGAGCCTGTACCGGACGGCCCTGCGACTGCGCCACGACCACCCCGCCCTGGGCCGTGGGACGCTGCGCTGGCTCGACACCGAAGGGCTGCTCTGTTTCGCCCGCGAGCCGGGGTTCATCCTCGCCGCCAACCTCGGCGCCGCCTCGGCGCCGCTTCCGGCCCACCGCGAGATCCTGCTCGCCAGCGGGCCCGTCACCAGCGGCAGCCTGCCGCCTGACACCGCGGCGTGGCTGTCCGCATTACCCTTAACGCCATGCCGAAGGTAAGGGTGCCGCGCAAGAACGTGGCGCCGGGCGAGGTCGTCACCGTGCTCAGCCGCCGGCTCGGCCCCGGCTACCAGGTGGAAAGCAACGGCGACCGCCGGGTCACCGTGCGGAAGAGCCAGCTCATGTACGCAACCATCTCGATCGCCGACCAGCCGGGCGCCTCGGTCTTCGGCGTCCACGGCGGCGGTCTGGTGTTCCTCCGCGTCGTCAACACTTTCGGCACCGCCCGCCGGGTAGCCGACGCCCTGCGCCGCTCCCCCGAGTTCCGCAGCCTCTGACTCTCGCTTCCGCGAGCTGACCCGCACCGCACGGGGCTGGTCCCGGCTCCTAACCGCAGGCGGCGGCGGTCGTCGGGAAGGCGCTGGGTGATCCCGGCCCGGTCCAGGTACTCAAGCAGCGGGATCGCGACCCGCCGGGTGGTGCCGAGCGCCTGCCTGGCTTCAGCGGTGGTAAACGGCTGCGGCAGCCTGGCGAGCAACCGGGCCGCCTCGGCCTGCGCGCCCGGAGCCAGCACGATCTGCTCGGTCACCCGGAGCAGCAGGCCGGCCCGCGCGGCGGCGGCGATCGCTCGCGAGTCGAGCCCAAGCTCCCGCAGCCGACCCGCTTCCGGGGCGATGAACGGCGCCGCCGCGAGGTCCGTCAGGACGGCCCGCACCGCCGCGAGGAGGCGCTGCGGCAACGACGGCGCGGACTGGAGGACCTTCACTGACTCAGCGGGCCGCAGATAGCCATCCTTGAGCTGGACCTGGTCCTGGGCCAGCGCCTCGATCAGCGCCCGGTCGGGCAGGCCGAGGGCGGCGCGGGCCGCCTCGGGCGGCATGCCGATGGCCAGCGGGTCACGCTTGGCGTGGGCGCCGACCGCCTCGGCCAGCTCTCGCCGGAGGGCGGCCCAGCGGGTTGGGTCGGCGAGCCAGTCGCCTGCCACGGGCGGCGGCCCGCCGGGAACGCCCATGGCGGCCAGCGCGCCGGCCCGCAGGAAGCCGTGACGGCGCAGCTGGTCGGCGGCCGAGGGAAGAGGTCCGCCCAGGCGGCGAGCTCGGCCCCGGCCACGGCGGCCGCGCCGCGCCGGGTGAGCGCGGGCGGCATGACGTCCAACACCGTCGCCCCCTGGATCGCCAGGCCCGCGCTGCCCGGGTCGCGGAGCAGGACGCGGTCCCCGACGTGCAGCGGGAGCGCGTCGCGCAGCATCAGCCGGGCGATCGCCGAAGCCCCCGGAGCGCCCAGGGGACGAACCCGCGCCTGCGTGCGGGCGGAGCCGATGTGCAGCGTCATCTCGGGCGGCAGCGTGATCTCGGGCGGCAGTGTCATCTCGGGCGGCTGCGCTAGCCGGACATCCACCAGCTTGGTCAGCGTCCAGCGGCCTGCCTCGATCAGGGCCATGCCGCGCGCCGGGAAGCCGGCTGGGATGCCGCGGAGGTTGACCGCGACGCGGGCGACGCCGGTGACCGACGTGACCGGCTCGTTCAGCGATTCCAGGCCCCTGATCCTGGCGGGCCGCAGAGACGGGGTAAGCAGCAGCTCCTGGCCGACGGTCACCGTCCCGGCCGGCAGCGTGCCGGTGACGACGGTGCCGCTGCCCCGGATGCTGAACGACCGGTCCACCCAGAGCCGGACCGGGGCGGCGGGATCGGGAGCGGGCAGCGACGCCACCAGCCGCGCCAGCGCGCCCCGCAGTTCCGGCAGCCCGGCGCCGGTGACCGCGCTCACCGCCACCGCTTCTACCGCGCCCAGGCTGGTACGGGCGACGAAGTCCAGCGCCTGCCGCGTCGCCGGCCCGGGATCGGCCAAGTCACACCGGGTGACCGCGAGTAGGCCATGCCTGATGCCCACCGCGTCGATGGCGGCCAGGTGCTCGGCGGACTGGGGCATCCAGCCGCCGTCGGCCGCTACCACGAGCAGCACGGCGGGCACCGGGCCCACGCCGGCCAGCATGTTCGGCACGAAGCGCTCGTGCCCCGGCACGTCGACGAAGGCCACGCGCTCCCCGCCGGGCAGCGTCATCCAGGCGAACCCCAGGTCGATGGTCAGCCCCCGGCGCCGCTCCTCGGCCCACCGGTCGGGCTCCATCCCGGTCAGCGCCCGTACCAGCGCCGACTTCCCGTGATCCACGTGCCCCGCGGTGGCGATCACGTGCATGGGCGCCCCAAGCGACCATGATCGTGAACAGAAATGGCCATTATTTGGCCCAAACTGTTCATGATCATGGAACTGCCCGGTTTGTGGCTTTTGTGGCCGTGAGGATGGCGTGGACTAGGCGCTCGTCATCTTCCGGAGAAACTGAGCGCAAATCCAACAGGAGACGCCCTGATTCCAGGCGCCCCACCACAGCAAGAACCTCGCCACGGGCCACTGCCTCAGACCAGCGCAAAGGCACCGCCAGCGATTCGGGCAAGCTCACTGCGGCGCTCGGCAACTCCACGCCCGGCGCCCCGCCGCCGCCGACCGCGGCCCGGGCGTCCGCCACCCGGGCGTCGAGGCCTGCCGCGACCAGGTGCACCACGGCCCGTTCGGCCCGATCAAACACCGAAGCCGGGTCGGCGGCCAGCGCGGCCGCTACCGGCGGCACCGGTCCGGCGAGGGTGGCCTCCAGCGCGGCGAGGGTTAGCTTGTCCACCCGTAGCGCCCGGGCCAGCGGATGCCGGGCCAGCCGGCGCACCAGGCCGGCCCGGCCGAGCAGCAGCCCGGCCTGCGGGCCGCCGAGCAGCTTGTCGCCGCTCGCGGTGACCAGGGCGGCGCCGTCCCGCAGGGCGGTCGCGGCGCTCGGCTCGCCCGGCAGCAGCGGGTGCGGGGCGAGCAGCCCGGACCCGATGTCGAACACCACGGGCACGTCCCCCAGTCCGGCCAGCTCGGGGACGGTGGCGGCGGCGGTGAACCCCTCGATGCGGAAGTTGGACGGGTGCACCTTGAGGATGAACGCGGTCCGCGGCCCCGTCGCGTCGGCGTAATCCGCGACCGTGGTCCGGTTGGTGGTGCCCACCTCGCGCAGCCGGGCGCCGGTCGCCTCGAGCAGGTCAGGCAGCCGGAAGCGGTCGCCGATCTCGATCAGTTCACCCCGGCTGACCACGATCTCGTCGACGTCGGGGCGCCTCAGCGCGGTGGCCACGAGTACCAGGGCGGCCGCGTTGTTGTTGACCACGGCCACCGCCTCGGCGGCGGGGACGGCCCGGGCCAGCGCGTCGAGCGCCCCCGCGCCGCGCCGGAAGCGCACCCCCGAGGCCAGGTCGAACTCCACGTCACAGTGACCGGCCGCCGCCACGATCGCGTCCACGGCCGCGACGGACAGCGGCGCCCGGCCCAGGTTGGTGTGTACGAGCACCCCGGTCCCGTTGATCACCGGGGTCAGCGCGGCGGCACGGGCGGGAAGTTCGGCCACGGCCGCGTCCGCGACCTCCTCAGGAGTGATCTGCCCGTCCCTGGCCCGCTGCTGGGCCCGGCCCACCGCCGCCTTGACCAGCGTCCGGCCCAGCCTGCGTTCGGCGTCCGCCAGGCGAGGGTCGGCCAGCAGCAGGTCGGTGCGCGGCACACGGCGCCTGCCCGGGGGGTCAGGGGGGGCGTCCCCCCCGAGCGGCAGCGTATCCACGTGGCGAACGATACCCCGCGGCATCGGAATACAGCGTGCCCCTCCGGGTAGGGGCGGTGCAGTCAAGGCCCGCGCAACATAAACGTGACTCACTCGGGAAGTGATAGCCATGGCTGGGATGCTGCAAATGCGGCGCAGTAGAGGAGCTTTCAGCGGATTCCTGCTGATCCTGCTCGGGCTGTGGGGCGCACTCATCCCCTTCGTCGGACCTTATTTCCACTTCGCCTACACGCCGGACACCGCCTGGACCTACAACACTGCCCGGCTGTGGCTGGAGATCCTGCCCGGCGCGGCGGTAGTCCTCGGCGGCTTCTTGCTGATGATTGCCACCGGCAGGCACGTCGCGCTGTTCGGCGCGCTGCTGGCCGCGGCGGCCGGCGCCTGGTTCACGCTGGGGCCCGTACTCAGCCCGCTGTGGAACAACCACGTTGCCATGGGCGGCTCGCCGGCCGGCACGACCGTGTACATGCGGATAATGGAGCAGCTCGGTTTCTTCACCGCGCTCGGCGTCGTCATCGTGTTCGTCGCGGCCGTGGCGCTCGGCCGGGTCGCGTCCGTGACGTCCGGGATCAGGACCGTTGACCCGGATCACGAAGTAAATACACTCGATCGTTACCGAGCTGAGACATGCGCCGACCAGCATGATGGGTCCGGCATCTGGAGCGGCGGTCCGAGATCGGGATGCGCCGGGCGGTCGGCACCTCCGAGGGCAAGATCCGGGCCCAGTTCCCGGCCGAGGCCATTCTGCTGGCCACGGCCGACGTCGGGCCTGGCGCCGCCGCCACCGTCATCTACGCCGTGGCCAAGGGCTGGGACGTCGTCATGCCGGCTCTGGCCTGGGGCGGCGGCCTGGCCGCCGCGCTGCTCATCGGGGCTATCGCCGGGCTGTTGCCCGCCATTTAGGCCACCTGGATGTCGCCGACCTAGGCGCTATGGAGCATTTTACCTGGCGATTAATCGGCTCGGGCCGCAAAAAAAACGAGAAGGACAGGCCCGAAGGCGTCCTTCTCGCAGACTGTCGGCCCATATGTCCGACTCATTTAGTGCTGCGGCTCTCACCGCAGATTCACATTATCAGCAGCGTGACGCCCAATGTCAAGGCGCTCGCCGGGCCAGCCGGACGACCGCCGTTAGGGGAGCCTAGTCGAGATCGACTGGGCGATGATCTTTGGACCGCCCCCTGACGGCTTCCTGACCTGGTCGATAATCACCCCGGCGAAGCGCTGGCCGGGGACCGGGGGCACGCCGCGCGGCAGCTTGAGGATGGCCTTGACCCCCGCCTCATCCCGGGCCACGGCGTCGCCGACCCGGGTCGAGCCGATGACCCGGTAGAGCTCGGGCTGGTCGGCCGCGCCGAGAGTCAGGGCGGGCGCCGGAGCCAGGGTCCCGACCAGGCGGACACGGTCCCGGCCGGAGTGCACGCTGCTCTCGACCTGGACGAGAACCTGGTCGCCGACCGCCGGGGATGCGATCGCGGCCCGGATCTCCCAGGTGCAGCCCAGGCTCGGGCCAGACGTGATGCGCACCGTCACCCGGGTCGGGTCGCGACGCGCCTCGACCGTGGCCGTCTCGCACCGGCCCGTGGCCTGCGCGCCGGCCGGTGCCAGCATCAGCTGCGGGAACTCGCTGGAGCGAGGCCCGCCGAAGGTGACGCCGACCGCCGTCAGCGGAACGCTGACCCGCTGACCCGCTGAGGTCCCGGGGATGACCGCCGGTTCGATGACGGCCGTCACACCCCGATCGTCACGCACGACAAAGTACTGGCCAGTACGATCAGGGTACTGAACGGTCCAGGTGCCGCCCGGCGTGGTGGCGCGGGCCGCGACCCGCTGGGCCATGTCGGCCCGCAGCGCGCTGCCGACCTGCGTCATGCCATGCGGCCGACCGCACATCTTGACCAATGCCGTCTCCCCCAGGAGGAGCCAGGAACCCGGCCGGGAGTGAACGGTGTCGTGCGCCGCCGCGAAGATCGGGACGCCCTGCTCCTCGGCGTACCGGAAGGCCGGCGAGATGTCGATGTCCTCGGACACGACCACGATCGCCCGCTCGACAGCGGCGCCGACCGCGATGAGGTTAACCTGGCGGCACACCTCCGTGGCGCACGCGACATCCGTGACCTTCTCCTCCATCGCGCCGCCTCGCTCGACGAGTCGGCCGGAAAGGACACGGCCCTGGGGGTGTTGCCGGACCCGCGCAGCATAAGCGCTGTAAGGGGTCTCCATTTAACCGGAGTAGCCACAAGATCTTGATCACAGCTGACCGCCAGACCACAGCATCTTGTACTGAATGCTTGTTTAGTCCGCTCAAGTGGAGAGCCCGAAGCGCTGTTCTCGCGGGCGGCGGCTTGCATCTGGGCCGATGCGCGCACACCAGGCTCCGGCTGGGCGATGCCGACCGCGACGGCGGTGACCTCGAAGCCGTAGCCGCTGAGCGCGGCGATCACGCCCGCCACGCCGGGCAGTCGCTTGACGCCGCTGACGTGGCCGGCCATGCCTCGCACGTTCCGCGAGTCGACCACGGCCAGCGCGGGGACCGGCCCGCCGTCTGCGATGGCCACCATGGGGGCCTCCTTTCTTGGCCGGGGCCAAGGGCGACCCGGCCGCGCTGGTTTTCCGCAGCAAGGTCCAGGATGCCCGTGTCGGTTGCACCTGTCCAATCTCATATGTTCCACGTTCCGAAACATGGAACATAAATTTGACCTCGAGCGAATCATGTGCGATGGTACACGGGTGCCACGAAGGTCTGAGCCCACTAGCGATGCGCTTGGGCGGCTGCTGCGCGAAGCCCGCGGGGGACGGTCGCTCCGGCGAGTGGCGGCTGCGGTGGGCGTCTCGCTGACGCATCTTCACGGCATCGAGACGGGGCAGCGGCACCCCCGGAGCACCGACGAGCTGCTCGCGATCGCGCACGAGGTCGGTGCCGACGAGAACGCGGTCATCGCCGTGGCCGGCGCGGTCCCAAGCGTGGCGGCGAAGGCGCTGCTGTCGCCGGGCCTGCGGCGCGCGCTCCGCGGCGGGCAGTTCACTAAAGACGGGATAATGGCCCTGCGTCTCGCGCATCTGCGCGCGCTGGCCGGGGAGTACCGGCCGGACGGTGATATCCCGGTGGACGTCGCCGGCTTCCTGATGCGCCGACTGGGCGTCGACCACAAGGAGTCGCCGGCGGCGCCTGGGTTCGAGAGCCCAGGTCTGTTCCTCGTCCCCCCAGGCCAGCCGGCGGCCCGACGCCGCATGCTGCTCGCCCACGCGGCGGGTCACCTGCTCCTGGCCCGCGATCCCGGGAAAGAGGGGCCATCGTGCCAGTATGGCTCCGGATCCATCGCCGAGCACGAGGCCGACTACCTGGCCGAGTTCATCGCTGTGCCGCCCGCGCGGCTACGCGCCGAGCGGGAGAAGCTAGCCGACGACTACGACCAGGACCAGGATGAGGACTTCCTGGCCTCGGTGGCTGACCTCGCCTCGGCGTTCAAGGTTCCGGTCACGGTGATCGTCACGCGGATCGCGGCCGAGGGGATCTCGCCGTGGCCGGAGTCGTGACCATGCCTGACCGGCCGTATGACGAGCTGCTGCCGAGCCCGATCGCCGCCGTGCTCGCGATGCGCTCACAGGCGGGCGACAGCGTGGTGGCGGTCGGCGAGATGTCCCGGCGGCAGCGAGATCTGTACGTCAGCACCAGAGTCGACGAGGAACTGCTGCGGCGAGCCACGGCGGAGCCGCGCCCGCACATTATTTGCATCACTGGCAGCGCGGGCGGAGGCAAGAGCGGGCTGATCGAGAAGATCCGGGCCCGTGAGGATCTCTTTAGCCAGATCATCGAGGACGCTACCCATGCGGACAGCCCGTCGGTCGACCAGGCGATGAGCCTGGCCGGACGACTGGCTCAGCTCGCCGACGGGGCGCAGGGAAGGCCGGAGCGCCCGGTGCTGCTGGCGGCCAACACCGGCATGCTGGTATCGCTCTTCGACGAGCTGGCGCGCAGGGCCGAAGCGGGAGTGGGGCCGGCCTTCACGGGCCTGGAGTCCGCCCTGCTATCGCGCCTGGGCATCGATCCCTCGGGGAACGCGACCGGCCTGCGGGCGGTGGTGGTCAACCTCGACGACCGGGCCACCTCGGGACCGGGTGCCCTGCTGCGCGACTTCCTGGCCGCCTATGATCCGGCCCGGCCCAGCGGGGTGCTAGGCGGAGCGGCCCGGTGTGATACCTGCGCGGTCCGCGAGTGGTGCCCCGTCTTGGCGAATGCGTTCCTCGTCAGCGGCCCGGCCCGCGAGCAGGTCGACCTGCTGGCAGTCTCGGCCGCGAAAACGCAGGGCCGCTACGACACCCCGCGGGCTCTGTGGGACTTCACGAGCCAGCTCGTGGCTCCGCTCGACTACGTGTCCGAAGAGCTCAGTGATCCATGCGGCGCTGTCGTATCCGCCACGCGGCGCGGCGACCGGGCCTGGGTGATGCGGCGGCTACTCCCGGCCAGCCTGTTCTCGGCGAGCGGATCCCTGGGCCAGCGAGTGGCGGACCTAGATCCCGCCCGGCGTCCGTCGGCCGAGGCCTATGACCTGCTGGCGAGCGCCGGCCTCGACCCGGCCCAGGACGGGAAGCTGATCCGGGCGCTGTCGGCCGACGTCGGCCATGGGGGCGCGCTCCAGCGCGCCGCCGAACTCGCCGAGCTGGGTGAAGACGACCCCGCGTCATTCCCGGGGGCCGCAATGCCGGCGGGCTGGCGCGGTTTCCTGGGTCGCTTCCTCGTCGCGTGCTCGTACCTGGGCGCGCCCGGCAGCTGGCCGTTGGCCAGAAGCGGTCCCTTTGAGCTGCTCCTGGCAGGATATCAAGCCCTGCTGGCGGGCGAGCAAGCCCCGTCGGAGGCCGAGGACGTCCTCAATGACCTAGTCATGAAGCTGGAGAGAGGTCTCGCGGACGTCACCGGGACAATGGTCAACGAGAAGGCCTACCTGCCGGTCAAGACCTACGATCCGCGCGACCCGTCCCGCGTGTACGTGCGCTTCGAGCTCGAAACGGACACTGAGTCGTTTCGCCTCACCAGGGCGATGCCGGTGCGGAATAACCCCGAAGGCTGCGAGGTCGTCGGCTACCGCCCGCTCGCCGTGACCGTGTCCCTGGCCGGCGTCGAGGTCAGCGTGGACGCGCCGACCTACCGCCTCCTGGACGAGGCCGGACTCGGAACGCTGCCCGCCACCGCCGACGCGGAGCGGTTCTACGCGCTGCGCCGGGCCGCGGAAGCCCTGGCCCTCCTGAATTCCTCCGGCCTGGGCTCGCAGCTGCTCGTGGAAGAGCCGGACAGCGGCCGCCGATACAACGTCCGGCGCGTGGCCGCGCTCGCTGGAGACGGCCGCCGACTCCAGGTGCGGCCGGCATGACCGCGGAGACCCGGGCGGTGGCCGAGACCGCCGCGGCCCTGGGGGGCGATGCGCAGGCCACCGACGGCGGCCGCGCGCTCAGGGTGCAGGCCGGCGGCGCGTCCGCCGAGATCGCCTTGCCGGCGGACTGGCAGGAGCTCGGAGACCTGCCCGGAGGACTGCCATCGCGGGCAAGAGGCGATCAGCGGGAAAAGATCATCTACAACATCCTTCAGGACGCAAGCGGAGTTCCGCCCAGGGAGCGACTATCGGCGGAGTCCCTACTCGAGCAATTGCCGGAACTGCTGTCGGCCGGCGATCCGACGTCGAGGCGGGTCCTGTCCAGGGTTCTGAGGGCACAGTACTGGGTCCGTCCGGAACGGACACGGGCTAGTCGGATCGAGTTCCCTATCCCGTTCCACAGCGCGCTGCCGGCGTCCTACGACTACCGGGGCCGGTACAAGTCATTCACCGGCACGCTGCTGGCTTTCCTGTGCTGGACTGGTGATGGCATAGATCGCGCGACCATGGACGCATTGTTCGACTACTTCAATGCGACTGGCGACCTGACCGAGCTCGACCTCGAGCTTATCGAGTGCGCCCAGAAACTGGCTGATGCCAAACCCACGGCCAGCATCGACTCTCTTCTAGAGAGGAGGGAAGTCGCCGTCCTCCTGGCCGGGCTCTCGGGTGGCGTCATGTATCCCGCGGCCATGGAGCGGTTCCGCGGTGATCTGCGCGCGGTGCTCGCCCTGGAGCTCCCGCGCCATGACAAGGTCGCAGCCGTCGTTCTTACGTTCAGCGTCCACGTCGGGCTGTATTACTACCGGCTCGCGCTCGATCTCGGCGAGGGGATCCTCGGCGTCGCCGCGGCCGCGGCCGACCAGGACGGGCCGCCGGGCGGCGGGAATTTCGTCGGCCGAATCCGGTTCCGGGTCGGGGTGGGGACCGACCGGCCAGTCCGGGCCAGCGACCCATGCGCGCAAAGCTTCCTCGAGCTTGATGAGCAGCACCTGCTGGCACTTCCAGCCAATATCGAGGTGGCCAACCTCCTACAGCGCATCTGGGCGGCGGCCGGCGGCTCCGCTAGCGGGCCACCCCGGCTGGCCGACCTGGAGCTCGCCATGCGGGCCGATCCGAGCCTGGCCCAGCTGGTCGACGTGGCGGCTGGGACACTCGGCGTCCTCTATGGCTCCCGGACCGGAAGCCGCCCCGCGGAGGCGCTCACCGGAGCCGTGCGCCCCGGCTCCGGGCTGCATATGCTGCGCGAGATCGTGCTGGACCGGTACCGGATTCCCACCAACCGGCTGAGGCAGCGGGGCCGGGATGTCGTCGCGACCCTGCTGCGCAGGCCGTTCGGTGGAAGCCTGATCAGGAATCGCGGGAACGTCCGGTTCTTCGAGATGGACGAGGAGCTGCTTTTCTTGTTCGTCAGGTGGGCGCTGGCCCGGTCGCGCCGACCGCACATCCCGCTGACCGCGTTCTTGGACCTGCTTAATGAGTACGGGCTCCAGCCGCAGAGCGACGATGAGGCCGAGGAGATCGCTAACGCCCTGCAGCGGCTGGGATTGTTGGTCCGCTACTCCGATGCCGGGGAGGCGCAGTATGTCCGGCTCGCCTAGCGCCGCCGCGGCGGCGGTCGCGGCCGCGCTCCTGTCCGAGCTGAGTGAGCCGGCGCAAGCCGGCGCGCGCTACCACTTGTCCTCCGCGCACGGCGTCGAGCTCGGCGAGATCCTGGCATCGCTGCTTGAGCAGCCGGGGCGAGACGTCGCGGTCACGGTCGGAGCCGGGGCGGAGGCGCACACACTGCGCGCCGTGACGCTGGCTGGCGGAGGCGTCCTCATCCCATACCTGATCGACGTGAGCGGCGCGCCGACAGCGAACAGCGGGAGCGACGGGTTTGCCGCTACCCTCCGCACCCAGTTCCATGTGGCCGCTCCGGCGCACAGCCGCACCCTGCTGATCCTCGGCACGCACCTGGCCGAGACCATCCGGAGCGCGACGCAGGACGCAGCGGCGCTGGGCGAGCTGTCATTCGGGAAGCTCGCCGAGCGCGTGGCCCTGAGCGCCCAGCCCGGCCTGGCGGCCCTCCCGCCGCTGCCTCGGCGAGTCGCGAGGCATTTCGCCGCCACGGCGGGCGCCGGGCTGGCCGATCGTGCCGGGGCGCTGAACTCACTGGCGCGGTTCATGGCCCGGTACGCGCTAGAAAGCGAGACTGTCATCGGGGCCCAGTTGTTCGAGCTGCCAACATACGTCGCCGACCCAGACGTGTCCCGCGATCCCGATCACAGGCTCGCGAGCTCATGGCAGTGGCGGAAACGGCTGGACGCCTGGCTGACGTCCCCGGGCGCGAGCCTCGAGACGCGGCTGCGCGGGCGGCTCGGCGCCGGGCCGCGTGCCCTGGACACCCTGCAGCAAGTGCTCGCCGCCGAGCGACCGTTCGGGCTCGACTACTCGGCTTTCTCCCTGAACGACCTGAGGACCACGGGCAGTCCTATCAGCCCCCTAGCGGTGGCCGACCCGGGCCCCGTCCGCAGGGGCGCGATCCTGGCCCTGCGGTCCGGCACCAGCCTGACTCTCTGGCTGCCCGCACCGGGCGGGGAAGTGGTATTCGCCTTGTCCCGCCCGGCCGAGCCCGGCGAGCAGCTCATCGTCCGCTTTGGACGGACCGAGATGGTCGCTGCCCTTGATAGCTCCCGGTCGGCCGCGGCTGTGACCGTGACCCCGGAGCTCTTTGCCGACTGGAGATTTGGCTGGCTGGAGACGCGGCGTACGTCTCCGCGGGCTCAGACCATGCAACGGCTGGCGCTTGCCGTGATCTTCAGCGATGGCGAGAAGATAGCCGTGGAATCCTCGCTCACCATCGACCCGGCGACCAGTTCGTTCGCGGCGGCCAGCTCGCCGACGCTGACGACGTACAACCGTAGCGGAGCGGAGATCAGCACCAGCGACCCGGCCGGGAACGACGGTGAGGCGAACGGCGGACCAGGCGCGCGCACCAGATCCCTCAGGCTGCTGGCGCCGCGGGCCGGGGAGCAGGACGTGCCGGCCGTCCCGGTGACCGGCCAGGAATCGGACGAGGCGCCCGAGCCCGGAGATCAGCCGCCCGCCGGGGACAACCCGGAGGATCCCCAGCCCGACCCCGGCGATGCGCCGGACCCGGAGCCTTCATCGCCGTCGCTCAGCATCCCGCACTGGCTGCTGCTGCGTGCCGGGCGGCGCGGCGCGGCGCCGTGGCCGGCAGCGAGCGTGCCCGAGCCGCCCAGCCACGTGGCGGTGTTCATGGGCGGCCGACCCGGCCGTATCGAACCTCGCGTTCCCGAACTCGATGACTCCCCCCTTCGCCTGGAGCGAGCGATCCTGGAGCACCCTGAGTGGCTCGCGTCCCGATGGGACGAGCGGACCGGCACGCTGACCGGACTGCGCGGCTTCCCGGAGGCGGGGCACGGGCTGGCGGACGTCCTCCATGAATTCGCCAAGGGCCGCCGACAGTTCTTTGCCGTGGCGCGGGCGGCGGGGAGCGTTTACTGCATCGATCCCGAAAGCGAGGCGGCGGTCGCCTACGTTAGTGCCTACGCCGCGCTGCTGTCAGCGTTCCCCCGTGACGGCATAGCTGAGCCGGGCCTCATTCACCTCCTCCAGTGCGACCTGACTGAGGTCGCTGGCCGGGTGACCCTGCTCATGGCGCCGACCAGTCCGCTGGCCGTCGCATTCCACGGTGAGCTGGCCTCGCGGGCCGGCCGCTGGATCGTCGATGATGACGTACCGGCGGCCTCGGATCTCCGCACTATCGGGTTGCGGCATGCCCTGCCGCTGCTGCACCACCACGGGGACTGGTACGAAAGCGCCTCCAGCCCGGAGGCCCTGCTGTGGAGGCGCTATGTGCCGCTGGCCGTCACGGCACCCGGAACGCTCGAACGGAACAGCAATTTCATTCAGAGCCGCCTACAGTTCTTCCTTGATGCACACCCCGCACTCAATGACCCGCGGGCTGAGCTGGCCGTAACCTTTGCCGATCCCGGCGACGGGACTGCGGTCATCGAGGCGCTGAGCTCGTTCTACCGGGGTGAGCTCGACCGCGATTCGTATACGCTGCCCCGGCTGGCGGTGCGCCTCGCGGGGGGCAATTCCGGGCTCGGCGCCCGGCTCGGTGAGCTGCTCGCCGGAGGCCGGGCCGACGACGAAGAGCGGCTGGTAAGAGCCCGGTGCCGCATTACCAAGGCGCCGTCCGGGCCGGGCCGGGAATTCTCCCACCTTACTTTCCTGTTCACCTCGCCGGGCGGGCGCCGGACGCGCCCGGTCAGGATTGACGAGCAGTCGTCGACCACCTACGTGGACGGCCTGGCCTGCGCGCCGGGACGCGTGCGCATTCCTGATCAGGAACCCGTATTCGCGACCGGCACATTCGCCACCGAGCCCGGGGCAGGCGCCAGCCCGCTGCAAAGAATCATCTACCGGGGGCTCGAGCTAGCCGGAGGCCAGGCCGGCGAGCTTCTTCACCAAGGCTTCACGCGCATGCCGGTGGCTAGCGTTCGGCTCGCGGAGCTCGACGCGTGGTACGAGAATTCAGCGTGGGTGGTGCACCTTGATCGAATGGTGGGTCTGGAGGCGTTCACCGGCGAGGACGCCAAGATTCTCGAATACGAAGAGAGAGCTGATCCCGAGCAGCCTGGCTTCGACGGGATTACCGCGACGCGCCGGATCCGTCCCTACCTGGCCAGCGTTCAGCGCGCGCTGATGCGATTCGCCTCCGTCGATGAGCGCGGAGCACGGTATGTGGTCCGTCAGCTGGAAGCCGTCTCGGGGCGGTGGGCGCTGCAGCTGCTTCGCCGCACCGGCACCGAGGTTCGCGAGCGCATGGGTACCGCGTGTGCGGTCCATGTCCTCGACCGGCTGGAGGAGATTTTCGCCGCCGACCAACGTGGCCATGACGTCCGGCCGCAGGTCACCGTACTCGTAGCCCTGGAAGAAATGCTGAGCGGCCGCCCCTCCCACGGCCCAGATGATCTCCTGGCCATGCGCGTCATCGACTCAGGGCCTGGTTCGCCCGTCCGGATCCAGATGACGCCGCTGGTGGTGAAATTCTCCGGCCAGGGTCAGGGCGATTACGCCGACGGCGCGGAACGGATAACCGAGGTCGGCCGCCAGATGGCAGATAAGTTCGGGCTGGCCGACAGCGCGCGCCAGTTCCGCGGGCGCGATCTCGCCGAGCTCATTCGGGCGGCCAGCACTCGCAACAGCGCATTCGGGCTCGGCGTGCCGCTGGATGGGAATGCACGGTCGATGCTGAGCCGCGTGTCAACAGGCGATTACGAGATTGGCATCGGCCACTGGCGTGGGGGTCAGCCCCGGATCGGAGCCGTCGTCAGCGTCGAGATGGAATCGGCCAGCCCGCGTGCGCTGGCCGATATCCCGGCCCGGGCCGGGCACGTCGACGTCCTCCGACTCGGCCATCCCTACGCGGATGGCCTGCTGACCGGCGCCGACGTACCTCGTCCGCGCGACTGGCCGCGCCTCGAGCTCTCGCCCCCGGCCGCTCGATCGGACAGCGACCGTGGCAGCCGACCCGGACCAGCCGTGCCGACGGCCGCGGAAACGGCACCCGGGGCGGCGGCGGTGCCAGGGAACCGGCTCCTACATCTGCCCCACGATGACGCCCTCGACGGCGAGATCGTCTCGCTCGCCTCCCGGCTGAACTCGGCCTTCGCCCGGTACGGCCTGGAGGCGGAGCCCTTCGACCCGCGCATCGCGCAAGCGGGGCCCACCGTCATTCGCATGCGGACTCGGGCGCTCGGCCGCCTTGCCATTACCGACGTGGAGCGCCGGAGCCGGGATATCAGCCGGGAGATCGAGGCCCAGGGCGAGGTTCTCATTGGCGACGAGCCCGGCTATGTCACGGTCGACGTCCCCAGAACCGAGCAACGGCCGCTGCCACTGGCCGATCTCCTCCCGGCATTGACCGGGAAGCACGCGCCCGGGTCGCTCGAGTTCATCGCGGGTGTGGCGCCCAGCGGGGAGATCCGCGTCGCCGACCTGGCCCGGCTGCCGCACCTGCTCGTGGCGGGCGCGACGGGCTCGGGAAAGAGCGTGTTCCTCCGCGGGCTGCTAGTCGAGATCCTGCGCACGCATACCCCCGAGCAACTGAGGCTAATCATCGTCGACCCGAAGCGCCTGGATTTCGCGCCGTTCGCCCGAGCGCCGCACACGCACGGCGGCTCTATTGTCTTCGACCCTGATGACGCGCTCAGCCTGCTGCAGTCCACGCTTGAGGCTGAGCTCGTGCGGCGGCAGCCGATCCTGGAGGACGCCGGTGTAAGTTCCGCGGCCGAGTTTTATGAGGCCGGAGGGGCGCTGGAGAGCCTCCCACAGCTCGTCATCCTGGTCGATGAATTTGCTGACCTAATTCTGGCTGGCAGCGATCGCCGGGCCTTCAGTGAGCTGATCCAACGATACGCGCAGCTGACCCGCGCCTACGGGATATACCTGGTCCTGTCGACCCAGCGTCCGAGCGTTGACGTGATTACTGGCAGCATCAAGGCCAATCTCACGGCCCGGGTCGCTTTCGCCGTGCCCAGCGCGAGGGACTCGATGACCGTCATTGACCGAGGCGGGGCCGAGGACCTGCTCGGAAATGGAGACCTGCTGTTCTACCGCAACGGCCGGGTGGAGCGGCTTCAGGCGCCCCTGGTCGCCACCCGCGATGTTGGCCCGCTCCTCCAGCCGCGCTGATGCCCATCGCCGGCCGTCCGGGCTCAGCGGGTGGGTCCGCGTGGCCAGGGAGGCGGGGGCCGACGTGACCGGGGAGCCTGGTGCGGGCGGGGCTGGACTGGTGCGGGCGGGCGGGGATGGAGCGGGGCCGGGAAACTGAGCTGGGCGAGTCCGGCAACAGTGGCCGCGCGGGGCCGGCCGGGATCCGGCGCGGGTGGTGTGGTGGCCGTGGCTGGCCTGGTGACCGTGGTGGGCCTGGTGGCGGTGCCCAGGTGGCGGGCGGCGCGGAGCGCGGCGGCAGCCTGGGCGGCGCGCTGCTGGGACTCGCGCAGCTCCGCGACTGCCTCGGCCAGGGCGGCGAGGCGGACCAGCAGCACGACCGGGGTGAGGGTGCGGTCGCCGGTCAGGTGGGCGTAGGCGGCGATGAGCCGGGCGGCGTGGCGGAGCTGGTTCCCGGCTGGGGTCGGCGCGGGTATCCGGCCGTAGGGCTGGCGGGCGGCACGGTCGTAGTCGTCGGCGGCCCGGCGCAGGGCGCGGCTGCCGAGCGCGGTGGCGGCTGTGTGCAGCGCGTCGGAGGCGGCGTACGCGGCGTCGGAGGCGGCGGCCGGGTTGCCGGTCGCGGTGTAGAACCTGATCCGGGCGGTGGCGTCGGCGGCGGTGCGGGCGGCGTACTCCCACATCGCGTCAGCCTCGGCCGCCGATAGCGGCGAGTCCGGCCGGGCCGGGCGGGTCCACCGCTGGATGAGCCTGGGCCAGGTCAGGTCGGCGGCGAGCTTGCCGCCCCCGTACCAGACCGGTTCCGCGTTCCTGGCAGTGTCTCCGGGCAGCGCGACCGCGTACCCGGTGACCTGGCCGGGGCTCGTCACGCTGTACCGCAGCCGGACCAGCACGCCGGCCTGGTCCAGCCGGGCGAAGAACTCCTCAGTGCTGGCGGCGGAGGCGGCGGCGGTGCAGACGTGGCGGCGCAGCGTGGCCCGGGGCGGCTCGTCCCGTCCGTGGCGGGCGGCTTTGCCGGTCTCGGCGCGGGTGGGGCGGCGGGCCGCGGTGCGGTCGGCCGGGGCAGTGGACCGCAGCCCGTACCGCTGCTCAGCGGCAATACACGCATCCCGGACCCGGTACCGCTCGTTCACGATCCGCGGACGGGTCCGGTCCTGGCGGGCCAGCATCGCCACCAAGTGGATGTGGTCCGGGCCGTGCCGGATCGCGATCCACCGCACCGCGTCGTCTTCGGCCCCGCGCGGGCACAGCCCGGTACGGTGCATCACATCTGCCGCGATGTCGGCCCATTCGGCGTCCGACAGCAGGCGATCGTCGAGGGCGGCGCGCATCGAGCAGTGCCAGACCGGCTTGGCGCACCCCCACGTGCCCAGCGCATCGTGCGGGAGCCGCAGCAGCCCGGCCAGGCGGCGGAAGTCCCGGCTGCCGCTGGCGCGCAGCGGGGGTTCCAGGTCAGCGGGCGGGCGGTAGCCGGCGATGATATGCGGATCGGTATGTTCCTCCCGCCGTCCCGGGCCGTACAGGTAGCGGATCAGCCCGGCCACGTCCTGGCCACGCGGGCAGACCTTCCCGATCACCGCTCACCCGCTCCCGGTCACCGTTCCAGGCCGGCGGAACGCCATCCGCTGGGTTCCGGGACCACGCGGAACGCCATCCACGCTGGAGCGGACCGGCGAGGAACGTGGCCCGCTCATCCTGGACCAGCCGGCGGCGGCGCGGAACATGGTCCGGCTGCCGGCCCGCGCGGCCCAGGTGCGCGGATGGCCCGGAGGAATCTGGTCCGCAGGTCTTCCCCGGCTGCTTCCAGCCGGGCCGCGCGGCGGACGCTCTCTTCCGCGTACGGGAGAAGGTCACCCGACCACTGCCCGGTCGCGTTCAGCTTCGCGACCGCCTGGTTCAAGTTGACTCCGATCCGGCGTACTAGCAGCGCGGCACGGTCCAGGGCGTAGAAGGCGTCCCGCAGCGGCGCGTCCGGTGTGGCGACCGCGCCGCGCGCGACCGCGAGGGTGGCTTCGGCCGCGTAGGCGCCGCGCGCCAGCCCGGCCTGGCGGGCGGCGGCCGACACCTCGGCGTACTCCTCCTCGGTCAGCGCGAACCGCACGGTGCGGCCACGCCGTCCCTGGTGCCGGGTCCGGCGGCGCGGCCTGGCGCTGGCCGGCTGGCCGTCGTCGCGAACCTGGTCAACGTGAAGAACGTCCGCCACGCGCTTTCCCTTTCTCGCTGCCAGCCCGGCGCGAATGCGCCGTGAATTTCCCGTCCTGACCCTGACCGGACTGTTCCAGTATGCCTCCCGGACCGCGCCCGGTCCAAACGGAAAGGAACGTTACGCGCATCTTGCTTCGCGGCCCTGACGGCTATCTTCATCTGATGTGGAAGGCGCTGGCTAATGGCCGCGCATGCTTTCTCCTCGCCGCCCGGGCTGACGGCCACCGGAGTGTGCCGGAAGCGAACTGGAGTCCTTGCCGGCGACACGAGCCAATGCCGCTGCCTGGGTTGCCGGGCACGCCGGACCCCAGGCCAGCGACCGGAGTCCGTGCCCGGTGAGGTCGGCGTGGCAAACTGGACCAGCCCCGGAACGCCAGCCGGTCATCAACCGGCTGGCGTTCCGGGGAATGTCCGGACACGCACAGCAGGGACGTATCCCGGGTTTACGTGGTCAAGCAAAGAAATTATTCTGCTCTTTAAGTGCTAGCCAGTTATAGCCGGTATTGCTGAGTGCATCTGAGTCATGGCCAGTGTTGCTCAGTCCGGTTCAAAAGGGTCTACGTTGCCACGCCACGATTTGCCGCCTGGCCGTCAATAGCTAGCCTTCAATTCATGCGTGCCAGGGGATCAGCGCCGCAGCGAGAAACCGGAACCGGAATGATAAGTCGGCCGGGTACCCACGCCCCGGCTGCCCCAGCAGAGGGTCACGACCACGACGGGCACCCCGCACACCACCCCCACAGCGAACTGGACGCCTGGATCTGGGAACTGGCCGAGGCAGCACCCCCGCTTACCCCGGCGCAGCGGCACACGCTCGCGCTCCTGCTGAACACCCCAGGCCCGGTCCCTGCCCGGCCTGGCGGGGCGCTGCGGCCGGACCAGATACCGTAGTCCCAACTCGACCCGATGGTGGTACGCAACCCCGGGTCTTCGTACCGCGGAAGTGGTCAGCACTCTCGTCTTGCCGCACCGGGATACAAGCGAGTGAGCGCGGCTCACCTCTCCCGGTCGAGCGCTTCGAGCTTGTCCAGCAGGCCCTTCAGGTGGTGCCGGGTGATGATGACCTGCCCGACTTCCTCACGGATGATGGCCTGCCAGAACGCGCCCATGTAGATAATCTCCACGTCGGGGTGGGAGGCCTCGTATGCCGCCCGGCGTGGCACCTGGTCGACGTACTCGGGTTCCCCCCTGACCATCATGGTCACCACGCTATGCCTATCTTGTCCATAACGTCTATAGACGTATAGAACAAGAATGAACGTATCTGACTGGTAGGGACGTTTGTGCTGATCCGTAACGTCTATGATGTGGCCGATGAGATCGACAGGTGGAACCCCGAGCCGGTGTACTTGCAGCTTGCGGCGATCCTGCGCGGCCAGATCGAGCGCGGGGAACTGGTGCCGCGCCAGCCGCTCCCCTCGGAGTCATACCTTGTCGGCCACTACGGGGTCTCGCGGGGGACGGCGCGCCGGGCCGTCGAAGTGCTGCGAGACGAAGGCAGGGTGGTCACCGTCCCGCAGCGGGGGACCTACGTCAGCGAACGGAAGATGACATAGGTGCCAGTCATCATGCGGCGCGGGCCGAGGTCGCAGGGGCAACCGGGACACGCCTGCGGATGTCCTTGGCGGGCAGGAGACCTCCCCATAGTGTCGGCCCAGAGGGAGACGGACATGGACCGACCTGCCTACGTGCTGCACCAGGGTGACGCGCTGGATGCCTACCGGCACTGGCCCGCGCCGACTGCGATCATCAGTGATGGTGCCTACGGGGTTCGCGGTTTCCATGGCGACACCGTGGGAACCGGCCGCCTCGCCGAGTGGTATCAGCCGCACGTGGAAGCATGGAGCCGGTATGCGACGCCTGCGACTACGCTCTGGTTCTGGAACACCGAAGTAGGGTGGGCGACGGTCCATCAGCTGATCGTCGCGTCGGGGTGGGAGTTCGTCCAGGTGATCACCTGGGACAAGGGGGTTGCCCACATCGCCGGGAACGTCAACGGCAAGACGATCCGCCGGTTCCCCGTAGTGACCGAGGTGTGCGCCTTCTATCAGCGGCGGTTTGAAGTCAGCGGTGCGGATGGCCTGATGCCCGTTCAGCAGTGGCTTCGCCACGAGTGGCAACGGGCCGGGCTTCCGCTGGCGAGAGCCAACGAAGCGTGCGGGGTCAGGAATGCGGCCACCCGCAAGTACCTGACCCAGGACTGGCTCTGGTACTGGCCGCCCGGGGAAATGATGGAACGGCTGAGCGCCTACGCCAACGAGCACGGCAAGACCTCCGGCTGGCCCTACTATTCGCTGGACGGGCGCAACGCCGTAACCGCCAAGCAGTGGGACGCGCTGCGGTACAAGTGGCGCCACTCGCACGCGCTGACTAATGTCTGGCAACTGGCCCCGCTGCACGGAGTAGAGCGGATCAAGGGCACGATGCGGCGCGCAGCACCACGGGTTTACAACCCGAGCAGCCTGTCAGCCGCCCACCTGAACCAGAAGCCCCTGGAATTCATGCGCCGCATCCTCGGCGCGGTCACTGACCCTGGCGACGTGGTATGGGAACCGTTCGGCGGCCTCGCCTCGGCAGCGGTCGCCGCTATGCAGACGGGGCGTTTCCCGTGCGTAGCGGAGATCGACCATGACTTCGCCGAGATCGCGGCGCAGCGCCTTGACGATGCCCTCACGGGACGGGACCCCGAAGGCCGCGAAACGGCATCGTTAGACTCCCCGGCGCGCCGGAACTGGTAGAACACGGGAGATGACCGACGGACGACAGCCGGAAGTTGACCCCGCGCGCATCCGGGAGGCCCTGCTGGCCCTGGAGGGCACGGTAATCGAGGACCTGCGGCTTCCGCTGCCCGGCGACCTCAGGGACATCGCCAAGGCTGCCGCGCTGGTGAGCGGGGTGGTGGAAGACCGCATCCCCGCGCTGCTGAACAGCGTCCGCGGGCACACCTGGGATCAGGATGACACGCTGCACGCATTCGAGTTCCGCCGGTTCCCCATCGGCTTCCCCGATATCCTGCTGGTAGAGCGGGCCAACCCTGAAAACGTGCTGTTCCAGATGGAAGCCAAGTCCTGGTACGTCCTCGCGGCCGACTCGCTGACCGCCCGCTTTGAAACTTCCCCGGTCACCATGACCGAGGGCACGATCATCGCCATCGTCGCGTGGCTTCTCGACGGAGTGGTGGCTGGCTCGCCCAAACTGCTCCGCATCCACAGCGATGACGCTCACCGGCTCGCAGCCGCCCGCGATGCGGCGTGGGAGGCTATTGCACCCCCGGGCAGCCACCGGGTGATTCATCCCGAGAATGCACCCAGCACACCTCGTAACCTCGTACAGACGGTTGCCCGAGGTGAGATCTTCCGCCACGACAGGTGGGAGAAAGACTCTGACAACTACGGCAAGCTGGACCGCCTGTACGACACACAGGTCCGGAACTTCCGCGACACTGTATGGTCCCTGACGGCGGCGGGGAAGACCCTCAAGGAGTGGCACGATTTCGCTAAGAACGCACCACGAAACACCGGGTTAGTTGGCATTACCCCGGCGCTGCAATCGTCGGCCAGGGAAACGATCATGGAAACTGCATAACAGCGCTGCGCACGCCAAGTACCGATAAGGAAACTCCTATACTCCCAGGCTGCACCGTTCCCTAACCCGGCGGCTATGGCGGCGACACCAGGGACCGGGACAGACCCTATGAAGCCGGAGAAGGCGCGAAGATTCTGGCGGTGGCTCGCATCCCTCGACCTGACAAAGCCGCCCGCGCCCGTACTGCGCTGGCTCGGCCTCTTGCTGGTCGCCATCGGATATGTGGCGGCGGGCACGCCGGTACAGGGCTGCGACTGGCTATGGCCCGCGATCTTCGCGGGGGCACTGATCCTTCCCGATCTCGCAGGTTTCGCCATCGGCGGGTTCAGGCTCGACCTCAAGCAGGCACAAGACGATATCGAGCGCCTGAAGCTCCGTATTGATCTGAGCCAGATACAGGTAACTGGTGATCTTAACCTCTACGGAGAAGAAGCAGGAAGGGTCGCCGGGCGAGCCCTGCTTGCCGCGCGCGGGGAGCAAGCGGCCAGGAACGCGCAGTTCGTCCTCGTGGACGATGACACGGCGATGGACGTAACGTCATGAGCATGGCAGAGGAACGCCGCGCCCCCCCGGATAGCGGTCGCACAGCCCGTCATCGAGGCAATCGACACTCTCCCGGCAGAGAGCGCCGATGCCGTACGTACCGCGATCCGCACCATCGGCATCGAGCCCGGCGAACCAATAGACTTGCCCACTGCCCCTCCCGGATACCCGTACCAGGCGCAACGCCCCGATCTCGCTACAGCGCCCCTCGTCATCTACCGGCAGTCCCAGGCCGAGGAACCGGGAGACTGGCTCGTCGTCTCCCTCATGACTCCGGGAGAATTCCGGCAGCAGAAACAGGACGAGCTAAGCGAAGCGCTTCGCAACCCAGAGGTGCGCCGCTTCATCGAAGTTGCCGCGGGCACCGCCGCCACTTACGTCAACGCCGAGCCCGGAGCCGTCACCGTTACCCAGCCCGGTGCAGCGTCAACTGCCGCTACCGCAGGCAAGCGGCACTAGCCGCGCCCCGCGCGGGGGGTAAGAACCGCCCGAATCCGGGGTATGCCCTGGTCGGGGAACCGGCCTAACCGCAGGCCTGGGAGCCGGCCGCGACGCGCGGGAGCAATCCCGCGGATTTTGTCAGTGGCGTGGTCTACCGTTGCGTCGTGCCCCGAACACAGATCGTAGATCCACATGCCCGTGATTCGGCCGTTGTCGCTTGCTGCCTGGCGGCTGGCGCAGTGAGCGACGCCGCCTTGAGCGATAGGCGGAAGGCGGCCATCTTGATGGATTGCCTCGGCGTGCTTGCCGCGATATCGCCGCCGGGGCAAGTCATGACGTTCGGCCAGTTCCGGGCCGGGTTGACCGGGCCGCTGCGCGAGCTGCTGCCCGCCACGATCGACCTGGGCTCGACGGGCGATGTTGTCCTTCTCGACGCTGAAGGGATGTTGTCCCCGGAAGCTGAGGATGTCTGCCACGAGCATTTCATCGGATGCGCGGCGCTGGACCAGCATTGGTCCCAGGCGCGTGTCCGCGCCGAGCAGGAAGAACAACGCTTGTATCTTGCCCTGCGTGATCTCGGCGCTGTGGGTTACACGCGTGCGCGAGAACTTCTCACGGACAATCCGGCTGGCGACCTCCGCACGTTGCGCCGGAAGTGGGACGAGCTGTGGCCGCGGTTCGGGGATTACACGCCGATCTCGGGCTGGCGGTGGGCACAGCTTAACGGCTGGTGGTTCGCCTGTCCGTCGTGTCACTGGCCGATGCGCGTCATAGAGGGCCACCACCTCGCCACTGTGCGCTGCGACGCTCACGACTTGCGTGGAATCCGTTACACCGCCCAGACCGATAACGCGGAGGGCAAGCCGCCGGTGCTGCAGCCCGCTGGCCGGGACGCTCCGCCTGTTGCCGGTCAGCCCGCCACTTCCGATCATCTGGCCGTGTCGAGAAGCGTCTGGCGGTACGTCACGCTTCCCGGTGTCCTGGAATGCGAGCTTCGTGATCATGCTCGCGGGCTCGGCGCGCAGGTTGAGATGTGGCCTGACTGCGACAGCTACGACGTGCTGATTGAGGCCGGGAGCAGGGAGTGGCGGGTCGACGCGAAGGCGTGGGCTTCGCCTGACCGGCTGGCCGATGCGTTTCGCGGGAAGAGCACCGTGGCTCCGCTCTACATCGTGCTGCCTGATCATCAGCAGTGGGCGTGCACCGCGCTTGATGAGCAGCTGCGCGCGCAGGGGTACCGCGTACGGACGGCGGGACAGCTCATGGATGAGGTCGGCCGGGAGGCGAGGAAAACGCGATGAGCGGCGGGCGAGGCCTCGGTGAGATGGCAGTGCAGGCCGCGTGCGCGCTGGCGGAGGTCTTCTTCCCTGAAGATGCAGCTGGCGAGACAGCTGTCCCGCTCGACCAGGCGCACCTCATCGCGTCCGGCCGCCTGGACCTGTGGGATGAGTGGGAGAGTCAGCCGCCGGACATGAAAGCCCTGGTCGGGCAGTTCCTCCGGCTGCGGCACAACGAACTGGCATCGCGGAACGCTTTTCTCGCCGCGGCGCGACGCCAGTTCGCGACCCCGGACGCGCCGTTTACCCTCCCCGCGGGGGTCCCGTCATACGAGGCCACCCGCGTACTGCCCCGACACGGTGGTGATCCAATCGCGTTTGTCGTGCAGGTTCTGGAGGACATGGAGGATATTCACGCGCGCGCTCGGACTCCCGTCGAGACGGCGGAACCTGGGCTCTGGTCTTTCGGGTGGCGGCCGGAAAGCACTGTCGATATTCCTGAAACGCTGCGCGACGCCGCGAGCCGCAAAGCCTGGCCTGTAGTGACGACGACCCCTTGCCTGTCTGAGATCAAGGTCAGCTGTCAGGAGATCAGGGATCTCGCGGAGGAACTCGATCGCGCTTGGGGTCAGTCGTGGCGCCTTCCTATCATCGGCGCGCTACTGGCCGGGTTCCGCGACTCCGCCGACCTGCCCGTCAGTGAGCTGGTCGCGCACGCGGGACAGTTGCGCCTGGCGAACGCTCCCACAGGTGTGGGGAAGACGGTGTTCGACCGTCTCCTGGCTATCTACCTTGCTCGCGCCGACATCCGCTCTTGCATCGTGGTCACAAATATCAATGACGCGCTCAATACTGAGGCCGATATCCGCGACGATCTGGAGAAGCTGTACCAGCGCACTGCTGCCAGGGTGCCCAGCTGCGAGACGTTGCTGTCCGCGCACCGGCTGCATGACAAAGCGCTCACGGCAGCTGACCTGGGCGACTGGGACCGTGTGGACAAGCTCGGTTACGGGTGCGCGCTGCGGGCGAAGGTGGTCGATGGGCCGCTTCCGGAGCCGGGTAGAGAACCGTGCACCGGCCTGCGGCCGGCCGCAGCTGACTCAGATGACAACAGAGGAAACGGTGCCCGGCATGCATGCCCCTGGCGCGGTGGCTGCGGTCGCCACCAGCTCGCTCACCGTGCGGTGCAGGCCGACATCATCGTCACTTACCACCACATGCTCGCATCGGGACACGTACCGATCCCGGTTGTCGTTGACGACGTTGAGGTCGAGAGCCTCAGCGTCCTTGAGCTGGTCATGCGCGCGTGCCCGGTCATTCTCATCGATGAGATTGACCAGTTCCAGAGCACTCTTGTCGAAGCGGGAAGCAAGGAGGTGCGGCTCGCCGCGAAGGGACGTGAGCAGGCGGACCTAGCGCTCGCGCAGATCGAGACGCAACGAGACCTGCTGCCACCTGGGGCGGATCGCCGGGTGGTGCCGCCTTTGCGCCGTGCACAATTCCTGTCTGAACAGTTCCTCAACTACGTCCTGGAAGGCGAGATCTGGCTGGAGGATGAGCGTGACCGCCCGGCCTCGGGCTGGCATCTCCCCGGCACCCTGGACGGCCCCGTGGCCCGGGCGCTTTTCCGAGTCCCCGACGAAACCGAGATACCCGCCGGGGTCTACAAGACATATAACGCGCTGTTCCCCGACCGGGAAGAGCCCGTCCCCGTCGACCTTCCTGATGACCTGCGGGCCGTCGCTGAACTCATCCGTGATTCGGTCAGCAACGACAGCGGCGGCGATGAGATCCGCGATATCAAGCACCGCATGCATGAGAGCCTGACTCGACGCGTGCCGGATTCAGGGGTCCGCAACGACATCGTGAACGGCCTGCTCGTGCGCGCCTGGCTGGGCTCGCTGCGGCAGGCGCTGACACGGCTGACATACGCGGTCACGTCTCCAGATGTCCAGCTTCCTGGAGCTCGCCAGCTCGCGGAAAAGCTCGGCGTGTTCGTCCAGCAGGCGGCCATCCCCTACGGGCCTCTCGGTTATCTGCTGTTCGGGTTCAGGGTCACACGGTCCGACACGCCGCGTCTGCAGGGTGAGCTGAGCGTTCAAGCGATCGGCGGCGACCCGCACACGACGACCGCGCAGCTTGCCGGGGTGGTCGCGCTCGCTGCCTGCGGGTTCGAGCGAATCGTCATCGGGCTGTCCGCGACCGCCTTCTTCCCTGGAGCAGCGCGCGAGCACATACATGTGCCCGTCACGTGGGCGATGACGGACACCGCTCCCGGCGGGGTGAAGGCGAACGCCGGGACGATCCTGGCCGGAATGCAGCCGATCCGAATCGCCGGCCTGTCCGATGGACCCGCCAAGGACGACGTTCTCATCGAGCTGGGCAAGCGCCTGTGGAGCGACCGGCTGGGTCCATACCTGGAGACCGCGCTGACCGATGAACGCCATGACCGAGCTCGCGCCCTGATTGTGGGGAACTCCTACCGGCAAGCTGGCCTGCTGGGACGGGGCATCGCCGCGATGACCGACCCGCGCAGGCTGGCTATAGCCGTCAGCGCGAACAACGGGCCGGTCTACCTCGCGCTCCCGCCTGGAGCCGAATCCCTGACCGCTGACCAGTTCGAGTCATTCGGGCACGGTCCTGTCGGCCGGGTGCTGATTGCCCCGCTCAGCAGGGTCGCGAGAGGACTGAACATTCTCGTGCCGGGCCAGCAGATCTCGGCCATCGCCTCGATATGGGTCTGTGTCCGGCCGGTTGCCCAGGTCCATGAACCAGCCGAACTGTTCGCTAGCGTCAACTCGGCAGCAATCGGCAAGGGATCGGCCTCCGCAGACCCGGCTGCCGTACTCGCACAGCAGCGGACAGCAGCTCACAACCGCCTCTACTGGATCTTGTCCTGCGACCGCCGCTTCAGCCTGCTCCCGCGCAAGCTGAAATCGGAAGTAGTCGCCGGGATGCTCGTCGACCTGATCCAGCTTGCCGGGCGCGCACGCCGTGGCGGCACGCCCGTCGACCTCTTCCTCGTGGACGGCGCTTTCCACGATCCGCGGCTATCCAGCGACCTGCCCTCACTCGTCCGGTACCACTACGAAAACCTCGACGAGCACGAGCAGGCGGCGATGAAGCGCGTCTACGGCGGCATGCTGACCGCACTGCTTGAGTACGCGGGCGTTCCCGGTAAGGACGGCAGCAATGACAACCGGGCCTGATCGCGTCGATCTGCTCGCCTTCCCCTTCTCCGGGCCGCTGCTCGGCAGCGTCGCCACATACGCGCTTCCGCCACAAGCACTGGAGACATGGACCGAGCTGATGGGCCGGTTCCGCGAGCGGACCGGCTCGATCGGGAACCTCCCCACCGCCGCCCTGACGAACGTCCTGCGCTCCGCATGCCGAACCAGAGTCAACATCTACCCGACCGTCAAGGATGAGCCCCCGCAGATGCTGGTCGCGGCGCGGGCACTAGACACCGCAGACCTCTGCGACGCGATTCGTCTATGGGAGCAGGTCATCCTCGGCGCGGAGGAGAGCTCCATCCGCTTCTCCTACAACAGCAGACTTGCAGACATCATCAGCACCGTAACTCCTGTGCACACGCAGCTCAGCGACGAAGTGCACCGGACAGGCACACAACCGGATGCGCCCGGCTGGGTCTTCGACGTCTCCAGCTGGCACGCAGCCGAGCAGCTCTCTGCCCGGCCCTGGCCGATCGACGGCATGCAGATCACCTTCCGGATGGACACAAACGGGGACCTGCTCGTCTGGGATAACAACCTGCTCTGGTCGCACAGCTGGCCCAGGTACCCGCCGCGCTTCGCAGCAGCTCAGATTCGCCTGGCGATGAAAACGCTGCCGTGGATGAACGATCCGGTCCTGATGCTCAAGCCTTCGGTCTTCTGGATCGCTAATCGCCTCAGGAATGCCCGTACGGCATGGCTGGCACCCAATGACCCGGCCGCTCCCCTCCTGGTCTTGAAGCTCAACGGCCGCTACGGCCAGATGGCCGTCGATCCCTACACCCGGACAGCACTCGCCATATGGTCGCGGCTGCGGGGGGAGCAGCCGCCGGAAACATCCGATGTCGAGGAAAACGGCCAGCCGGGGCGGCTCCGGCCGGTGATACCGGTGCCTGTCAGGTACCCGGTTGGGCGCGGCCTCGGCATGCACACCCTACGAGAATTCGCCGCGCACGCGGCCGATGTTCTCGGCACCCCTTCACTGACGGCATCCAGGGTCGCCGGTCACCGGTTCCCGAAGCGTCCCGGCCGCGAGAAGGGCCGTGATACTGAACTGCTCGACCGGGAAACCCTCGGCACTACCATCCGCGCCTCGGGTACCGCCCGGCTGCGCATCGTCGTCCTGTACCAGTACCCCCATACGCGGCGCCGTATCCAGAACCTCCTGGCATACCACTTCGAGGACGCCGGGTTCGCCACCAAGCAGATCCCGGACAGCACCGAGACCGCGCTGAGCGGCGATTGCGTGACAGCAGTCTTTTGCGAGGCGCGGGACTTGCTCAAACACGGAGAGCATGGGCAACGGAAGTTCCTGCTCGCCGGATACTCAGCGCTGATCCCGCAGGACGGGACCCGCATTGCCGCGCTCTGCGAAACCGAATACGACGAACGCGAATGGGCTGAGCGGCGCATCAAGGCGCGCATCGACAAGACCGCCGCTGACCCTGACGAGGCAGATGCCAAGCATCCCGTCAACAAGCTCCTCGCCAAAGATGGTGTCGCATCCCAGTTCATCGCCACTAAGAAGCCAAGCGACGAATCCAGCGGCGCCGCGATAGCCACGATGGATGACCTCACCGCAGCGGTCTCCGGGGACTATGCCGGGCACGGCGCCATCGGGGATCTGCTCAGGACAGCCGGGCTTGTCCACGCACGCCTGGGGGATGTGCTCGTCTTCGGGACCGACGGGATAGCGACCCCGCACGTCTACGTGGGGATCCACCTGCGGCAGCAGAAGAAAAACAAGAACAAGCTCTCCTGCACGCTCGCCGCCCTGGCCCCCGATGGACACCAGTGGGGCGCCTGGGGCTACTGCTGGGAACCTCACCCCGTTACCGGCAAGACGGGATGGCAGCCCTACGCTGACGCCAACGTGACATACCGCGCCGGGAATCTCCTGGCCTCCGCCCGCCACACGATGTGGGACAACGGAATCCCGCAGCTCATAGACGTGGCGCTCGGTCAGCTCGAAAGCCGCTTTCGGGGAATCCCCTATGTCGTGTTCATATCTGGCGAGGCATGCCGGACCATCTGGCCAGGGCTGGCGAACAAACACCTCGAACGGCTCCCAGGGCCTGACGGTCTGATCGACGGTAAGCAGCCTCTCCCCGGCTGCGCCGGTCGCAGGCCTGCCGCTGTCGTCCGGGTGACGCCGAGCAGCAGCGGAGAAGTCCCCCGGCCCGTGCCGCACATAGTGCGCAGTAGCGGGAGCACGGTAAGGACAACCAAGGCCCTCCTCCACCTCGATGAACCAGGAGGAGACCGGGTCTTCTTGCTGGCCAACGTGCCACGGCAGTACGACGGTGACGGCCGCCATCGCAGGGTCGGCGCTCAGCACTCTCGCTGGTCGGCCACACAAGATGAGCAGCCGCTGAACTGGTACCAGCACACCGCCACCGAGATCCTCGTCTGCGGCGCGACCGAAGGGTCGAGAAAATACGGCGTCGCCGCCGGTCGCCTATGTGACCACGCGATTTCCTGGGACGGCCGAACTCAATACCCCGCGCCCCTGCACCTCGCTATGCAGATGGACCGCGATCACCCCGAGTACCGGAGAACCGTCTTCATAGAAGAGCAAAGCGCTGCGCTCAGCGAGGAGGAACTAGGCGATGAAGCGACGTTCATTACGTGAATCGCCGAAGGGTGCGGCTCTTCTGGGGTGATGCAGTGTGAAGAGTTTTAGCGTGGTCGCTGCCGCGGTGTCCGGTTTGCTTGAGTCGGTGCGTGCGTAAAGGGCTCCTTCCCGTTACGTTCCTGGTTGTCTCACGACCAGAACGGAAAAGAAGGAGCCCGATGCAAGGGTACGCGCCAGGGCAGGACGCGGCGTTCGCGCAGTCCAGGGAGTGTTATCAGGATCTTGAGGACTGGATGGCGTCGGAGGGTGCGGCGGGACTGCAGCACGGTGAGCTGGAGGAACAGCTGGACGTGCGGGGCCGGGAGCTGCTGCGGCGGCTGTTCCAGGACCGGCTGGACCTGACAGCTGCCCGCGAGGACCGCCGGCATGACGTGGCCGGGGAGGACGGCGTCGTCCGCACGCGCGCGGAGAAAGGCCGCACCCGGCCGCTGGTCACGAAGTTCGGGCAGGTCACGGTGTCGCGGATCGCGTACCGGTCACCCGGCCGGGCGAACGTGCACCTGCTGGACCGGGAGCTGAACCTGCCGGAGGAGAAGCACTCCCACGGGCTGCGCAAGCTGGCCGCGATCGAGGCCGCGCGCGGCTCGATGGAGGCGGCGGCCGCCGCGATCACCCGCGCGACCGGCGTGACGATAGGAAAACGGCAGGCAGAGGAGCTGACCCGCCGCTGCGCCGCGCACGTGGAGGCGTTCTACCTGTCCCGCGTGGTCAGCCCGGCGCCGGACGGCTGGCCGCTGATCCTGACCTTCGACGGGAAGGGCATCGTGATGCTGCCCGGTGCGCTGCGCCCGGCGACCGCGAAGGCCGCCGCCGCGGCGGAGAGCAAGCTCGCGACCCGGCTGTCGCCCGGGGAGAAGAACGGCCGCAAGCGGATGGCCGAGCTGGCCTGCGTCTACGACGCCGCCCCGGTCCCGCGCACGCCGGAGGATGTCATCAGCACGCCCGCGCAGAAGCGGCGGAAGAAGAAGGCGCAGGCAGCGAAGCCGACGGGCAAGACAAAGCCGCGGGAACCGCAGGCAAGGGGCAAGTGGCTGACCGCCTCTGTCACCGATGACATCCCCGCCGTCATCGCCGCTGCCTTCGACGAGGCCGGACGCCGCGACCCCGGTCACAAGCGCGAATGGGCCGTCCTGATCGACGGCAACAACACCCAGATCGAGGCCGTCACCGCCGAGGCAGCCCAGCGCGGCGTCACGGTCACGATCATCATCGACTTCATCCACGTGCTGGAATACCTGTGGAAGGCCGCCTGGTCCTTCTTCGACAAGGGAGAGCCCGCCGCCGAGGAATGGGTCGCCGCCCAGGCACGCAAGATCCTGCACGGGAACGCGGCCCAGGTCGCGGCCGGGATCCGCCGCCGCGCCACCGCCTACGGATACTCCGGCCCCGAGCGCGCCGGCGCCGACGAATGCGCCCGCTACCTGCAGAACAAGAAGGACCACCTCGGCTACGCCACCGCGCTGAAGAAAGGCTGGCCCATCGCCACCGGGATCATCGAGGGTGCCTGCAGGCACCTCATAAAGGACAGAATGGACATAACCGGCGCAAGATGGGGACTCGAAGGCGCCGAGGCCATCCTCAAGCTCCGCGCCGTCATCGCCACAGGCGACTTCGAGGACTACTGGCGCTTCCACCTCCGCCAAGAGCACAAGCGCATCCACGGAGTCATAAACCGCGAAGACCTCATCCTCGCAGCGTAACCAGCTCACCTCAAAAGAGCCGCACCCATCGCCGAATGGACCTCGCTCGTCTACGAGGTCCCCGTAGCCTCTGGGTTGTCCCTTCACGACCGCAACTGCCCGACCCATGCACAGGCATCCGCGCAGCATGGCTTACATCTACAAGGATACGTAATGAACGCCGCTCCCCGCTCATGGCATCTCAAGGTCGATCGGGCAGAGCAACACCTCGAAGAGGTCAAGGCGCACATGGCCGCGTACGCGGCTAAACACCCGTATGGCGCCATGCGCGCTCGGCAACCGAAGGGCCAGCGCGACATCTGGCTCTACCGCCTCAAGATGCTGGAGCAACCTGACCCGATGATCGCCGTCATTATCGGGGAAATCCTCTATGACCTCCGCTCCGCTCTGGATCACATCGCCGTCAGCATGGCTCCCAGCAGCAGGAAGAGCAAAGCCGGCTATCCCGTAGAGGTGACCGATCCCTTCGCCAAGGACGCCGACGGAGCCTTTATCTACGATGAGGAGCGGCGCAGAAGTTTCACGTCAAAGATCAAGGGAATCCCAGCGGACGCCGTCGCAATGATAATGTGTAGTCAGCCGTATACCCGCCAGTATTCTGAACTTGAGACCCTCGCACTCCTCAACCGCCTCGAAAACGCGGATAAGCATAGGGAGCTTGTTACCCTCGGTGCCGGCATCATGGACATCCGCACAATCGTTACTGCGCCCAAGGCCGCTATTCAGCAGCGAGCCGATGGATTCCGCGAAGACGGTGCAGAAGTCGCCAAGTTCAAGTTCATTGAGTCCCCGCCGCCGCCAGAGAGTGAAGTGCAGGTGGATGTTCGCGGTACCGCCTCGGTAGCGATCAAGGTTGGTGGCCTTCAGGGTAACCTTGCGATGCCGCAGACGCTCGAAATCCTCATCGCATGGATGCGCGACGAAACAATCCCTGAATTCACGCCCTACATTAGGTCCAGGTGAGCGTGTCATCCTCTTCCGCCAAACCATGGTAACTTCTTGTGCCACCAGCTTGGGTGCACGTCAGTGTAGGTGAAGAAGATCATTTACCCGAGTCAGGCCACATTAGTGTACATCTGAATCACGGTGGATGCCGTCGAGGGCTTGGCGGAGGTCGCCGGATGCAGAGCCGCCAGTTATGCTACGTACAGTGGTCCTGCGATTCGGGACAGCGACGTAACGTGAGCAAAGCGTGTTGGCCACGTGGAGACCCTGCCGTAGGCTTGTCCACGGCCCGGCATGTCCGTGGCAGAGAAGCACTGGCGGAACCTTGGGAATCATGAGTCAATGGCTACCAACGATAAAGACGCACGCACGGGTCTAGTCTTGCCAGGTTATTTGAGCGAGCAAGTAATTCCAGAGGTCGCCGATGTACTCTACTTTGACCAATTGCTCTACTGGCTTCCAACAGGGTTCACCGATGTTGAATACGCCGCGATAGTGAACTTCCCGAGGTTCTGCGCCGATGAAGGTATTGAACTGCCGGACATTATTTGGAATCTGATTGTACGGTATCGAGAAGCTGATGCCAACGCCTTGGAGGCGGCGAAGATCCTCAAACCTCTAAAGGAAGGGGATGTCATAAAATATGTCCTACCCATATATGGTCGAGGCCGACGAGAGGTGGAGGCCGCCGCGACAGTTGTGCGCGCGGATAGCCACCTGAAGTCATGCTTTGCGCGTGCCCCTTTCGACATTTGGCTGTTCGCGCGTGAGCTTGTCGGGCACGCGCTCTTCGGCGTTTTCGTTGAAGACGGGTACGAGGGTTCAATAAGAGTCCTTCGTGAAGGCATCAGCTCCGATGAGTCCCTGACAGCGCTTCTAGAAGCTGTAGTAGCTAACAGATTGATCGCAATGACGGGCTCTTATTCTGCAGTTATCTACGATTCCCGATGGCTACCGTTGCTTGAGGCCGTACAAGACAGCAGCTACGTACCGCAAGCTCAGCCAGAGGGCAGCAGCCGTGAAACCGATCCGGTTGAGTACACGACATTCCGCATCTTCAGTGAAATTCTACGTCCCGTGTTCGGGCGATGTGATGAGCTGTCCAAGAACTCCTGGGTCGCCAGTATGCGGCAAGCGCGCAGAGACGACATCCTCGCGCTACGCGATCAGTGCAGAGCCGTTGCGTTGAACGTGCTTGCTGCAAGCGACGCCTTGCCAAGTGTACGAGAAGAGATTCTTAGGAGAGAACTACAAGAGCGCATTGCAGACCCATTGCGAGGTTTGACAAGCTCACCAGGGCGGGATGCGCGAGGTATTGGCATTTCTGTTCTTCTCGACTCGGGTGTAGTTGGAGCGCTGCTAGGAGTTTTTAGCGGATTCGATCCACGCACGGTCCTGACTGCAACCGGCGCCGCCGCAGTGGCCTCAATTGGTCGACGAATGTTCGAGTCGTCGAACCTTCCCGGTCATTTGACCCTTCTGCGAGACGGGCTGATAGCCACCGAGGGAGAATATGCCCAGATGAGAGCAGACTTGCTCGAAATTACTATCGGCGAGGTTATACGCTGATTCAACATTCCCGAGTTAGGCCATGTTGGTGCGTACAGGAACTGTAGTGGATGCGCTCGAGAACGTCGCGCAGATCACCAGGTAGGTGTTCGACGACGGTGATTGTCTGAGTTCCGACGGTCAGGCGTGCCGCGTGGTGGCCTTCGGCACCTCCAGTTCGGCCTTGTAATGCGACCCGATGTGCTCGATGTCGCGCGACCCGCGGTGGGAGGAATACACGATCTGCACCGCCGTCACCCCTGAGGCAGTCTTCACCGTGCTCAAATGCAGGGACACGAGGCCCAAACCGGGGCCGGGGTCAAGGTATCCGCCGCGCTACTGGCGCCACTCGATTCGCATTTGCAGCTGGGGGTCGAACGGCTGCCGCATCCGGCCGGGCAGCAGGGTCACCTGGCACAGCAGCCGGACGATTTCCCGCTGGCGGGCCAGGGACAGCTCTTTCCAGACGCGGGCCGGGTCGGCTCCGGGGGCGCGCAGCTCGGGCAGCAGGTCGATCTGGGTCGCGTCGGCCAGTTCGGTGCTGATCTCGGCCAGCCGGGCATCGATCCGCTTGCGTTCCTGCCGGACCCCGGCCTCGGTGAGTACGTCCTCGCTCAGCAGCCGGGCCAGGTCATCCCGCTTGGCGTGCAGCTTCCTGGACTCGGCGCGCAGCGCCGTCACATCCACCTCCGGTCTAGGCTCGGGGGCGGGCAGGAGGTCGGCGATGTCGGGTTGGCTGAGCCGGGCGATCATCACCTTGGCCATGGCCTGGTCGACCGGGATGGCGGGCGTGGCGCAGTGCGAGCCCTTGTCGCACCGGTAGGCGCTGCCCCGCTCCGGGCCGTACCCGCCCATCCCCGAAGCGTGCATGGTGCTGCCGTCGCCGCAGATCCCGCACCGGGCGTGCCCAGAGAGCAGCCAGCGCGGCGCGTTGGCGTTGTGGGGGTTGGTGCGCCGGGCCGGGTCGGTCAGCATCTCTGTCAGCCGCTCCCACCGGTCCGGTTCGATGATCGGTTCCAGCCACGACGACGCGTCATACTGCGCCCCGTTGCACGTCGCCCGACCCGCCACGTGCGAGGCCAGCAGCGCATCACGCAGCGATACGGCGCTGAAAGGCTTCCCGGTGGTGGTGCGCATGCCGCGTCCGCGCAGGTCGGCGGCGACCGCGCGCAGCGAGATGCCCCGGTCCAGCACGTCGATCACCGCGTCCTGGAGCACCTTGGCTTCCTCGGGGACGGTGATCAGCCGTTTGGCGTGCTTGGGGGCGGCCGGGTCGATCATCCGCCCGTAGGGACGCCGGCCGCCCCAGTACGACTTGCCTGCCCACCGCTTGCGGCCGCGCTGCACCTTGTCGGAGATATCGGCGCTGTAGTCGTGGGCGGCCCTGGCCCGCTCGCGGAACGAGCGGATCTCTTCACGGGTGCCGCCCCGGGTGATCCGCAGCGACCCGATGCCGTCCGCCGAGTCCTCGCTCGGGGAGAACGCGGACGCCTTGCCCAGCTCGCACGCGTCGATCAGGTCCAGGGCATCCCGCTCATCACGGGCGATCCGCGACACGTCATCGCAGATCAGCAGGCCCGCCTTCCCGGTTTGCAGGTCCAGCAGCACCCGGGCGAACACCGGGCGGCGGGTCCGCATCGTCACCAGCCCCGTCGCGGTCGTGACCCGGACCGGCCGCTTATAGGCCGACGCGGGCCGGTACCCGCCGTTACCCGCGTCGTTCTCGATCGCCACCTGGACACGCTCAGCGGGGACGCCCAGCCCCGCCGCGAAGTCGCGGAGCTGCTCCTCACGCGCGGCGAACGTGGTCCGGTCCTCGTCGCGGAAGTCCGACATCCGCAGGTAGATGATCGCGTCGCCGAGGATGAGCGCCTCGCCGAGGGTGATGGTGCCGTTGCCGCTGCTCATGCTGCCTCACTCGGGGGTGTCTTGCTTTACACCTTGAGTGTATTTGCTCCTGGATTGGATGAGCCCGAGACCGTCCCGGCCGAGACCGCTCCGATGGGCACCGTCCCAGCTGACACCGCGCCTGCCGGGGCCCTGCCCCTGCGCACCCGCGCCGATGCCGTCCCGGCCAAGCACGCCAGGAGCGAGGAGACCAAGGCCGACCCGGTCGAGGACACCACGCAAACCATCGGGTAAGCCCGCTCAGCCCGCTTGGCACTATCATCGGCACGACAACGCCGATGATGAGGGTGCCTGACGAAGGGACGTTCGCGGTGCGGGCAGAGCCAGCGGCGGCAGCCGAGGCCACAGCAGCCACCGGGCCCATCCCGCGAGGGCCACGATGGCTGCTGCCCGCCGGGGCCCTGCTGCTGGCAGGCGTCCTGGCCGTATACCTGGCCGATCTGGTCTCGCACCTGGGCTACATGGCCGCCATGCGCGACCTGGTGGTGTACCGGAACGGCGGGCTGATCCTCCGGCACGTCCCGCCCGCCTACGACGGGCACCGGTCCTCACCGCTGTACGACTGGACCGGCCAGAACGGCGTCCAGTTCACCTATCCGCCGTTCGCCGCGGTGATCTTCGCGGTCGCCTCCGTGCTGTCCTGGACGGCCATGCGCTGGGCGATGACGCTGGCCAGCCTGGCCGCCCTCGGACTGTCGCTGTGGCTGGTGTTCGGCGCGCTCGGCTACCGTGACCGGCCGACGGTCCGCCTCGGCGCGACGCTCGGTGTCTCCGCGCTGGCGCTGGCCACCGAACCGGTCCAGCAGACCCTTGCCCTCGGCCAGGTCAACCTGCTCCTCATGCTGCTCATCGTGGCGGACCTGCTCATTCCGGACTTTAAGGGGCGGACCCGCTGGTGGCACGGGTTCGGCATCGGGATCGCGGCGGGCGTGAAGCTGACCCCGCTGATCTTCATCCCGTACCTGCTGCTCATCCGCAAGTACCGGCAGGCCGCCACGGCCACGGCGACCTTCGCGGCCACGGTGGCGCTCGGCTACGCGATCCTGCCGAAGGATTCCCGCACCTACTGGGCCGATGGGCTGTTCCTCAAGGCCAACCGGATCGTGTTCCTCGGCACCCGGGGCAACCAGTCGCTGCGGGGCATCGTGACCCGGCTGGCCGGCAGCGTGAATTCCGCGATCACGCCGTGGATCGTCCTGGCCATCCTGTTCGTGATCGCCGGGCTGGTCGTCGCCGCCCTGCTGTACCGGGCCGGGCAGCCGGTGCCCGCGATGCTGGCCTGCGCGCTGACCGGCCTGCTGGTCTCGCCGCTGAGCTGGGATCACCACTGGGTGTGGGTGGCGCCGGGGATCGCGCTGCTGGCTCACCTGGGCGCTTCCGCGGGCCGTGGCCTGATCCGGGCGGCGTGGTGGGCGGCGGCGGCCGGGCTGGTGCTGGTGTTCGCCGCCTGGCCGCAGTTCTGGGACGCCCAGGCCGGGCTGACCCCGGCGGGCCTGGTCTGGTACGGCCCCGCGACCTACTTCGCCACTGGCGACCAGCCCTGGTACCACGAGTTCCACTGGCATGGCCTGCAACTGCTGGCCGGGAACAGCTTCGTGCTGGCCGGCCTGGTCGCGCTGGCGGCCCTGGCCGTGGCGGCCGTCCTGGGAGCCCGGGCCCGTGAGTGACGACGCGTCGCTGGCCGAACTGCGGGAACGCCTGGTCGGCGACGTTCTGCAGAGCAGCGGGGTCCGCGACGCGCGCATCGCCGCGGCGCTTCGTGACGTGCCGCGGCACCTGTTCCTGCCGCACCTGCCGCCGGAGGAGGCCTACCTCGATGACGCCATCGTGACCAAGCGGGACACCGAGGGCCAGCCGATCAGCTCCTCCTCCCAGCCCGCCATCATGGCGATCATGCTGGACCAGCTGGACCTGGCCCCCGGCCAGCGGGTGCTCGAGATCGGCGCGGGCACCGGCTACAACGCCGCGCTGATCAAGCACATCGTCGGGCCGTCGGGCGCCGTCGTGAGCGTGGACATCGAAGCCGACCTGGTCGAGGCGGCCCGCGAGCACCTGGCCAGCGCCGGGTACCCGGACGTGACCGTCGTGGCCGCGGATGGCGCGGAGGGCTACCCGCCCGGAGCGCCGTACGACCGGGTGATCGCCACGGTCGGGGTCAGCGACCTGGCTCCGGCCTGGCTCCACCAGGCAGGTCCCGACGCCCGGATCGTGGTGCCGCTCGACGTACGCGGATCGCAGCTGGCGGTGGCCTTCGGGCGCGCTGGGCCCGCGGATTCCGGCCGCGCTGGACACTGGCTCAGCCGGTCCATCGCGCCGTGCGGTTTCATGCGGATGCGCGGCTCCCTGGCCGGCCCGGAACGCACCGTGGTGCTCCAGCCGGGGCTCTGCGTCATGCTGCCGGACGGGCTCACGCTGGCCGACGGGCAGGAGGTCGACGGCGCGGCGCTGGCCGCCTTCCTTGACGGGCCGCCGACGGAGTTCGCCACCGGCGTCCGCACCAATTCCCTGCAGGTGTTCTGGGGGCTCGGCCTCTGGCTCGCGGCCGGTGACCGCCGGTCGTGCGGGGTCGCCGAGAAATGGTCCCCCGGGGATGGAGCCGCCCGGCTTGCCGGGGCGCCACTGCGCGGCCGCGGAGGGCTGGCCACGGCCGGAATCGTGGATTCCGGTGGCATCGCGGTGCTCACCACGGACCAGCCCGCGGTAGACGGCCGATCCGGCCAGCTCGCGCTGGAGGTGGCCGGGTTCGGCCCGCACGGCCCGGAGCTCGGCGCCGCCCTCGCCGCGCATGTCCAGGCCTGGGACCGGGCGGGTCAGCCCGGCGCGGCGCGGCTGCACGTGGACGCCTACCCGCGGTCGTCGCCGGACGAGCCCGTCCCTTCCAGCGACGCGCTGCTAATCGAGCGGCCCGCCACGCGGTTCCTCGTGTACCACACGTAGCCTTGGGAGGATGACTGGCGACCACTTGGAAACCGAGCAGAAATACGACGCCGACGCCGACTTCGTCCTGCCCGAACTCGGCGGTCGGCGTTCCGCACAGCCGAAACGGATCTACCTGAGCGCCACCTACTACGACACGGAAGACCTCGACCTCATCAAGCACAAGATCACGCTGCGGCGGCGCGTCGGCGGCGACGACGAGGGCTGGCACCTCAAGCTGCCGGTGCGCAAGGACACCAGGCAGGAGATACACGCGCCGCTCGACGAGGGAGACACGGGCAGCGTTCCGGCCCGGCTCGCCGCTCAGGTTGAGGACATCACGGCAGGTAAGCGCCTACATCCCATTGCGATCCTGGATACCGAACGGACCGTGGTGCCTGTGTCCGGGACAGCGGGAAACGCCCTGGCCGAGGTGGCGGACGACCGGGTGACCGCCATCCGGTTCGGCGAGACGGACAGCAGGCCGATGAGCTGGCGCGAGATCGAGGTCGAGGCCAAGTCCCCCGACGCCACTGACCTACTCGAGACGATCGGCAAGGCGCTGCGCGAGGCCGGCGCCAGACCGTCGGCCTCTGGATCGAAGCTGGCGCGCGTCCTCGGCACCGGCTGACCCTACCTCAGAGCTAATTCATAGCTGATTCTGACCTGGGCTCTACACTGTTCGCATTGGATGAGAAACCTTGAGAGGAGAATCTCGTCCCGGGCATGGGCATACTAGGCACAGATCCGACTGACGATGGGCGAGCTTGACGAACATGGAGAACCACGGCCCGGCCGCGGCACAGGCCGCCAGCGTGCGTAACGCTGGCATCCAGCGACCGGACGGCACGCCGGTGCGCGTGCTTGTCGTCGACGATGAGCCGAGCCTGGCCGAACTGCTGGCCAGCGTGCTGCGCTACGAAGGCTGGAACGTCCTGACTGCGGGCAGCGGCGCCGAGGCGGTGCGGACCGCGCGCGAGTTCCGCCCCGACGCGGTGGTGCTCGACATCATGCTCCCCGACTTCAACGGCCTGGAGGTCATGCGCCGGCTCCGGGCCGAGATCCCGCAGGTGTGCGTGTTGTTCCTGACCGCGCGGGACGCGGTAGAGGACCGGGTGGCGGGCATCACGGCGGGTGGCGACGACTACGTCACCAAGCCGTTCAGCCTGGAAGAGGTGCTGGCCCGGCTGCGCGGCCTGCTCCGCCGGGCCAACCTGACCCGCGCGCAGACCGAGGGATCGCTGGTCGTGGGGGACCTGACCATGGACGAGGACGCCCGCGAGGTCCGCCGGGACGGCGAGCTCATCGACCTGACCGCAACCGAGTTCGAGCTGCTCAGGTTCCTCATGCGCAACCCCAGGCGGGTGCTCTCCAAGGCACAGATCCTGGACCGGGTGTGGAACTACGACTTCGGCGGCCAGGCGCACGTCGTCGAGCTGTACATCAGCTACCTGCGCAAGAAGATCGACGCCGGGCGGGTGCCGCTCATCCACACGGTCCGCGGCGTCGGATACGTCCTGAAGCCCGCTGGCTAATGTCCGCCCCGGAAGTGCATCGGGCGCGCCACCTGGCGGCCGTGCTCTCGCCGCGCACCATCAGCGGCAAGCTCATCATCGGGCTGCTGGTGCTGTTCGGGCTGGCCAGCGTCATCGTCAGTGCGATCACCGCCCAGTCGCTCAACAACTCGCTGATGTCCTCGCTCAACCAGCAGCTGGTATCCGCCACTCACACCTGGTTCACCTGCGTTCAGCAGAGCGCCCAGGACAACCAGCGCAACAGCGCGGACCAGAACGATGCCTACCAGGTTGATCCGGACGACTACGGCATGTGCAGCGAATTGGGGCAAGCCCCCGGCACGTTCGTAGGGCTGCTGACCGGGACTTCGGTCGGCTACAAGCGCATCGTGTCGGGGTCATGTCCGCTATCCGCGGCCGATGAGGCGACGCTCGCGAATCTGCCGCTCGGCAGCCCTCTGGGCCCCGCTCCCCCGGCCGATTCCGGAGGGTCGAACCTGCCAGGGCCCGCGTCGGCCGGGCCGCCTGTCCAGACTTATACCCGGACGCTGGATTCGCTCGGGGGCGAGTTCATGCTCACCAAGGTGCCGGGCCCCGAGCCGGGGACCGCGCTGGTCACCGGGTTGCCGCTGACCATGGTCGACAATACGCTGGAACACGTCGAGAACACCGAGCACGTGGTGTTCGCGACCGTGCTGCTGCTGGCCGTCGTCCTCGGCGCCGGGCTGGTTCAGTTCTCGCTCCGGCCGTTGCGCCGGGTCGCCGCCACCGCGACCAGGGTGACCGAACTGCCGCTCGATTCGGGCGAGGTCACGCTCCCGGCGGGCGTCCCCGACACCGACCCGCGCACCGAGGTGGGCCGGGTCGGGGCCGCGTTCAACCGGATGCTGTTCCATGTCGAGAAGGCGCTGAGCCGCCGGGCGGCGAGCGAGGCCCGGCTGCGCCGGTTCGCCGCCGACGCCTCGCACGAACTGCGCACGCCGCTGTCCGCGATCCGCGGCTACGCCGAACTGGGGCTGCGGCACCAGGGTCCGGTACCCGAGGATGTGACGCACGCGCTGCGCCGGGTCCAGTCGGAGTCGGCCCGGATGACCGTTCTGGTGGACGACCTGCTGCTGCTGGCCCGGCTGGACGCGGGGCGGCCGCTCGAGCGCGAGCCGGTCGACCTGTCCCGGCTGGCCATCGAGACGACGAGCGACGCGCGGGTCGCCCGCGGCGACCACCGCTGGCGGCTGGACCTGCCGGACGAGCCGGTCATGGTGCAGGGCGACGAGCACCGCCTGCACCAGGTGATGGCCAACCTGCTGAGCAACGCGGGCAAGCACACCCCGGCGGGTTCCACGGTCAGCGTCGCGCTCACCCTCGGCGCCGGCGTCACGGGGACGGGCACTCCCACCGCGGGCACCGCGACGGTGCAGCGCGGCGCCGTGCCCTCGGGGCGGCGAGTGGAACTGAGCATCACCGACGACGGCCCCGGCATCCCGCCCGAACTGCTGCCCGAACTGTTCGAGAGGTTCAGCCGCGGCGACTCCGGCCGCGCCCGGGAGGTTAACGCCGCCGGGAAGAGCACGGGCCTGGGCCTGGCCATCGTGGACGCCGTCGTCGCCGCGCACGGCGGCTGCATCACCGTGACCAGCCGACCGGGCATGACCCGGTTCGCCATCCTCCTCCCGCTGCTGCCCGAGCCCGCTCCTGAGGCGTCACCGGCCCGACCCGACCGGGTCAGCACCTGAAGGGCCTGGCGGCTCGCCACCAGCCATCTCGTGCCGGACCTAGGTCTGCTGGCCGGGCCGTCGGCCCAGTGCGGCGCTCGGGAGCTTCCGGTCGACCACGTCGCTGGCGATCTCGGAGAGCTTGCGGTTGTGGTCGCGCGCGTAGTTCCTCAGCAGTTTGAATGCGTCGTCCACGGTCATGGAGAGGTACTCGGCGAGCATTCCCTTGGCCTGCTCGATGATCACCCGGCTGTTCAGCGCCGCCTGCAGCTGCTCGGCCAGCAGGTGGCGTTCCCTCAGCGCCCGTTCCTGGATCAGCCCGATCGCCGCCATCTCCGCCATGGCCTGAGCTATCTCCATCTCGGGACCGGTGAACGGCTCGTCGCTGCCGCGGAACAGGTTCAGGGCGCCGATGACGTTGTTGCGTACTCGCAGCGGGACGGCGCACATGACCTGGAAGCCCGCACTGGACGCTTGCGGGGCGAAGACCGGCCAGCGGGCGCGGCTGGCGGCAGCGCTCGCCTGCACGGCCCGGCCGGAAGAGAACGCATCCAGGCACGGGCCCTGCGCGCCCTGGAGCTCGAACAGCTCAAGCAGCCGCATCCGCTCGTCCGAGGAGGCGATCAGCCGCAGCCCGCCACATGGGTCGGCCAGCATGACCCCGGCTGCCTCGGCCTGGAGAATCTCAACCGAGTCCGCGGACAGGCCGTGCAGGAAATCGACGACGTCAAAGTCGCTGGCCAGCGTGTCCGCCAACCGGACAAAGGCCCGGGCCAGCACGGCCTCGCGGTCCACGTCGCGGCCCCGGTCACCCTGACCGGAATGCCCCGGCCAGGCGTGCCGCCCGGCGCCGGTCTCACTCATCGAACCGCACCCGCCGTTCAACCACGTCCTGCGCAATGTCGTACATCGAGCGCCCGCTGGCGAACGCCGCGGCGCGCAGCCGGGCCAGGGCGTTGGCCACGGTGTCATCCAGTTGCGCGGCTATCATCCCGGTCGCCTGATGGATCACGATCCGGTCCGTGCCGACCGTCGCCAGCAGCTCGGCTAGACCCGGACCCCCGGATGCGTACGGCTGGTACAGCACAGCGTCACGGGCGATGTCCGCCGCCACCAGGGCATCGGCCAGGTGCTCGTCACTGAGCATGCCCGGCCGGTCACGGCACAGGTCGAACGTGCCGATACCGTCGGGACCCGCGGTCAACGGCAGGGAGAACTCGGCGTGCACGCCGACCGCCAGGGCCGCTGCCGCGAAAGCCGGCCAGCGGTTTGCGTTCTCGGCTGTGAGGTCCGGCAGCAGCACCGGAACCCCGGAGGCATGGGCCTGCAGGCACGGACCCTCACCCAGCTCCATCTGCAGCCCGGTAACCGTCCGGGCGTGCCGCCCGGCGCCGGCCAGCATACTCGCCGACTGCTTCTCCGATATCAGCACTAGAGCGCACCCCGACAGGGCCATTTCATCCACGGCGAACCGGCAGAGCCGCTGTACCAGGCCGCCCGCGTCGGCCGTAGCGTCCTGTTCGGTGACCGCGGCCATGATGCGCGCCCGCCGTTCGTCCTCCCGCACGTCACCTCCTCGACGCGGCCTCCCGTGCTTTTCTCACCGTACTCCTCGGAACCCGGCCGACATCCGCTGCGTCGTGCTGCGGCCTGTGCTAGTTCTATGGCATGGACACCGGCGAGCGGCGGCTCGTGACGACGATGCCGCTGCACGCGATCACCTCGACCTACGGCGAGGAGGGACTCCGAGCCCGGTTCGCGGCCGAGATCGAGACGTGGCCCGAGGAGGACCAGCGCCGCCTGAACAAGGCCCTGGACCTCGCGGCGCGACTGCACGCCGCCGACCGCAGGGAGCGGGAACCGTACATCAACCACCTGCTCCGGGTGGCGATCCGGATCATGTCTCACTACGGCGTCCATGACGCCGACGTGGTCGCCGCCGCCCTGCTGCACGACGCGGTGGAAGATCACGCCGCCGAACTGGCCGGCCCGCACGGCGGCCGGCCGGGCGCGTTCGCGGTGCTGGCGGCAGAGTTCGGGCCGCGGGTGGCTGAGCTGGTCGCCGCGGTGACCAACCCGGAGTACGCACCGGACCGTGACACGTACGAGCAATACCGGGAGCACGTCGCGGACAGCCTGGGGCGCGACCCCTGGGCACGGGTCATCAAGGCCTCCGATTTCACCGACAACGGCGTCGGCCTGATCCACACCACCGGCCCGCGGCTGCGCCAGCTGGCCGGGAAGTACGCGCCGCTGGTGCCGGTCCTGCAAGAACTGATCGCCCGGCCCGATACCCCGCTCGATGCCGCGGCGCGGCAGCACATCCTGGCCCAGCTCGGCCGGGCCGCGGACAGGTTCGCAGCCGTCTTGCGTTCCTAGGACGCGCGGTCCGCGTCCTGGTAACGGTGGTTGTCTGCCCCCTGGCCAGGACCGCTCAGGGGGAGAGTAAAACGAAAAGATGCCGGAACTTCCCGAGGTCGAGACCGCTCGCAGCCTGATCGCCGACGAGGCGCTGCACCGCCTCATCGTCGACGTCGACGACAGCGACACGTTCGTATGCCGCCCGCACTCCCCCGGCGAACTGCGCGACGCCCTGATCGGGCGCACGCTTACCGCGGCGCACCGGCGCGGCAAAGCCATCTGGCTTGAGACCTCCGGAGTGGGCGGCTCGCCGGGGCCCGGCCCCGACCTCGGCATCCACCTGGGCATGAGCGGCCGGATCGTGGTCACGTCCAAAGACGGCCAGGCGGCCGAGGGCGGCGGGCCGCGACGCCGCGACGCGCAGCCGCGCAAGGCCGAATGGGACCGGTTCACGCTCACCTTCTCTGACGGCGGCAGCCTCGTGCTGTTCGACAAGCGCCGGCTCGGACGCGTCCGGCTGAACCCCGACATCGACGCGCTCGGACCGGACGCCGCCACGGTCACCCCGGCGGAGTTCCGCAATTTGATCACCAGGGGGTCGATCGCGGTCAAGGCCCGCCTGCTCGACCAGTCCAAGGTCGCGGGCGTCGGAAACCTCCTCGCGGACGAGATCCTCTGGAAGGCCAAGGTGTCCCCGGCGGCGCGGACCAGCAGCCTGCAGCGCAAGGATGCGGACCGGCTGTACCGTGCGCTGAAGGCCGCCCTGGAGTCCGCGGCCGCCAAAGGCGGGGCGCACACCGGTGACGTCATCGCGGCCCGGCATCCCGGCGGCACCTGCCCGCGCTGCGGCGCCGAGATGCGGCACGGAACGATCGGCGGCCGCTCCACCTGGTGGTGCTCACGCGAGCAGGTGCTAAGCAGCTAGGGGCCCGCCCCCCATCACCGAGGGACCGCTGGATGACCGCCAGCCAGGCCTGCGCGGACGAGGGCCCGGCCCGGTCGAGCTCGAAGGCCGCCGCCTCGATGCTGGCGATCGTCCACCCGTGGGCGAAGGCGGCGCGGAGTTCGTCCTGGCGGACCCGGCGGGGCCCGGAAGTTCCGGGCTGGCGGTCGCTGAAGCACATCAGGTAGCAGTAGCCGCCCGGGCGCAGCACCGACGCCAGGCTGGCCACGTACCTGGCGCGGTTGGCGTCGTCGAAGACGTGGAACACTCCGCTGTCGATGATCGTGTCGAAGGTCAGGTCCAGGTCTGGAAGGCGCAGCGCGTCGGCGACCTCGAAGCGGGCCCGCAGGCCTCGTTCGGCCGCCTTCTGGATGGCCCGCCGGATGGCGCGCCCGGAGACGTCGACGCCCATCGCGTCGGCACCGTGGGCGGCGGCCAGCAGGGTCTGCTCCCCCGTGCCGCAGCCGGAGTCAAGCACCCGCCCGGACAGCAGGCCCTGCTCCGCGAGCCGCACGAAGGCCGGCTGCGGCCGGCCGATATCCCACGGCGCGGGCACGCTCGCCGCGTACGCCTCGTCCCAGCCCGGCACGGTCATGGTGTCCCAAGGTACCGGACAGAGATCAACAGCGAGGCGGCCCGCGGCGACGGCGGCCGAACGGGCTGATGTACCGGAATCGTGAACGCGGGCCCACTGCCCGGCCCGAGCGGGTCCGCGAGGAAAGCCTCGCTCAGAGCTTTCCCTGGTTTCTCGAGGTCAGGATGATCTGGGTCACGATATAGGTGCTCAAGCCGAGTTTGTCGGCTATCTCCTGCGGCCGCAGTCCTTTCTCGTTGTAGAGAAGCGCCAGTTTCTCCTGCGACTTGCTCCACGGGCGGCGCGGCGCGGGGCGTGACGCCGGGCGGCCCGAGGGCAGGCGGCGCTGAGCGGGCTGAGCACCGTCGCCGCGGCTGGCGGTAACCTCGGCCTGGCCGGCGGCGCTGTCGCGGGCCGGGCCAGGCTCTGCGGTTGGGCCGGATGAAGGCAAGGAGGTGCCGAACAAACCTCGCCGCTGATCATGAAACTTGCCGCTGGCCAATTCGTCCCGGGTTTGCTCGTCAAGCAGCAGGTACTGGTCGGCCGCCTTGTTCACCCCGACGGCCACCATGGTCAGGCCCTTGAGATTTTTCTCCTGACACGCGGGCGCCATGCAGTAGTCGTATTTCTTGGCCCGGTCGGGATGCAGCTCGCTCCCGCATGTTATGCACTGCGCCATTAACCTTCTTTCGTCCAAAGCACTTGATGGCGCGTTCCATCGTTTTACGATAAAACGCCATGCCGTTCGGCGGTGTTCCCCGGTCGAGAGCCGGGTACGTTCACGGCGCCGGGGCCCGCCCGCGAGAACTGACCGGCCCCGCCCCTACCACTTGACCGGCGCTCTAGCAGGCGAGCTGAATGACCACGGGTTGGCTGCGGGCCCCCGCCGTGTCGTAAATCCAGACCTCGACTTCGGCTTGGTGCTGCTGAGCGGTGCCACATTGCAGGTCGAGTGGATAGGCGACGCTATCCGGCCCGACGATGCCGCGATTAGGGCTCGAGAAGGGATAGGTCTCCTCCACCCAGAGAGAGCCATTGACGCCCATAAAGCCGAAGCCCTCGGCGTCCTGGCCCGATCAGCGTATTGAACGTCGAAGTAAACCCATGTGCCTTGCTGGTACGTGCCCGCGCTCATAATCTGCGGCACGGGTGGTGCGGGCGGCGCAGACGGGCTCGGCGTCGGGGACGGGGAGGCTGTCGCGGACGCGGAGGTCGTCGCGGATGGGGAGGTCGTCGGGGATGGGGAGGCTGTCGCGGGCGGGGAGGCTGTCGCGGGCGGGGAGGCGGTCGCGGGCGGGGAGGCAGTCGCGGGCGGGGAGGCCGTCGCAGGAGGGGAGGCCGTCGCGGGCGGGGGGGCCGTCGGAGGGGGGGCGGCCGACGAGGG
>Ga0074046_10000182_pt1 | contig 53340 bp, 45 predicted proteins | sample BogForMeECP23OM3_FD_94441 | JGI IMG/M metagenome (GOLD analysis project Ga0074046, IMG submission 94441) | Bog forest soil microbial communities from Calvert Island, British Columbia, Canada - Bog Forest MetaG ECP23OM3 | ecosystem: Environmental > Terrestrial > Soil > Wetlands ... | reverse complement strand
GTCTTCTTGGTGATGTCGTTCGGAATTTCATCCAGGGACATGCCTACCGCAAGCCGCGCCGCGATTTTGGCAATGGGGAATCCCGTAGCTTTACTGGCAAGCGCCGAACTGCGCGATACGCGCGGATTCATCTCAATTACGGTCATCCGGCCGTTCTCCGGATTGATCGCGAATTGCACGTTCGAGCCACCGGTCTCTACTCCCACTTCGCGGATAATCGCCGCCGCCGCATCGCGCATCCGTTGATATTCTTTGTCGGTCAATGTCTGTGCCGGCGCCACGGTAATGGAATCGCCGGTATGCACGCCCATTGGGTCAAAATTTTCAATCGTGCAAATTACCACGAAATTGTCGCGGTAATCGCGCATCACTTCGAGTTCGTATTCTTTCCACCCAAGCACCGATTCTTCCACCAGTGCTTCGTGCACCGGACTCATCTCGAGTGCGTGCGCAATCGCTTCGGCAAACTCCTCCTTGTTGTAAGCAATTGATCCGCCGCTTCCGCCCAGCGTAAACGATGGCCGAATCACCAGCGGAAATCCCAATTGATCGCACAACCGCAACGCGTCCTGGGCATTATTCACCAGCGCCGAGGCCGGAACTTCCAGTCCAATCTTCCGGCAAGCGTCCTTGAACCACAGCCGGTCTTCTGCAACTTTGATCGCGCGTAGAGACGCGCCAATCATCTCCACTTTGTGCTTTTCGAGGATGCCACTCTCAGCCAGTTCCACGGCAAGATTGAGGGCCGTCTGTCCCCCCACGGTAGGCAGCAGCGCGTCCGGCTTTTCTTTGATCAGAATTTCTTCGACGTATTCCTTGGTCAGGGGTTCAATGTAGGTGCGATTTGCCAATTCTGGATCGGTCATGATCGTCGCCGGGTTCGAATTGACGAGTACCACTTCATAACCCTCAGCGCGCAAGGCCTTACACGCCTGCGCCCCGGAATAATCAAACTCACAGGCTTGCCCGATCACAATCGGCCCGGACCCAATAATCAGAATCTTCTTTATGTCAGTACGTTTCGGCATATGTACTCGTCAGGGCCCGGCGTTAGCCGCGCCGGAATGGGACCCAGTACCCTTATCCCCGCGAACTCCCCGGCTGCGCAAACTCCTTCATCAAATCGGTGAACTGGGTGAACAAATAGTGTGAATCGTGCGGTCCTGGTGAAGCTTCAGGGTGATACTGCACGCTAAACAGGGGCAGAGACTTGTGCCGCATGCCCTCGTTGGTGTGGTCATTCAAATTCACGTGCGTAATTTCTACCTCACTGGTGGGCAGCGATTCCGGATCTACACAGAACCCGTGATTCTGTGCAGTAATTTCCACCTGATTGGTCAGCAGGTTCTTCACCGGATGGTTCGACCCGTGATGTCCAAATTTTAGTTTGAAGGTTTTCCCCCCGAGGGCCAGACCGCACAACTGGTGCCCCAGACAAATCCCGAAGATCGGCACACGCCCGGTCAAGCTCCGAATATTGTCAATCGCATAGTGAATTGGCTCCGGATCTCCTGGTCCATTTGATAGAAACACGCCGTCGGGTTTAAAGTTCAGTACATCTTCCGCTGCAGTTCCTGCCGGCACCACGGTCACATCGCAATGATGATCGACCAACAATCGCAAAATATTGTGTTTGATTCCATAATCGTACGCGACAACCTTAAATCTACGCGCCTCGGGGCTAGCGTCCGATTCGCCCATCTCTTCCGACCACGGAGAACTCGCAAGCTCAATCGAGCCGTTCTGCCAATCGTAGGCCTTGCTGCAAGTGACGCGTCCTGCAAGCTCCTGCCCCACCATCGAAGGAATCTGCCGCGCCTCGTAAATCAATTGATCCGCTGGAGTCCCATCAGTCGACACGATCCCGCGCAGCGCGCCAACAGTTCGGATGTGGCGAACCAGCGCTCGCGTATCGATATCCCAAATCACCGGAATCTTTTGCCGGTTCAAATAAAGCTGGGCCGTCTCTGCCGAACGCCAGTTTGACGAAATTTGCGAAAACTCGCGCACGATCAGCGACTCGATATACGGCCGTGGCGCCTCTTCGTCATCCGAATTCGCGCCGACATTTCCAATGTGTGGGTAGGTCAAGCAGACAATTTGGCCCGAATAACTTGGGTCGGTGAAAACTTCCTGGTAACCGGTGAGACTGGTATTGAAAACGACTTCACCGCCGCGGCGCGTAATTGCGCCGCCAGCGCGTCCGTTAAATATGCGCCCGTCTTCGAGCGCGAGGATTGCAGGTCGATGCTGTACTTCCGTCAGTGGAGCCTCCGTCCAGCTTCATTATTTTTCACTCGCTTCCGTGGCGGACAACGAGCCAAAGTGATCCACCGGCCAGTACGCAAATACCGCTCGACCGTAAATGAACTGGCTCCCCACCGGCCCAAACACACGCGAATCGTTCGAGCTGATGCGGTGATCACCCATCACAAAATAACTGCCTTGCGGAACTTTTACGGGACCATAATCGGTCACGTCGGTATACCGCGGTGGCACGTAGGGCTCGGGGACCATCTGCCCGTTCAAGTATAGAACGCCGTGGCGTATTTCGACGACTTCTCCCGGCAACGCAATCACGCGTTTGATGAAAGACTTCGAATGGTCCAGAGGATACCAGAAAACGACTACATCGCCGCGATGAATCGATTCGAACCGATACACGAATTTGTTGATGAAGATACGCTCTTGATCGGAAAGCAAAGGCGCCATGCTGGTGCCTTCGACTTTCACCGGCTGATACAGGAACACGATGATGACCAGCGCCAAGCCGATGGCGATCAATAGGTCGCGCGTCCACACGCGAATCTCATGACGAAGAAGATGAGAGGAGGAGAGGAGTGTGGGCGTGCTGGCGGAATCCGAAGTTCGGTCGACCGAGGGCAAAGACGAAACTTGAGAGGAATTTGTTCCTCTCACGGGGAGCCCGGACTGTTTTTCGTCTGGTTTCAGCATCTCGTGCTGCCTCTTACTTATAACATGCCCTAAGTGAGCGATGCTATACGCGAATTGGAGATTAGATTCCACTCGCGCAGTTCGGTGTTGCCTGCGTGCCGGCCAACCTGTCGGTCGATAAGTCCCGACCGAATCCTTCCTATGCCAAATCAGCCGTGAATGCAAAATTGATACTCGCAAGCGCCGCCACAACCGCGGTCTCGGTCCGCAAGATCAACCGCCCCAAGGACGCTTCTGCAAAACCGGCCTTCCGCGCCGTAGCAAATTCCGCGTCCGTCCACCCACCTTCCGGTCCAATCGCCAACACCGCGCGCTCGGCCGCACCGCCAAGTACCATCTTTAATGGACGCGCTTCGGCAGATTCCGACAGCATCACCCGCACGCCACCCTGGAAGTGTGTAAAAGCCGCCTCCGGGCTAACCACTCCGTGCAAGTTCGGCAATTGTACCCGCCGCGATTGCTGTGAAGCCTCCCGCAAAATCCTTTGCCACCGCTCGGCGCGCTTCCTGGCTGCAACAAGCAATCCTTTTTCGCTTCGCTCTGCCGCTAAAGGCACGATGTCTAGAATGCCCAATTCCGTCGCCTTCTCGAGCGCCCATTCAAACGAGTCGAACTTCACCACAGCAAGCAATAGCACTGTCTCAAGCGAGGATTTATGCGCCGGCAGGGCTTCCACCAGCCTGAACTGCACGCGCTCCCGTCCCACGTTTGCGATCTCGGCCAGCCAAACGCTGGCTCCGTCACTCAATTCATAGAGCTGCCCGACCTGGGCGCGCAGCACCCGGCCTAAGTGATGCGCCGCTTCACCTTCCATAACCGCTTGCTGATTTTCGAATTTTTCTACAAAGAAGCGGCGGCGCATCCGAGGCTCAGCCGAAAATATCCTTCATTTTGTTAAAGATCGATGAATTGCGCTCCGCCGGTTTATTGTCCACTCGCAACGTAGCATCGAGCTGCTCGATCAACTTGCGTTGCTCACGCGTCAACTTGCCCGGAGTAATCACCCGCACGAGGTAGTACAAATCGCCTCGCCCTCCTCCATGAGGATCGGGCAGTCCCTTCCCCTTGATGCGAAACACCGCGCCGCTCTGCGTTCCATCGGGAATCTTCAACCGCTCCTCCCCACTTAAGCCCGGGACTTGCAACTCCGTTCCGAGCGTCGCTTGTGAAATGCTGATTGGAATCGTGCAGTATAGGTCCGCCCCGCGCCGCTCAAAGAAATTATGTTCCTTCACATCCAGAACGACATACAAATCGCCCGGAGGCCCGCCATTCGGTCCCGGTTCGCCTTCACCGGTAACGCGCAAACGTGTTCCGGTATCCACGCCGGGAGGAATCCGCAACTCAATCGAGCGCTCCCGCTCCACTCGCCCCTGTCCGCGGCAATCTGTGCAGCGTTCCTTGACAATCTGCCCGGCACCTTGACACGCAGGACACGTCCGGTTAATCGTGAAAAATCCCTGTTGGTAAACGATCTGCCCGCGCCCACCGCATGTCTGGCACGCAGCCACACCAGTACCCTTTTTCGCTCCGGTTCCGTTGCACGATTCGCAAAATTCTTGCCGGGGAATCCGAATCTTCGTCGTGACTCCGGCAGCGGCCTCTTCAAATGCCAACGACATGTCGTAGCGAAGATCGGAACCGCGCTGTACGCGAGTACGGCTGCTGCCACTTCGCCGTCCGCCGGCCGCACCGAACAGATCATCAAATCCAAAAAAATCGCCGAAGATGTCGTGAAAATCCTGGAAGATCGTGCCGCTGAAATCGGTTTGTCCGCCGGAACTTGCTAGCCCCGCGTGTCCATAGGTGTCGTAAATCTGCCGCTTCTTCGGGTCGCTCAGCACGGCGTAGGCTTCAGTGCATTCCCGGAATCTGATTTCCGCTTCCTGTTTATTGTCCGGATTGCGGTCCGGATGCCATTGCATCGCGGACTTTCTGTAGGAAGATTTGACCTCTTCGACAGTCGCCGTCTTGCTCACACCCAAAACTTCATAATAGTCTCTTTGTTGTGTTCGACTCATATCCAATTCGTGCGATTTCCTTTTTGCTTAATTTGCCACTACATTCGATGCGCCTTGCGGGTGTACCGCTACGCGCACCATTGCTGGCCGCAAAACACGACCGTGAAATACATAGCCTGGCTGAAACACTTCGAGAATCGTACCGTCCTGATATTGGGCCGATTCCGCACGATCCAAAGCTTGATGCAAGTGCGGATCGAAAAGCTTGCCGACCGGATCAACGCGCTCGGCCCCCAATTTCGTCAGGTTGTCCAGCAATTGCTTGTAAATCAACTCGAAGCCTTTTCGGTAACTCTCGTACTCAGCCTCCTTGTGTGCCGCAAGGGCCTGCTCAAATCCATCCAACACTGGAATCAACTGCTCGATCACTCGACCGGTCGCCCTTTTTTGATCCTCGCCGCGTTCTTTCTCGATTCGCTTACGATAATTATCAAAATCGGCTTGCCGCCGCAGCAGCGTCTGCCGCATGTCTTCGAGCTCGTTGGCCAGTTTGTTCACTTCTATGTTCTCGCGTGTCGCATCATCGACCACAGCATCTGCGCCGTCGTTTTGCTCCGCATTCGGGTCATTCGGCACGTTCACGTTAACCTTGAACTCTTTTTCTTTCATAAAACGCACTCCCTGGCGTCCGCATTACTCCATTTTTTTCAAAGCTTCGCTGAACATTTCCGCCACATAGGCCACTGCCGTGATTGCACGCTCGTAATGCATGCGCGTAGGCCCAATCACGCCCAGTGAACCTTGCGCCATATCGTTATGCGAGTAGGGCGCGCTGATTAGCGCGATATTTTCTCCGGCTTCTGAAATCTCCTTCACTCCAATCTGCACAGAAACCGGTTCCGGGGTATCGATGCAGGCATTCAAAACCGTGACCAGGCGATGTTTCTCTTCAATTGCTGACAGCAGTTCGCGCAACTGACTTTGGTCCGCGAACTCCGGCGCGCCCACAATCCGAGCCGTACCTTCAACGTAGACTTGATGCAGCGGACTCTCGCCGAGTGCTACCGGATCGCAAAGTGTTAATGCGCTGCGCGCAATTGATTCGTAGCGCTCGCGTTCGGTTGCCAACCTTTGCAACAGGTCTGTGCGGATCGCTTCTAGCGTCCACCCCGTGTAATGGCTGTTCAGAAAATTCGACGTGTCATCCAATTCTTCCTGCGTAAACAGCCGCACCGGGCGCAGGACTTTATCTCTGGTATGGCCGCCAGGTGAAATCAGCACCACAACCACCCGTCCGTCGGGCAATAGCCACATTCGCGTATGTTCGAGTACTGTCTTGCGAAGCGGTGGCGCGACAATAATTCCTACCCCACGCGACACTTCCGCCAGCACGTGCCCAGCCCGCTCCGTCAATTCCTCCGTAGAACTTCCCGCTGCCATTTCGCGCCGTATCCATTCGCGATCCTCGATATTCAGCGTGGCCTGCGCGGCAATCTCTTGGGCAAAAAAGCGGTAGGCCGCAGCCGTAGGCACTCTGCCCGCCGAGGTGTGCGGTTGATACAGAAACCCTTCGTCTTCGAGGTCGGCCATCACATTGCGAATTGTCGCGGTGCTCAGCGATTCCTCCGCACGCTTGGAAACCGCGCGCGAGGACACGGGCTCGCCAGACTCAATATACGTCCGCACGATGTCGGCTAAGATCTGCCGATTGCGCCGTTCCTGTAGGGCTGGGTTCCGCATAAGTACACTGTAACAGAGATACACCTTCTATTTTAAAAACACTGTCAAGTCCGTTCAAACACTAGGGTCGCACCGTGTCTTGAATAGCTTACCGTATCGCGGTGGCCGCAGACCTTTGGGAAAGTCTGTTTTAGACTAGTTGTTATCGATCTGCGCCCGTTGCAGCCGGTCCGAATAATCCACATACACCGATTTCCACTCCGTGAAGAAGTCGATCGCCGCAACTGCCGCCTCGCGATGTCCGTTCCCGGTCTGTTTTGTCCCGCCAAAGGGCAGATGTGTTTCCGCGCCGATCGTGGGCGCATTCACATACACGATCCCGGTATAGAAATCCTGCATTGCCGCAAACGCCCGATTCACATTCCGCGTGTAAATCGAGGCCGAGAGGCCATACGGCACTCCATTTGCGATCTCTATCCCCTCTTCCAAATTTTCGAAGGGAATCACCGACACCACCGGCCCGAAGATCTCTTCCTGGGCAATGCGCATGCTCGCGGCGCAATCACCAAAAATCGTCGGCTCGTGAAACCACCCTTTCCGATGCGCGCTTCCGCGCAATCGATTTCCTCCGGCGAGCAACTTTGCACCTTCTTTTTTTCCAATCTCCACGTAATTCTCGACCGTCGCCAGTTGCTGCTCGCTTATGCACGGACCCATTTCCACCGCAGGGTCCAATCCATCGCCGACCACAAGCTTCCCTACCCGCTCGACGAACCGTGACAGAAACTCCGGATACACCGACTGATGAACCGCCACGCGGCTCGCCGCCGTGCACCTCTGCCCGGTCGTTCCGAATCCACCCCACACTGCACCCTCTACGGCCAAGTCCAGATTCGCGTCGTCCATCACCAAAATTATATTCTTTCCGCCCATTTCGAGGCTGTAGTGCTTAAACTCCGGCGCACAATTCACGGCAATAATCCGCCCCGTCGTGGAAGAACCCGTAAAGCTGATCACCGGTACATCCTTGTGCGTCGAGAGCGCCGCTCCCGCTCCCGGGCCGTCCCCACTTACGAGGTTCACCACGCCTGGAGGAATTCCCGCCTCCACCATTGCTTCCACCAGGCGATAAGACGATAGCGGCGTATCCTCTGCCGCTTTCAGCACCACGGTATTCCCGCAAATCAGGGCGGGCATCATCTTCCACGAGGGAATCGCCATCGGAAAATTCCACGGCGTAATCATTCCGCAGACCCCGATCGATTGCCGCACGCTCATTGCAAACTTATTCGGCAGTTCCGACGGGGTCGTCTGCCCAAACAATCGCCGCCCTTCGCCCGCCATGTAATACGTCATATCGATGGCTTCCTGCACGTCCCCACGCGCCTCCGCCAAGACTTTGCCCATTTCGCGCGTCATGTCCCGCGAATACGCTTCCTTGCGCTCAACCAGCAGTTCCGCCACGCGAAACAAAATCTCTCCCCGCTTCGGCGCAGGCGTCAGGTGCCACTTCTTGTGGGCATCCTTCGCCGCTTGCACAGCCGTATGCACATCTTCCGACCCGGAATTCGGAAACACCCCAATCACTTCATCGGTGTTCGCGGGATTCCGATTCTCCATGGTCTGGCCGTTTTTTGCCGCTACCCATTCCCCGTTGATGAAATTTTGAAATACTTGTAACTTCCCGTAAATGGCCATAACCCCCCTCTATCCCCTACCGAGTGTATCAATTCACGCGAACCCCGCAGGAGCAGTTGACTTTGTATAAGTAGCTGTTAGAAAAGAAACTCGACAAACTAGCGCCCAAGGCCCGGTGGACATGAACATTCTCGACATCGTCGTTGGCAAACCCATCCGCACCTCGGACGAGCGCGCCGAACAAATCGGCCCCATCGCCGGCATCCCCATCTTCGGCCTTGATGGCTTGAGCTCCGCCGCGTATGGCCCGGAGGCTGCCCTTAGCTTGCTAATCCCTCTGGGTCTTGTGGGGGCTCAATACATCGTCCCGGTCAGCATCGCTATTATCACTCTGCTTTTCATCGTGTTTTTCTCCTATCTGCAAACCATCGAAGCTTATCCCATGGGTGGAGGCTCCTACACCGTTGCCCGATTAAATCTCGGGGCCTCGGCCGGACTGCTGGCCGCCGCAGCCTTGTTGACCGACTACATCCTGACTGCGGCCGTGGGCATTTCCGCAGGCGTGGGTGCGCTCGTCTCCGCCGTCCCATCCTTGCAACCCCATACCGTCGCCATCTGCGTGGGCATTCTGCTGATCATCACCATCATGAACCTTCGCGGAGTGAAAGATGCCGGCGTCGCCTTCATGATTCCAACGTACTTGTTCGTGGTCACTCTCCTCCTCATGATCCTTGCAGGCATTGTTCGTGTCGCCCTGAGCGGTGGCCATCCCGTCCCGGTTACCCCGCTTCCTCTACCCCCTCCCGTCACTGCCACCGTCAGCTATTGGCTCCTGCTCAAAGTCTTCGCCAGCGGCTGCACCGCATTGACCGGTGTCGAAGCCGTCAGCAACGGTGTCCGCGCTTTTCGCGAGCCGGCGGTAGCGAACGCGAAGCGGACCCTCACAGTCATCATTGTGGTCCTGGCAATTCTCCTGGCGGGAATCTCGTATCTGGTCAAAGCGTACGGCATCACCGCGACCGATCCTGGGCAGCCCGGCTACCAGAGCGTGCTTTCTCTTCTGCTCTCCGCTATCTTCGGTAAAAACTTTTTCTATTACCTGACGATTGGGGCAATCCTCGTCGTCCTCTCACTCTCCGCCAACACCGCTTTCGCCGATTTCCCCCGCCTCTGCCGGGCTATTTCGCAAAATAACTATTTACCGCACGTCTTTGGCTACCGTGGCCGCCGCCTGGTCTATACTTACGGCATCGTTGTTCTCGCCATTCTTACCGGTGCGCTACTGATCCTGTTCGGTGGAGTCACCGATCGCCTGATTCCCCTCTACGCCGTCGGCGCATTCCTGGCCTTTACCCTTTCCCAATTCGGCATGGTCATGCACTGGGCCAAGAATCGCGGCCCCCACTGGTTTAAAAGTGCCTTGGTCAATGGTCTGGGCGGCTTTGTCACAGGAATTACTGTACTGGTCGTGCTGGTTGCAAAGTTCGTTGACGGCGCGTGGATCACCGTCATCTTCATCCCCATGCTGATTCTGACTTTCCGCAAAGTGCGCCACCACTATCATGCAATCACTGTCGCAACCACCTGTACCGATCCCGTCGCTCCAGCCAACAAACGCCTTCCCCCACTGGCCGTAGTTCCCATGGACCGCTGGAGCAGCATCTCCAAGCGCGCCCTGGAATTTGCTTCGCGCATTTCCCCAGACATCATCGCTGTCCACGTTCAGCTGGGCGAGCACGCCGAACTGTTCCATGACGATTGGAATCGATACGTGGAGCAACCCTTCAAGGATGCCGGTGAAAAGCTCCCGCAGCTGACCGTCATCCCTTCACCGTATCGCTTCGTAATCATTCCGCTGGTCCAGTATGTTCTGAAAGTATCAGCGGAACATCCCGAACGCCGGGTTGTCGTGCTGATTCCCACCCTCGTCGAAGGCCACTGGTTTGAATATTTCCTGCACAACCACCGCAGCCGTCTTCTGGAATGGGTCTTACTCGCCAACGGCAACCGTCGCATCTACACCTTGTCGACTCCCTACTACCTGCCAAAAAATACTTAGTTTCTGCTGGTTGGGAGTCGAGAAATCTTCCTGCTCCGCGCACACTTGTGCGCCTAGAGGTTTTCCATTCCCCGCAGCCTCTCTAGACAGAGAAATTAATTCTCGTCGGAGGGTTCTTGGTCTTTCGAGGTATTTTTCGATAGCAGGCGATTGGCAGTGCTGTTGGGGGGAGGGGTCGGCGCAGCGACACCCGCCGTTTCTGATCCGAATCCAAGTTTCTGCAATGTGGGAGCATCCAGTTTGCCGGTCGGGTTCAAATGATTTTCTGTCTGGAATTTCCGCATGGCGTCGACGGTTGAATCATCCCATTTTCCCGTTGGTTCGCCAGTAAACATTCCGCGCTTGGCTAAGGCCTCTTGAATTTCGTTAATCCGCTCGGGCGTAGGCGCAGCTTGACCCTTCACTCTGCGGGTTCTGCCGGTCGATTTTTTGCCGGTACTTTTTCCAGATTTCGAGCTCGCGGCTTTTGTCGTCGAACTCTTCCTACCTGTGTTGGCGCCAGAACCTTGCTTGCTCGCGGCCACATGCGATGCTGAACCACTCGCGCTTTTCGACGTACTGGATGTTTTCTTATGGGTCGCGGTCTGCGTCTGAGCGACTGCCGGCACAACCAGCATTGCACCTGCGGCAGTCGTCGCTAGAACGAGTCCAGCTTCTATCAGTTTCGAGATTCGTTTTCGCATCGCTGGCTAATGCGATCTCCTCTAATTACTTTCCGTCCGCCGGAACAACGCCGGGCAAAAACACCGTCATTACCCTGTCGTTGAACCCGTGGCGCAGAACCTTGAACACCACATTATCGCCGGGCTTCAAGGCAATGATGGCCTTACGGTATTCTTCGACCGTGGTAACTGGCTGTCCGTTGACTTCCGATATTACATCACCCGGAGTGAAGTTGATGTCTTCTGCGAAACTGGCGGGTTCCACTTCGGAAACCACCACGCCCTTCACACCTTCCACGCCAACCTTCTGCGCGCGCTCTGGAGTCAGGCTCTCCACGTGCAATCCGTATTCGGCCGGCGCAGGTTCGCCCGGCTTGTCGCCCACCCGGCTGTCCGTGTTTGGAAATACCCGGGTCCGATCTTCCACCACCGCGGTTGTCTCTCTCTTCTGCTTATCGCGGTAGTAATCAATCTTTACCTTGCTGCCAATCGGCGCACCGGCAATCGGATTGACCAGGTCATTGCCGCTCTTCACTGGCGTTCCGTTAATCCCGCTGATCACGTCTCCGCCCTTCAATCCAGCCTTTTCCGCTGGACTGCCGGGCTCCACTCCCTCAATCACTACGCCATAGGGAGCGCCGAGCGACTTAAGAGTAATCGTGTTGGTGCCCAAATCCTCCTGGAAGCTCACGCCAATCGACCCGCGCGTTACGCGTCCATTCTTTACCAGCTGGTCGTACACATTAATCGCTGTCGAGGACGGCATCGCGAATCCAACGCCTTCATAGCCGCGGCCGCCGGTGATGATCGCCGTATTGATCCCCACTACCTGGCCCGCCATATCGACCAGCGGTCCGCCAGAGTTGCCCGGATTGATCGCCGCGTCGGTCTGCAGGAAACGCTGGAACTGCCGCCCGATGCCGCCACGATCCTTGGCACTGATGATCCCTGCGGTAACGGTCGCATTCAAACCAAACGGGCTACCAATCGCAAGCACCCAATCGCCCACATTTACACCATCGGAATTGCCCAATTTCGCAAACGGCAGTTCTTTGCCTGCATCAATCTTGATCACCGCAAGGTCAGTTGCTTCATCGACGCCAATCACCTTTGCGGTGTACTTGGTGCTATCGTTTCCGCTGAGTGTCACTTGAACCTTTGTCGCCTGGTCGACGACGTGGTTGTTCGTCAGGATGTACCCGCGCTTGTCAACAATCACGCCGGAACCAAGGCTGCGCTCTGCCTGAGGCTGCCCATTGTCGGGCCGCCCATCAAAAAAATGGAAAAAGAAGTCTTCACTGGGATCTTCTTCCTGTCCCGGATGCCTTTTGCGGGCAGACTTTCGGTCCATTACTTGTGTCGTCGCGATGTTCACGACTGCGGGTTCTACCCGCGTGACAATGCTCGAAAAAGAATTCGACGAAGGGACCGGGTCAGGAAGCGTCAGCGCCGAGGCATCCGTTCCGGAGAACGAAAATCCTCTCATCGCGGAAACTCTTCCGCTCACAATCGAGCCAATCAGAATTCCCAGAACTAATGTCGACGCAATTAGAATGGCCACCAGGAACGTCCGGCGGCGAGACTTCTTTTCTACGTTTTGCACAAGATCCATCTGTCCTGCTCCTGTCTTCCCGACCCTAGTTCCAAGAGTATAACACTCGAACGATGGCCGAGTTGCTAGAGGGCTTAGATGCGGCGGGAGCATTACTGGCCTCCTGGCCGGTCCGGCCGTAACCCATTCGCGGTGGGGCCTCCCCGAGCCACCGGCAACCCCCATCCGACTTCTGCCCATCTTCGACGCAAGCTGGGCAAAAAATGTTACCCCGGCAGGAACCAAATTTGCTATTGACAATCCCCACCTCTTCCTCCATAAATGGTGGAGCCGCATTTTGCGGTGTCACGTGGCGATTTAGGGCAACTTGCTCCACGTAAAAAACTGCTAAAGAGCTGTAGAGTTCACAGAAGGTAATTCTGAGACCCCTCCAAGCTTTTTGGCGACGGAGGGTTTTTTATTTTTACCCCCCCGCGCTGCCCCGTAAATCAGTACCACGTATCTCAGCCGCTGTAGCTCGGCCTTTCGGGGCGAGGGTCTCCAAAGCCCCATCGCGAACCGAACGGCGGCACAATGCAAGGGGACTTTATGTCGGACATCTACTTTCTACGCTGCAGGGAGTGCGGCAAACGCTTCCCCAATGCTCCACGATCCTACTGCGAAGACTGCTTTGCGCCGCTGGAAGTCAGCTATGACTACGAGAGACTCGGTCAGATCGCCCAGCGTTCGGAACTCTCGCGCCGCGCCTTCAACATGTGGCGGTACTCGGAGTTGCTACCGCTGCCGGTAGGCTTTACCCCGTCGCTGGCCATCGGTGGCACTCCGCTCGTGCGCTCGCGCCAGCTGGCCGCCAAGTGGGGCATTAAAAATCTCTATATCAAAAATGATGCCGTGTGCTTCCCTTCGCTGTCTTTCAAGGATCGTGTGGTGGCTACGGCGCTTGCTGCAGCCAAAAAATTTGGCTTTGAAACCGTCGGCTGCTCGTCCACCGGGAATCTCGCCAACTCCGTCGCCGCCCAGTGTGCTCAGCAAGGCATCGACGCCTGCGTCTTCATCCCCGCCGATCTCGAGCCGGCGAAAATTCTGAACACGGCCGTCTATGGTGCGCGCATTATCCGGATCAACGGCAATTATGATCATGTCAATCGCCTCTGTACTCAGGTAGCCGATCGCTTCCGTTGGGGACTTGTCAACGTCAATCTCCGTCCCTACTACGCGGAAGGCTCCAAAACCCACGGCTTCGAAATCGCTGAACAGCTCGGTTGGGAATTGCCCGACAATGTTGTCGTTCCAATGGCCGGCGGCTCGCTGATCGGCAAAATCGCCAAGGCCTTTTGCGAACTCGCTCATCTCGGCTGGGTCGAGCCTAAGCAAGTAAAATTCTTTGGCGCGCAAGCCACAGGCTGCTCTCCCATCGCGGATGGGGTGAAACGCCATCTTCCGCGCTTCCTGCCGCAAAAGCCCAACACCATCGCGCGTTCCCTGGCCATCGGCAATCCCGCTGACGGTCCCTTCGCCATTCGCCTCATCCGGGAAAGCGGCGGCTGGGCCGAAGACCTGTCGGATCCCGAAATTATTGAGGCCATCAAGCTGCTTGCCGAAAATGAAGGCATCTTCGCCGAAACCGCCGGCGGGGTTACCGCCGGGGTCACCGCAAAACTGATCGAACAGGGCCGCATCGGCCGCGACGAAACCACGGTCGTCTGTATCACCGGCAACGGCCTTAAGACCACCGACGCCATCGCCGCCGACTTCCCCGCCACCATCGCCATCGAACCCAAGATCGAAGCCTTTGAGGCCCTCCTCAAAGTTCAATTCAAGGAAAGCGTCACGGCATGATGGTCGTCTTTGAAAATCGTCCGGCAATGAGCGCTTGTCACCACGGACCGGCTTACTTTGCTCCGGAGGGATCTGGGGTTGCCTTGACACCGCCCGCCACCACCCTGCCGGCCAGCACCACAACATTCTTCTCGCACACCAAACAAGGGAGACCGAACCATGCCAGTCACAATTGAAATCCCCACTGCCTTCCGCCGCTTCACAGAAGGCTCACCCAAACTAGACACCGGCGCCGCTACCGTTGCCGAAGCCCTCGACGAACTCACCCGGCAGTTCCCTGGTTTGTCAAAGCACGTCCGCGACGAACAGGGTCAGATCCGCCAATTCCTCAATGTCTACCTCAACGAAGAAGATATCCGTTTCCTTGGCGGCGAAAGCGTGGCCCTAAAAGACGGCGACCGCGTGCTGCTGGTTCCTTCTATCGCCGGCGGCTAATTGAGCTTTCGCTTCAAAATCCGAAACTTTCCGGTTTCGGGGGAGGCACTAGAATGATCTACGTATTGTGCCCCGACAATTCCGAGGTGTAGTATCACAGAGAGAAGTGAACGCGGTAGGAAACCCATGAACCCTCGAACCTTCCTTCCTCTACCGGTGGCCACCCGAACCCTGGCCCTCTGCCCGACTGTACCCTTCACCCTCTTATTGCTGACGCTTACAATCGCCGGTCCCACGCGGTCCCAGGAAGGAGCGCCATCATCGGAATCGCTGGCACAGGCCGCGCGAAATGCTCGCGAGAACAAGCCCAGCGCCGCGAAACCTTCAAGAATGTTTACCAACGATGATCTCGCCCCGCAATTATCCTCTCCGGATAGTTCAGAAATTCCGCCAGAGTCAGAATCATCCGCAAAGCAAGCTCGAGAAACATCCCGAGAGACAGTAACTTGCGATAATCCCGAAGACCAGCGCCTCAAAACCGAGCTCCAAGCCGACGAAGCGGAACTGGCACAACTTCGTCAGGATCTTTCCTATGCTCCAAAAGTCATCTCCGATGACGATGTCGATTTGACGAACTTCAAGACGGGCTCCTCGGGGCTTGCTGTCGGGTCTCCCCCACATCCACAATCGGAACCAATCTCCCCTGCGCGTGTGCAGGAAGTTATTCTTGAAGAAAAGATTGCGTCGCTGAAAAATGCCTCTCGCATTGCTTGCCAATCTCCTGAAGATGCTCGAATTCAGAGAGAACTCGATTCCGCGAAGGAAGCTCTGAGCTGGCTGCAGCGTGAGTTTGCACTGGATCAAACCGCTTACTATTCCAAGACCAATTTTGCCGAAGACAGTGCAGGCAAAGCCAAGCTCGATGCCGAACAGCAGCAGATAGAGTCCCTTCAGTCGGAGATAAAACGGCTGAGCGATCAGCTTTCTCTGCCACCGTCGAATCAATAATAAATTGTGCGGGTGGGCGGCCTGCAGGGCCGGTCGGAAATCGCATTCTCTGGTGCAACAGCACAGATTCTTGACCCGTCTTTTTCCTTGCTTCTCTTCCGCTTCTCACCGCAAACTATCCGGCATTGTCAGCCACGACCACCACTCTTAGCGCTCCATCCCTCTCTCTCTCTAAGGAACTCGGCTTCGCTGACCTCGTTCTCGCCTCGATCCTCCTCGTCGTCATCCCCGATTTCTTCGGTACCGCCGTCCTCGCTGGCCCGTCGCACATCGTCCTCTGGCTGATCGCCATTGCGCTCTTCTTCGTCCCGCAAGCCCTCGTCGTCTCTCATCTCAACCAACGCATGCCCATCGAAGGCGGTCTCTATGAATGGGCGCGGCACGCCTTTGGAGACGCCGTTGGCTTCATCGTCGCCTGGAATCTGTGGCTCTACGTGGTGCTCTACGTCGCCGCCATCGGCCTGGTCGCGGTTACCTACGCCGCTTACGCCCTCGGTCTCGACGCGCCAGCCATCGCCTCGAGCAAATGGATCGTTCTCGCAACGTCAATCACCATCCTCGCCGCGTTGATGCTCGTCGCTCACCTGGGCCTACGCGTTGGCAAATGGGTCACCAATGTTGGCAGCGCCCTCACCGTCCTCATCATCGCGTTTCTGGCTTTCCTTCCGTTTCTGCATATCGGCCGTTCGCCGCTCACTGAATACCACCCCCTGCGCCTAGTCCTACCTCCGCTCACGCTGTTCCAATTGAGCGTCTTTAGTAAAATGACTTTCGGCGCTCTCTGCGGCTTCGAATATGTGGCCATCTTCGCGGGAGAATCCCGCAATCCCGCCTCGCATCTCAAAAAAGCTATCTTCCTCGCCGCGCCGATCATCGCCTTGCTCTACGTCTTCGGCACTAGTGCCATCCTCGCCTACGTTCCGCTCAACCAGATCGACGTGATCGGTCCCATACCGCAAGCCCTCCGGATCGCGCTCAGAGGCTCCGGCTTCGCGCACGTCATCGTCCCGATCGCCATCCTTCTGCTTCTCACCAACTATCTTTCCAGTTTCAGCCTCAACTTCGCCGCCAATACACGCCTTCCGATGTGCGCCGGCTGGGACCACCTGCTTCCCAAATGGTTCACGCGCCTTCATCCAAGGTACCGCACGCCAATCCATTCCATCCTTTTCCTCGGCGGAGTCACTTTCCTCGCGAGTACCGCCGTCCTCATCGGCGTCGGCGACCAGGAAGCCTTCGAGCTCCTGCAAATCTGGGGCTTCACCTTCTACGCCATCTCCTACGTCGCGCTGTTTGCTATCCCCATGTTCTCCATTAGGAACCACTCTCTCCGTGGGCCGTTGTGGATGCGCATCCTCGCCGCTTTCGCCCTTCTGCTCACTCTCCTGTTCGTAGTCCTCTCCGTCTTCCCGATCATCCCGGTCGCCAGTCAATCCGCTTATACCCTAAAAACCATCGCCGTCCTCCTGGTCGCCAATGCCACTGGCCTCCTTTTCTACTTCCTTCGTCCTCGTCCTCCACGGAGCGCTCGATCCTCCCTGTGAATCCATTGTTTCTCTAACTCTGCCTGACACTGGACTGCTGACTTTTTTCTCTTCCCGGCACAGTGCTAAACTATCCTTCGAACTTCCATGGCACAAAAAACTCTCTACCAAAAAATTTGGGACAATCACCTGGTTTACCAGGAGCCGGGCAAGCCTGCGCTCATCTACATTGACCGGCACCTCATCCACGAAGGCACATCTCCACAAGCCTTCGCCGGACTGAAAGGGGAAGGCCGCACCGTCCGTCGCCCGGACCTCACCTTCGCTGTGATGGATCATTCCGTTTCAACTACCGACCGGACTCTTCCCATCCTTGACAACGACGCCAAGCTTCAGTTCGAGGCCCTCGAGCGCAATTGTCGCGAGACCGCCGTGCGCTTGTTCGACATGAACAGCAAGCATCAGGGCATCGTCCACATCATCGGCCCGGAACTCGGCATCACCCAGCCTGGCCAAACCATCGTCTGTGGAGACAGCCACACCTCAACCCACGGCGCCTTCGGCACGCTGGCTTTCGGCATCGGCACGAGCGAAGTGGAACACGTCCTCGCTACGCAGTGCCTCGTCCAAGGCGAATCGAAAACCCTGCACATTCTGGTCCACGGCAAGCGCCCCAGGGGCGTAACCGCAAAAGACATCATCCTCGCTATCATCGGAAAAATCGGTATCGGTGGCGGCACTGGCCACGTCGCCGAATACGGCGGCGAAGCCATTCGCTCCCTCTCGATGGAAGGTCGCATGACAATCTGCAACATGACCATCGAAGGCGGCGCGCGCGCTGGCATGATCGCGCCCGATGAAACCACCTTCGCCTATCTCGAAGGCCGCCCGTTCGTTCCTCGCGGCAATGAATTTCGCGATGCAGTCGAATACTGGAAATTGCTAACGTCCGATGACGGCGCAAAGTTCGACATGACCGTCGAGCTCGAAGCCGAACAGATCGCGCCGCAAGTCACCTGGGGCACGAATCCCGGAATGGTGACGAGCGTCAACGGACGCGTGCCCGATCCGCACGATTTCAAGGATCCCAACGACCAGAAAGCCACAGAAAGCGCGCTCAAGTATATGGGCCTCGAGCCGGGCACGGCGATTGTGGACATTCCGGTCGACCGCGTCTTCATCGGGAGTTGCACCAACTCCCGTATCGATGACTTGCGCGCAGCAGCTCACGTTGTGGCCGGCAAGCACCTCGCCAAAAACATCAAGCAAGCCCTCATCGTTCCCGGCTCGCGCGGCATTAAAGCCAAAGCCGAAGCCGAGGGCCTCAACAAAATTTTCACCACCGCCGGTTTCGAATGGCGTGACGCGGGCTGCAGCATGTGCATCGGCATGAACGAAGACGTCCTTCCGCCCCAGGAACGCAGCGCCAGCACCTCCAATCGCAATTTTGAAGGCCGCCAGGGTCGCGACAGCCGCACGCATCTCGTCAGTCCGGTGATGGCTGCCGCCGCCGCAATCGCTGGCCATTTCGTCGACGTCCGCGAACTAGATGCGGCTACCGTCGTCGAATAGTGCAAGGGCGTCCGACTGGCGCACCGGAGAAGAATTGAAGCGAGATTGCAACTCGAAATTGGTTCAATTAAATACAGAGCTGAAAACTGAGGACCTTTCCCAATGAACCCATTCATCACCCACACCGGCCTAGTTCAGCCCATCGACAAAGTCAACGTCGATACGGACCAAATGGTGCCAAAGCAATTCCTCAAGGCACTCACCCGCCAGGGCTTCGGCCGCATCCTGTTCTATGACTGGCGCTATCTCCCGGGCGAAAAACCAAACCCCGATTTCGTTTTAAACTTCCCACGCTATAAGGGCGCGTCGGTCTTGCTGACACGAGCCAATTTTGGCTGTGGCTCCAGCCGCGAGCACGCTCCTTGGGCCATCGGCGATTACGGTTTCCGGGTCATTCTTGCGCCGAGCTACGCCGATATCTTTTATAACAACTGCTTCAAGAACGGCATCCTTCCCGCCGAACTCCCCGAAGAACAAATCGACGAACTTTTCAGGCGCACGGAAAAGGAAGAGGGTTACTCGCTCACGGTTGATCTGCCTAGCCAAACCGTGAAAGATCATCATGGCCTGGTCTACAAATTTGAAATCGCCCCATCGCGCAAAGAAGTTCTGCTAAAAGGTCTCGACGATATCGGCACCACCTTGCTGCACGCCGATTCGATCGCCACGTTCGAAAAGTCACACTCGGCTACTGCCACCATGTACGACCCCGTCGACATCAAAAATTACCCTGCCTCAACATCCAGTCATTGACTGGATGATTTACTGGGTCTTCCACCACGGCTTAAAATAAATCCTCCCTTCAAAGATCGGCTCCGGGGATTCTGGCGCAGCCGGCGCACCCAGCAATTCCGCAATCAAAATTCCCGCTACCACCAACCCGGCACCTTTCCATGCCCGTTTCGACAACCTCTCCTCGAGCACCAGGTATGACGTAATCAGTGCAAACACCGGCTCGAGGGCAAATAGAATCGCCGCGTGGCTCGCGGAGGTATACTGTTGCGCCCACAACTGCACCGTGAATGCCACTGCCGTCGCAAACACCGCGCACACCAGAGTCGCTACCAGCAACTCCCACCGCCAGGCAAATCGCAGCGGTTGCCAATGAATCGCCGCGCCCGCCGCTGTCAGCACCCAGCCCATCAACCCGCATCCCGCCACCTGAATTAGGCTCAGCGCAGACACCGAGTGGTCCTGCATGTACTCGCCAACCAGAATGATGTGCACGCCATAAAACACCGCCGCCACAAAGGTCAACACATCCCCGCGATTTAAGTACCGCAACCCTTCGACCGGCACGGTCAAAAAATAAAGACCAACGAGCGCCGCAAATGCTCCACCGTAGATCCATTCGGTCAGCCGCCGTCCCCAGAACACTCCCAGAAGCAACGGCACCAGCACCACGCTCGAGCCAGTCACAAATCCCGAATTAGAAGCCGTGGTATATCGCAACCCTGTCGTCTGAAAGCCGTAACCAACAAACATGAAGAATGCGAGCCGAATTCCGGCGAATAATTCTTCGCGGTCAATCTGTCGCCACGCTCTTGGCCGCATCATGGCCATCAAAACCGCCGCCAAGGTAAACCGGATCGCCAGAAAAAGGAACACCGACGAGTAATCCAGTGCATTCTTCACTACCACAAACGTCACGCCCCAGACGAGCGAGCAAAACGTGAGTGCCAGGTCGGCTTGGTGTCGGCGTTCCATCTTCATTAAATGTCTACCGGAACTGTGCAGGCGGGCTAATTCTACAAGCCAATCCACAATCGGCCTATTAGAAACCATCTTTCCCCAGGCCGAACCTTTGGCTTCACTCGAAACCATGTGCTCCAACCTGCGGTTTACTTGACGCAAAAAGAGTCCTCCAACATGCTAAGAGCGATGCCGCCCAAACCAACCACTTCCTCCTTAGTGCGTTTCTTCACGCTCTCGACTCTCCTTGCCGCTACACTGTTCGCCGCCGAGAACTGGATCGAAGTGAAAAGCGCTCACTTCACCGTCTACACACCCGCCAGCGAAAAAGAGGCGCGCAATATTGCCAAACAGTTTGAGGAAATCCGCGCGCTCTTTCACAGTGCGTTCCCGAAATTGCGCACGAATCCAGCCCAGTCCGTCGTGATTATCGCGGTCAAAGGGGAGAAAGGAATGAAGGAATTATTGCCCGAGCAGTATGAGACAAAGGGTCACACGCACGCTTCGGGACTGTATCAGGAGGGGTTCGATAAGCATTACGTGATTTTGCAGTTGGATGCGCCTGGTGATAATCCCTACCACGCGCTATACCACGAATACACCCACTCGCTAACGCACCTGAACTTCTCCAATCTTCCGCTGTGGCTGGATGAAGGGCTTGCGGAATACCTCGGTAATGCCACTTTGGGCGAAAAAAGATCACATATCGGTACCGTCGACCCAACGTACCTGTACATTTTGCAGTCGAACACCCTCATCCCCATTGATCAATTGCTTGCGATTGATCACGACTCCCCGTATTACAACGAATCTAACCACGCTTCCCTCTTCTATGCCGAATCCTGGGCTGTGGTTCATTACCTGATGCTCAATCCCGAAGCCCGTCAGAAACAGTTGCTACAACACTTTCTTGAAGCCTGGGGTCAAAGCCATAACCAACTTGAAGCGGCGCGGCAAACCTTCGGCGATCTGAAGAAATTTGGAGAACTCATCAGTGGGTATGTTCGCGGGGGACAGTTCTACAACACATTGATCAACAACCCGGAGGAAGCAGCCGAAGGGCCGCTGGCCTCGCGCCCGGTTCCTGCTGCGGAGGTACTGGCCCTGCGTGGGGATTTTTTCGTTCACCACAATCGGACAGAGGCCGGGAAACCTTTACTCGAACAAGCCGTCCAGCTCGATCCAACCCTGGCACTTCCGCACACTTCTCTTGCCACACTCTACTTCCATTTGCAGCAACCGCACCTGGCGCAAAAAGAGGCAAAGGAGGCGATTCGGCTTGGTGACCAGGGATTTTTTCCGCTTTATTTACTTGCGGCGAGCCGGGCCGAAATGGGCATTGCCAGCGAGTCTACCCGCCAACGAGTCATTGAAGAGCTGAAACGATGTGTAGAAATAAACTCTCTTTTTGCACCCGCATACGACTTACTTGCACAAGTGTATGCAAGTTCCCCCGAGGATCAGAAGCAAGCCATCACGGCAAGCTGGCTGGCGGTGAGAATGAAACCGAACGCGCTGGAATACTCCGCCCGGCTGACGGAACTGCTCTTAACGAATTACCGCGACGCGGAGGCAAAAATCATCTCGGATCAAATTGCCAAAGCGGCCTATACGCCGGCGGAAAAAGAGATGGCCAACGAACTGGTCGCGCGCGTCGCCAACCACAAAGACTACCCTTCGCAAATTATCCGCGGCAGCATACCCGTGCAACCGGGAAACGGCTCTTCACCCGGCTCTTCCGCGCGCGCGCAGCACAGCGATCGCCCGCCCTATGCCCAGCAGTTGCTGGTCGGCCTCGAAGGCACGGTAACGAGCGTAGACTGCTCGAAAAATCCGCAGATTCAAGTCACCGTGGACGGCAGTGGAGGACTCGCTACGTACCAGATCGTGGACCTTGCGAAGATTGAAGTTACCGCAACAGGAGATGCCCCGGCACCGGCTTGCACCGAGTGGAACGGGCACAAAGTGAGATTGTGGGTTAGTTTGCCAGTGGGAAATAAATCATCGGCAGAGGTGAAGAGACTCGACTTTCATTGACATCCTCCCCCGCATTTCTGGGGGGGATTCCTCCTGGTTCCCCGCCTAGGCAGGGATACCTTCGGTGGGTTCCTGGCACGACGGGCTTACCTCACCCGAAGACGACGAACAGGCTAGCCAGCCGGTTGCTCAGAATCGAACGACCTGATTTGGAGAAACACTATTGGCTTTAACGGGCCTGATATCCCCGGCCGAATGTCCGAGGCCCGAGCGGTAGGTTTTTCCGGTGTCGAACTCCGTGCTCTCTGTATTTTCTTTTCCTAATTCCCCGGCTCCCCGCCAAATACCACTCGTCCACCAACGACCGTCCGGACAACCTTCGTTCTGAGAATCTCGGGGGCGGGAATTTTCGTCAGATCATTCGAGAGCACGACAAAATCCGCATACTGCCCCACAATCAACTGCCCTTTCTTCCCTTCCTCAAATTCCGCATACGCCGAGCCCGTCGTGTATCCCAGAATGCATTCATCCAAAGGAAGCTTTTCCTGCGGCTGCCATCCTCCGGGCGGTCCGCCTGCGGGCAATTCTCGCGTCACACATGCATAAATTCCCCGCAGCGGATTGATCGGCTCCACAGGATAATCCGTTCCGAACGCCAATTTCCCACCCGCCTTCTCGATCGAATTCCACGCGTAGGCGCCTTTCACGCGCTCTGGTCCGATTCTTTCTTCCGCCCAACGCATGTCATTCAGTTGGTGAGCCGGTTGCATCGAAGCAATCACATGCAACCTGCCGAATCGCGCGATATCTTCCGGCGCCACCACCTGTGCATGTTCGATTCTGTCACGGCGATCCCTTGTCGGATTCACTCGCTCGACCGATTCGAAGACGTCCAGTGCTACATGATTCGCTTTATCTCCGATTGCGTGGAACGCCAGCTGAAACCCTAATCGGTCGCGCTCAATCGCCATGGCTTTCAGCTTTTCCGTTTCAATCGTCATGATCCCACTGGTCGCCGGATCATCCGAATACGGTGCATTCAATGCTGCCGTGCGCGATCCCAACGCCCCATCGGTCACAATCTTTAGCGCGCCGGTCTTCAGCCAGGAATCTGTCGTACCGCCCATCGAACGATGATTTTGCAAATCATCCGTAGAATCTAGGAAGTGCAGCCACTCCGTGATCCGTACCGTGAGTTTGCCCTGCTCCTTTAACTCTCTAAAGGTCTCAAAATCGTCCCACTCCGAATTGTCCTGCGCGGATGTAACTCCATTCTGCGCCAGCTCCTCAAATACCATCTCGATTCCCTGCCGAAGCCGCTCTTCACTGGGTGAGGGGATGCGCTGGGTCACCAGATCCATCGCTGCACCCTCTTTCAAAATTCCGGTCGCTTCCCCATCCGCAAATCGCTCAATCTCTCCGCCGGCAGGATTCTTGGTATCGGGCAGAATCTCCGCATGCTTCAGCGCTTGCGTGTTCGCTACGGCGATGTGCCCCGAAACGTGCTCCAAAAACACAGGATTGTTCGGAGCTACTTCATCAATCTGTAGGCGATTCGGAAATGCCTTGTCGGGCCAGAGGGTCTGGTCCCAGCCCGCTCCGACGATCCATTCCCCAGGTTTGTGCTTCGTGACTTCATCTCTCACGCGCTTCTCTAACTCGGCAATTGACGTCACCCCGTACAAAGACAGTGCCAATTTTCCGCGCGCGGCAGCACCTAGATGCGTGTGCGCGTCATTAAAACCCGGCATCACAAACGCGTTATTCAGTTGAACAGTATCAGCGGGCGCGTCCGCCGCGCCACAATCGAGCATGATGTGGGCGATTGTTCCGATGCACAGAATCTTTTCATCGCGCACGGCCAGCGCTGCGGCCCAAGGATGTTTTGGATCATTGGTGTAAATACGCCCGTGAAGGTAGTAGGTGGTTTTGTGAATCACCGGCGGCTGTTTCGTCTGCGTTTGCGCATAACCAGAACACGGAATCACTGCGCAAATCATCGCCGCGGAAATCCCTCGCAGCAACTTTTCCTCACGTAATCGTTTCATCCGCTGCCCTTTTCGCTGGCCAGCCCAGCGACACCCAGCAAACTCAGCAGCGCTCGTTTCAATCCCAATTCCCGGTCCGCCGGCTCATACCATTCCTCGAGCGAGTGCGCTCCTCCCCCATTTCCACCTGCCCCAATCGCAATCGCATCAATCCCCAAGGACAACGGAATATTCGCATCGGTTGAAGACCGCTCGATCCGCGAATGATTGCCCACATATTCGTCGGCACTACGTAGAGCCGCCAGCAACGGTGAATCCGCAGGTAGTTCTCCGCCAGGCCGGCTGCCAATCACGGTGAGTTTCCACTCCAATTTTCCTTTGGTCCGGTCGCGCGCGTTTTCCATCTCGTCTTTCACGCCCGCTCCCATGCACTCGCGCAGAGCTACTTCCAGTCGCACGATTTCATCTTCGCTTTCCGAACGCAGGTCCACCTTGAGCCGGGCCTCATGGGGAATGGAATTCACCGACGTGCCACCCTCTACCTGCCCCAGGTTGAACGTGGTTCTTGGAACCGTCGGAACTTTCGTGTTGATAAACCGTAATCCGCCGCGCACCAGCGCATTAATCGGATTCGGCATTCCAAAATCAGACCAGCTGTGCCCGCCTGGTCCGCGGATCACCACTTCCATCCGCCGCGAAGCCAACGCTTTCGTCGTGACATGGTCCGTGCCCGACCCATCGAGCACGATTACCCCCCGCAACTTTGTGCGATACGCATCGATCAGCACGCGCATTCCCCGTAAATTTCCTTCGCCTTCTTCTCCCACATTGGCTGCAAACAGAATGGTCCGTTGCGGAGCGATTTGTGCCTCCTGGATCGCCATGGCTAGCGCCACCAATCCCGCTAATCCCGTTCCGTTATCGGAAATTCCCGGAGCCAGTAGCCGGCCGCCCTCCCGCTGCACCCGGATGGGGGTTCCCACAGGAAAGACCGTATCGAGATGCGCCGCCACCAGGATCATCTCCTTGTCGGTCAAGCCACGCAGTTCTCCGATCACGTTCCCCAGCTTGTCTGAATGCACCTTCAGTCCGGCTGCCGTCAATAACTCCGTCACTGCTGCTGCTCGCTTCTCTTCCTCAAACGAAGGCGCAGGAATTTCTGTCAGATGGATTTGCTGTTCGTCGATCCAGGTTAGGTTTTTTTGGAACCACTCGAGCGCGGCTTGCACTCGCGCATTTTCCGTCAACCCATTTGGATTCCCGTGGCGAGACGCTTGCGAAAGCACGGTGGAGCGAAGCGGCATGACAAAAAGAATAGCGCAAACTGCCCCATGTTTCACCGTACGAAGTGACAGGCTCATGAATTCCTAAACAGCGGTACCCGGGCTCCCGACCAATGCGTGCAACTCCTCATCGTTGAACACATGTGTCGATTGCTTGGCGGCCTCAAAAATCCGGTTCACCAACTCATCTGTAGGCGGGATTTTATGCCGGGCAAGCCAATACAACACATTCGATTTTCCGCTCATCGGTCCGACTTCCACGATCTGCTCCAACCCAAACAGATGCGCGGGCACGCCGCTATAGACGGAATCGGCCAGTTGTGCGTCATGCCGGTTGAGCGCCTTCACGATCGCGGCCGCGTGCACCCCGGTCGCCGTTCGATAGGCGTCCCTGCCAAACACTGGATAGTTTGGCGGGATCGTCGTATGTGTCGCCTTGGCCACCTTTTCGCAATAGGCCCGCAAATACGTCAAATCACTTTCAATCAATCCCATTAATCGCAGGTTCACCAGTAGCAACTCCATCGGTGTATTTCCAACACGCTCGCCCAAAGACAACGCCACTCCATGAATTTGCCGGGCACCCGCTGCCACTGCCGCCAGAGAATTGGCAATCGATAATCCGCGATCGCGATGGCCATGCCAATCGACGCGAATCGCTTCGCCCGACGGTTTCACCACCGTCTCAATCACGAATCTCACCAGATTGGACGCTCCTTGGGGCGTGGCGTGCCCCACAGTGTCGCAAAGCACGATTGCACGCGCTCCGCTGCCAATCGCCGCCCGATACAATCTCTTGACCGTCCCCGGATCTGTCCGCACGGTATCCTCGGTGACATACATCACCGGCAAACCCTCGCTGACCGCAAACTTCACCGCCTTCTCGGTCGTTCGCTCCAGATGGTCGACAGTCCAATCCTCCACCAAACGCCGGATCGGACTTGATCCGAGAAACGTCGCGGCTTCGATGGCAATTCCCACCCGCTCGGAAATCTCGGCAATGGGACGAATGTCCGTCTCTACGGTTCGCGCCGCGCAGTTCGGCTTGATGCGCATGCGGTTGTTCGCGATTTCGCGGGCCAAGGCCTCGACGTCCGCCTTCGCACGCGGGCCAGCGCCGGGAAGCCCGATATTCACGGCATGAATTCCCAACGCTTCCATGAAATGCAAAATTTCTAGCTTTTCTCCGATGGTGGGGTCGTGGACCGAGGGATTCTGCAGTCCATCGCGGAGCGTTTCATCATTCAGCAGGACTTCTGTGCCGGGCGGGATCGCGCATTCCCCGACCAAATTCCAATCGTAGATCCATTCGTTCTGGGACATGGCGGAGCGGCCTCCCCCTCCTCCTCCTCCTGAACCTAAACAACAATCGCGTAGAAAGCCGTGTCTCAGGCTGGGCCTCAGTTCGACCGCGTACCGCGCGGGCTGACCGCGTCGTAGCCTTTCGCTCTAGCTTCAAAATCTCAGCGTATAACTGTTCGGCTGTTGCAACGGATCCGGGCGATAGAGCGTCTGACAAAATTCGCACCGGTAGATCTCCGCATCCTTTCCGACCACCGCCGCAACTTCCGCCGGATACTCAAACCACCGCTTCAAATGCCCCGCACACAACTTCCCCTTCTCATTCTTCTCATCGCAGGCACGCTGCTTCGTCTTCCGCGTCTTTACCTTCAATTCCTTCTTCGCCGGTGCCATCCCTTCCGGCACCTGCCGAACCGTCTCTTCACTCACAAGAGTCTCCTGCACCACAAAAAGTTAGAATCCATGATCCCGAAACATCGTCTTCATCGCCGCCCGCAGATTCCGCACCCTTGCCGCCAAGCTCCCCGCAAACTCAAATTGCAAAAATGCGTCCGCCGCCTTCTGCAATTCTGGCCCATAGCGAAACCACCATGGCTTCTCCGTCTTTGGCAAGCGATCCACATCCACGTACTTCACATAGACCATCTCTTGCAATCCCGCGCGGCCATGCGTGCGGCCCCAACCGCTCAGCCCGCATCCGCCGTGGGGAGCTTCCGCAATCGCGAATCCGGTCAATACATCGTTCACCATCACCGTACCCGCCTTCAACCGCCGCGCAATCGCTTTCCCCTTGGCCCTGTCGCCGGTCCACACGCTTGCAGCCAGCGAAAACTCCGTGTCGTTTGCTAGTCGAACCGCTTCCTCTGCATCTTTCACGACTTGAATCGCCATGACCGGACCAAATGTTTCGCCTTGGAAAAGTTGCATGGCATTGTGGACACCGGTCACGATGGTCGGCTCAAAAAAATTTGGCCCAAGATCTGGCCGTGCTCGTCCGCCACAGATAATCTTTGCTCCGTGTGCCACCGCATCAGCCAGCAAATCGCTCATCCGCTCGACATGTTGCGGACGAATCATCGGTCCAATATCTGTCGCCGGACCACTTCCTGGGCCTAGATGCAACTTCTGCGTCTTCGCAACACATCGCCGAACAAATTCATCCGCGACCGGTTCTTCGACAAACAACCGCTCGACCGACAGGCACACTTGCCCGCAATTCGTGAAGCTCCCCCAAACGGCCGCGCTCGCCGTAACATCCAGGTCCGCGTCGCGCAACACCACCATCGCATCTTTTCCGCCCAACTCCAGCACGCTAGGAATCAGTTGCCGCGCGCAAGCCTCCGCCACATGTTTTCCCGTAAACACGCTACCGGTAAAAAATAATTTGTCTGGTCGCGCCTCGATCAGCGCCTGGCCGACTTCGCCGCTGCCTTGGAGTATCGTCACAAGATCCCGCGGAAAACCCGCATCGCGAAATAACTTATCAATCAACCAGCCACATTCCGGGGTAAAGTCACTGGTCTTGCACAGCACCGCATTCCCCGCGGCCAAACCAGCAATGATCTGGCTCATGGGTATCGCCAGCGGATAATTCCAAGAGCTGATAATTCCCACTACACCCAGCGGCTCGTAATAGAGCATCCCCGTCTTCGCCTTCGCTGCCGTGTTGTGATGAGGAACCGTTTCCGGGAGGAGAGATTCCGCGCCATGCTTCGAAAAATACGCCGCGCTATCTAGCGCCACAAACACATCCGCAAATAACGCTTCCGCGCGAGGCTTGCCGGATTCGCGCACCACCGCATCGGCCAGCACATCCCGCGCTTTCAGGATTTCCTTTTGCAGCGCGCGCAGGTATCGAGCGCGCTTTTCAATTGATTGCCCGGCCCACTCCAATTGCGCCACCTTGGCCCGCGCCAGCAACTGCGGCACACAGAGCGGCTGTGTCTTGTCGTAGCTCCCCTGCACTTGTCCGGTCGCAGGATCAATCGAAGGAATCGTTTCCACCATGAGCCCTGTTGCAACCATAGCTGAGATTCTATCCGACTCTCACCGAAACCTGTAGCTCCCCTCGCCCGGGGCGTCAACATTAAAGAAAACAACGAAGAACTCGATAAAGCCCTAACCAACTACAAAATCCCTCATTTCTTCGAGATTTATGAAGGAACGCCTTTGCGGGTGCGGGTTTTCTGTTCCGACCTCTATTCCCCTTTCTTTCACACCCGAAACCCTTCCTCATGCTCCACCTTTAACATGCACAACCCCTGAGGCGGAGCCGTCGGCCCCGACTTCGACCGATCTTTCATCTCAAATAATCTCTCCACGTCCCGAACTACCAGCTTCCCTCGACCCACTTCAAGCAACGTTCCCATCATCTTGCGCACCATGTATCGTAAAAACGAGTGCCCATAGACGGTAAACCACAACTCTTCGCCATCTTCTGTTCGCTTCAACTCCGCCGAATAAATCTCCCGCACCATGTTCCGTTCTTTATCGTCGTCTTCCGAGCCCGTCGACGCTGCAAAGGAAGAAAAATCGTGCACCCCCACAAATCGAGCCGCCGCCAGCTTCATCGCCTCTTCGTCGAGCGGAAACGGATAGTGCAGCACGTATCGCCACAGAAACGGCGGCACCACTTTGCCCCGATACACCCGATACCGGTAAATTTTTCCTTTCGCGGAAAAGCGCGCGTTAAAAGCGGGCCCTGTCTCTTCCGCTGCCGTAATCCGTATGGACATTGGCAGCAACGCATTTAGCGCGCGCTGAAATTCTGTCGCCGACAATCCTGATTCGGTTCGGAAATTGGCCACCTGGCCAAGCGCGTGCACTCCCGCATCCGTGCGGCCCGATCCGTTTAGCTGCACTTCTTCCTGGGTAAGGCGCCGCAGTACCGCCACGATTTCGCCCTGTATTGTCGCTTTACTTTTCTGCATTTGCCAGCCGTGGAAATCAGTTCCGTCGTAGGCAATGGTGAGTTTGAAATAGCGCATGAAGAGCGAATCATCCCGCGCTAGGACGCGGTCCGCGCGAACCGGCTGCCCGGCTTCAATGCAACCGATCCTTGCCGGCACAAGGGGCAATCTTCGGGCTCGTAGCTATCAATCGGCAAACCCAGCAACGAGCTTGATTCCACCGGGAATTCAATCTTCCCGCCGCTGCGATCGATGAGCGCTCCAACAGCGATCACCCGCCCGCCCGCTTCTTCGACCACATGGATTGCTTCCTGCGTGGATCCGCCCGTAGTCCACACGTCCTCAATCACCAAGACATGCTGGTCGGGCTTTAACTGGAAGCCGCGCCGCAGGGTCATCGTGCCGCTCGCGTCTCTTTCCACAAAAATCGCCGGAACTCCGCCGCCCAGAGCATCGTTTGCGGCTGGCAGCGCTCGCGCCACTTCCTGCCCTATCACCACGCCACCGAGCGCCGGAGAAACAACGACGTCGATCCTGGCATCGGAGAACAAGGCCGCCAGCGCTTGCCCGAGCTTTTCCGCAAATCGAGGATACTGAAGCACCAGTGCGCACTGCACATAGGTTCCACTGTGGAGGCCACTGGACAACTCAAAATGACCGTGGCGGATGGCACCTGCAGTTTCAAACGTTCGGATAATCTCTTCTTTTGTTAACATGGTCAGGCTAACCGCTATCGCTCCTAAGCGTCGAAATGTCAGCAGCCTAGCTGCCAGGGACCTCGTTGTCAAATTAATCATGCCCCTGATAAACTTCTCGGTCCAGGTTTATGGTGCTCTGTCGGTTCCGGTACACTCTCGGGCACAATGTTTTTAATGATTAAACCATTTCGATTGAAACAAATTGCCTGCCCCTGACGTTTTAACCATTAGGGCTGCAAATCGCGTTGTCGGCGAACTTAATCCATCTGTATCGTGAGGGAAACCTATGAAGAAGCTGTTCTTCCGACCTCTGCTCGCCGCTGTGTTGGCTGGCACCTTAGCCGGAGGGCCTGTCGGTCCACTGTTTGCTCAGGAACCGGCCCCGAAATTGCCGCCGCCGCAAACGCAAGCTGCCGCTGCGCAGGGCGGCGTACCCGTCTCTCTGGGTGTCTCGAAATTTGACTATTCTAAGCCTCCGAGCTATTTCCCCAATATCATTAAGCCTTACGAAATGCAGACCGTCGCCCCGGGGGAGCTCACAAATTCCCCTCGTCTTCAGCAGCTCATCCGCGAAGGTAAGTTGATGCTGAGTCTTCAGGACGCCATCGCCCTTTCGATGGAAAACAGCATGGACATCGTTGTTCAGCGCTACAACCCGTGGATGGCTGACGCCGGTGTCTTGAAGACCAAGGCCGGTGGCTACAGCTACGGTACGCCTCAAAGCCTTTCCGCCGGGTCAACTGCGAACCTCCCGAGCCTTCTCTATGACCCCTATATCGTCCAATCGTTCTATTTTGATGACCGCACTACGCCCGTCAACAACCCTTTAACTTCCGGAACCGGGGTGACCGGAACTGCCATCAATAATCTGGGAATATTCTCATTGACTTCTCACACCGCGCAATACAACACTTCGTTCCAGAAGAATTTTGATACCGGGACGAGTATGTCGGTCGCCTGGGATAACAATCGAGCGTCTTCTAACGCTGCAAACTTTTTTAATCCCTACGTGCAATCCTCCTTGGTGCTGAGCTTCCAACAACAACTACTGGCTGGTGCCGGCCGTTTCGTTAATCGCCGGAACATCATCATCGCTGAAAACAATCGCAAGATCGCCGATCTCGCCTTTGCACAACAAGCGATCACCACCATCACCAACACCATTACCGCGTATTGGGAACTCGTCTATGCGCGCGAGAACGTCAAGGTTCAACAGGAAGCGGTTACCGTTTCCACCAAACTGTATAACGACAATAAAAAACAGCTCGAAATTGGAACGATGGCGCCTCTCGACGTAACTCGCGCCGAATCGGAACTGGCAACCGACAATCAGAATCTGATCGTCGCACAAACCACGCAGTTACAGAATGAACTGGTGCTGAAGAATTACATTTCCAAAGATCCGTTAGCTTCTAACCTAATCAACGTCGAAATCGTCCCCACCGACAAACCCGACAGCCCTACTTCCGTCCAGACCACCACGTTTGAGGAAGCCGTCAAGGAGGCTTTTGCCAAGCGCCCTGATATTCAGGAGCAATACTTCAATTTGAAAAACGCAATCGTGGACGTGCGCGCCACCAAGAATGCCCTCCTCCCTACAGCTACCTTGAGCGCCCAGTATGGTCCTTCGGGATTGGCCGGTAATGGTTTCATCTACGGGAAGACCGAGGTAACCGGAAGCAGTGGCTTACCTATCGTCGACGCAAACGGTGTGATCATCCCGAATACGTTTGTCGCTGGGACAACCACCCCGATCGTGGGTACGACGACCGCGGGATTCGGTGGCGCGCAAACCGCAATTTTCCGTAATAATTTTCCGGACTACAACGTTTCCCTGAACCTTTCGATTCCCCTGCGTAATCGCGCTGCACAAGCCGACAGTCTGCACGCTCAATTGACTGAGCGCCAATTGGAAGCGCAAACCCAGCAGATCAAGAACACCGCGCTGCTCGACGTGCGCAACACCACCATTGCCGTCGAACAGGGTCGTGCCCAGGTGCAAGCCGCCAGCAAAGCACGTGAATTGCAGCAGCAGACTTTCGATGCCGAGGACAAGAAGTACCGGCTTGGCGCTTCCACCGTTTACAACGTTATTCTCACCCAGCGCGATCTGATCACCTCGCAAGGTACGGAACTGCGGGCCTTGGCAAATCTTGCAGAAGCGAAGGCCAATTACGAGCGCGCACTCGGGCGAACCCTGGAAGTCAACAATGTCACGATTGCCGGCGCACAGAAGGGCTTCATCGATCGCGACTCGCTGATTCCCGGCACGCACGACGGCCAAGTCGTTGGCACCGAAAAGCTCTTCAAAGCCCTTGAACAGGCGAACACCAACGCCCATCCATCCACCACCTCCGGCCAACGCTAGGATTATTTTGCAATCCTTAGCCTGGGCGTTTACCTGGCGCGCTGCTTCCCCGGGCTCAGCCGCGCCTGCGTGCCATCGTGGGCTCCATTTTTGCGAATCTCCCCTCGTGGTGCCCACTCTCCCTCGAAGGGTGCGGTTAGGGGTACGGTTTTTTCTTTCTTCTGCCGGGCGACACTCTGCGGGCAGCCTGTCCGCCCTTGCCGCTCCAGCAAAATTCCCGTAGCATTTGCCAGCCTGCAATGCCTCGCACCTCCACGACCCGCCTCACCTCCGACACTGCTCTGCTCCTCTCAGTCTCCGCCGCCACCATACTCATCCACCTTCTCGTCGCCAACCGCTACGGCTTTCACCGCGATGAACTGGGCATCCTCGACGACGCTCGCCACCTCGCTTGGGGCTATGTCTCCTATCCGCCGCTCACCCCATTCCTTGGCCGCTTGGCACTCCAACTCTTCGGCCCCTCTCTGCTCGCCATCCGCTCGATTGCCGCTCTCGTGCAAGCCATCGCCGTCTTCCTTACCGGCCGGATGTGCCGCGAGTTAGGCGGCCATCGGGAAGCCCAGCTTCTGGCCGCCTCGGCCGCTGTCCCCTTCGCTATCGGCATTGGGGCCCTCATGCAGTACACCACCTTCGACTACCTCTTCTGGATCCTCACGGCCTATTCCATGATTCGACTTTTGCGCACCGACGATTCCCGTTGGTTTCTGGCCATCGGCGCTTCCACCGGCCTTGGCATGATGACCAAATACACCATGGCGTTTTTCGCTTGCGGAATCGTCGGCGTAATTCTGCTCAGCGCCCGCAACTATCTCCGCAACAAATGGCTTTGGCTAGGCTTGCTGATCTCACTGATACTCTTTGCACCGAATGTAATCTGGCAAGTCCGGCACAATTTTATTTCTCTCGCGTTTCTCCGCTTCCTGCACGAACGCGATGTCAGTGCAGGTCTCACCCGGGGATTTCTGAGCGACCAACTAGAGCAGACCCTTCTTGCTTTCCCGCTTTCTGTCGCTGGCCTCTATTTTTATTTCTTCACCGAAAAAGGCCGGCGTTTTCGCCCGCTAGGCTGGATGTACGTAATCCCACTGCTGCTTCTCATGATCGCCAAGGGTCGCGGTTACTATCTCGCTCCCGCGTACCCCATGTTGTACGCCGCAGGCGCGGTCGTCTTCGAAAAAGCCTTCTCCAATTGGCGCGCTGGGCCAGGTCGCATCGTGCGGCCGCTGGTTTGGTCGGCTCTCCTCGCGAGCACCATCGGCGCCGTGGTTGTAGCATTGCCCATTGCGCCAGTTGGCTCTCTCTGGTTCTACAAGGCTGTCGACATTGACATGGCCTTAGCCGACGAGATCGGCTGGAATGATTTACTCTCCACCATCGCCGCCGTTCGCGATCAGCTGCCGTCTGATCAGCGCGCCAGGCTCACCATCCTCGCGGAAAATTACGGCGAAGTGGGGGCCATCAATCTACTCGGCCCGCGCTACAGCCTGCCTCAGGCCATCAGCGGCGTCAATTCTTCCTGGGAGCGCGGCTTCGGCGATCCACCGCCGGAAACTGTCATCCTCGTCGGCTTCCGTGAACAGTTCGCCAGCATGTACTTCACTTCCTGCCGCCTCGCCGCCCACACCTGGAACTCCTACGGCATCGACAATGAAGAATCCTTTGAGCGCCCGGACATCTACGTCTGCGGTCCCCCCAAAGACGGCTGGCCCGCCTTCTGGCAGAGCTTTCAATATTTCGCGTAACTCGCTCTAACTGAATCTGCTTTCTACTTTGCTCTCTTGCACTCTTGCCGACTTGCCCGTCCATCCCCTTTGGCTTAGCATCAGTCTTACTGGGTCCGCCATAACCGATGCCCTATACTTCCGATCAAGCCACCCGTCAGGCTCCAGGAGCGCCAGTTCATGAGTGATTCCTCGAACTACCAATCCAAGCTCGAGCAGTGGCAGAAGAACACCCTCCATCCCACACTCCAGAAAAGCGCCGAGCGTCAAAAGGAATTCACCACCGTCTCTGGCTATCCCATCCGCCGCCTGTACACCGAGGCAGACCTTGACGGCTGGGATTCCGGACGCGACCTGAGCTTTCCCGGTGAGCCTCCCTACACCCGTGGCATTCACGCCACCATGCACCGCGGACGGATGTGGACGATGCGCCAGTTCGCCGGATTCGGCACTGCCGAAGACACCAATGAACGATTCAAATATCTACTCGCGCAAGGCCAAACCGGCTTGTCCACCGCCTTCGACCTCCCCACCTTGATGGGTTACGACGCTGATCACCCTCTTGCCGAAGGCGAAGTCGGCAAGTGCGGCGTGGCCATTAGTTCTCTCGCCGACATGGAAGTGCTATTTGATCAGATCCCTCTCGCCGATGTCACCACCTCCATGACCATCAATTCGCCCGCCGCCGTTATCTGGGCAATGTATCTCGCCGTCGCTGAAAAACAAGCGGCGGACTGGAAGAGAATTTCCGGCACGCTGCAAAACGACATCCTCAAGGAATATATCGCCCAGAAGGAATATATCTACCCGCCCGAACCCTCCATGCGCTTGGTCATCGACACCTTCGAATTCGGCATGAAACACACGCCGAAGTTCAACATCATTTCCATCAGCGGCTATCACATTCGCGAAGCAGGCTCCACGGCCATTCAGGAATTGGCGTTCACACTGCGCGATGGCATGGAGTACGTCGAATGGGCCTTGAAGCGCGACTTAAAACTCGATGAGTTCGGCCCGCAACTCTCTTTCTTCTTCAACGCGCACAACGACTTCTTCGAAGAGATTGCCAAGTATCGCGCGGCTCGTCGCATCTGGTACAAGGCGATGACAGAGCGCTACAAGTCCGCGAATCCCCGCTGCTGGGCTTTGCGTTTCCACTCGCAAACCGCAGGCTGCTCCCTCACCGCGCAGCAACCCACCAATAACGTAGTCCGTACGGCAATTCAGGCCTTGGCAGCCGTCCTCGGCGGTACGCAGTCCCTCCACACCAATTCTCTCGACGAAGCGTGGGCGCTCCCCACGGAATTCGCCGCCACCATCGCGCTGCGCACGCAGCAAATCATTGCCCACGAAACTGGCGTGACCAACACCGTCGACCCACTCGGGGGCTCCTACTTTGTCGAGACCCTTACCAACGAAGTGGAAAAAGCCGCCTGGGACTACATTCACCGTATCGACGCCATGGGCGGCATGGTCAGAGCGATCGAAACGGGCTACCCGCAACGCGAAATCGCGGAAGCTTCCTACGCCTATCAAATGGCCATCGATAAAAAAGAAAAAATCATCGTCGGCGTGAACGAGTACGTCACCAAAGAAAAGCCACTCGACATCCTCCAAATCGACGAAACCGTCGCTCGTCGCCAGGCCGAACGCCTCCGGAAACTCCGCGCCGACCGTTCGAGGGCCGAAGTCGACCGCAAACTCACCGCGCTCTCTCGAGCCGCCGAGGGCTCGGAAAATCTCATGCCCTACATCTACGACGCGGTCAAGGCCTACGCCACTCTCGGCGAAATCTGCGAAGCCATGCGCGCAGTCTTCGGCCCCTACGAAGAAGTCTCGGTCACCTAGCACTCTCTCTGTTCAGGTCGTGATTCTAACGCTGGCATCGGCCGCTATCTGTGGCACTATTAGAGGAGGATAAACGAGAGACGCAGCCCAGAGTTTTCTAGAGAACACCTCCGAGGTCGAGCTGCCGAGGATCTAAGGTTCGCCATGCCCGAAAAGAAGATTCGCGTACTGATCGCCAAGCCCGGCCTTGATGGCCACGACCGCGGCGCCAAGATCATCGCCCGCGCCCTGCGCGACGCAGGCATGGAAGTCATCTACACCGGCCTCCGGCAAACTCCCGAGATGATTGCCACCGCTGCCATCCAGGAAGATGTCGACGTCATCGGCCTCTCCATTCTCTCCGGCGCGCACAACACCATCTGCCCGCAACTGATGAAACTCCTTTATGAAAAAGGCATGGAAGACGTGGTCGTCCTCCTCGGCGGCATCATTCCCGAACCCGACATCGTGAAGCTTAAAAATTCAGGCATCGCCGAAGTTTTTCTTCCCGGCAGCTCGACCCAAGACATCGTCGAGTTCATCCAAAAGCGCCTCGCCAGCGCCACCCTGTAGCGCAGCCTTTTTGAGGGCCAATCCTTTTGCTTCCTATTTCCTGGCCTCTCTTTCAAACTTCACCCTGGTATAGAGCGTCTGAAATCCCATCCTCGTAATATTTCTTTGCGAATGGCTCCCCGGCATCGCCAAACTCACAGCCAAGTCGCATCCCGCCTCCGCCGCTCGGTTCAACCGAGTGTGCAGAAGCGCCGTCTGCACGCCGCGATTCCGATACTCCAAGAGGGTCCCCGCTCCAAAAAATCCCGCCGTCTTCCCTCGCAGCGACAGCGTCGCTCCCCCCACGACCCGCCCCTCCATCCGCGCCAGATAACACTCCGTATTCTTGCTGACCGCAAACATGTGCATTACGTTCAACAACTCTTCCGTCACCGGATAATTCTCTGCGAAACATTGCGATACCGTCAGCGTCCACAATTTCAATTCATCGCGCCCGGCCTGCGAAATCTCCACTCCTCGGGTCGACTGCCATGGCTCGTGCGCTTCGACCGGTCGCGCCATCACATTGGAAAACTCCGTCACCCGATATCCCCGCTCACCATAGAACCCGAACAGTGACCTGTCCGCCATCGGACACGTTTCGACTCGCACCGGCTCTTGCCGGCTGAAGTAAAACTCCTCCAGCCGATCAAACTCATCCTGGGTCACCGGTCCATTTAGCCCCAATCCCACCGCCTGCGTAACCGGCGAATTTGCTCCGCAATAAACCGCAAACCCGCCTGCGACCTCTCTGATCTCAGCCTTCGCGGAATCCTGGCTTTTCAAGGCCTCGGCGCAGCACACCGCCGCTTCCGCCTCGGCCAACTCAATTCGTCTCGCCAATTGCAAATTCAAAAGTGGATATTGCATCGGCTCACTCTACCGCACCTCCCTCGCCCATTCCACGCCTTCCCTGTTTTCTCCGAGCTCCTTTCTCTATCTCCCCTCTTTCTCTCTCGCTCTTACCTCTCTCGCTCTTACCCTTTCCCTTCCCTCCCTCCGGCCCTTATACTGATCTTCCGCATCTTCTATTAGAGCGAGGTTCTCTCGTGTCTGCTTCGGTCCTGAAAACCACCGTCAATCCTCAATCTCCTGAATTTCAAAAAAATTCCCGGCGCATCGTCGAGCTCGTCACCACGATCAAAAATCAAGAAGAACAGATTTCTCAGGGCGGCGGCCCCAAAGCCATTGAATCCCAACACAAAAAGAGCCGTCTCACCGCCCGCGAGCGCGTCGCGTCCCTAATCGACCCCGGCACCCACTTCTTCGAACTGGCCATCTACGCCGCCTTTGAAATGTACGAAGAATGGGGCGGCGCCCCCTCGGCAGGCACTATCACCGGCCTCGGCCGAGTCTCTGGCCGCATTTTCATGATCATTGCCAACGATGCCACGGTAAAAGCCGGTGCCTTTTTCCCTATGACCGCGAAAAAAGTCATTCGCGCCCAAAACATCGCCATCGAAAATCGTATCCCTACCATCTATCTCGTCGATTCCGCCGGCGTTTTTCTGCCACTGCAGGAAGACGTCTTCCCTGACACCGACGACTTCGGCCGCGTCTTCCGCAACAATGCGGTCATGAGCGCCCAGGGCATCCCGCAAATCACCGCGATCATGGGAATGTGCGTAGCCGGCGGCGCCTATCTCCCTGTCATGTGCGATCACATCCTCATGACCGAAGGCTCCGGCCTATTCCTTGCTGGCCCCGCCCTCGTCCAGGCAGCCATCGGCCAAAAATCCACCGCAGAAGAACTGGGCGGCGCAAAAATGCATGCCCAAATTAGCGGCACGGTTGACTTCCGCGAGCCCGACGACCAATCCTGCCTCAAACGCATTCGCGCCATCGCCGACAAAATGGGCGCTCCCAATCCGCCAATTTTTAATCACGCTCGCCCGCGCGAACCGCTCTACTCGGCCGACGAACTTTATGGCGTCTTCTCGGGCGATCCCTCGAAACAATATGACATGCGCGAGATCATCGCTCGCATCGTCGACGCCAGCGAATTCGAAGAATACCGCGTCGAATATGGCGAAACTCTGCTCTGCGGGTATGCACGCATCGGTGGTTGGGCCGTCGGCGTCATCGCGAACCAGAAAAAACACGTAAGTACCCACGCACCACACTCCGATCAAAAGCGCTTGGAATTTGGTGGGGTGATCTATACCGAGTCGGCGGAAAAAGCCGCCCGCTTCATCATGGATTGCAACCAGAACCGCATCCCGCTGATCTTCTTGCACGACGTCAACGGCTTCATGGTCGGCAAAGACGCGGAATGGAGCGGCATCATCCGCGCCGGGGCCAAGATGGTGAACGCCGTCGCCAACAGTGTCGTCCCCAAAATCACGGTCATTCTCGGCGGCAGCTTTGGCGCAGGCAACTACGCCATGTGCGGCAAGGCTTACGATCCGCGCTTCATGTTTGCCTGGCCAACCGCAAAATTTGCCGTCATGAGCGGTGACGCCGCGGCCAACACCCTCGCCGAAATCAAACTCAAGCAACTTGAACGCGAAGGCAAAAAGGTCGACGAAAAAGTAAAAAAAGAACTGCACGCCGCGGTCAAAGCCTCCTACGAACAGCAGACCGACCCGCGCTACGCGGCCGCCCGCCTCTGGCTCGACGCCATCCTCGACCCGGCCCACACCCGCGACGCCCTCGTCTGGGCCCTCAACGCGGCCTCTCTCAACGCTCACATTCCCGACTTCAAAACTGGTGTCCTGCAGACCTGAACCTGGTAGCTCCGAGCCCGAGACTGCTGGATTTCCTCTGTTCTTTTCTCTGTGCTCCTAACAGATTTTTCTTTTCCCCTTATTCTGTAACCCCCGTAAACTAAAACTGTCACCCCATCGCCATGAATCGCCGCTCTCGATTTCTACTCTTCGCCATGTCCACGGCTTTCACCGTCTGCATCCTCGGCCTTGTCCTAGGCATGCTTTACTATGTAGGTGCGGTCTATTTCGCCGACAGAACCCTCGAGAGTGTTATGCGCAGTAGCAGCCTTTTCAACAAAATTCTCGGGAGCATCGGAATCGTAGGAATGGTCTTATTTTTTGCATTCCTCCTCTCACTTCTGTCGAAAAATCATTCGGGAAACCCAGATAAATGACCGATCAAATTACGCTCATCGAATGCCCCCGCGACGCCTGGCAAGGCCTCCCAGACTTCATCCCTACCGAAACCAAAGTCGCCTATCTCAAACAACTTCTGCTTACCGGCTTCCAGCACATCGACGCCGTTAGCTTTGTATCCCCTAAGCACGTCGCCCAAATGGCCGACAGCGAAGAAGTCATGTCCGGTCTCGTCAACTCCCTGCCGGACAAAACAAACCTTCCCGAAATCATCGGCATCGTCGTCAATGAAAAGGGTCTCCAGCGCGCCGTCGGCACCCAAGGCGTCTCCACCATCGGCTACCCGTATTCCATCTCCGCCTATTTCCGCCGCTCCAACGCCAACATGAATCGCGCTGAGTCTCGTGCTTTTGTCGAAACCCTCAAGCGTGAAACCAAATCCGCCAACAAAGGTCTCGTCGTCTATATTTCCATGGCCTTTGGCAATCCCTACGGCGAACCTTGGGGACCGGAAATTGTGCAGGACACTCTCGAGTGGCTCAAAGACATTCGCGTCCAAACCGTCTCTCTTGCCGACACCGTCGGTACCGCCACTCCCGATCTTGTCCACGAACTCTTCAGCCAAGTACAAGATCACGTCCGAGGCATCGAACTCGGCGTGCATCTCCATTCCCGCCCCGCGGATGCCGAGGACAAAATTCTCGCCGCCTATGCCGCGGGCTGCCGCCGCTTCGACAGCACCCTCACCGGCCTCGGTGGCTGTCCTTTCGCCGGAGACGATCTTGTCGGCAACATTCCCACGGAATCCGTCCTCGCCGCCCTCCGGAAAGTCGGCGCTGATCCCGGCATCGATTCCGCCAAGCTTCCGAGTCTTATTCAACTGAGCAACGAAATTCGCGCAAAATATTCCCACGAGCCAGCACCCAAAGAAGGAGGCCCCGTCCTATGAACTACCAAACACTTCTTCTGGAAAATACCGGCAACCTCGCGAAGATCACGCTTAATCGTCCGGAAAAGCGCAACGCCATCTCCACGCAGATGATTGCCGAACTGCTTGCGGCTCTGGACGAAATTGAAAGGACCCACGCGCGGGTCGTCGTCCTCACTGGGGCGGGAAAGGCTTTCTGCGCAGGCATGGATTTGGAAATGCTCCAGGCCATCGCCCAGCAATCACCTTCCGAGAATCAGGAAGACTCCCGCCGCATTGCCAAAATGTTTCGCCGAATCTGGAGCTACACCAAGCCGTTGATCGCCGCAGTGAACGGCCACGCACTGGCCGGAGGCTGCGGCATCGCCACCCTCTGCGATTTTACGCTCGCCGTCCCCGAGGCGAAGTTCGGCTATACCGAAGTCAAAATCGGCTTTCTCCCCGCCATCGTTTCCGTTTTTCTTACGCGTCAGATCGGTGAAAAGCGTTCTCGCGACCTTTTGCTGACCGGCCGCCTGCTCGGCGCCGCCGAAGCAAAAGAATTTGGCCTCGTCAACGAAATCGTGCCGGCCGAAAAATTGATGGACCGCGTCAATGAATTGGCGGAAGTGTTAATCGCCGCCAGTCCCGCCAGTGTCACCCGCGCCAAGCATCTGCTCACATCCGGAGCCGCTGCCAGCCTCGATCACGACCTCGAACGCGCCATCCTCGAAAATGCCCGCATCCGCTGTACCCCCGACTTCAAAGAAGGACTGGCCTCCTTCCTCGAAAAGCGCAAGCCCAACTGGCAAGACTGAAGCTATTGGGAGTCTGGTGCGGTTGGCCTGGCAAATTGCAGTTTGGCGGAAACAACTGGCCTCTGTCGAGACTACCGACTACCGACTCTTTCCGGCATACTATTCTCTTGCGCGCATGGTCGCGCACTCGACATGCTCACTCATCACGACACTACCGTCCGCGTGCGTTACGCCGAAACCGATCAGATGGGCGTCGTTTACCATTCCAATTATTTGATTTGGTTCGAAGTCGGCCGCGTCGAACTCATGCGCGCCTTAGGCTTCGACTACAAACGCATGGAACTCGATGACGACACTTACATCGTCGTCGCTGACGTCCATTGTCGCTACCAGCATCCTGCCCGCTACGACGAACTCCTTACCATCCGCACGCGCATCCTTGAAGCGAAAACGCGCACCCTGAAATTCGGCTATGAACTTTTCCGCGAGCACGATCAGAAATTACTGGCTACTGGCCATACCATCCACGTAGCCTGCAGCCGGGCAGGCAAGGTCAAGCACTTCCCCGACAAATACAAAATCGCTTTCCTCTCTCTTGGGACCGTAACCTCCGATGGCAGCCTCTCGTGAATTTCTCCGCCGCCGCGCCCCTCGAATATCGTTTCTCTTTTCCTAGACTTTTCAATTATAACTTTTGACGTCGAACATTCTTGGGGACCAACTAATGGCCATTATCCTAACCGGCAACGACCTCACCTTCAACGAGCTCTATGCCGTCGCCTTCCATCACGATAGGGTTTCTCTCTCCCCTGAAGCCATCGCCCGCATGAACGCCTCCCGCAGCGTCGTCGACCACCTCGTGGCCTCCGGCAAGACCGCCTACGGCATCAACACCGGCTTCGGTAAACTCGCCTCTGTGCGCATCTCGACCGAGCAGGTCCGCCAGCTTCAGGTCAACCTGGTGCGCTCGCACGCCTGCGGAGTCGGCTTGCCACTCAGTGAAGCGGAAACCCGCTCCATGATCGTTCTGCGCGCCAACGCCTTAGCCAAAGGCCTTAGTGGCACTCGCCCCATCGTTGTCGAAACTCTGGTCGCCATGCTGAACGCCGGCGTTCATCCCATCATCCCCTCGCAAGGTTCCGTCGGCGCCTCTGGCGATCTCGCTCCACTCGCGCATCTTGCCCAGGTCGTCATCGGCGAAGGTGAAGCCCTCCACAAAAATGAAAAATTACCTGGCGCGGAGGCTCTCAAACGCGCCGGCATTGCTCCTGTCGCCCTTGAAGCCAAAGAAGGCCTTTCACTGCTTAACGGCACCCAGGGCATGCTCGCTCTACTGAGCATCGCCCTTTATGACGCCGAGGTCCTCGCCGACACCGCCGACATTTCCGCTTCGCTTTCTCTCGACGCCCTCCGCGGCAGCCCCGGCGCGTTTGACTCCCGCATCATGCACGCCCGCGCCTATCCGGGAGCGGCCACTACCGCCCGCAATCTCGCACACCTCAACGAAGGTAGCTTAATCCGCGAATCCCATCGCGCTGCAGAAAAAGATCCACGCGTGCAGGACGCGTATAGCCTTCGCTGCACCCCGCAAGTTCACGGAGCAGTCCGCGATTCGCTGGTCAATGCGCGCGAGTTGGCAATGGTCGAACTGAACAGTGCCACCGACAATCCTCTCGTTTTTCTCAACGAAAATGGCGAAGGCGACATTATCAGCGGCGGAAATTTTCATGGCCAGCCGCTGGCCATGGCCGCCGATCAAGTCGCCATCGCGCTCGCCACCCTGGGCGGCATCGCCGAACGCCGCATCGAGCAGATGACCAATCCGCTCACCAGCTTGCTTCCGGCATTTCTCACGCCCGATCCCGGCCTCAATTCGGGCTTCATGATCGCGCAAGTCACCGCGGCCGCGCTTACCAGTGAAAATCGCGCCCTGGCCACTCCGCATTCTGTCGATTCGATTTCTACTTCAGGCAATCAGGAAGATTATGTCTCGATGGGCATGAGCGGCGCGCGCCGCCTCGAACGTATGCTCCACAATCTGCGCTACATTCTCGCCATCGAACTGCTCTGCGCCTGTCAGGGAATCGATCTCCTCGCCCCGCTTCACACCGGCACCCTAGCCCGTAAAGCCTACGACGCTGTTCGCGCGGTCTCCCCCAAACTCACTCTGGACCGCCCCCTCGCCCCGGACGTGAAGGCGGTCTACCAGCTCATCGCCACCGGCGCGATCTCGAAGGTTCTGCACTCTTAGAATAAATGCCAAGGCATCGTGTCCACTCGATCCTATTCGTCCACTAGTTGCTAGGGGTAATACTCAAATTCAGCTTCCATTGCAAGAAACTCTTTTCAGAATGGCGATTTCTGCCGTCGTCCATCCTTCACCAATTTTTTGTACCTGCGCGCCAGTTCGAGGATACGATCTTCTTTCCTCAGTTGCACAGAATCACGCGGGATCAATTCTCCGCCTATGCCGATGGCAGTTGCCCCAGCCAGGATAAAATTCAAAGCAGTTTGCTGATTTACGCCTCCCGAGGCAATTAAGGGCACTTGTGGCAATGGCGCCCTCAGTGCCCTGATATAACCGTCGCCGCCCACTTGCCCGCACGGAAAGACTTTGACGAAGTCGGCGCCGGCTTTCCACGCCATAATGACCTCTGTTGGCGTCATCGCACCGGGAAAAACGACAACGTCATTTCGTAGTGCGAACTCCACTACTTCGAGAATGAGACCAGGGCTAGTCAAAAATTTCGCTCCGGCATCCCAGCAGCGCTTTGCCGTTTCAACGTCCAATACGGTTCCCGCCCCCACGATCATTCCCGGACTGCTCTTTGTCAGACCCATGATCACCTCGATCGCATCGGGAACGGTCATCGTAATTTCCGCGATGGGAATGCCCCCTCGATTAACTGTTTCCGCGGCAAAACGTGCGTCCGCTGCCGAGTGAACGCGAATAGCTGGGATGATTCCGATTTCCTCAATTCCAGCGCGAACTTGTTGCTTTTTCATCGATGGACTCCAACTCTTACCCGTCTGCCTAATCCCGCATTGCTACTTCGGCAGATCGGAGCGGTTGGTTCAGCGGGCTGCCGTGTGGTGACGGGTCAGTCTGTGGTACAAGCGACGCTGGATGGCGGTTGCTTGGAGGTCGGTAAACGCTGACAACTCTCATAACTCCCCGCTACCCTAGCGCCTCCAAAAAATAGGTAAACATCCGATACCCCGCGATGTAGCTAAACGGTGGCAACTCCAGGGAATAATGCCCCACCGGCAATTCCAATGTCCGCGGCTCTGCCCCATGCATCCGCAATGACATGAGCATCTCCTCTGTCAACTCCGGCAAAAACGTCGGGTCGTATTTCCCGTACACCATAAAGGTGTCACGCTTCGCCCCCATCCCGCGCTCGACATATGGCATTGGGCTCACCGGCGCCCAGAACTCCCGCAACTCCTCGACGCTGACCACGTGCCGCAGGCCTTCCCACACATGATTGGTGGTCATTCCCTGACTAACCACATCTGCGAAATACGTCGAAACGTGAAAAAATCCGCCGGCCTTCACGCGCTGGTCATGCACCAGCGTGATGTATCCCACCGATGACCCAATGCTCGTTCCCAAAATTCCCAGGCGGTCGTACCCTTGCTGCTCGAGCCAGCTCAAACACGACCGCGCATCCTTCACCGCCTGCCGGTTCGCCTGCAGCGTCAATCCAATGTTCGGCCCAACCAACTGGTCCGCGCGCTCGTGCCCGCTGGCCATGCGCCGGTCGTGATACGGCAAACTCATCTTCATCGCCGTGATCCCCATGCGCTGCAGCCAATGACACAAGGCCACCTGTCCGTGCCACTTCGCGTTCCAGTTCGGAAGGATTAGCACCGCAGGCCCAGCCTTCTTCCCGCGGAAGAACTGTGCGTGCACGGTATTATTTTCTTCCCATGGGGAATTGAGCGTGCTAGTAAACGTCAGCACATTCTCCCGGTCCAGCCGGTAATCGCCCACTTCTTCGGCCGCATACCATTCCTCGCTCTTCGCAATCGCCTCGCGCGAATACGCATGCAAAAACGTCCGCGGATCATCATGCTCCGCGCTCCCGTTGATGTGCTCCAGCCCCCACGCAAACGGCCGTACCATCCGGTTGTCATCGGTCGTCCATCGACGGTGCTCGTATCGCCGTATCGCATGTTCATACCAACTCATGGCCATACTGCAAGTCTACCTCATCCCCTAGACTCGTCCCGCCACCCGAAGCCTACCTCCCGTAGCGAAATTCTGCCTACCCCTCTGCACCTCAGCGTTCTTTTTCTCTTCCTCTCCGACTGTCTTTCCATCCCTTTGTTCGCTCTTCCCTGTTAACCATCCGACACCCCAGCCCGTCCCGTGCATTGAGCACCATCTCCTCCTGTGTCAAAGTCAATCCAATGATCCCGTTTTTCTTTTTTCTCTTCGGCATGGTCATCGGCAGCTTTCTGAACGTATGCATCTCCCGCATACCCGAGGGCGAATCCATCGTCTCCCCGGCCTCCCGCTGCCCGCGCTGCAAAACCTCTATCAAGCCGTATGACAACGTCCCAATCCTCGGCTGGCTCTGGCTTCGCGGTAAATGCCGCACATGCAGCCTCCCCATCTCCCCGATGTACCCCATCGTCGAGTTCCTCACCGGCGCCATTTTCGTCCTGACGTACCTCGAATTCAACGTCAGTCTCCCCACCTTCAAGTGGCTCTTCTTCTCCTGCCTCCTCATCATCCTCATCGTCACCGACCTTCGCGTGCGCCTTCTCCCCGACGCCGTCGTTTGGCCAGGTTTCGGCATTGCGCTGGTGCTCGCCACCAAAATTCCTCCAAACGATCCCGCTGGCTACACGATCATTGGCTTTCTCGAAGGAGCACTTCCATCAGGTGTTTTCAAAAACGTGTACGAATTCCACGCGAACCTTATCGCCTACCTCAACGCGGCCCTCGGCCTGCTCGATGCCTTGCTTGGCGCTGCTTTCGGCGCATTCCTCCTCTGGGCCGCCGCTACTCTCTACAAACTCTTCCGCAAACGCGAAGGCATGGGCATGGGCGATGTCAAAATGATGGCTATGGTGGGTGCCTTCCTCGGGGTCACAGGCTGTTTCCTGACCATTTTGTTCGGTACTCTTCTCGGCTCGATCATCGGCGTGCTCTTTGTCGCCAGCTTGTACGCACTTGGTTGGAAGCGCGATCTGGCGATTCGCGGCAATCGCCGGGGCCTCGGCCAAGTGAACTCGCTGCGCTGGGCCATCGTGTCCAAATACCAGATTCCCCTTGGCACATTCCTCGGCATCGCTGCACTCTTTGTCGTCTACGCCCTGCCTTACCTCCTCTCGTTGTTGCCACGGTAGCTCTTAATCCTTTCGCACCCAACCGAGCCGTGGCCCCGCAATCGGCGTTATACTGTTTAGAGCGAAGAATACTGGCGCTTGGGAGCACCGCTCCGGTAGAGGAAGGTGTTTATGCGACTCATTCGACTACTCGGCACTACAGCCCTTCTCGTTTTAGGATCGGCAGCTGCTCTCGCGCAAACAACACAAACAACGCCCAACACCCCGCCACAAGGCAGCGATCCTCTGGCCGAAGCTGCCCGTAAGGCCCGTGCCGAGCAACAAACCGCTCCAAAGCCCAAGAAAGTTTTCACCAACGAGGATTTCCCTGCTACCCCACCCCCTGCGACCGCTGACGCCAAAAGCCCGGCGCCTTCGGCCGATGCCGCGGCCGAGGACGCTGCTGCGGATAATGATCCGAAGAGCGAAGCGTACTGGCGGAAGAAATTCGCCAAAGCCCGTGCCAATCTTGCGCGCAGTGAAAAGGAATTGGAGGTCTTGCAACGCGATCTAAATAAGAACGAAGTTCAGTATTACCCCAATCCACAGGAAGCCCTGATGCAGCAGTACACACGGCAGGACATCAACAAGGATCGATCCAAACTAGACGCGAAGAAACAAGAAGTCGAAGCGAACAAAAAGGCCCTCAGCGACCTCGAAGACGATCTCCGCAAGGCCGGCGGCGATCCCGGCTGGGCCCGCTAGCCATTCGAAAGCTTTCCGCATTCCCAATCTAGGGTTTTCACCAGGCAGGTCCTGCCTGCTCGTTTCGCGTTATTCTTTGCCGCAGAGCTATCGACGCTTGACTGTCGCCTGTTGATTTTCTCAATTCACATACCCATTGCTCTCAAATCCCTGCAGCTGCTCGAGCAACTGCAATCCCTCGCGCAACTCTTCCGTTCCTTGCTCGAGCGCCGCCCACGCCACGCGCTCCGATTCCTTTGTCACCATGTCCAGGCAGCAGAGAAGCGCCCCTTCATTCGCTACAATCGTTGCGTCCATCATTTTCATCATCTTGGCAATCGCCGATTCTTGAATCTTCTGGAAGGCCTCTTCGACCGGCACTTCTTCTAAGCACAAATCACAAGCCATGCGTGCCAATGTATCGCCCAGTCCGCTGGCCGCGATCCGCAATTGCAGTTCTTCCACGGCAATGCTGGCAAACGACTGTTTGCCGGTGTCGGGCGTGATCCGCGCGGCCATTGGTCCAGCTTTCATTCGCTCCCCCTCACAATTCATCCCGCATCGCAGAGCCTAATGGCTTCCTCTGCCGGCGACAATAGCCTATTCGTAACAGTCAATAAAACTCTGTGCACACCCAAATGCCCGCCATGAATGGTCGCTTTGTTAAATGGACTTGGCTGTGACCTGCGGCACGTCTGCCAACCCGAGCGCTATCGCTCCGCTTTTGCCGATTTTTTCTTTGGCGGCATCTTTTCGAGTCGCCGCACGAAGCTAGCTACCCGCCGCTCCAGTGTTGCCTGCTGCTTCGCCTGATCGAGGTACCGTAGAATCTGTCTTCGCATCGCCACGGTCATCCCTCGAAACACAGCTTGCGCTCTCGGTGACTGTCCGAGCGCCAAGACCATTGCGCGCGGCAGCACGGGTTCGCGTGATTCGCGATCCCGCTCAATCGCAATCTCCACCACGCCGCCGGCATCCACGTGCAACTTCTTCCGAATATTTCCGTGGATTGCCATCCGATGTGCGCCGTTGCCTCGCGATACCATGGTCGTTACCACCGGCACGCCCCCCACCGTTCCGCGCACCGGGACGTGTGCCTCATCTGCCTTGAGCGCAGCGGACACCTTTGCCGGCACATCCACGTACCGGATGACTCCCACCTTATAAATTTGTCCTGAAAATATCTGAAAATTGCGTTTCAATGGAAAATCCAAGTGCCTGACTAGGGTTATTTTCCCACCGACTTCAGCCCAACATGTAGCGCCACCGTTCCGAGCGTCATCAGTTGATAACGAACCTCCGTGTACCCTACTTCTTTCATTACTCCCGCCAACTCCTCCGGGCGGAAAAACCGCGCCACCGATTTTGGCAGATACGCGTATGCCCCAGGATCACCGGAAATCACTCCGCCAATTTTCGGCAGCACCCTCTCGGTATAAAACCGGTACGCACTCCCCATAAGGCCCGGTGCCGGCTCCGTAAATTCTAATATCCCAACCGTTCCGCCAACTCTCAGCACTCGCAAAATCTCCTGCAACCCTGCCTGATAATTTGCCAGATTGCGAAATCCAAACGCAGTCGTCACCAGATCGAACGAACCATCGGCAAACGGCAATCGCAGCGCATCCGCCTCCAAAAATGGAATTCGCCAGTCCTTTCCAGACAGAAACTGGCCTTTTTCTTTAGCTCGGACCAGCATCGTGTGCGAAAAATCCGCTCCCAAGATTCGTGCCTTCGCTCCACGCGTCAAGCAAAACGCCAGATCGCCGGTTCCACAGCACAGGTCGAGAACCATCGCATCCGCGCGCTGCAAAGTCGTCTGCAATTCTCGCGCCGTGCGGGCTCGCCACCGCCGGTCCATCTGAGCCGACAGCAAATGGTTCAGTAGGTCATACCGCGGTGCGATGCGTGTAAACATCTCGCGTACCTTGCGCGAAGCATCTTGTTCGTCGATCGCGCCTTCTGGGCTGGTCCCCTGCGGCCGAAGTACTTGCTCAGTCATTTCGTCTGCCCAGCCGAGACTCGGCCTTCTGCCAGGAGCGTCCCATGAATCGCAGCACGCTCAACACACGTTGCTCATCCACGCCATCGTAGGACTTCGCCACTCCAATCTTTTTCGCCAAAACGAATCGCAACTGATTCGCCCGTGTTTTCTTATCCGACCGCATCGCCTTCAACAGCTTTGCTACCGGAACCTTCGGCCAGCCCGGCAGCGGCCCAATCAATCGCAGCAGCGACACCATTCGCGCGACATCATCGGCAGGCATCCCGGCCACTTCGTGCCCCAGCAAGCCCGCGCACATCATTCCGAGCGCGACTGCCTCGCCATGCTGGTATTTCTTGTAGCCGGTCACAGACTCCAGCGCATGCCCGAAGGTATGCCCAAAATTCAAAATCTCCCGAAGCCCCGACTCCCTCTCATCCTTACTCACCACCGCTGCCTTAATCTCAACCGATCTGCGAATCGTTTGCAGCAGCGCCGATCGGTCGCGCTCGCGCAACTTCCCCATTTCCTTCTCTAAAAACGAAAATAGCTGCGCGTCCGCTATCACTCCGTACTTGATCACTTCCGCCAGCCCGCTGCGGTATTCTCGCTCCGGCAAAGTTTTCAGGGCCTCCGGATCAACCAGCACCAATCTCGCCGGGTAAAACGCTCCCACCAGGTTCTTTCCCTCCGGCAAATTCACGCCGGTCTTTCCCCCAACCGAACTGTCTACCTGTGCTACCAGCGTCGTTGGCACCTGCACCAGCGCCACACCGCGCAAATACGACGCGGCCAAAAATCCCGCCACGTCCCCCACAACTCCGCCGCCCACGGCAATCACCAGCGACTCGCGATCGGCACCCGCACGCACCAGCGATCGTGCCGCCAATTCCACGGTCGCCATCGATTTCGCCGATTCTCTATCGTCTATAAAATGGACCTGCGGCCGGCTACCCTTCCGGAATCCCTTCCCGAGCGTCTTGCCCTGCGCCTTCCAAACCTTCGGCGACGTCACGAGATGCACGCTCGAGAAAGTTCCTAAGCTAGCGATTTCGGCCTGCACCTTCCGCAGCAGCCCGGCTTCGCACACGACGGAGTAGTCGCCCAATGCTGAGCGTACTTTTATTGGATGGCTATCGCTTGTGTTCATCGGCTGGAAGCTAAAAATCTAATGTAGCACACGTCCAAAAATAACTCGCCGCTTCGCGTGTGCAAGCTCCCCGTTCTCTTTCTCCTTTGGCGAGCCCTCCGCGGCTCCTGTCCCTCGCGATCTCCTGGGAGCGTCCTCTGCTCCTAGCAAAAATATTCTTTCTCTTTTTCGCATTCCTCCTCTTCCTAAGATAAAATTAAAGCTTATGATTGCCGTCAACGACGTCACTATGCGCTTCGGCTCACGCATCCTTTTTGAAGACGTGACCACCACCTTCATGGAAGGCCGGCGCTATGCAATTTCCGGCCCTAACGGTGCCGGAAAATCCACCTTTATGAAGATCCTTACCGGCGAACAGGAGCCAACCAAGGGCAATATCACGCGCCCCAAAAAAATGGGTGTCCTGCGCCAGGATCAGTTTGCCTTCGACAAGTTTCGCGTCACGGACACGGTCATCATGGGCAACTCTATCCTTTGGAAGGCGCTCGAGGAACGCGACGCACTCTACGCTAAGCCTCACGATGAACTCACCAACGAAGACGGAATGCGTCTCGGCGAACTGGAAGGCATCGTTGGCGAAGAAGGTGGCTACACCGCCGAATCCGATGCGGGTGTTCTCCTCGACGGCCTGGGTATCGAAGCTATCCTTCACGAGCGCCTCATGGGCGAACTGCAGGGCGGCCAGAAAGTCCGAGTCCTCCTCGCTCAAGCCCTGTTTGGCAACCCTTCGGCTCTTCTGCTGGACGAGCCGACCAACAACCTCGACCTCGATTCCGTTCACTGGCTCAAGGAATACCTGATCGAATATCACGGCGTCCTGATCGTCATCTCTCACGATCGCCATTTTCTGAACAGTGTCTGCACGCACACCGCCGATATCGACTACGAAACCATCATCATGTACCCAGGCGGCTACGACGACATGGTCTTGGCCAAAACCCAGATCCGCGCCCGCATGGAAGCCGACAACGCCGTCCGCGAAAAGAAAATCGCTCAACTCAACGATTTCATCGCGCGCTTCTCGGCCGGTACTCGTTCCGCGCAGGCCACTTCTCGTAAAAAAGAAGTCGAGCGTCTGCAAACTTCCGAACTCGCTCGCTCCAACATTCAACGCCCATACATCCGCTTCACCACCGAACGCCCGTCGGGCCGCCTTCCGCTCGAAATCAAGCACCTCTCTAAGTCCTACGATGGTCTGGAAGTCATCAAGAATTTTTCCGCCAGCATCACCCGTGGCGAAAAAATCGCCTTTACCGGGCGCAATGGCGCCGGGAAAAGCACCATGCTCAAATCCATTATCCGCAACGCCGGCCAATTCATCGGCGATGCCGAGCGCGAGTTCCCCATCGATTCCGGCAACGTCGTCTGGGGCCACGAAGTCACCGTCGGCTATTTTCCCCAGGACTTCGGCTACACCATCGACAAAACCAAGGGCATCACCGCTCTCGAATGGCTTTGGCAATTTCAGCCGCAAGCTACGCAGGAGGAGATCCGCGGTTACCTTGGCCAGATGCTTTTCAGCGGCGAAGACGCGCTAAAGCCCACCGTCGCTCTTTCCGGCGGCGAGTGTGCCCGCCTCATCTTCTGCCGCTTGATGATTCAGAAACCCAATTTGCTGGTGCTCGACGAGCCCACCAACAACCTCGACCTCGAATCCATCAACGCCCTCAACATCGCTTTGCAAAAATACGAAGGCACAGTTTTGCTGGTCACTCACGACGAAGATGTTCTCGACGAAGTTGCCACGCGCATCTGGCACTTTCGCGAAGGCAAGATTTATGATTTCAAGGGCAGCTACGAAGACTTCTTGTCCGACGCCCAATCCAAAGCCAGCTAATCTCGTTGGCCGACCGCAGTCTTCGCTTCCTGCAAACTGAAAACGTTTAACCCTAAACTTTGCAGTTCCACTTGCTCTCCCCCGCATCTCCCATTACATTAATTTATTGGGGTTCATTTGCCGTTTTCCCCTGATAGATTCCCTGGAGGAAGTTTCATGCGTACCCGTAATGCCTTCATCTTCGCCGGTTCCCTGCTCGCCAGCGCCATTGCCGGTAGCCTCGTCGGTCCGAAGCCGGTCATCGCCGTGGCCCGCGAAATGATCGAGCTTCAGCGCGACGTCACCACCCTCTTGCAAGGTCAAAAAGATCTGCAAACCCAGATGACCCAGGACCACACCGTCCAAAAAACGCTCATCGAGCAATCCTCCGATAGCGTCAATAAGCTCGGCTCGACTATGAGTTCACTCGAAAAATCCGTTCAGGACGTGCAAGCCAATTCCGGGGCTCGCTTGGACACCATGTCCACTCAGGTCCAGGGCCTTTCTGACAATCTCGAAGAAATCAAATCGCGC
>Ga0074046_10000181_pt1 | contig 53350 bp, 42 predicted proteins | sample BogForMeECP23OM3_FD_94441 | JGI IMG/M metagenome (GOLD analysis project Ga0074046, IMG submission 94441) | Bog forest soil microbial communities from Calvert Island, British Columbia, Canada - Bog Forest MetaG ECP23OM3 | ecosystem: Environmental > Terrestrial > Soil > Wetlands ... | reverse complement strand
TGGCCGCGTGGCATTGAACGACAAAGCGATGCCGCGATTGTTTTTCAAGCTTGGGTGGAGGCTCGGGCGTTGCCTCAAAGCGCCGTTTGCGTTTGTATTCGTCGAGTGACATGGTGGATATTGTAATTCCGGCTTCGAGTTCGTGATGTCGCAAAGGGCACGATGTTCACCGGCTGACCCTATACTGTTCGCTGATGAGAGCTGTCCAATGAAACGTGAATACCCGGAGTCTCCGCTGGTGGGAGTGGGAGCGGTGATCGTCGATTATCATCGGGCCGCTCCTCATCGCGCCGATTTTCATCGGAATGATGGTCGCGTCCTGCTGATTCGCCGGGGAACAGCGCCGCTGCTGGGCGAGTGGTCGTTGCCGGGCGGCGTCCTCGAATGTGGTGAAACTCTGCGCGAAGCCGTAACGCGTGAGGCCCGCGAAGAAACAGGATTGGTGGTCGAGACGGGTGAGATGCTGGGCGTGTATGAGCGCGTGATCCGCGGTGACGACGGGCGGGTGCGGTATCACTACGTGCTGATTGATTTTTTGTGTCGTCCAGTCGGCGGTGATTTGAAAGCGGGGAGTGACGCGGCGGATGTTGGCTGGTTTAGGCGCGACGAGTTGCCGGCGCTCAACCTGGCGTATGACGCGAATGACGTCGTGCTCAAAGGATTGGCACGCACTTAGAGACGGAGCCTTAGTCCGCCATCTTGGCTACGTGCACCGCGTAGCCGGTTTTGGGCAGCAACGACCTTAACTCGAATACTTTGAAGCCGTCGCCGGTGATTTCCGTCTGGCGATAGATCCCGGGCTCGGTTTCGGCCGTTTCGTGGCGACCTTGCAGATCGTCTAGAAACTTCTGCGCGTCTTTAAGGCTGGCTTCTCCGCCTTTGGCACGCGTCACCACCGCCTCTGTGGCATAGGATCGCACGAGCTTCGGCCAATACTTTTGTAGCAATTGCGTGCTGGCGAAAATGTCAGCCCAGACAATTTCTCCGTTCACGGCGACCACGACGCCCACCGCATTCTTATCACGCAGTTGGCGGATCACGCTCTCGTAGTTACGCTGCACTGGTTCGGCGACGGCATCAACCTTCTGCTGCACCTCTTTGTTATCAATCACGCGCGCATAAGAGGTGGTGGAATTCACTTCCGCAGCCGCGGGCGCTGGAAGATTCGCTGCCATCGCCACCTTCGACCTTGCTACGTTGTCCCAAACCTGTTGCTGATTCTTGGCGGCCATCGCGCTTCCGCGCACGCCGGGCGAAGCGAAGACACCGCCCATTGCGCCGCCGCCACTGCCGAATTCGTTCTTACCGTTCGCCGCGACCCAACGTCCGGGCTCGACGCAAAAAACGCTTAAGTCCACGGGATCGCTCTCCGCGGGGACGATGCGGTCTTTGCCGATCACGCGATCCTGCTTGCCGCCAGTAACTATCTCGCCTGCGAGGAGTAACAACGGTCGTTTTGAGTTATTGACCAGTACCAGTTGATTTACTTCCGCGCCGCGCACGGGATGGATGATTGATGGATCACCGGGACGGTGACGGATGAGTCCACGCGCCTGCCCGGCTTCAGTCACGACCACGTCGCCGCTGCGGAGGCCTTCATCCAGAGTAAGAAACTCTGCCGTGTCATACGACTTACTGGCTGTTACAGGAAAGACGGTCAGGTTACCGCTGCGAATCGGGCTGAGCAGTGAATAGCCGTATGCTGGTGGTACTTCACCCGCTTGCAGCGCGCAAGGAACAACAACCGCGGCTACCACTATCAGAACAATTCCAAGAACCGCAAAGCTGGAGCCAATCGCCAGCCGCATAGTCGAGCCTCCCCCGTACTTCGCTCGTACTTCCCCCCGGTACTTCTCCCTGTACTACAGACACGAGTACAGACACAAATGCTCCCTCGTACGCGCGATCCTCTGCGTACGCCACCACCCCCGGGTGCGTCCCCGGTGCGTCCCCGGCACACCAAAGATAGAGCGTGCCGGGGGACTGATTCGCGAGTCTTCCAGGAGGTGTTTTTCCGCTCGCTGAAAACAGAACGTACGATTTCCTCGTCCTTGCGTCTAAATAATTGCTAGCATCATCTGGGAGATGTTTTGTTGGAAATGACCAAGCCCGCCCAACCCGGCCACAGAGCAGACGCCGCTGCGGCTCTGGCTTTGACACTATACGAGCGCAGCGGGGCAGCGGCTTACGGCGTGAGCGCCGAACGGTTCCGAGCGATCCTGGATGAAATTCTGCGCAAGCATTTTTTCCAGAGTTCGCCTCACCAGAGTTCGCCATATGGGGCGCAGCCTTCGCCGCAGGCTTCGGCGGAACAAAAAGCTGACTTCTGCGCCGGACTGCGCCTGGAAGAACTGGCCCTGGCGCACGCATGTGCCGCGGGAGACGAGCGGGCCTGGCAGGACTTCATCAGCCGCTACCGGCAGAAGTTGCACAGCATGGCACTGCACATTACGCACGACGCCGCACACGCCGCGGAGCTGGCTGATTCGCTGTTTGCCGATCTGTATGGCGTGAACGCTCGTGAGGGAGTGCGCAAGTCCAAGCTCTTGTCATACACCGGCCGTGGTTCTCTCGAAGGCTGGCTACGCACGGTGATGGCGCAGGAGTTCATCAATCGCTATCGCAAGCAGAAGCGCGCGGTCAGTCTGGAAGAGCAGACGGAAGAGGGTGTGCAGTTTGCGGCGGCGGTCCCCGAGGTGGCGTGCACCTCAGACCCACGGCTGGTAGCGGCAACCGACGAGGCGCTCGCGGAACTTTCGTCCGAGGACCGGTTTACGCTGGCGTCTTATTATCTGGATGGGCGGACGCTGGCGGAGATTGCGCGCATGCTGGGGCTGCATGAATCGAGCGTCAGCCGGCGGCTCGACCGGCTCGCAACGGGGCTCCGGAAGCGGATTCTGGCGAGCCTGCGAATGCAGGGAATGAGCTTTGCCCAGGCTACAGAAGCGTTGGAAACCGACGTGCGGGACATAGAGGTGAATTTGCGCTCCCGTTTGACGCAAGATTCGGGGGCTAAAACGTTCCCTGGGAGTAGTAAGATTCCGGCGCGGGACACTGGCGATGGAAGCGCGGACTGACGAATAAAGACTGATGGAAAACCACTGATGACTGAAGTTCCCAAGATCGTGTTTGACCGGCTACGGGCTGCGCGGCCGGTCCGGCCATTGTCGGGCGTAGGTTTGCCCGAGCGCGCGCATCCGGACCCGGATCTGCTGACGGCTTTTGCCGAGCAGACCCTTTCGGCGACCGAGCGCGACGGCCTGCTGGATCACTTGGCGCTCTGCGGCGACTGCCGTGAAGTGATCGCTTTGGCGCTTCCCGCCGCGGATATTGCAGCCGTTCCGATCGCAGTCGAGACCGAGCGAGCAACCGGGCGAGCAAAGTGGAGTTCCGCAAAGGCTGGGAGAAGCTGGCCGACGCTGGTTTGGCCCAGGCTGGTTTGGCCCAGGCTTGGCGGCTCAACTCTACGCTGGGCCGCACTGGCAGCGGGAGTCGTGGTAGTTGCGTCGGTACTTCTGGTGCATCCGGGAAAGCTGAATCAGGCGATGCTGCCTTCCGCAAACCGGCTGGTCGCGAGCACGGCGACACCAGCTTCCGGCGCGCAGACCGCATCGTCGGCAATCCCGCGATCGGCAATCCCGCGATCGGCAATCCCGCCATCGGCATCTCCCATCGCATCGTCGCCCATGAACCAGCCGATGAACCAATCGGCAATCTCGACTAGAACCGGCGAAGCACGGCCAAAATCAGGAATGCAATTGTCCAAGAAACTCAAAGCTGGACAGATCGTTGCTGGACGGATCGCGCCGCCGCACCAGGCGCAGTCCGGAATGATGCTGGCTGAAAACAGGAAGGAATTAGCTCAAGGGGGCAGGCTGCGGGCAGCGCCATCGCCCGGAGCGCCCGCATTCGATGCAAACACCCGGAGCGGGACGAATGAAAGCGTGACCAATGAAACCGCCGGCGCTCCCACAATATCGGCAGCGCCCTCCGCCGAAGCAACCCTGATAGCGCGGAGCGACGCACCGGCGATTGAAAAGGCCAAGCCGGCGCTGCAAGGCGTCGAAGGAAATGAGCCGCAGAAATCCGAGACAGCGGTTAATCTCGCGGTGCCCGCGTTACAGGGCAAAAATATGATGTCTGCCGCTAAACTGTCTCCCATTGCGGGCCGGGCCGAGCACAGGGTCACCTGGACGATTGCGGGGGGCGTCCTGCGGCGGTCGCTGGACAGCGGCCAGAGCTGGCAAGACGCTTTACACCCGAATCATCCATTGCTGTGCTACGCAAGCCGCAACGAGGACGAGGACGAGGAGATATGGACCGGCGGCCAGGCTGGTACGCTCTTCCACTCGGCTGATGGCGGTGTAACTTGGGTGCAGGTACGACCTTCTATCAAAGCTCAGCAACTTAGTTCCGACATAACTCACATTGATCTGCATGGCAGTGATTTTCGCGGTGGCGATCTGCGCGGCGATGTGCGGGGCTCGGCAGAGATTGTCGTTTCCACCACCAACAAAGAAATCTGGAGCAGCTCGGACGGCGGGAAAACCTGGGAGAAGAAGTGATCCGGTGCATCGGATGTCCTGCCTTACGGCTTTTCTTCCTTGGCACTCTCTCGGCAGTCTGGCGCAGTAGCCGCAAACCTTTCCGTAGGTTTAGATTTTCCGAGTGCTTTCAAAGCGATAGCATCTAGTAACTCCGCCAAGTAACGTTACCTCCGCGCATGACCCATAGTACTCATTTGCGAGCTTCACATTACGGAAGTGACATTTACAGGGGGGCCAACTGGACATAGGATGAGCAGGTAGTTTGGCAGTTCTGGGGGAGGGCTGCCGGAGACGTCCTGAGCTTAACTGCTCAGGGCGTTTTTTATTTCTCGCGACTTTCTCGCAACTCTCTCGCAACTATTTCGCGGAGAAGTTTCTCGGGTTTAGGTTGCGGCGGGAGCAGCTACGCTCTTGACCCCAAAAACCGAATCCACGGTGGCTACGATCTGGTCCATGGCTCCATCGATGTCGAGGGTGAAACGAACCAGGTCCATATTCTTGAGCGCAGGGTACTTGTCGACCAGGGCTTGCCACGCCACGTCGCGGTCGAGATCGACACCCATGATCTCGTCATAGCCGTAGCCCAAATAGCTCACCCGGCACAGGAGATCGCTAAGGTGAACCAGGCAGGCCAGAGGTCCGGCTGTGGGCAGCAGGGTCACGTCGTGGTGACAGCGAGCGGCGTCCACCAAATCCTTTGAAAAGCCCCAATGCTCGCACAGGATGCCCCCGGTATCGCAATGCGTGAAGCCGAGAATCTGCTCTTCGACGATGTGAAGCGGTAGATGCTGCTTGGCGGCTTGTCGAAGGCATTTTCGAAACTCCTCGGTATAGAGGATGGAGTTCACCAAGAGTCCGAGGTCGTGCAACAGTCCAGCCAGGTAAGCTTTCTCGGGCTCCGGATATTCGATTTTCTTGGCCATTCTTTGCGTGACCAGCGCGCAACCGAGCGAATGCCGCCAGTAAGTGTCCGGCTCGATCACCCATTTATCTTGCGGGATGACCCGATTGATGCACAAACCGAATAGCATCGAACGCACTCTCTCGAGGCCAAGAGCCACGACTGCGGAGTGCACGGTTTCGATATTGCGGCTACTGAAGAGGGGTGAATTGGCCATGCGCAGGCATTGCGCCGCGATCGACCCATCGTAAGAGACCAGCTCAACCACTTTTTCAACTTTGACCTCGTCCGAAGGCAGTCGCAGCAAATCGAGGAGCGGGACCAGGATGGCGGGAGCGGTCGAGATCGAGTCCAGTTGCTTGATTCGGGCTTGCAGTTGTGACTGTAGTTTGGGATTCACTTTGCGCCTCCCGCAGCCGCCTGCGATGCTGTCGGCTTCCAGTATCCCGTGTTCCCGGGGAAATGGATCAGCCGGAAGGTATCGTTCACCTGGTATAAAGACTCCGCGTGTCCGAGGAAAAGGTAGCCGCCCGGCAACAGATTGGAATAGAAATGCTGCACCACGCGGCGCTTCGAAGCCAGGTCGAAGTAGATGAGAACATTGCAGCAGAAAATGATGTCCATGCCTTTCTGAAACAACATCTTGCTGTCATCGCTCAGGTTCAGGCGATCAAAGCGGATCTGCGCTTTGAGCAGATCGTTAGCCTGGAGTTTCTTGTCGCCAACGTCTTTGAAGTATTTTCGGCGCAGCGCTTCGCTGGTATTGCGCAGGGCATACTCGCCGTAAATGCCGGCGCGCGCGGTTTCGAGCGAGTTGTCGTTCAAATCGGTAGCCAGAATGTCCCAGGTCCAACCGGCAAGAAGCTTCTCTTTTTGTTCGAGCAAAAACATGGCCAGGGTGTGCGGCTCTTCTCCGGTCGAGCAGCCCGCGCACCAGAAGCGCAGACGTTTGAGGCTGACCAGACCTTTGACCTGCAGAATCTGGGGAAGAATCACATTTTGCAGCGCCTCCAACTGCGCGGGATGGCGGAACATGTAGGTTTCGCCGATGGTAATTTCGTTCAACAGCAGGCGCAACTCCGCTTCCCGGTTTCCGCGCGTGGTGAGGTGCTCCAGGTACTCCGAGGGGCTGGGCACGCCGAGCGCAGTCATTCGACGCGCGCAGCGTGAACTCAGAAGATAAAGTTTTTCCTCGGCATGATAGATTCCGGAGATCCGGTAAACCAGATCGCGGATCTTCAAAAACGCCGGATCACCCGGGTTCGAATCCGGACTCACGGCAGGTTTCACTTTTGCGATTTCGACGGCCATTGTTTGATCTTTCGCCAGCTAGACTTCCGAACATTCTCCGCTAGATTCTCAAGTTCTTCACGGGCCGGCAGCGATCCCGATAGCCCTCCGCATCATCACCCTGCGCACAACTTCCGGCCCGATGCTGTTCAGGGGATATACGCGATCGGCCAGGTTGGCGGCGACGACACTTCCGGGCATGCCCCAAACCACCGAGGATGCTTCATCCTGGACGATGACCGTTCCGCCCGCTTCCCGTATCTCGGCGGAGCCGCGAGTGCCGTCCGCCCCCATGCCGGTAAGCACCACCGCCAGCACGTTCGCACCGTAGGCTTGAGCCACCGAGCGGAACAACACATCCACCGCGGGCCGGCAGGAATTCTCCTGTGGATCGCGGTTGAGGCCGAGCACGAATTCCGTCCCCTTGCGAGCCACGGTCATGTGATGGTCGCCGGGCGCAATCCAGATTTGACCGCGCTGTAACTTCTGCCCTTCCACGCCTTCCCGCGCCTCGAGCCCGCTGAGTGCATCGAGACGCTCGGCGAGCAGGCGCGTAAACAGAGGAGGCATGTGCTGCACGATCACAATGGGCACTGGAAAATCCGCGGGAAATTCCGGGATCACAGTAGTCAGCGCGTTCGGCCCACCGGTCGACGTGCCGATGGCGACCACGTCGATCCGCGCCGACGGACGGGTGGAGACCCGGGGGCGCATGGCAGTCGGCGGCGGCTGCGGCACGCGCACCGCGCACAAGGACTTGATCTTCCGAATCAGCTCTTCCCGCACCCGCTCGCGCGAGCTCTCCGAGCCCCCGCTATGGTCGGGTTTGGTGACATAGTCGCTGGCACCCCGCGCCAGCGCATCGAGAGTCGCACTCGCACCACGCTCGGTAAGAGTGCTGAACATAATCACCGGCAACTTTGGATAGAGTTTGCGAATCTCGACCAGCGTTTCCAGCCCATCCATTCCCGGCATCTCAATGTCGAGCGTGACCAGATCCGGCTTGAGCTCGGGAATCCGGACCAGCGCCTGAATGCCGTTTCCCGCCGTGCCGGCGACGACGATCTCAGGATCGGATGCCAGCAGATTGCTGAGCACCTTCCGAATGACCGCCGAATCATCGACAATTAATATGCGAGTTGGTTTCATCTCTTCTGTCCTAAGACCTGCGGACCGCAAGCATTCCCACAACCGGCCTCATTCCGCCCTCACCAGCGCATGCTGCGCACGGAGCCCGCGGACGGGTGCGTGCAGCACCCGGCGAAACATCCGCAGGAAGACTTCTTCCGCTTGTTCCGGTGACGGCGTACCGGAGGCAAACAACTGCTCTGAAGCCTCGCGCCCAAAGGCCGGCGCCTGGCGGTACAGCGAAGCAATCGCTTCCTCAACCGGGCGCGCGCCGCACCATTCCGCCCAGGCAGCCACGGCCAGTTCGACCATCGCTTCAACGGCCGGGACCGCCGCCCCCCGCACCGCGAGCACCTGCTCGCGTTGTTCATGAATGGCGTCAATATCAACGATCCGCAGGCCCGATCCGGCCTCGATATTGCGGGGCACCCCACCATCGACCACCAATGGTGGATCGAGTGGGCGGCGTTCGACGAGCGCGTCCAGCCGCTCGCGGCGCAGAATGGGTTCCGGAGCTGAGGTTGCAGCCACAATCACGTCGGCGGAGTCCAGTGCGGAATCTAGTTGGCTCCAGGCCAGGGCTTGGCCGCCACAATGTTCAGCCAGAGCCACGGCCCTTTCCCCGGTGCGATTCAGGAACACGAGTTCACCCAGCCGCCGCTTCGCCAGGTTGTTTCCGATGTCGCGCGCAATCTGCCCTGCGCCAATTACGAGAATGCGGGCGGCCCGCTCCGGTCGATGGCATCGCAGGTGGCTCGCGATCAATTCCGCCAGTGCCGAGCCCAGACTGGGGCAACCATGGCCGATCCGGGTTTCGGCGCGCGCCCGCTTGCCGGCGCGGACCGCGAGCGCAAACGCCTGATTGAGATAGATTCCCAGGGTGCCGGCCTGGGCGGCAATCGCAGCCGCCTTTCTTACCTGGGGGAGAATTTGTCCGTCTCCGAGGATTGCGGAATCCAGCCCGCAAGCCACCCGCATCAGATGCCCGAAGGCCTCCGAACCGGTGAGTTGATAACGATGGCAATCCGCGCGCAGGATGGGAGCCTGGGGACGCAAGCGGCGGAGATATCCGAGCCAACGCTCGACGGCGGCCTCGTCCGCCGAGGCCAGGTAAAACTCAGTGCGATTGCAAGTGGACAGAACGGCGGCTTCGCCGCCGTTCGTGCCCGTGCCCGAGTCCTGGAGCAGCGCCGAAGCCTCCGCCGGCTGGAAGCTGAGAGTTTCGCGCACCGCCACCGGCGCGGTGCGGAAACTCACTCCCAGCAGATACAGTGCTTTCGCGGGTGCCATGAAGTTCCTTTCTTTCCCCGCCCGGCTCAGAACTTGTAGCGTCCGATGAGTTCACGCAGCGTTGTCGCCAGTTTGGAGAGCTCGGCCGCAGCTTTCTGGGTGTCAGCGGCGCCGTGCGTCGTGCTTTGCGCCGCCTCGGCCACACCGGCGATGTTCTTGGTGATTTCCCCGCTGCCGCTGGCCGCCTCGCTGACGTTGCGCGCCATTTCGTTGGTGGTGGCGTCCTGCTCCTCCACCGCCGTGGCAATGGTGGACGAGATTTCGCTGATCTGGTTGATGACCCCACTGATGGTTCCGATGGCATCCACGGCCGCTTTGGTGTCGCCCTGAATGGCTTCGATCTTGCGGCTGATGTCCTCGGTGGCCTTGGCGGTCTCTTTGGCCAGCTCTTTCACTTCGTTCGCGACCACGGCAAAACCTTTGCCCGCCTCACCAGCGCGCGCGGCTTCAATGGTTGCGTTCAGGGCGAGCAGGTTGGTCTGCTGCGCGATCGAGGTAATGACCTTGACCACCTGGCCAATTTCCTTGCTCGACTCGCCCAGTTTGGCTACCGTCGTATTGGCAGTTTCCGCGACATTCACCGCCGCGGTCGCTACCTTGGCCGATTCGGTGGCGTTCTTGGCGATTTCCTTGATGCTGGCGCCCATTTCTTCCGTGCCCGTGGCCACCGTCTGCAGGTTCTTGTTCACCTGCTCGGAATTCTTGGCAACGACGCCGGCTTGGGCCGAGGTCTCTTCCGCGTTGGCGCTCATCTGCTGACTGTTGGAAGAGAGTTCTTCGGAGGCGCTGGCCAGGGACTGCGTGGTCTGGCCAATGGCGCCAAAGCCGGTTCGCAGGTTCCCGAGGAACTTCGACAATCCTTTTCCCATGAGTCCGACGGCATCGCTGCCGAGCTCCGGGATCTCCTGGGTGAGATCGCCTTCGGCCGCCGCGGTCACCACTTTCAGAATGCTGTCCACTTTTTGCTTGAGCTCGGTCGCTGCCGTCTTTTCGCGCTCGGCCGATTCCAGCACCTGCTTTTCCGTGGCTACTCTCGCCGTGATGACTTCCCAGTTCAGCATGTAGCCGGTGCAATTCCTGTCCTTGTCGTAGATGCCGCAGACCTGCAGGTCGAGCGTTTCGGGGCCGACCCCAATCCGGGCCCGGTGCGGGAGGTTCTTGTCGTTGGCGAGCAACTTCCGCTGGTGCGACGGGTCCTTATGAAAGATATCGATCGATTGGCCGATCATCTGCGAAACCTTGATCGGCAAGTATTGTTCCAGGGTCTGCAGCGTCTTGCTCGACGCCGGGTTCATGTATTGGATCTTCAGCTCCCGGTCGGCATAGATGATGTTGGTGGGTGAATTCTCGACCATAGCGGAAATGCGGGTCGCTTCCACCCGGGCTTTGACCTGTTCGGTGACGTCGGTGGCGTACTTCACCACTTTGAAGGGCTTGCCGTCGCCGTCCATGATGGGGTTATAGGAGGCCTGAATCCAGACTTCCTTGCCGCCCTTGCCGATGCGCTTGTATTCCCCCGCCTGATACTCGCCGCGATTCAGCTTGGCCCAGAATTCCCGGTAGTCCCCGCTATTCCGGTAGGCCTCGTCCACGAACATGCTGTGATGCTTGCCCTTGACCTCATCGAGCGAATAGCCCAGGGTTTTCAGGAAGTTGTCGTTGGCCGTAACGACGATCCCGTCCATCTGGAACTCGATTACCGCCTGCGATTTGCCAATCGCGGCCAGCTGGCCGCTGCTATCCGCCGCCAACCTCACCCGTTCCGTCACGATCTCCCAGGTCACCAACGTGCCCACGTAGTTCCTGGCACCGTCGTAGATGGCGCTCACAGCCAGGCTCAGCGTCTCCGGCCCCAGGCGAATGTCAGCCCGATGCGGCAAGTTCTTCGGATCGGATAGAATGCGGCGCTGATAGGCCGGGTTTTTGTGGAAGATATCGATGCAGCTGCCGACTATGTCGTCCACCTTGATGGGCAAAAGGTGCGCCACTTTAGCCAGCGTGGCGCGCGAGGCCGGGTTCATATAGCGGATGATCAGGTCGGTGTCCGCGCGAATAAAATTCAGCGGACTGTTTTCCATCATCTGCTCGAAGATACTGGTTTGGGTGTGGGCCGCCTTGGTTCCCGCAGCGGCGCTGTTTCCGGACTTCTTCTGCAATGGTGCGGCAGTGCTCATGTCGATTCTCCTAAGTGTTTTTGGTATTTGGCGGATCCGTTATTGGTTTGGTCACGATGTCTGGTTCGAGCGCCGCAACCGCAGTCATCACTTCCGTACTTCCATTTCTTAAGTCACCATGTAACTGGTGACGTAATTCAGGCTGCGCAGCGTCACAAAGGTCATGCCCACTGCGAAATGCCACTTGCGCGCGTCCCCCTGCCCTGCGAGCACGCCCCGGCCTAACAAAATCATGGCCACGTAGCACAACAAAACTCCCACCGAAACCCCGGCATGGAACCAAAGCAGGGGACTGACCCGGGCCACTACTTTCTCCACCGCATGCCGCGAGATTTCGATGTACAGCACCAGCAGCAGGTCCACCACAAAGGCGGAAATCATCAGGCGCAAATGGAGCTGGGGCCGGCGATGGCGAAACCACAGCCCCACGGCCAACAGCAGCACGACCAGCGACGATGCCAGGTGCAGCATGCTTAGGGCTTCCTTTCTTCCGCGGTAAGGCCGGGATCGGCTCCGTCCACGGCGCGTTCCGTGTCCAGCACCAGGAGCAGACGTTCGGGCAGTTTGTGAACGCCGCGAATCATTTCCCGCGCCATCCCCTTCAGCGTTTCTGGCGGCTCCTCAAAGGTCTTTTCCTCGACCTCGATGACGTCGCCGATTTCGTCCACCAACAGGCTGAGCGCGCCGTCGTCGGTACGCACGACGACATTCATCGGCAACTGGTCCGCGGGGCGTTCCGTCATGCCCAAGCGCAGCCGCAGATCGATGGCCGTGACAATTTGTCCCCGCAGGTTGATCAGTCCGCGGACGACCTTCGGTACCAGCGGCACCCGCGTCATCTCCTGATAGCGGATCACTTCCTGAACCTGCTGCACCGGGACACCGAAAAAGTGCCCATCGAGAAAAAACGTACAAAACTGCTCGCTCTGCGCCATGGCAACCCTTGCTCCCTGATCCCGCTACTCTTTTGTCTCTGTCCCGACCCTGTGTCTCTATCCCGATCCTGTGTCTTGATCCTGATCCTGTGTCTTGATCCTGATCCTGTGTCTTGATCCTGATCCTGCGGCTATCCTGCAGCCGTTGCGGTAAAGAAGCGGGGATTCGCGGCGCGCACCACGCCTTGCACATCGAGGAGGTCGGTCACGCGCTGCTGCACCACCGCCGAGCCCAGAATCCCGGCCCGCTCGGCCGTGCGATCGAGCACCACGTCCTCTTCCACAATGTCGAGAATGCGCTCGACCACCAGGCCGATGCTGCGTCCCCCCTCGGCATAGACCACAACCTGCAGCCGGGCTTCGGCATCGGCGGCCATTTCTCCGGGGCCGCCTGCCGGCTGGCCCACGGCCTCCGAGATGCGAATCAAGGGCATGATCTGTCCCCGGTACTGCACCACCTGGCGCTGGCCGGCGCTCTCCACCTTGCTCGGTTCAAACTCCTCCAGCCGCGCCACGAGCGAGAGGGGAATGGCCATGCGCCCGTTCTTGCCCGTTTGAAACAACAGCAGGGTCTGCCGGTTCCCGGCGGTCTTTTCCCCCGAGGATGGTTCCTTCCCCGCCAGCCCTCGGTCCTGCAGTTCGCTGATGACATCGGCCTTCTGCGCCAGTCCGAGCGCGTCCAGAATCAGCGCGACTTTCCCGTCGCCCATGATGGTGGCGCCGGCAAACGTGTTTACGCCCTTGAGCTGCTTGCCGAGCGGCTTGACCACGATTTCCTCGGTGTCGTTGATTTCGTCGACCACCAGCCCGAACTGCCGGCCCTCGGCTTGCAGCACCACAATGTTGACCGCATTCCCCTCTTCGGACCGCAGGTCGGCCACCCCGGCCAGCTGCAGCTCCCGGCTCAGATACACCAGAGGCAGCAAACGTCCGCGCAAGCGGTGCACGGGAGCGCCCTGAACCATCTCGATGCCCTTGGTCACCTCGTCGGCCTCCAGCCGCACCAGTTCGAGCAAGCTGACTTGAGGAATGGCGTAGCGATCGCCGCCGCAGGTCACCACCAACGCCGGGATAATGGCCAGGGTAAGCGGAATCTTCATGCGGACCATCACCCCCTGACCGGGCTTGGACTGCAGGTCGACGGTGCCGCCAATTTTTTCGATGTGGGTCTTGACCACGTCCATCCCCACTCCCCGGCCGGAGACGTTGGTGATTTTCTCGGCCGTCGAAAAGCCCGGCAGAAAAACCAGATTCACCAGCTCGCGATCGCTCATGCGGCTGGCCTGCTCGGCGGAGATCAGGCCTTTCTGCACTGCTTTGTTGCGAATCCTCTCCTGATCGAGACCGGCGCCATCGTCCGAGATTTCGATGTTGACCTGTCCACCTTCATGAAACGCGCGCAGGAACAGCCGGCCCTCCGGATCTTTCCCAGCCGCCTGGCGGGCCTCGGGGGTTTCGATGCCATGATCCACGGAGTTGCGCACGATGTGGGTCAGCGGATCCTTGATGGCCTCGATCAGCGTCTTGTCGAGTTCGGTCTCTTTGCCTTCCATCTCCACCCGCACCTGCTTGCCGCAGGCGACGGCGAGATCCCGTACGGTGCGCGGCAACTTGCTCCAGATGTTGCCGATCGGCTGCATGCGGGTCTTCATCACCCCTCCCTGCAGTTCGGTCGTGATCAGGTTGAGCCTTTGACTGGTAACCAGCAGTCCGCTGTCGGCGCTGCGGTTGGCAAACTGCAGGATCTGGTTGCGCGCCAGGACCAGTTCCCCGACCAGGTTCATCAGCTGATCGAGCAAACTGACGTCCAGCCGGATGGTGCTGTCGCTGGCACTCTGCCCGCGTGCCGCCTGGGCGCGCAGCGCATCCACGACATCGGCCGGCCGGGCCGCGCCCTGTTCCACCAGAATTTCGCCGAGGTGGCGCGGGTCGCCCGCTTTCTGTTCCTCGGCCGCACGCACGATCTCCGCCGAGGTCACGCCGGCTTGTTGCATCAGAATGTCGCCGATATTATTTGGCAGGACGGCGGCCGCTTCGGAGGCGCTCTCCGTCACCGGAGCAGCCTCGATTTCCTGCGCCTTGACCTCCTCCTGTGCCTTGATCTCCTGTACCTTGACCTCCTGCACCGCAACTTCAGGCGCCTCGACTTCCTGCGTCTTGGCCCCCGGCGTCTTGATCTCGTGCACCGCCTCCGGAACCCCCTGCAACCGAGTCAACCTCGAAATCAGCCCGTCGTCGTCGCGTTCCCCCTCAACGCCGGTGGCTTCGATCGACGCCAATATCTGACGGACAGCATCCACCATGGCCAGCAGTGCGCTGGTGATGTCTCGATCGAGCGCTTTCTGGCCATCGCGCAACAGTCCCAGCAGGCTTTCGCCGACATGGGCCACGGCACCCAGCTTGTTGAAGGCCAGAAAACCGGACGTGCCTTTAATGGTGTGAATGGTGCGGAAAATGCTTCCCAGAATCTCGCGGTCGTTGGGATTTTTTTCGAGCGTAACCAAGTCCCGGTCCAGGCGGTCGAGGTTCTCGTAGCTCTCGACCAGAAACTCTTTGACAATATCGTCGGAATCATTCATACGAATATCCTCTCCATCGGCGCGGACTTCGATCGCTTGAGTGCTGAGGTAGCGACCGATCCCGGCTTCTCCCTATCCACCTTGCAGCCCCACCTTGCGGCGCCACGGAACGCCGCAATCCGATAAGAAAGCTCTTACAAAGCGGGTCGATAGCCGCTGGAATAGAGCATTTATCAGACCCAAAACGCTGTGCACCCGGCACCTTCGGCAGTCTCCGATGGACGGATCGGCGATTCAGTGTCTGAATTGTTTTGTGCGAATTATTGCGCGACTGTCATGCGGACGCGCGTGCGGACTGGGGTGGAAAACTTCGGAGTCTCTACATCGGCGTAGTTAAGTCTGGAATGTTTACGTCTGGGATGGTTACTTCTGACGCGTTGATGCTGACCGACCGGTTTGCACGCGGGAGAGTCCGGCTGGTTGTGGGCTGTCGGCGGTACTGTGCTCGAACGGACGGGCGAGGCGCCCGTCCCCACACAAGCCTTGGCCCTACAGCCTCGGTTCCTACAGCCCCGGCCCATCCGGATATGTCGGCAAATCCGGAGGCCGCGCCGGCAGCGTCTTTGGATTGGCTTTAATCTGCTCCAGCAGCATCTCGATTGCTTTTTCGAGTTGCGGGTCCTGTCCCTTCAACACCAGGTCGGGGGGATTGTCGACCACCACGTCCGGCTGCACGCCGCGGTTCTCGATCAGCCATTTGCTGTCGAGCCCATAGAGTGAAAATTCGGGGCGCGTTATGTAGCCGCCATCCATGAGCGGAAATTGTCCGCGAATGCCGCGCACTCCGCCCCAGGTCCGCTCGCCGATGAGTGGTCCCAGCTTGTAATACTTAAAGAAGTAGCTGAAAAAGTCTCCATCGGAGGCGGCGTAGTGATTGGTTACACAAGCCATGTATCCGTAGAAAACCGGGGCAGGGACCGTGCCCGGCTCCCAGTTGCGCGCCGGGCTCATCGCGGAGAGTACCCGCCGCAGCCGCTCAAAAATGAGCCCGTCGACGAAGCCGCCGCCGTTGTAACGGACGTCGAAGATGATGCCTTCCTTGCGAATCTGCGGAAAGTACTGCTTAACGAACTCGTTGAGTCCCGCGTCGCCCATATCGGGCAAGTAGACATAGCCGATGCGGCCGCCGCTGGCCGCGTCCACCTTTTTACGATTGGTCTCGATCATGTTCAGCTCGCGTAAGCTGAACTCGTCGGCAATCGGCTTCACCACCACCTTGCGCGCGCCATCCTCCGCGGGTTTGGAGTTGACGGTGAGCGTGACCACTTCATTGGCCGTGTTGGTTAGCAGTTCGTCGGGAGTCTGGGAAGCGCGTAACGCGCGCCCGTTGATGGCGATCAGATAATCGCCTTCCTTGATGTTGACACCGGGCTCGGTCAAAGGCGAGCGAGTATGCGCGTCCCAGTTCTCGCCGGAGAAGATTTTCTTGATCCGGTAGATGCCGCTGGCGGAATCAACTTCATAGTCCGCCCCCAGCAATCCGACGTTCACCGGATGCAGGTCGGGGAAATCGCCGCCGCCAGTATAAGTGTGCGAGTTCGATAACTCGCCAATCATCTCGCCCAGGATGTACGTCAGCGAATAGCGATCGGCCACGTACGGAAGCAATTGCGCATAATTGCCTTTGATCTTGGGCCAATCCACTCCATTCATCGACGCCTCAAAAAAGTAATCGCGTTCCTGCCGCCAGACCTCGTTGAACATTTCTTTCCACTCCTCGGGAGGATCGACCTCAACTCGCATGCCATCCAGTTTGAGCGCGCCATCTCCAACCTTGTGGGGCGCGTCCGGGGGCTTGGCATCGATGATCCCAACCGGGCCATCGTTCTCGGCGCGGTACAGCAGCTTCGAGCCGTCGCGGGAGAGCGCGAAACGATCCGCGCCATCCAACAACACTTTGTCTTTGCGTTCTTTCAAATCGTAGGCATGAATCGCAGGACTTTCGCCAGCCAGCGGCCCTGACAGCCCCTGAACCGGCGATGTCGAGTAGTAGATCGCATCCTTGGAAGCGTCGACGGCGTGAATCACCGCAGCAGGAACGGCCAGAGCTACGATCCGGTTCTGGATGCCCTCCAGATCAATGCGGAAGACTTTGGGAGGCTCCTTCTTTTCGGTTTCCGCGGTTTTCTCTTCGGGTTGTTTTTCTTGTTCCTTCTTGTTTGGTGTTGGCTTCGCGTTCTTCTTATTACTATTGCCCGGCTCGGGTACCGGCGAGGCCGCTGCCGGCTCTTCACTCTTCACCTTGACTTCGTCGCTCAAAGCCGGAAAGGGCGAAGGCTCGTCCGCTGTCAACGTAACCACGTAAACCCGGGTCGTTTTCGGATTCGCAAACTCGAAATCGACGTTACCCAGCACCTCGTTGTAATCGCGGTCAGAGAGGAAATATAAGTATCGCCTGTCAGGATCGAACACGGCCGCATAACTGTTATTCAGAGTCGAAGTCACGGCGGTGATCTTATGGTCGGCCAAGCCATACAGATATACCACCGAGTAACCAGACTCCAAATTCTTATCGTAAGCCAGCCACTTACTATCTGGAGACCAATTGTAATTCGTAATTTCGCCGTACTTACCGCGATCCACCTCGACGGGCTTTTTCTCCTTGATGTCGACATACCAAAGTTTCAGATCCTTATCCGCCCAGGCGATCTTCGAACTGTCCGGGGACCACGCCGGCGGGAACATGAAACCCTTGTGTCCGCTGGTGATCGGCTCCTCGGCGGCCAGTCCGTCTTGGGGAGCGATGTAGATCTCATCTTCACCCGTGCGGTCGGAAACGTAGGCGATCCATTGCCCGTTCGGCGACCACGCAACTTTCTGTTCGCGAACGCCTGGAGAATGCGTGAGGTTGCGGATGCTCCCGTCCTTCGCTGGGACGGTGAAGACGTCTCCCCGCGCGCCGAACACCGCTCGCTTGCCGTCGGGTGCGATGTCGAAGTCGGTGATACGCCGGCTCGCGTTCACCCAATGCTTCATGGTTTGATCGCGTTCGCCGTTCACATAGAGAGTCAGCTTTTTCGGCTGCCGGGTCTGCGGATCGGCGCTCTGCAGATCGGCATTTTGCAGATCAAGCGTGTACAGATAGCCGCCATTCTCAAAAATAATCGCATCGGGGCCAAGGCTCGGCCACATTATGTCGAACTCGTCGAACTTAGTAAGTTGCTCAACTTGCTTGCTGCCCAAGTCATAACTGTAAAGATTGAGCCGGCGTTCGGGCCCGCGATCGGAAGTGAAGTAAATTGTGTTCCCGTGCCACATCGGAAAGGTGTCCGTGTAATCCGTGTGCGGGATGACCTGGTCAACGACATTATTCTTCATGTCGTAGATGGTGATGTCCTGCGCCAAGCCGCCGGTGTAGCGCTTCCACTGCCGGAAATTGCGAAAAATCCGGTTGTAAGCGATTTTCGTGCCGTCCGCGGAGAACGAAAGCAGACCGCCCTCATCCGGAGGCATGGGCTGCGGCAGGCCGCCATTGATACTCACCGTGTAGGGGCGCTTGATCCAGCCGTTCGAAGCGTCGCGACGCGAAAGAAACACAATGCTCTTGCCATCCGGCGTCCAGCCGATCACCTGGTTGAGCACACCCATGCGGTCGCTGAGCGGCTGCGCTGCTCCTTGATAGAAGGTCAACTGTTTCGGTTGACCGCCTTCGGAGGGCATTACATAGACGTTAAAGTTGCCGTCGTACTGGCCGGTGAATGCCAGCCACTTTCCATCCGGCGAAAACTTTGGAAATAGTTCACGGCCGGGATGCGAGGTGATGCGCCGGGCCATGCCTCCCGAGCTCGAAGCGAGCCAGAGATCACCGCCATACATGAATGCAATCTTGTCTTTGTAGATATCGGGAAAACGCAGCAGACGGCCTTCTTGAGTTTCCTCGGCGCTCGCCAAGCAAGCGCAGCCGATGACACAGGCAATGGCACAGTTGAGCACACAGTTCAGCACTATGAACACGAAAAGACTTCTAGTAGAAATCATGAGAGATCCTCATTGGGAGAATTTTTGCGGGACTAACAGCCGAGGGCGAACCATTTCGACAAGCGGGATTGTATCAGCTTCCACGCTGTTACTTCGAACTCTAATTGTGTTTTGTGGATTGTATTTCACTGCCCCGGCGTGTTGGCGGAGGCTCGCACCGCCTCCTGGCAAGTGCCGGCGGCGGTCAACACTTTGTCAAACGCTGTATCTGTGCGCAGCTTGGCGAGCAGAGGATCGGAAAGGAGATTCTCGTGCGCGCAATAGTTCTGCTCGACCGCGCTCTGGAGCAGATGAAGAGCCGCTTGTTTCTTGCCGCAGAACGCAAAGATTGTTCCCTGGTAATACCACGTCTCCGGGTCAGGTTCGGTGGGCATGCTGGTTTCCGCTTCCTGCGCCATCCGGTCCAGATCCGCGGCGGGCCGCAATCCCAGGCAAGCCTCCAGCAGGTCGCGGTGATAGCGTGGCGTGCTCGGCATGTGCTTCACGGCCTCGCGCGCTTCCGAAATTTTTCCCTGGCGCAGCAGGATGGAGGGCATAATATACGCAGCCCACTCGGAACCGGCATCCAGACGGACGAAATCCGCAGCCCGTTCCGTCTTGCCCAGTTCCATGAACGCCCAGGCACAAGAACGAAAAACATAGTTACCGGGATCGAGCGCCAGCGCCGTGTTGCATTCCTTCGTCGATTGCTCCAGCATCCCGGCGTAACGATAGACATAGGCAGTCGCGAAATGAGCCTCGGCACTCTCCGGACGACGCTCGACCAGCGCCTGCGCCGCCTGGTATGCCGGGCCGAGTTCCCCGCGCTCCACGTGGTTGGCGATGAGTTGTCTGGCGGCAGTGACCCGATTCGGATCAAGTTCTACCGCCCGTTCGCAGGCTTTGTTGGAGCGCTGGAACATCGGCTCGCCACCATCGGAATAGTCCGCGTCATAGTAGCTGCGCACGCCGAGCTGCTCCCATGCCGGCGCATAGGTGGGGTCGACCTCGACCACATGTTCCAGAACCGCGATGGCGTCCTTATTTGGCCCGGCATCATGGGGCAGCGCCAGGCTGTGCAGGTAGAGATCGTAGGCTTCCGCGTTTTTCGGGCGTGTGCCGGTATCGAGAAAACCACCGGCGGCACCAAGCGCCGGCAGCAACTCCTGACGTATTTGGGCCGCCATCTGGGCTTGCAATGCGATCAGATCCTGAGCGGGCGCGGTCACGTTGGTTTGCCACAAGAGCCGGTTGCCATCCACCTGAATCGCCTCGAGCGTAATCATCAGGCGGTCGCCCTGCTTCAGGAAGTGTCCGGTAACAACGTTGGCGACGTGCACTTCCCGGCCCGCCTGCTGCGGGTCGACGTCGTTGCCAACAAACTTGCGCGTGATCGCGGAGGGACGAACGTCGAGCGTCCGGGTGTAGGTAAGCGTGTTGGCAATTTCATCGGCCAGTGCGAAGCGCAGGAACTCCACGCTGATGTCGCCATTCATGTTCTGCAACGGCAGCACGGCAATGGTGTTCTTCGGCGCGCCCCCGCCCATCATCTGACGCTGTTTGAAAAACAACGCCCCGACCGCGACCAAAACCGTGAGCAACAGCGCGCTGACTCCGAGCAGAATGTAATGCGAAAATTTACTGGTGGCTTGAAACGTATTCGTGGCCAGTCGATAGGGCAAGGCCGGCCGCCGCGCCCCGGTTTTTTTTGCGCCGCTCCCGCTCCTGTTTAGTCCGCTCCTGGTTAGTCCCGATTCCGTTTCCCTCCGCAGCGACTGCAGGTCTCCCTTCATCGCCAGCGCGTTCGGATAGCGGTGGCCCCGGTCTTTCTCCATGGCCCGGCCGATGATGCCTTCGAGATCCGGAGGAAGCGACGGATTGAGACTAAGAGGAGAAACCGGTTTCTGATTCAGGACCGCATCCAGCGTGGTGATCACGTTGCCGGTGGCAAACGGCTTCTTGCCGGTAGCCATTTCGTAAAGCACGACTCCGAGCGAGAACAGATCGCTGCGCGGATCCAGTTCTTCTCCGCGCGCCTGCTCTGGAGACATGTAAACGGCGGTTCCCGGAATCACGCCGACCGCGGTCAGCGAGTCTTCCAGCGCGGCCTCGCTCGATCCCGGTTCGGGCATCGCCTTGGCCAATCCGAAATCGAGGATTTTTGTCTGCCCGCTTTGCGCCACAAAAACATTGGCGGGCTTGATGTCGCGATGAATAATACCCTTGGCGTGCGAAGCCGCCAGAGCATCCGCCACCTGGATTCCGATGTCGAGAATCTCATCGACATCCATCGGCTTGCCGCGAATCTTCTCCTTCAGGCTCACCCCCTCCAGCTTCTCCATGACAATGAAGGGATGGCCGCCGTTGTCATTGATATCGTGGATGGTGCAGATGCCAGGATGGTTTAACTGGGAGGCGGCGCGAGCTTCGCGCAGGAAGCGTTCGAGCGACTTGCGGTCGTGGACCATCTCCTGGGGAATGAACTTGAGGGCAACATGACGGGCGAGGCGCGTGTCTTCCGCCTCATACACCACGCCCATGCCGCCACCACCGAGCTTTCCCACGATGTGATAGTGGGAGACTGTTTCGCCGATCATTCCGGAGGCCTCAAGGCCGCTCGCGGCTATGTTAGGCCGGTGGGGAAACTTGGTCAACCCTCAGGCGGGGTACTATGACCTGAGGGGATTTTGCTACACCCCTACCCCCAGGGGGTATGGGCGCGGGGCGCGCGCGCTGGGGAGCGGGGCGAGCGGGTGGGGAGGTTGGTTCCCGTGCAGTGGTTTTATATCCTCTGTTCCGATTCCCACTGTTGAAGTACTTTCGCAACTTCGGCCATCTTGGACACTCGCACGGGTTCTTTCTTGCAGATTTTCTCCAGCGTGTGCTGATTGATTCCCCGGCGCATGAATTCCCGCTTGGGAACATTAGCGATCCGCGCCAATTGTTCCTCGGTCCCAATTGCATTCCCTTTCCGCTTGTACTGGATGGCTTTGAAGTCCAGCAGACTCAAATCTCCGCCTTCCTCCCAGTGCTTGTCGGATTCTTTTCCGATGTAGATTGGCGGCCAGTTCGCGTACACGTGCGCGCGTTGCAATAATCCGCGCGTGTCGAACTCGCACGGCTTTCCGTTCGGTCCAAGGCTCTTGGCTTCAGGATGGTTTTGGTACGCGTCCAAGAGCATGAAGAAGTTCTTTGCGAGCGCGCAGCACCCGTTCCGGGGTGACGTGTCCACCCTCACACCCGACGCCGTAGGCGGCGTGCTTTTGAACTTCCCGGATACCGCACAGTAACCGGCCCCCTTTTGGCAGGCATCAGTCTGCCGTCAACTTATACCAGCGCAAGCCGCCATAGGGAAAACCGCCACAAACCGTGCTCACGATTTCTTCGCGGCCCTGCGTCAGGTCATAAACCGTGACATCCCTCTCGTCTTCCAGCGAGCAGCGGTGAGGCGACCGCCACTTGGGTGCCTGCCTCACAAAGAAAACAAACCTCCCGTCTGGGGACCAGTACAACGGCGTCAGAATGTCCTTACGTGACACCGAAAAGGTCTTGCCCGGATCACCTACTTTGCTGATTTGGCATTCTGAGTTCCTGTTGCAATGGGCTGTCCATTTTTCGTCGGAAGAGCTGATCTCGTCGGCTTTTGCAAGATCAATGCTTGTAGCTGTGACCTGTTGTCGCTCGGAGAAGGACACAGTCGTGATCGCACCTTTAGAAGTCATGTCCAGGTACTCCAGTCGACCGCCATCCCTTCGACCGATAACCGTGTGGTTTGCCGTCTGCTCAAGCTCCACAGCTTCTTTAACTTCCGAAGAAGCTTCGGTGTCTCGTGAGCACCCAACTAGCAAGATGCAAAGTAATGCCCCGAGCATGGCTCCTAGCAAGGAAAAGCTACAGCATCTCAGCCGTGCCGTGGCTACCATATAGACCCCCACGTATTGATCGGGAGCGATACACCGCAACCGGCAGCCGTGTCTTTGAGCCACGTGTTGCTGTTAGGCCCCGTGACAGGGCTGTATTCAGGCTTCACGATGTCCTGATTCCAAGCCTGTGTTGATTGGATCATGCACCCGGCCGCCGTGCAGCTATTGGCGGGTGGCCCATCCTTCTGTCTCGTTTTTCGTTCCCGTTCCGAAACTGGGGGTGGCGGGTGGCCCATCCTTCTGTCTCGTTTTTCTTTCCCGTTCCGAAACTGGGGGTGCCCCGTCCTTGCGTTTTTTGCAAGGGCGGGTACGATGCTGCCGGTACTATGGGTTTCGTATGCCCAGTGGACTGCATCGTACTTACGGTGCCCATCACCTGCACTTTATCACTTGCTCGTGCTACCGGCGCTTGCCTTTTCTTCACACCGCCTCCAGCCGCGACCGCCTGCTCTCGATTCTGGAGCAGACTCGGCAGCGCTAGCGCTTCGTGGTTGTCGGCTATGTGGTCATGCCGGAGCACATTCATCTACTTTTGACGGAGCCGGAGGTCGGAACTCCCTCGACCGTGATGCAGGTGTTGAAGCAACGCACGGCCCACGCACTGTTACCCAAATGCAAGCGGAGCGACCCGCGCCCGCGCAGTTTGTTTCCAGACCGACTACAGCGCAGAGTATTCTGGCAGGCGCGCTTCTACGACTTCAATGTCTGGACGACGAAGAAGCGCATCGAGAAGCTGAGGTATATGCACCGCAATCCGGTGAATCGAGGGTTGGTGGAAAAGCCCGAGCAATGGCGCTGGAGCAGTTATCGCTTCTACCTTCTCGACGAGGCCGGACCGGTGCGGGTGAATGAGGGATGGACGAAGATTTCGTTTCGGGATCGGGCGGCATAGCTTCGCGGTGCGGGCGTTCGTGGTACCCGCCCTTGCGAACAGCGCAAGGACGGGGCACCCACTGTGTCGGCGATGTCAGCGAAATTAAAAGCCTGGGCCACCCGCCCACTTCTCGCGGCGAAGGGGAGAAATTCGACGCTGCAAGAGCCACTGCGTTCCTCCCTACTTTTTTTCATCACATTTTTCCCGTACGCTCATCACAGACTTGCACCGCAATCGCTGAGAAGATACCTCGACAGTACACCATCGAGAACTGCGCCCGTCTCCAGAGACGAACCCATTTCCGGCCGCAAACTTTTCACCGCTATTTTGACAACATATGGCCCCGGTCAGCACCCCGCAAGTGCACGCCAAACGGAAAAATTCAACGCTAAGTCTCATCTTTTGAATACTTTGCTTCTAACTATTTTGCTATCATCAACTTAACTCATTTTTGGGGGAGGGGGGGTACCCCCCACAAATTTCTGAATTCTGACCCCCAGACCGAGGGCGCGAGGGTGCCCCATCCTTGACGTTCTTTATCAAGGGTGGGATCCCACATCGTATCCCAGGACGCGCTCGCTCGCGGGGTGCGAATTGATGAACGATGGCCGCGCCTCTGGCTGGCTAAGAAAAATTATGAAGTACATTACGCACTTTCTCAGACTAAGGTATACTCCCCCGCTAATGACGAAGATACTACGGGATAACTATGCGGTTAAATTCCCTGGTGGGACGGGGTGCCCGCGCTTTTCTTCAGGCTCACCCAGCCGTAAGGCCGGTCGCACAAGCTGCGAAAAAAGAGTTAGAGTTCCTTCTTCACACGACGGCATTGCTGTTCCCCTCTATTATTGAGCCGGATCCGACCGAGATATATCTAACATTAACTGCCAACTGCAACCTGCGTTGCTTGGGATGTCGTTATGGCCGCGATTTCATGGCAGGTTCCCAGCTATCGTGGGAGATCGTAAAGGGCGTTCTCGACGATTGCAGGGCCATCAACCTTCTCAACATACGCTTTTACGGCGGCGAACCTCTGTTGCATCCTGACCTTCCCCGCATGGTCGAGCACGCGAGCCGCCTGGGGCTTCACTCTCTGTTAACTACGAATGGCGTCCTGCTGGAGCAAAAATTTGATGAACTCTACGCCGCTGGTCTGCGAAGGATCAGTGTGGGCATCTATGGTACCGCGGAGAGTTATGAACCATACGTGCAGCGCCGCAACAAATATGGCGAGATCTTGCGTGGGATTGCGCATGCCCGCGAGCATGGCGGCAAAGATTTAATCCTGGTGCTCGGATGGTTGCTCATGCGACCGACCTGTAACCTGCGCTCGCTGCACGAAGTCTGGGAGTTAGCCAAGGAGTATCACGCCCCTATCGGCGTAAGTCTGATTCACTATTCGCTCCCTTATTTCACTGAAGGACCGGACCGCGAGTTGCAGTTCCGAGAAGAGGATAGGCCCGCGATTGAAGAAGTCGTCGCCGAAATGCTCCGGCTTAAGAAACTTTACCCCGGACTCATCCAGCAATCCGAATCCGCTATCCGCTCGATCCCGGATTGGCTGTTGCTTCGTTCCAAAATGAGGATTCCCTGCGATCGTTACAAGTTGATCTGGGTCGGTGCTGACGGCACAGTGCAACTGTGTTACGTGACGTTCAAGCTAGGAAACCTGCACGAAAAGCGGCTCGTGGATATTCTCTTTACGCCGGAACACTCGCAAGCTGCCCGGGATGCGTTCCAGTTGAAATGTCCAAATTGCCATTGCAGCTACCATAAACGGGTCGAACTCTATCCGGTTAGCCGTTTGCGTTACGCTCGTTAGGATACTCACGTGTTTCGAAGCATATCCAAAGCGTGGCACGCCACCATCCTAGTCACGCTGGCTTGCGCCATAGCGAATGCCGATTCAATCGGCATTTCCGATAGTAATTCAATCGGTTCTTCTGACAAGTGTGCCCCCAGCTCTAAAAACCAGAAAGTTCAAGTTTGCCTGTCTGTTCCGAAGATCAGGAGCTCCAGTGTTCATTTCAATTCGCCTTTTGTCTATCCCAGGCGCGCGGCCCCAGTTCCGTTTATTTTTGTCGCTGAGGATCCAGTGACCGATAAGAGCACCATTGGCGATCAGGTTATTGACGTATTTATGTATTTTGTCAAACACCTGGTCGAGGGGCACCCTCGACAGAAGAATAACGGATGCAGGAAATCGCACGATGAGGCCTGTTCGACGGGCGTCCCATGACTCTTGAGTCTGGGGCGCTTTCGTGTCTCGGCCCACGCCCTGTATCCTACGCTGTCGACGCACGAGAGCTTGCCTGGACGCACCCGTTGGGGTAGGCTTTCAGCGCTTGAATCCCGACTTCGGCATGTGGCAACTGTCTTGTACCAGCCGGCTAAAGCATCTGGCTCCGTTGCCGATTCTTCAGAAGGTGTCGCTGCGTGCACCTGACAGAATCACGGGTCCTCTGGAATCAGCCTCTTGGTCTTATCATGGTCGTATCAGCGCATGGTCGTATCAGCGCATGGTTGAATCAGTGCATGGTTGAATCAGCGCATGGGTCAAGTTCCCCGGATGTAAGTGAATGATTCGCAGCGAGGTGGAAATGGGCCATTCGTTTTTTGGCGTGGCGGAGGTCGGCAGTGCACGACTCATGCAGGCGCTCGTGGTCGAGGATTCTGCCGTCTACCGCAAGTTGATTGGTGACCATTTGCGCAGCTGGGGGTTTGGCGTCACCCTGGCGGTGAGCGGCTCGGAGGCTTGGCAAATCCTGGAGAAGCCGGATGCTCCCAAGCTCGTTCTGCTCGATGGGGTGCTGCCCGATCTGGAGGGCATTGAGCTTTGCAAGCGTATACGGCAAGCCGGATCATCCGGTCCTTATGTCTACGTCATCCTGCTGACCAGTACTGAGGGCCGCCAGAATATGCTCGACGCCATGCAAGCGGGGGCGGATGACTATCTGGTCAAGCCGTTTGATGAGCTGGAATTAAAGGCGCGCCTGCTTGTGGGTAAGCGGATTCTCGACTTGCAGGAAGAACTGGTTTCCGCTCGGGAGTCCATGCGCCACGCCGCCACTCACGATAGCCTCACTGGATTGATGAATCGTGGAGAAATTCTCGTCATGCTCGAGCGGGAATTGGAAAGATCGCGCCGGGAGCGCGCGCCGCTGGCAGTGATTCTTGGCGACATCGACCATTTCAAGAGTGTGAACGATACCTTCGGCCATCTTTTCGGCGATGAGGCGCTCCGGGAAATCGGCCGGCGGCTGCGCGCCCAAATCCGCGTCTATGACGGCGTTGGCCGATATGGCGGGGAAGAATTTCTTATGGTCCTGCCCAACTGTGATTTGCCGAACGCTCAGCTGCGCGCCAATGAGCTGCGCGAAATCATTGCCAGTACACCGGTGGTTTGTTCCGGCGAAGAGAGACTCATCACCATGAGCATGGGAATCGCCGTCTCTGTTTGCGAGGGAAAAAACGAAGTGGAACGATTGTTGAATCAGGCCGACGCCGGCCTTTATGCCGCCAAGGAGAAAGGGCGAAACCGGATCGAGCACTTCACAGCCGCCCCCAAGAAAAAGGCGACTGCGCGAGGTCGCAAAAGCTAGACGCCTTCCACAATGAAACGCACGCCCAGTCGGGAGCGGCACATGGAAGCGAATTGCCGCGAGAAAAGTCCCAGCCCGCCTGATCGACTGTAAAGACTAAGAAACCAGCGAATCAGGCGAGCCGGTCAAATTTGCCGCAGAAGGGGAGCGCGGCTGGCAGCTACGGCGTCAGTGTAAACAAGACTCCGAATCCGTAAGAACCTTTGGGCGCTTGGCCGTACAGTGAGCTCACTCCCCAAAGTGCTCCGCCGGTGGTAGAGAAGAGTTCGACCGGCGCCCCGCCGTCCGCCGACGTTGACGAAAATGGTGTCAGCCTCTGAATCAGGCTTCCGTTCGCCGGCGAGAGCGTTACGATGTCGCCGAAACCGACACTGCCATAATATTCAGCCATCCAGAAGTTGCCGTCACTGGCGAGCACCAGTCCATCAGGACTGGTAAACGCGTCGGTCGTGTAGACCGGAAAAAGTTGGAGATTACTGCCGTCGAGTTGAACCTCGAAAAGCCCGATGCCACCCACGAACGCTCCGGTATAGGTGCCATAGAGGTTTCCGTCGGGGCCGATGGCAGTGACGGCTCCCCCGGTAAACTCACCGCCAATAATCGGGAAGGGCACCGCAGTCGTCTGCAGCTCTCCCGTTGCCTCGATGTAATGGAAAAGGATCGAACCGTTATTCGTGCTGCCATAAAAAGTCCCGTCAGGGCCCACCACCAGATTAGTGGGATTCGCCCCGCTGGTAGCAACATCGAAGTTGACGACAACTGTGTAGGCTCCAGTAGCCGTGTTGACTTGAAAGAGCGTTCCGCAATTGAAATAGCTGCAACTGTTGCTTCCACCGAAGAGGGTCGTTCCGTAGACGTTGCCATCGTTCCCCGCAGCCAGGGAAGTTGGCGTGGAACCGTTCAGGGCAAACCCGCTAACCGAGTAGTTCTGCAGGACCTGGAAGTTCTTCCCAGTTTTGTCGACTCGGAACAAAGTTCCGTAGCCCAACGAGCCACCCCCGCCAGTGTCGCCGTAAAGCTTGCCATCCGGTCCCTCGATGAGCCGGTTCGGGCCTGCTCCGTTCGGATAGGTTTTCGTTTTTCCGGCCTTAAACTTATACAGCGGCGTGAATGTGCCCGAAGGTGTCAGCGAGAATATCAACCCGCCGGCTGGAGCAGCGCCTCCTTCCCCGGTTCTCACAGCCGTGCCATAGAAATTACCATCCGACCCCTGGATCAGAGCGGTAGCCCCACCACCCTCAGGGCAGGGTCCTTGATATTGCGGGTTTCTGCAGACGAAAGTGTGGACGGCCGTTAGCTGTTGTGCAGCGGCGCAAGCGCAGCAAGCGAGCAGCGCGGCAAAAACCACTACATGCATTTTGTTTGGCATGATTTCCCCTCCGTGAGCCGCCTAATGTATATTCCGCTTCGACGAGCCTGTTGTCATGAAAATGTAAAGAATGTGTAAAAATCACGCCTCGGACATTCACAATTAACCGGGCGGACTTTTGTATCGAATTGCGGCGCAGCCCGCCGCGAGCCATTGCCCACTTGTTTCCCGAGCTTTCAACCCGCATCAAGCAGTGCGCGCGCGATGCCGGATTCGACCTTTGCGGCATTGCGCCAGTCGGGAACTTCGCCGAGTTGCGCGTCTTTCCCGTCTGGATCACCGGCCGAAAGCACGGCGAGATGCACTACATGGAAGCTCGCGACGAGGCCGGCGAACTCAAGCGCGCATCGCTCGCCCGGGTCGCTCCCTGGGCGCGCAGCGTGATTGTCTGCGCCATCAACTACAACACTGCGCATCCGTACTCGACTGAGATGCAGCCCGAAGATGCGAGCCGAGGCTGGATATCGCGCTATGCCTGGTCCCGCGAGGACTATCACGACGCCGTCCTGCGCCGTTTGCGAAAAATAGAAGATGAGCTGCGCGCCCTACTCGCCACAACTGACCACCGGCCACTGGCTACTGGCCACTGTTTCCGTTCCTATGTCGACACAGGCCCGCTCATCGAGCGCGTGTACGCCAAATACGCTGGCATCGGATGGATCGGAAAGAACACTTGTATCATCAACCAGCAGTTTGGGTCGTGGCTGTTTCTGGGCGTAATCCTGACCTCGCTTGAGCTCACAGAGGTTACATGCGCCCTGCCTGCGCCCGATCGCTGCGGAACTTGCACGCGCTGCATCGCCGCCTGTCCAACCCAGGCGATTGTTGCGCCCGGCGAATTAGACGCGCGGCTGTGCATTTCCTATCTGACGATTGAAAAGCGCGGCGAGATTCCAGATGAGCTGCGTTCCGGGTTAGGGCGGCACGTCTTCGGATGCGACATCTGTCAGGATGTTTGCCCGTGGAACCGGAAGGCGCCGGTGACTTCCGCGGCGGAGTTCGAGGCGCGGGAAGGCCTGGTCAATCCGGCGCTTGGTTGGCTGGCCGAAATGCAGCCGGAAGAATTCCGTGAAGTCTTTCGCGGATCGCCAGTGCGGCGCGCCAAGCTTTCCGGGCTGCGGCGGAACGCGGTGATTGCCATGGGGAACAGCGGCAGCAAAAAATTTGTTCCGACGCTCAAGAAACTGTGCGAGGATTCGGACCCGGTAGTAGCGGAACACGCCCGCTGGGCGGTGGCAATACTCGAGCGGGAATCTTAAAGTACTCTCTGGTAGAGACGCGGCTTGCCGCGTCTCCTTTAATTGCACCACGAACGTCTCCATTTACAATCGACGTTCTCACTCCACCGGAGGACCCATGTTTCAGAAAGATCTGCTTCAAAGCAAGCGCATTCTAATCACCGGCGGCGGCACCGGCCTCGGCAAGGCTACGGCACAGCGGTTCCTCGAACTCGGTGCCGAAGTTTATATCTGCGGGCGGCGCCAGGACGTTCTTACAGCAACCGAGGAGGAGCTACACGAGCGCACCGGCGGCAGCAGCAACACCAACGAAAAGAAGATCCACTCCCGTCCCTGTGACGTGCGCGACGCTGCGGCGGTCGAACAGATGATCGGGAAAATCTGGGCCGAAGGTCCGCTTGATGTGCTCATGAACAACGCAGCCGGAAATTTTCTGGCGCGTACGGAAGAACTTTCGATGGGGGCGTTTCAGTCGGTGATCGGCATTGTCCTGATGGGTACGCTGCACACGACGATGGCATGCGGGCGGCGGTGGCTCGCGGCGAAGCGCGGAGGCGTGGTACTCAACGTGACTACCACGTACACGACGACGGGCTCGGCGTATGTAGTGCCATCGGCGGTGGCGAAGGCTGGCGTCCAGGTGCTGACGCAAAGCCTGGCCGTCGAATGGGGCGATCGAGGGATTCGTATGAACGCCATCGCTCCGGGGCCAATTCCGACCGAGGGCGCGTTTTCGCGCCTGTTGCCGCGTCCGGAACTGGCGGTCGCGGCAATGAAACGAAATCCTCTCGGCCGTTTTGGAACGACGGAAGAGTTTGCCAACCTGGCCGCATTTCTGGTGAGCGATGGCTCGGGATACATAAACGGAGAAATCGTGACCATGGATGGCGGGGAGTGGCTGCAAGGAGCGGGCGAGTTCACGGCACTGGGAAGGGAGTTAACAGAGAAGGAGTGGGAAATGATGAAACCCAAACCAAAGAAGACCAAAGAATGACAAGTCTCCGTAGAGACGGGGCTTGCCCCGTCTAACGCGGCGAGGTTGTGAGTTGCGGGCGACAAATACGCCGCAAAAACGAAAGCGCCCGGACTCAGTTTGAGTCAACGGACGCTCGTCGAACAGCCCTCCCCCGAAGTCTGCTCAAGACCTACTTTACGTTCTCATCGCCAAGTGGGGAATGGCACGAACGTGTAACTCCCATAGGACAATCTGGCAGGCCAGGCGCCACCAGCGTATCTCACGTATTTTGAACGGGGTGACGATGCAATGGCCTCCGAAGGGCTTAAAGTCGCTGCCCAACGCGCGCCATGCGCGGAACCAGAATCAGCGCCACGGCATACAGGAAGATCGACATGGCAGTGGATCCCGGATGCCCGTGTTGCAAGTCTTCGAAGAGCAACTTCGCCGTGACCAAAGCCAGCGTGCCGTAGGCAATCCATACCAGTTCATTCCGTTGCCAACGGGAGCCGCTGTAGGCGAGCGCGAGCGCGACGGCGCAGGTGATCAGGGTGCGGATGACGGCCACTTGGGCCGCGCCCGGAGTCATGCCGATTTCTGCCAGCCACACCAGAACAGAAACCAGGAACGTGATCACCGCAGCCACCGCCAGGATAGCCGCAAGCAGTTGCAGGAACCGCTGGTTCCAGCGCTCGGTGCGGAAACGGCCTCCAACCGCGTAGCACGCAACGGCTGAGGCGGCGACGATCCAGACCACCCATCCAGGTACGGCTGGGAACGTCCCGGCCAGGGCACGGCCGGCATAACCCAGCAGGCCGGATGCGTACGCCGCCGCAGCCAGATATGCCAGGCCGTGGAATTCAAGGGTCAGGCGAGAGGCCCGCACGCCCAGAAGCGTAGCCACAATCGCGGCTATGCTCAAGCACAAGGCCAGCGGCATCGGCGGGAGAAGAAGCGAACTGCCCGCCAGGAAAAGAGCTCCGCTCCAGGTGGCATATACGTGGTAGTTGCGTTCTTCGTGGTAGCGGTCGAAATAAGCATAGGCAGCCGCGTAACACGCGACCGAGAACAGCAGACAGAGTGCACCTAACACCGGCGCACCGGCGCTTGCGCCGAAGCGCAGGACGCTAAAGGCGGCCAGCAGGAACGCAATGACGGTCTGCCCGATCTCGAAAAATCTGATTTTCTGGCGCAGCCGCATCGTGCGGAACAGGGTGCTGGCTCCATAGATCAGAAATAGAATGCACGGGAGCGCCAGCAATATCGGTGTCGCCACGTTCTTGTACTCCGGAGGAGGGCCTTCCGGACGGGAGTAAATGTAGAACAGAATCCAAATGGCAAGATCCGCCGCGGCGGCTAACAGCGGCCTGAGCCTGAGCCAGTGGTTGCGCCCAGCCGCCGCCTCGCTGGCCAGTGCCATGAGGAGGAGCGCCGAACTGAACGGCACCAGATCGTGGGTTGCGATCAACAAGGCAAGGGTAGTGAGAACCGCGGCGACATTGGCCACCCAGACGACCGATGTCAGACTGCGCTTCCAGGACAAGGCGTAAGCGGCGACCACAAACACGCTGAGGATGGCGGCGGTCACCGAGGTGGGCAAGACCTCGAATCGCAGAGTCAGTTCCCAGAGCATGGGAGCGAAGATCAAGGCTGCGGTGGTGGCATAGACAGTACTTGCAAAGTGCGCCTCAGCCGGAACTCGCGCGGCCCAGACCAGCCACGTCCCCGCATACACAAGCGCCAGGACAACCACCGCCAGCTTTGGAAACGAGCCCGACTCGGCCACCGCCCGGAGCAAATAGGCGCCCGCGATTCCGAGCATAGCCTTGCCTAGCACCGGAAAGACTCCGCCAGCGTCTGCAAACGGCAACCCGTGCCCGGCCGGCCGGGCGGCGGCGGGAATGGCGCGCAAGTCGGGAGCAGACGCGGCTATTTCGGATGGATGTTCGAGGGCAGAGACTCGGCGTTCCAGGTTCTCCACAGATGCGGCGAGCCGTGCTAAAGCGTCGGGATCGTCCATAGTCCACCCGCTTTGAGGCTGGCAACGAAAAACCGGTCGAACGTCGTGCGCGAAACTTGGTCCGCGAAATCTAGTGCGCGGGTACGGCGTCGGGGAGCGCGCCCGAATTCTTCTCCGGCCACGGAGGCAGAAGCTTCACCAGCACCCACAAAATGCCGAGTGGCAGAATGGTCAGCGCAATGGCTACGAGCAACCCTTCGCGCGTGATCAGGCCCATTTTGTACGTCGTGTATCCCAGAAAACTCTTGGAAAACAACTGGCCCCCGATCACGACGTTCCAGCGCATGGCAAAAATACCGATCAGGGTCAGGCATCCGGCCAGCACGTAAATGCGTTTGCGGGCCATTTCGCCGAGCCGCAACACCTGGGTCAAGCCAAGAAGCACAATGGGAGCCACGGTACCCAGCACAATCTGAACCACAATATGCGACATGTACAACTTCGTGTGGACCATAAAATCCAGGCTGCGGAAAGATTCATCAGACTCGTAGATGCGATGAATCAGGTCGAGCATTTCCAGGCCGAAATCGATGATGAAGGTGTAGAAGAGGTAGCGCGCCACCGTGTCCACGCAACGCATGTCAATGTGCTCTCCGCGGGACCACGTCATCAGCATGTAGAGCAGCATCACGGCGGCGATCCCCGACACCATGGCGGAGAAGATGAATACCACCGGCATGAGCGGCGACGACCACCACGGGTTCGCTTTGATCGAGCCAAAGATGAAGCCGACGTATCCGTGCAGCAGGAACGCGGAGGGGATGCCGATCAGCGTAACCAGCCAGCCCACTCGGTCATCAATCTCAAGCGCGTACTTGCTGATGTTGCTCGAGCCCAGAGTCATGACGCGATAGATCAAGCGCTTCCATCCGGTAGTTGATTGGGATAGCACCACGATGTCACGCCGGTAGTCGAGCCAGATTTCGAGCACCAGGACAGCCATCAAATACCAGAGGTACACAAAGCCGAACATGGCCATCGCGGACGTTTTGTGCGGCGTCAGGTACATTTCGTACGAGCGTTCCGGATGTCCAAGGTGCAGTTGCAGCGGCAACGGCGCCACCAGCAGGAAAGCCAGGGCCGTCAGCAGCGCCAGCCGGTAGGTGGGCTTGACCGCCTGCACCTGGAAAACGCGCTCCAGCGAAGCCAGAATAAATGCGCCTGCCACCAGCCCGGTAAGGAACGGATACAGCACGATCAGCACGCTCCACTGGAGTTCCACTTCGTTCGGATACATGAAGCCTTCAACGCCAGGCATAATGATCAACCGTCTCCTTAATTACCGAACCTTACCGCACCGAACTTATCGCACAGAACCATCCAGGCCGTTGTAAAAGACCTTGGCATGGGTCGCCATGTAGGGTTTCAAGATCTGAACGCTGTGGGTCTTCAGGAATTCATGAATCGGGTCGTTGGGGTTTTTCAAGTCTGCCAGCTGCCGTGCGCCCGTCGGGCATGCTTCGCAACAAGCGGTGGTCAGACCTTTTGTAATCCGGTGATAGCAGAGAGTGCACTTTTCGGCAGTCTCGGTTTTCGGATTAATGAAGCGGCATCCATAAGGGCAGGCCTGCACACAATACCGGCAGCCGAGGCAGTATTCCTTGTCGATCAGAACCACGCCATCCGGGCTTATGAACGTCGCGCCCACCGGGCAAACCTGGGTGCAAGGTGAATCCGCACAATGGTTGCACAGCTTGGGCACGAAGAAGTTCCTTCCTCCCTCTTCTTTGGTCGGAGGAAATCCCTCCTTGCCACCGTCGGGCGAGTTCACGTGCGGATTTTCAATGTCGTAGTCCGTCCGGTGGTAGCGTTCCACCCAGGTGCGGAAGTATCCGTCCGGCACGTCGTTCTCGGTTTGGCACGCCCGCACACAATTCCCGCAGCCGATGCATTTGGTGAGGTCGATCAGCATGCTCCACCAGTGCTCGGACATTTTGTAATTGGGTGAGGCTTCCGGGGACCCGGCAAGGACGTGTTTCCATGCGATCGCCGCCGCCGGCAAAAGAAGCAGCATGTGGCGCCGGGTAATGTTCATTTCGTGCCTCCGGTCGTCTCTTTGGCCGTCCCTCCGGCCGTCTCTCCAGTGTCGATGGCGGGGCTGTGCGGCTGGTGGCAGGTATCGCAGGGTAGCCCGGTGGAGTGGTCGGCGGAAGCGACTTGCGGGAATCCTTGCGGCTTGGCGATGTTAGCCTCGTGGCAGCGGACGCACAGCACAGCCGTGTCGAGTTTGGCGGGCTGGACCGAGCCGGGATCATCGGCATGTTTCGCCAGTGCTCCATGGCACGCCTCGCAGTTGACGTGCACATGCTTTCCGTTCTTCTTTTTTTCGAGGACGTCTGTATGGCAATCTTCGCAGGCCTGATGGCCGGCGAAGTTCACCGGGCGAGCGGCGATCTCGGCCATGGCATTTCCGCGATAGTGTCCGTACTGTCCGAAACTCTTGGGCACAAGAAACGCGCGCAATCCAATAAAGGCCAGGACCCCAACCACGAAAACAGCGGCCAATCGAAAGAGGTGCCCGGCATCTTTGAAGGCAGTCATAAAATGTTCCTATTTAGATACCGTAGTTCGTTGCCAGACTGCTGTGCGCCGGATCACGCGAAACTCGTATCAAGATCACAGGTAGGAGTGATCTCACGCAGCCGCCCGACAGCTCGGCGTCGGGCATTCCGTGACTTGAATTCCCTCGAACATCCTTCCTGGAGACAAAGTATTTTCACTTCGGATCGCCCTCTAGCCAGTAAGGGTCAAGTTAAACTGATTTGTCATGAGCGAACGTCATGAGTGAACGTCTGCAGGGCAAGATTGGGATCGTCACCGGTGCGGGCAGTGGAATTGGACGCGCATGCGCGATCGCCCTGGCGAGGGAAGGTGCGCGCGTTGCTTTGGTCGGCAGGCGAAGGGATCGCGTTGAGGAGGTTGCTCACGAGATTGGCGACTTTGGGTTTGCGATTCCGGCCGACGTTTCCAGAACGAGCGATATCAGCCGCTTGATAGACCAGACCGTGAGCCACTTTGGCGGATTGAACTTTCTGCTGAACAACGCGGGCGTCCTGCATGTTGGGAACGCAGAACAGATCACCGAAGAGCAGTGGGACCACACCTTCAATGTGAACGTTCGCGCAGTTTGGCTGCTCTCTCGGGCCGCGCTGCCGCACCTGAGAAAAGCTGGCGGCGGTTCAATCATAAACGTGGCTTCCACGCTCGGAGTTGTCGGCGCTCCGAACCGCGCAGCCTATGCTCCATCGAAGGGTGCAGTGGTCCTGTTGACGAAAAGTATGGCCATCGATCACGGGCATGAAAATATCCGGGTCAACGCAATTTGTCCGTCATTCGTAGAGACCGATCTGACTGCGGCCGTCATTGCCCGGGCCCCCGATCCCGCCGCAGTTCGTCGGGAAAGAACCGCAGCGCATCCCCTCGGCAGGCTCGGTCGACCGCAGGATATTGCAGGTTTGGCGGTCTATCTGGCGAGCGATGAATCTTCCTGGGTGACGGGAGCCGTCTTGCCGGTGGATGGAGGCTATCTCGCAGTGTGACACATGCCCTCTCAACCCGCTGGCGAGAGTTCTCTGTTGCGTTGTGAGGTGCGTTATAACGTGTGTTCTAATCCGCCGCCATCTCTTGTGCTTCTCGCTTGGAACTTTCCAGTTCGACTTCCAGCACTTCTTGCAGCCCTTCGGCGTCGAGGTTTTCACGCCGTAGCTGGGCTTCGAGCGCTGCCAGTTGGGCATCAATGTCCTGCTCGGCTTTGCGTTTACGAATGACCTCCTCGCGATAGCGGCGGAGGAAGTAATCGATCGTTTCGATTCTGATCTTGATCGAGCCGGAAGGCTTATTCTCGTCAAGATCTTTGAAGCAGAAGTACGGCGTGCCCGACTGCTCAATGATGCCTTCGATCACACCATAGATCGGAGCGTCGTGGCCGCACTTGAAGCTGGAAAGTTCGAGCGCTACCAGATTAGGATGCCGCGCCGTATATTTCGCGGCCCAGACCTTGTGGTTGGTGCTACAGGAATAGGAGTTCTTCCAGGCATCGCTGATATCGAGCGGACTGCTGATCACGCCTGCCCGGACTTCGTCGCCAAAGAGCCTTTCCAACATGTCATCGTCGAGCGGAAGCGTGTTCTGCGAGAAGATGGGATAGCCCAACTTCTGGAACTCATCCAGAATCTCGTGGTTCAACCCGGGGTCGTGATGATAAGGCCGAGCCAGCATGACGATGCCAATGCGGTCCTCGCGCTCCAGTTGATCAAGCACCTGGCGCGCGCGCCGGCGAATGCTGGTTTCGTATTCCTGCAGCGCCGCAAATCCGGACTCGACCGCGCGATCGTTTTCTTCTTGCGATAGGCCAAGCAGAGGCTGCCACGCCTGCAGCATCTGATGGGCGAAAAGTTTGCGGTCGGCGAAGTTGAGCACTGGGTCGACATATTTCACGTTGTGCTCGGCGAAGACGTCGTTCTCCTTGGTGAATGCAGCCTTCACCGTTTCCGGTGTTGCAGTCACGGTCGGGCACGCATTCGAGCCCTGCAGCTTCACCAAAGGACTCGAGAGCACGTCATACATCGGGAAAAAGATTACGTTCAGCGGCTTCTTGCGATGCTTCTCCTGAATGAGATTGTAGACATGAGAAATCCCGATCTTCGCCGGGAAGCAGGGATCGATCGCACCGCGGCTGGCTCCAGCGCGGTAGAGTTCCGAACTCGTGTAGTCGGAATAAATAATGTTCTCAGGCTCCACGCCGAGACTTTCAAAATATGCATTGAACAGTGGCGCGTAGACATAGATGTTCAGGACGCGTGGAATCCCTATGCGCAGTTTGTTCCGATTCTGCATGAGAGCAACGCGCTCTTTCGTTGCTTTAGTCCAGGCCCGCGTCGGGATCGGATCAGCGACGCTCTTCGCATTCGTCGGACGGAACACTTCTTTCGACGCCATATCGACAAAATTTGGATGCCGATCCCGAATCTGGTCCAGTCCGGCCTTGATGTCCTTCATGTCGTCAACGTCTTCCACCAATCCTTTTTCGCACGTGGCGATAATCAGACGCTGCTCGCCCTGCATCAGCGGAACCTTGGTGACCTTCTCGATAGGAACCATGTTCTTGACCGGTTCGGTCCTTATGTCGATGAAGGTTCGCAGGCAATTGTTTTTGCAGAAATAGCAGCGCGTGGCTTCGTTGCGCGTGGTTCGATATTCAATTCTTCGTACCGAATCGAGACCAACGAAAGTGGTCCGCTGACCATTTCGCCACAAGCGCAGCGATTCTTGAGCGGCGCCGATCGCGCCCGATTCTCCGCAATGCTCATGCACGATAATTTCTGGCTGCTTGCCGGCGGCGCGGAAACTGTTGCGAATAAAATCGACTTCCGCCTTCACCACCGCAAGGTTATTTTGCGTTCCCCCTTGCAACACGAAGCGCGAGCCTAACGCCGCGAGATTGGGAATGCTGGCGACATAAAGAAAAACATTCTTCGGCAACACCGCTGCGAGGCCGGCAAGAATTTCCTCTGCCCGCCAGCCCTGGCGCTGGAAATTCACAATGTCGGATTGCATGAACACCGCGCAGCCGTACCCGAACACCGGCATCGATTGCGCCGAGAACGCCAGATCCGCATATTGCTTTACATCCAGCCCGAAGCCCTCTGCCGTGGATTGCAGGAAATAACCGTTGCCCGCGGAGCACTGCGTGTTGAGCTTGAAATCCTTCACACGGCCACGGTGCAGAATGATGATCTTGATGTCTTGCCCGCCGACGTCCACAATCACGTGCGGATCTTCGTAGAACTTCAGCGCCGATTCCGTGTGCGCGACGGTCTCAACCAGCGCCACGTCGGCCTTGAGAACATCTTTTAGAATGTCTTTGGCATACCCGGTGGTTGCGACTCCCAGAACTTCCAGCTTGGCGTTCTGCGCCTCGACCTGGCCGCGCAGGTTTTCGAACATCTCGATCGTGTCCTGAATCGGATTCCCGTTTGAGAGCTGATACGACTTGCAGAGTATCTCGCCGTCTTCGTCCAGCAGAACGGCTTTTGTCGAGGTTGAACCGCCATCGATTCCGATGAAGCCCGCAACCGTGCTGCCTTTCTGAAACACCGCCGGGATGAATTTCTTGGGGCGGTAGTATTCCTTGAACCGATCGAACTCGTCACGATTGTCGATCAGCGCCTTACCGCCGGCCTTGGCTTTCTCCTCTTGCCGCCCGTAGTCTATGTAGTGGACTAAATTTCCATAGCCGCGATAGCAACCGATGCAATCGTCCTCAGTGCGTCCAAACTCAATCGCACCCAGGGCGGCAAAGTATTGAGCGTTCTGCGGAACTTTGATCAGATCTTCCGGCTTGGCGCCGTCCGGAATCGCGACCTTGCGCTCCTGCCACATGCGCGGAATATTTGCTTGCCAGGCCTCGCGCATGCCCCGAATAAAACTATTCGGTCCGCCCAGCAGCAGCACATGCGGCCGCAAGGTATGGCCGCGCGTCAGCACGCTCAGGTTTTGCAGCACGATGGCCTCAAACAGTGACGCCATCAACTCGTCCGGCGGCGTTCCGACTTTTTGCAGGCCGTTGATGTCGGTCTCTGCGAACACTCCGCACTTGCCCGCAACTTTGTGGAGCTTGATGCCGTGATACTTCTGTTCCGCCAGTTCGTCTATTGGAATTTTCAGCTTGGCATTAATCTTGTCGATGACCGCGCCCGTGCCACCAGCGCATTTGTCGTTCATCGACGGGATTTTTTTCTTTCGTCCGGTCGCTTCGTCATCCTTGAAGACGATGATCTTGGCATCTTGTCCGCCGAGTTCGATGACCGAATAGACCTCAGGGTGCAACTTCTCCACGGCTAGAGAAACAGCGGTGACTTCCTGCACAAACTTTGCGCCGATCTGGTCGCAAATCGGTCCGCCACCGGAGCCGGTCATAAACATGCGCGTGTTGTGGGAGTTGATGCCGGCTTCAGCCTCCATCCGCTTCAGAAACTCCAGCGTCTTTTCGGGCTGCTTGGTTTCATGGCGCTGATAATCCTGCCACAGCACTTGATCGCTCGCCGCGTCAACCACCATAGCCTTCACCGTGGTTGAGCCTACGTCCAGCCCCACCAGAAACTGGGTGTGGTGATCGTGCGGCTTCTGCGTCAATTTGGGCCGAACCTCGGGCTCGAGGGGAGCGATCTGAACCAGCGGCGAACCTTTGTGGTCGTGCATTTCTTCCTCTCTTGCTTTGGAAGGGGGCGCGCCCTTCGCGCGCCCAATCAATCATCATACAGTGACGGGGGTTTGGTGACCGTGACAAGGTTGCGGCAAAGGAGCCGCGCCTTATCAGTCGCCGCTCGCGGCCGCGGGCATCGCAACCGAAACCCGGCTCCGTTTCCAGAACCGCGTCTGCTTATCCATCCGATCACTCACGTGCAGCACGAATTGCGCCGCCGTTCCCGCAACTCCTTCGCGATGAGGTACGTGATAGAACGGCCGCTTTAGCTCACGATGCTCCTCGATGTACTCGCGGATTTCGTTCATGCTTTTGCCCGTGGACTTCAGGCACTGCTCGAACTCCGTCTTTGCCTTCACCTTGGCTTCGCCAAGCGCCATCTGGACGCGGCTGTGGGCGTTGACCTCGCCTTCGCCCGAAGTCTCAATCGGAAGAAAGATCATGTCCTTGAACTTATTGATCACCGCGGATTGCACTCCATCCGACTGCGAAGATGGCATGCAACCGAACGGCTTCAGCGCCAGCACCATGTGGCAAAGCTTGTGCACCGTGTAGTAAACGTTCTTGCCGACTTCCAGGTGCCCTTCGCCGCCGCGTGCGAACTGGTTGTAGAAAGGATGCGCCATCTCCGCTAATTCGGTCTGCGGCACAAGATGATGCGTGATGTCTCCCAGTTGCTTGATGGTGCGGTGGTAGAAAAAATTCCACATGCGCTCGCCGGCGCCGATCCCCCAAAGTTTCTTGTGCAGGCCGATGTAGTTGGCGAATTGCTTCTTCGCGTCGTACCACTCCGGATTTCGGTGCGGACGATTCACCGGCCATTTCGCGATGGCGTGCGCCTTCGCCTGGTACATCAGATAAGCCACCCAGGTCGCGATGGGCTCAACCAGCACTTGCGCGCCCTCGCGCTCCAGGAAATCAAACATGTGAAAGTTGCCGTCGCCTTCCGTGATCTGCGCCCAGAACTCGCCGGTGATTTTTACCAGCGGCTTCACCCGCGTCCGGTCCACTTCGATCGAGTCCATCTTTTCCCGCGCCGATCGCAGCGCATTCAAATAATCCTTACCCCACATGTGCTCATGCCATTTGCCGAACACATTGAAAGTGTTCCGCAGAACCTTATTGTTCTTGAACTTCGGTTTCGCCCAATCCGGCGCCCGTTCTTCAATCTCGAACGAGTCGCGATTCTTCAGGTCTTCACACAATCCATCGACCGCTTCCCGAAACACGCGATCGGTTTCACCCTGGTTCGCTTCATAGGGACGAATCTGGTAGAGAAGATCGTTGATCACATCGCCCAGGTGCATGGCATTCAGCATTCCGAAGCCGAAATCGATCGTGAACTTCAGGCCGGGTTCGCCGGACGCGGCCTTGATACCGTCACTGTCTTTGAACAGCAGCACGCGGAAACCGTCGAAGCCCGCGTTCTTCAGCGCAAAACGGTACTCGGCTTCATACATGCCGAAGCGGCAGGGGCCGCAAGAGCCTGCGGTGAAGAAGACGAAATTATCCAGAATCTGCTGGCGCGGCATGCCCTCTTTTTCCAAAAACTGGAGATACTGCACGAGATTGCCCACCGTGAAGTATGTCGGATTGCACTGGCCGTTATTTCCAAATTCCTTGCCAGTCTGGAAGCCGGCGACATTCGGCACCGGCAATTTCTCGCAGCGATAACCGCAGCCCTGAAAGACGGCCCGGATCAGGTCTTCGTGCTTCCAGGTAAAGCCGCCGAACAGAATCGTCACCTGGCTGCGCTGCTCGGCGGTAAAAGCCCGCTCGATCGGACGATGGAAATGTTCAGGCGCATCAAGTCCGGCAATCTTTCGCAGGCGCGCGCGTTCCGCTTCCAGGCGCTTCTTGATTTCAGAATCATTTTCAATCTGGATAAGATTCGTCGCCATAAGTTCCTCCGGCTGTGTGTTGAATTTGGGCGTTGGTTTTATAAGGAGATAGTTGCAGCTGGGATGATCGTCGATTGGCTGGCGGAGCGAGGCTCAGTACAAGCAGGACACAGTGCAATCTGCGACCGGGAGTCCTACGTATCACTCGTGAGCTGTCAACAAACCGCATCCGAACTCCAGGATCTTGGCTAGGAGGTTCGAAGTCTTACACCGGCGGAACTGCAGCGAGGGAGTTCCGCAAGCGCCGGATTTTGCAAAAAAACCTTGAGATGCAAAAGCCCAGGAACCAGTTGCTCTAATTTTGCATTCCTGCTGTTTTACATTCCCGCTCAAGGACGAAGCGAGGTCGACCCACCACAACTTTCTAGCAGAAATTGCGTTCCAGTTCAATCCGTTCCCGTACATTGCCACTGCCGCGGCATCTGGCTGAGAAGTGCCCGGGAGTTCTCACCCGGTAACGCTGGCCGCTCAGCAATATGCCGCCAATTCTGCCCCGGTAGTCGCTGATCCGTAGTCCCTGATCTTCCGTGACCTCGGAACGACGTTCGCCACTTGCTATGCTCCGATTGAGTTCCAGGAGGGCCCTTTGCCCGCGACCGCTCAGAAATCCGCTCACGAATCGACGCACCCATCAGGTCACGAATCATCGCCACACACATCGCCACGCACATCGACGATCAAGATCCTCTATGCTGAGTCCGACGAATCTACACTCTCCGCCCAAGCTGCCGAGATGGTCAAGGCCGGACATCACGTGACCACTGCCCTCAACCGCCAGGGCGTCCAGGAGGCCCTGCGCCACGGCGCCTTCAACCTCGTCATCCTTGGCGCCACCTTGTCGAAGGACGATCGCCATCACCTGCCCTACATGGTCAAGAAGGCCCACGCCGGAACGAAGGTTCTGGTCATGCACGCCGGCACGCACCATCACGAAGTCGATGCCGTCGTGGACCCCAACATCAGCATGCACCGAATTCTAGAAAAGATTGCCGCCGTACTCCAGCCCGCAGCCGCCCGCTAATCATTCACCGTAGTTACTCACCGTAGAGACGCGGCTCGCCGCGTCTCCCGCTGTGGGCGCGAGCAAATCGGTAAACAAAAAAGGGTCTGGGCGGGTGGAGAGAGTAAGACCCGCCAGACCCGCCAACTTCCAGGCTGACCAGATCATTCTCACGATCCCCGGCCCTGGGGTTGTCAAACGCTTGTCAACATTTCGTCATTAATTCTGCCGTGCCAAAGTCCAGGCGGTGTCTCCTTCGCGCGCGAGACGAGGCAAGCCTGGTCTCTACCGCTGATTTTCAGGAGAAGCCGCCAAAACTTAAAATGGGCCGCCAGCCAAGAAGCGGTGACACTTCCTTGGCTATCGGCCCATTCGATCCGGACTGGGATCGGAGGTGATATTCACATGCTAAACCCTCCGGCTCCTTTGTCAAGGATCAACTTCCGCGCCTCCAACCCAGCCTCCGACATTGATTCCCAATTTAAGAAAAGTCGCCCCAAAACCCCCTCCCATCATTGACACCTTCCTCGCCACAGTGTTACTTTTATTGTTTTTAGAAACGGCTCTTCTTCCAGCAGAATCAGCCAGTTAACGTCAGCAAGGATTCGAGTCAATTCGATCATCAGAAAATGGACCAGACACTCCGACAACTAGGCGAACTACTGCTCGGAGCCGTACCCACCGTCCTCCTTCTGGCGATGTTTTACGTCCTTTATACCTTCCTCGTGTATCGCCCGCTCAGCGCGGTGCTCGCCGAGCGGCGCAACCGCACCCAGGGCGCCATGGAAAAAGCGCGCGCCGACATCGCTGCCGCCGAGGCCCGCACTGCCGACTACGAGCAGCGCCTGCGCGAAGCTCGCCAGAAGATCTTCAAGAACCAGGAAGCCCGCCGCCAACAGAACACCCAGTCCCGCAACCAAACCGTGCTTGAAGCGCGCACCCGAGCCCAGGAACAGGTCAAGTTGGCCCGCGCCGCCATCGAAGGGGATAAGCAGCAAGCCATGGCGAAGTTGCAGTCCGACGCAACCCGACTCGCCACCGAAATCGTGCGCACCGTCCTGCGCCCCATGACATCGCCCAGTCAGGTCGGTGGCCAATGAAGTGGCTCACAAAGAAGCCCAGCGGCCTCGTATCAGGGCATCGCTTTAGCGATGCCGCCAACCGCCTGCGATCAACCGCCCCTTCAGGGGCTGGACTCCTGGCGCTCGCGCTCGCTCTGCTGGCGTTCTTGTCGTCCGTTCCCGCGCGAGCCTACGCGCAAGAGCAATCCGCCGCATCGACGTCGCAGCAGGGATCAGCCGACACCAAGTCAGGCGAGACCAGGTCAGCCGACACCAGGTCAGCCGACTCCAAAAAAGATAACCAGGCCGCGCCCGGCCACAAGAGCATCGCTCGAGAACTCGCCCACGAAACCCGCGAGGCGGAAGGAGACGACCAGGAAGAAAACGCAAATCTCAAGCACGCTGCGCCCGTGCAATGGCTGGCTCGCAAAATCGGCTTGAGCGTCCACGGCGCACATCTGCTGGCGCTCTCGCTGAACTTCGCCATCATAGCGGTCGTCGTAATCTGGGCCGCACGCAAGTTCCTGCCCGGGGTCTTCCGCAACCGCACCGCCTCCATTCAGCAGGCTTTGCAGGAAGCGCGCGCCGCCAGCCAGGACGCCAATCGCCGCTTGGTGGACATCGAGACTCGTCTTCGCCAGTTAGATGTGGAAATCGGACGCATGCAGTCCACCGCCGAAAGCGAAGCTGCAGCCGAGGAAGGCCGCATCAAGAATGCCGCCGAAGCCGACGTTCGCAAAGTCGTACTGGCTGCCGAGCAGGAAATCGCCGCCGCCGCCAAGCAAGCCCGCCGCGAACTGACCAACCACACCGCCGGACTCGCCATTGCTCTCGCCAGCCAACAGATTCACGTCGATTCGAATACCGACCAGGTATTGGTCCGTACCTTTGCCTCAGGGCTGACGTCTCATCCTTCTTCGCTGGGATCTTCTTCGGATGGATCTTCGCAGGATGATGACAACCACGGCGGAAAGGACGGCCGCTAGCCATGGCCTCCGTCGTCGGCACCTACGCCCGCGCCTTCGCCGACGTAGTGATGACAAAAAGCAACCTCCTCGATCCCGCGCGCATGCTGTATGAATTGCACGGCATCGAGGCCCTGCTCAAGGAAAACGATACGTTGCGCCGCGTCCTGGAAAACCCGTCCATACCCGGCAACAGCAAACGCGCCGTGCTCGATGCCGTCACCGAGCGCCTGGGCAGCACCAGGCAGGTGCGGAATTTTATCGCCGTACTCATCGATCACAGAAGGCTGCCGCTGTTTAGCGAAATCCTGAAACACTTGGAGCAGGAATTAGACTATCGCCAGGGCTTCGCGGAAGCGCAAGTCAGCAGCGCGCGCCCACTGAGCGATCCAGAGAAACAGATGCTCGAAGCCGAGATTACAAGAATGACCGGCAAAAAAGTTAGAGCAAAATACGAACAAGATGCCTCGCTACTAGGAGGAGCAGTAGTTCAAGTAGGCAGCACCATCTACGACGGTTCAGTAAAGGGCCAATTGGAGCGGATAAGAGAGCAGTTGGTGGAAGGTTGATACTCCAAGCTTCGAGTAATCCAGCAGTAGAGACGGGGCTTGCCCCGTCTCAGGAGCGCCCAACCGCCGCGTTAGCAAAAGAACTGAGAGCTGAAAACTGAAAGCTGATAGCTGACTTATGGCACAAATCAAAGCAGACGAAATCACCCAATTAATCCGCGAGCAAATCGAGCACTACGAGTCGAAAATCGCGGTCGACGAAGTTGGTACCGTCATCACCCTCGGGGACGGCATCGCCCGTGTCTACGGCCTCGACAAGGTTATGGCGGGCGAGTTGCTCAGCTTCCCCCACGGCGTGGCCGGAATCGCCATGAACCTCGAAGAAGATCAGGTCGGCGTGGTCATCCTCGGCGAATACACCGAGATCAAAGAAGGCGACGAGGTCAAGCGCACCGGCCGCATCATGAGCGTGCCCGTGGGCGACGCCCTGATTGGCCGCGTCGTGAACTCACTCGGCATGCCGATTGACGACAAGGGTCCGATCTCGACCGATAAATTCATTCCCATTGAGCGACTCGCTCCCGGCGTCATCGACCGCCAACCCGTGCGCGAGCCCATGGCCACCGGATTGAAAGCCATCGACTCCATGATCCCCATTGGCCGCGGTCAGCGCGAGTTGATCATCGGAGATCGCCAAACCGGCAAAACCGCTGTTGCTCTGGATACCATCATCAACAGCAAGGGCAACAACCTGATCTGTATCTACAACGCCGTCGGTCAGAAGCGCTCGTCGATTGCCCAGGTGGTCAAGATTCTCGAAGATGCTGGCGCCATGGAATACACGATCGTGGTTGCCGCGTCGGCTTCCGAACCCGCTCCCATGCAGTACATCTCTCCTTACGCGGCATGCGCCATGGGCGAATTTTTCCGCGATTCGGGACGTCACGCCCTTTGCATCTACGACGATCTTTCTAAACACGCCGCCTCCTATCGCGAAATTTCGCTTTTGCTCCGCCGTCCCCCCGGCCGCGAAGCTTATCCCGGTGACGTTTTCTATCTCCACTCGCGTCTGTTAGAGCGAGCCGCCAAGCTCAGCGATAAGAACGGTGGAGGGTCGCTAACCGCGCTCCCTGTAATCGAAACTCAGGCGGGCGACGTCTCAGCCTACATTCCGACCAACGTGATTTCGATTACCGACGGCCAGATTTATCTTGAAACCGACCTGTTCAACCAGGGCGTTCGCCCGGCCGTGAACGTAGGACTCTCCGTGAGCCGCGTCGGCGGCAGCGCGCAGATCAAAGCCATGCGCCAAGTCGCTGGAACGCTAAAACTGGAACTAGCCCAGTACCGCGAACTGGCCGCCTTTGCCCAGTTCGGCAGCGATTTAGACAAAGCTACGCAGGCGCAGTTGAATCGCGGTCAAAGGCTGGTCGAACTGCTAAAGCAAAACCAGTTTTCGCCGCTCCCTTTTTCGAAACAGATTCTGATCATCTTCGCCGGTACCAGCGGAGTGCTCGACGACATGCCGGTCGACCAGGTGCGCGATTTCGAGAAAGATCTCTACAAGTACGTGGACACAACCAATCCAAGTCTGCTCAACACCATCATGGAAAAGAAGATTCTAGACGACAATTTAAAAGCAGAATTGTCCAGAGTAATAAAAGAAGCAAAGCAGCAATTCGTAGACTCAAGGCAAGCAGTAGCGAAATAAAGGTTCTCAGTTCTCGGTTCTCAGTTCTCAGTAAACCCTGCGTGCCAGGAGATTTTGACTGAACTGAGAACTGAGAACTGAGAACTGAGAACTGACCATGGCCAACATCCTCGACATCCGGCGCCGCATCCGTAGCGTGGTCAACACGCGGCAGATCACCAAGGCCATGAAGACCGTCTCCGCGGCCAAGTTGCGCCGTGCGCAGGAGGGTGCCCTGGCCGCCCGTCCGTACGGGCAGATGCTCATCAACGTTCTCAAATCGCTCGTGTCTCGAGCCGAGATCTACGATCCGCTCACCGGGGAGCCGCGTCATCCCCTGCTTGCCGAGCGCCCTGAAAAAAACATCCTGCTGATCGTAGTCACGGGAGATAAGGGACTCGCCGGGGCGTTCAACACCAATATCTTGAAGATGGCTTCCAAATTTATCCGGTCGAAGCCCGATCAGAATATCGATGTCGAATGTATCGGACGCAAGGGCCGCGACTTCATGCGCCGCCGTTACCCCATGGCCCCACCGCGCCCCAATGAAGCGACAGACAATGCGGAAAGGGATAATGGAGCGACGGGCGCCTCGCTCGTCCACCCCAATACTGAAGCGGCTCCACAGCGCGCCGGCCGCGTGCAGATCGTAGGCGAATACGTCGGAGTTCTAGGCAAAGTCGACCATAATTTCGCGGATACTCTTGGCCAAGGCGTGATAGCCCGCTACTGTCGCGGCGAGATTGATGCCGTCTACATTCTCTTCAATGAATTCAAATCGGTCATCGCGCAACGCCTCGTAGCCGAGCGCCTGCTGCCGATCAAGGAGATTGGCGAAGTCGACGTCCAGATGGCGGAAGAGCCGTCGGAAGAAGAACGCAAGAAGAGAATCGAAGCGGCAAAGTCGGCCCACGCCGGTTTGCGTCCATTGGACACCAGCGCCGTCGATGAAGCCGCCGGCAAGTTCGGGGCCGCGCCGGTCGACTACATCTATGAGCAGCCGCCCGGCGAATTATTCCAGGGAATTTTGCCGAAGTACATCGGCATACAGATTTTCCGTGCATTGCTCGAGTCCGTAGCCGCCGAGCACGCCGCCCGCATGACGGCGATGGATGCGGCAACCAGCAACGCCAGCGACATGATCGATTCGCTGACGCTGATCATGAATCGCGCGCGTCAGGCCAAGATTACAAAAGAAATTATAGAAATTGTAAGCGGAGCAGCAGCACAGCAGTAAGTTGAGCATCCAGCCCCGATAGGGGCGACTTAGCTTAGCCCAGCGCTTCAGCGCTGGGACGAGCCAAAGAAACGACTCAAGTCCCGGAGGGACGACCGAATTCTACGCAGAACAAGAGACCTCATTTATGTCAGAAAATATCGGAAACGTAATCCAGATCGCAGGCCCTGCCGTAGACGTGCAGTTTACCGAAGCGGCGATGCCCCCTATCTACCAGGCTCTCCGCGTGGTTAGCGACGGCTTCACTGTGCCGTCCCCCGTCAACGTCATTCTTGAAGTCCAGCAGCATCTAGGCGAAGGCCGAGTGCGCTGCGTGGCCATGGAAGCTACCGAAGGCATGGTGCGCGGCATGAAAGCAATCGACCAGGGCGGACCCATCTCCGTCCCCGTAGGCCGCGGCACGCTCGGCCGCGTGATGAACGTCATCGGCGAACCCGTGGACAAACTTGGTCCCATTGCCTTTGACAAGAGGATGCCAATCCACCGTATGGCGCCCGCATTCGATGAGCAGTCGACCACCGCCGAGATGTTTGAGACCGGCGTGAAAGTAGTGGACCTCATCCAGCCATTCTTGAAAGGCGGAAAGATCGGCCTCTTCGGCGGCGCCGGCGTCGGCAAGACGGTTGTCATCATGGAGCTGATCAACAACGTCGCCAAACAGCACGGCGGATTTTCCGTGTTCGCCGGCGTAGGCGAGCGCACCCGTGAAGGCAATGACCTCTGGCTGGAAATGACCGAGTCGGGAGTTATCAAGCCCGGCAAACCTGACGAGTCCAAAGCGGCTTTGATCTATGGACAGATGACCGAACCCCCCGGTGCGCGTCTCCGCGTTGCGCTCACCGCGCTTACTGTAGCCGAATATTTCCGCGACGAAGAAGGCTCCGACACACTTCTCTTCATCGACAACATTTTCCGCTTCACGCAAGCCGGCTCCGAAGTGTCCGCCTTGTTGGGCCGTATGCCCAGCGCTGTCGGGTATCAACCCAACTTAGCGACCGAAATGGGCGAGTTACAGGAGCGCATTACTTCAACTAAGAAGGGGTCAGTAACATCGGTGCAGGCGATTTACGTCCCCGCCGACGACTTGACCGATCCCGCGCCGGCCACGACGTTCGCTCATCTCGATGCTACAACTGTGCTTTCGCGTGCGCTTACGGAGATTGGAATTTATCCGGCAGTCGATCCTCTGGCTTCCACATCGCGCATTCTTGATCCCAGAATTGTTGGGCAAGATCATTACGATGTGGCGCAGATGGTAAAGAAGACACTTCAGACCTACAAAGACCTGCAGGACATCATCGCCATTCTTGGCATCGACGAACTTAGCGAGGACCAGAAAGTAACGGTCGCGCGCGCGAGAAAGATCCAGAAGTTTCTCTCCCAGCCGTTCTTTGTGGCTGAGCAGTTCACCGGCACTCCCGGACGCTATGTGAAGATCGCCGACACCGTGAAAGGTTTCCGCGGCATTGTGGAAGGGAAGTATGATGACATCCCCGAGCAGGCTTTCTACATGAAGGGAACGATCGACGAAGTGCTGGAGACGGCGGAGAAGATGAAGGTCGTGGCAGCATAACTGAATGCTAAGTACTTACTGAAAACTGTGCCAAACACTTTCCAACTCGAAATCGTCACTCCCTCCCGGTTGCTGGTGAAGGAAGCGGCGGAGGAAGCCCAGATCCCCGGAGCGAGCGGATACCTGGGTATTCTTCCCGGCCACGCTCCGCTGATTACCGAGCTAGCTGTCGGTGTGATTACGTACAAGGCAAGTGGCGCCACGCACACGCTGTCAGTGGCGTGGGGGTTCATGGAGGTGCTGCCCGACCAAGTGACGATTTTGGCAGAGACCGCGGAGCGTCCGAACGAAATTGACACAGAGCGCGCCCAGAAATCCAAAGAGCGGGCGGAACAGCGCTTGAAGAGCAACAATCCTGAGATTGATTACACGCGAGCCGAAGACGCATTGCAGCGCGCGGAAACACGTCTGAGCGTTGCGAAGGACGTTACCAAAGAAAAATAGATTTACAGCAGGTCGTGTGGCGGCGGGGCGCGGCCCCGTCATGATCGAGCAAATCAAGTCACCGCAGAGGCGATCCGTCCCTACGTTTTAGTTTTAGGCGCCTTCATTCCCAGTTCTTTCATTACCATCTGCAGATCCTTCCACGCCTCGCCCTTCTGCCGCGGATCGCGCAGCAGAAACGCCGGATGGTAGGTGACCGCCAGCTTGCATCCATCCCAGTTGGGATCGTTGCTATGTAGTCCCGCCGGCCGGAAGTCGTAAAAACGCCCCCGCAGCTGCATCATCGAAGCATTCATTGCCAGCAGCGTCTTCGCCGCCACCGCTCCGAGGGCCACGATCACCTTCGGCTTAATCACCCCGATCTGCCGCATCAGAAACGGCGAGCAGGTGGCGCACTCCTCGCGTTCCGGCGTGCGATTGCCCGGCGGCCGGCACTTCACAATGTTCGCGATGTACACATCCTTGCGCTCGATCCCCATCGCCTTGATCATGTTGTTGAGGAGCTGCCCGGCACGTCCGACAAAGGGCTCGCCCTGCGCGTCTTCATCGGCTCCCGGCCCTTCGCCCACGAACATCAACTCCGCCTTCGGGTTGCCCACGCCAAATACAATCTGCTTCCGTCCCTGTTTATGGAGCACGCAGCGCGTACAGTCGCCGAGGTCTTCGCGAATCATCTTCAGCGCCTTCACCGGATCGCTCACACCCTGCTCGGGCTTCAGCGCGATCACGTCAAAAATATTCTCGTCACTCTGATTTGCAACGAGACTCGCAACCGGAATCGCAACTGCCGTGGCCTTCCTTGGACTCATTTCTTCTCCAGGCTCAAATGTGTGTTCCGAAATAGCGATTCCCGCTTCGCCCAGTGCAAGCGATGACGCCGACCGAGGCCGCCGGTAAAAATCATAGATCCCCATCTCGTTGTAGTACCGGATGCGGGCCGCAAGCGCGCGGCGAAGTTCGGGGTCAAGAGTGCGGGGCATCGCGGATAAGAATAGCAACTTTTCACCACGGAGACACGGAGTCACAGAGAAAAGCAAAGATCTTTTTCTGGGATTTCTCCGTGCCTCCGTGCCTCCGTGGTGAATAAGCCTTGTTACCGGGAAGCCACGCTGCTGCGCTTCCGAAGCTTCACCACCTGGTCCAGCACGCGGTGCGCAACTTCCCATTTCGAGGTCTCGGGAACCTCGACTACTTCGCTCTGCGAGATGATCGTGACCGCGTTACGGTCGGAATCAAAGCCAATGCCCTCACGCGAAACGTCATTCACGACGATTGCATCCAGCGACTTCGACGCCAGCTTCTTGCGCGCGTTTTCCAGCACGTTCTCCGTTTCTGCAGCAAAACCAACGACGATCTGCGAAGTCTTCCGGCGCGCGACTTCGGCCAGAATATCCGCGGTCGGTTCGAGTTCGAGAGTCATCTCACCCTTGCGCTTGATCTTCTGCCCCGCCGCCCGTTTCGGCCGGAAGTCGGCCACAGCCGCGGTCTTGATCACTACCGTGGCTTCGGGTAGGAATTTCAAAACCGCCGTCAGCATCTCCTCTGCTGTTTCCACCGGCGTCAATTCCGCCGCCCCAGGAGCGGCCAGCGCAGTCGGTCCGCTCACCAGCAGCACGCGTGCTCCGCGCCGCAGCGCCGCTTCCGCGATGGCATAGCCCATGCGCCCGCTCGAACGGTTCGTCAAATACCGCACCGGATCGATCTTCTCCCGCGTCGGCCCCGCCGTCACCAGCACCGTTTCGCCCGCCAGATCCTGCGCAGCGCCGAGCGCTTCCATGACCGCCGCCACAATCGCCTCGTTCTCCGCCAGTCGCCCAGCCCCGGTCATTCCGCACGCCAGATAACCCTGGCCGGGATCCACGATGCGAACTCCGCGCTTGCGCAATATTTCCAGATTTGCTTGCGTGGCCACGTGATTCCACATGTTGACGTTCATCGCCGGAGCCACCACCACTGGAGCGGTAGTCGCGAGATAAAGAGTGCTCAGAAAGTCGTTTGCAATTCCCTGCGCGAAGCGCGCCAGCACATCGGCCGTTGCCGGCGCCACCAGCAGCGCATCGATCGCCTGCGCAACCGCAATATGCTCAATCGCCGACTCGACATTCGCCGGTTCGGCTTCGGAACCAGACCCGGAGCCGAACATATCCGTGATAACTTTTTCTCCGGAGAGCGCCGCGAATGTTAGTGGACGAACAAACTCCTGCGCGGCTCGCGTCATCACGACTTGCACCCGAATGCCGCGGTCTTGAAAAAGGCGCACGATTTCCGCCGCCTTATAAGCTGCGATCCCACCGCACACACCCAGTGCAATTTTCATAGCAATAACGTGCAGCGCGGACACTCTTGTCCGCGTGCGGCCCCAGAGCGTTCACCGACCGTAGGTCGAGACGCCGGAACGGGCCGCAGACAAGAGTGTCCGCGCCACTCTAATTTACGCGTCTTCCGCGAACACTTTGTTCAGAGTCTCGGCCGCGGCGACTACGGGCAATTTCGGAATCTCCGGAATCAGCCATTTCACCTTGCCCGCCTTGATTTCATCCTGTGCGATCCGGCAGGGTTTGCGCGATCCGGTATCGATCACCGGAGGCGCGCCGCCTTGCAGTTGCCGTGCCCGCCGTGCCGCCACCAGAATGTACCGATAGTTGCTGTCGAACCCTTCTACCAGCTTCATACTCTCCCCCAAAAACTTCATGCGTCCTTCACGCCGGCGGGTGCAAAAGAAGCCAGAATCGGCTGCACCCGTTCCCGCGCCTGTTCCAGTTGGCAAGCCTGTGCGATCTTTACCAGCCGCTTTTCTTCTTCGGAAAGTTCCGCCCTGCTTCGCTGCACCCGCTCCGCCAGCACGATGTCCTTCAGTTGGTCCGCGGATTGCTCCAGCAGGTTGTTCACTAATATATAGTCGTATTTCGAGTAATTCTCAATCTCTCGGCGGGCCGTGTCCAACCGGCGACGGATCACCGCCTCCGAATCGAGGGCCCGGGCCC